>Ga0315543_1005225_pt1 | contig 10251 bp, 3 predicted proteins | sample SalMarSW160210MG_2_FD_203098 | JGI IMG/M metagenome (GOLD analysis project Ga0315543, IMG submission 203098) | Salt marsh sediment microbial communities from the Plum Island Ecosystem LTER, Massachusetts, United States - Salt Marsh Sediment SW1601-210 ...
ACAATTGACGATTTTTCAAAAGCCATTGGTGGGGCACAAAGCAATTGATTATTGATTATTTTCTATTTATTATTTAGATTGCTGATTTGGCAGCTCGAATTTATGCGAGTTGGTATTTGATATTGTGTGCGTTACCCGATACTATTAATAGTATCCGTTAACGATTATCTCTAAAGTAGGAGTAAGCTTATGAGAAGAATTACATTGTTGGCTCTCACCATTGTCTTGCTTGTTGTCGTAGGCTGTACGAGTGTAAATAAGGACATTAACACCACTTCAACACCAACCGATGCGAAAGTGATCGGACAGACTCCAAAGCGGCATTCTTTCGAAGTGGGTCCTGAATTGTATTACTTCAATTACGAGGAAACGAGGTCGAATTTCGACCAGGATGAAACCATTATGGAAGAGGAAGGTATATTCTACGGAGTAACCGGCGCGTATACCTTTCGTGAATGGGTCTCTGAATCCGGTGAGCAAGATTCGTTAGATGGCAAAGGCCTGATACTTCGTGCCGAAGGTCGGTTCGCTGTGGGCACAGTGGACTATGATGGGCAGACGTGGGGAGGTGAGCCCCTGACAATCAACGATATTGACGACCACACAATGGAGTTGAGACCTCTGATCGGATTTAGTTCTATGAGCAAGACCGGCGAAGGCGTTTTGTACACCGGTTTTGGTTACAGGTACCTCAATGACGACATGTCAAAATTCTCCGGCGGATATGAGAGAGAATCGAATTATTATTATATTCCAATAGGGATAACCGGGACGGGGCTGGAAAACGCGGATGGCTGGACTACCGGTTTAACATTCGAGTTCGACTGTTTACTGAAAGGATTGCAAAAATCACATCTCAGTGATGCTGGTTTAGGTTTATCTGATGTAGAAAACAAACAGAACAAAGGATGGGGCTTGCGCGCCTCGATGAGATTTATAAGACGTGGGAACATGGCATTCGAACCGTTTGTCAGGCTTTGGGTGATTGACGATTCGGAAGTTGAGATAATTGAAGATGGTGACGCTGGTTATGAACCTGAAAACGAGACCTTCGAAGTTGGCGTTAATATTATGATGCGTTTCTGATATTTCTACATATGTAGATCAACTATATGAAACGAAAAAAGCCTCAAAAAAGATTGTTTTTACGCTCCCGCATTAGTAAATTGCATAATCCCGGCCTGAAATTTTCCTTGACCGGAAGCTGGGTAATGTGGTATAAGCTAATATTGTCGAAACGTGTACCTTTGTCGGCACGTATCTAAGAGATTTCTGCTTTACGACAATACAGTAGTAAGGGCGGTTTGCGAACCGCTCCTTCTAAGGAAGGAGGTAGCGTCAAATCGAAGCAAGTTATTCTGGTCAGACATTTAGTATGATGAACTGAGCAATCATTATGAACCATTTAATCTTAATTTTTATGACAGGAGGATTATCATGTGCAGGAAATTAATTTGCTTATTAACTTTTATTGTTGTGCTGGGCACAGCAGGCAACGCCTGGGCCGAACTTTTAGGGTACTGGAAGTTCGATGAGGGCTCGGGAGCCATGGCCTACGATTCGAGCGGCAATGGCCACGATGGTACCCTTGAAGGTGATCCGCAGTGGGTGACCGGCAGGAGCGGCAATGCGCTTGAATTCGACGGAGACGATTATGTTAATATCGGATTAGGAGCTGGTGATTACTTTGCCACTTTGAACAGTAATTTCACAGTTACCGGATGGATTAATCGTTCCAGCGAGGGCACGTATGATATGATTTTTGGTGCTGGTCGGGATCCCGTGGGCACTGCAGCAGGAGATGACAATAATGGTTGGAAGTTTGGTATTGATATAAGTGACGTGATTAAATTCACAACACTGGGTATACTTGATTACACAAGCTCGGTGGGAGTTCCAATCGGTGAATGGACTCATTTAGCTGCCACGTTTAATGAAGACGGAACTGAATTACAGATATATGTCAATGGCATTCTCGAAGAGACAATCAGCGGCAACGGTCCTGCTAATCCGGCGACCGGAATATATTCCGTAGGTCTTGGAGGAACCGGGGTACTTGAATTCTTCGACGGGCTGCTTGATGAAGTACGCGTTTATGATCACGTGCTGACGGAGTCCGAGATTCTGGCTGCTATGGAAGGCGGCAAAGGATATCCTTATGCCCTCGGGCCCACTCCGGAGGATGGTACCCTTTATGCCGATACGTGGGTAACCCTCGGCTGGAAGGCGGGAGATTTTGCGGTTTCACATGATGTATATATGGGCGATAATTTTGACGATGTGAACGAAGGTACAGGCGATACATTCCAGGTCAACCAGGACCTGGACCTGACGTACTTCGTTGCGGGTTTTATCGGTTTCTCTTTTCCGGATGGTCTGATTCCGGGGACGACTTACTACTGGCGAATTGATGAAGTCAACGATGCTGACCCGAACAGTCCGTGGAAAGGCCCCGTCTGGAGCTTTACGGTTCCGCCCAAAAAGGCGTATGATCCTGTTCCTGCCGACGGCAGCGGATTTTTAGCCGCCGATGCAACCACTTTGAGCTGGACGGCGGGTTTCGGCACGAAATTACATATCGTCTACTTCGGCGACGACTTCGATACCGTAGCGAATGCCACCGGAGGCTCGCAGCAGGGAATTGCATACTATATAACAGATCCACTTGAATTAGATAAGACTTACTACTGGCGTGTCGATCAGTTCGATGGCGCCGTCACGCATACAGGCGATGTCTGGAGCTTCAGCACCCGGTCCGAAATACCCATTACCGATCCCAATCTTGTCGGCTGGTGGAAGCTTGACGAGGGCATGGGTGATATTGTGCTCGACTGGTCCGGCCACGATAACCACGGAACGCTGGCAAACGGCCCGATATGGGTTGAAGGTAACGACGGAGGTGCGCTGCAATTCGACGGTAGTAATGATTATGTCGATCTGGGTACCCCGGCCGAATTGTATATACCCGACAATTATACTTACACTGCCTGGTTCAGGGTCGGTGAGAACATAAACGGCGATAGTGATGCCCAGTATCTGCTGTGTATCGGTTCGAGAAGCGACCTTGTTTTCGGCGTAGAGGACGAGGTCGGCGTAGATGGAGACCTTGCATTACACTACTATGATACCGCACCCGGTTTCCACTCATTGGGTATGGGTAAAACTGTTTGGTCTTCGCGTGATTGGCACATGGTTGCCGGGACTAAAGACTCAGCGACCGGCCATAAAATATATCTGGACGGTGAATTAAAGAATTCAGACACAAACAGAAATGACGATAATTATAATACCACCAGGATGATTTCAATAGGAGCGATGGGCTGGGACAACGATGAATATTTCAACGGCACCATCGATGATGTGCGCATTTACAACAGGGCGCTGACGCAGGATGAGATTCAGAAGATTATGCGTGGCGACCTGTTCGTTGCCTGGAGTCCGAGTCCGGCCAACGGTGCAACGCCGGGTGTTGACGAGGCGCTGCCCATTAGCTGGTCGCCGGGAGACAGCGTTTCGCAGCACGATGTGTATTTCGGCACCGATATGGGCGCTGTCGCTGATGCTGATACATCTACAGCCGACATCTATCGAGGCCGCCAGAGCGGTACGAGCTATACTCCCCCCGAAGGTATCGAATGGGGCGGCGGGCCGTACTACTGGCGAATCGACGAGTACAATACCGACGGCTCGATCAGCAAAGGCAGAATCTGGAGATTTACGGTAGCCGACTATATCCTCGTGGACGACTTTGAAAGCTATGATGCCGGCGAGAACCAGATATGGTATGCCTGGCATGACGGCCTTGGCTATGGTGCGATTGGTGCTGAGAATTACTTCGCCGGTAATGGCACAGGTGCCGCTGTCGGCGACGAAACCTCCTCTTCTTATACCGAGGAAAGTATCGTCAACGGCGGCCGTCAGTCAATGCCGGTTGTCTACGACAACAACAAGCAGGGCTATTCGAAGTATTCGGAAGTAGAACTCACGTTGACGGACCCCCGCGACTGGACCAAGGATGGCGTTGAGGAATTGTCGCTGTGGTTCAGAGGTCACCCGGGATCGGTCGGCAGCTTTGTCGAAGACCCGGTCGGCACCTACACGATGACCGGCTCCGGCACAGATATCTGGGACGTCAGCGGAATCGGAACAGGTTACCACGACGAGTTCCACTTTGCTTACAGGACGCTCACCGGCGCCGGCTCGATTGTCGCGAGAGTCGAAAGCGTGGAGAACACAAACGCATGGGCCAAGGCCGGCGTGATGATTCGTGAATCGCTTGATGCGGACTCCGTACATGCGATGATGGCAGTAACGCCCGGTTCAGGAGTGTCCTTCCAGCGACGCAACGTAACCGGCGATACGAGCGCCAGCGATACGACAGCCGGAATCACCGCGCCGTACTGGGTGAAGATAGAGCGAGACTTGTCCGGCAACTTTTCAACTTACCATTCGGCTGATGGCTCTACCTGGCAGATGCAGGGAACGCCGGACAATATCTCAATGAGCGCTAATGCCTATATCGGCCTTGCAGTGACAAGCCATGATGCTGCTTTGACATGCCAGGCGGTATTCTCCAATGTCACGACTACCGGTAATGTCACCGGGCAGTGGGCGAACCAGGATATCGGTATCGCCAGCAATGCCGCCGAGCCGATGTATGTAGCTGTATCGAACGCTGCAGGACAACCTGCCGTAGTGGTCCACGATGATCCGGCCGCGGCAACGATTGATGCCTGGACGGAGTGGGTTATCCCCCTGCAGGCATTCGCCGAGAAGGGCATCGTCCTGACAGATGTGGACAGGATTGCGATCGGCCTTGGAACCCAGGGCAATATGACAGTGCCCGGAGGTTCCGGCAAAATGTATTTCGACGATATCCGGCTTTATCGTTCACGGCCGGAATAGGAAGCTTTGCCATAAGATGTGATATGGCGGGTTTGTAATTAGTATCGTTTCGGGGTCTATGCTAACTGTTTGGCATAGGCCCCGGTTTTTTAAAGCAAAAGAGAGGATTTGTGATCGACTTTGAAGGTTTTGCTGGGGGAGACATTAAAAAGTCTGACAACTTGTTCAGATATTTTCCTTGACGCGAAAGTGTCTAATCTGGTAAAAGAGATTATCGGCATCCTTGAATTACTGTTCGTACGGCAGACGAAAAATTTATAGCTTATTTGAGATTTTCGCTGTGAGATCGGCCGCTTATATTGGGCTTTTCGAGGAAGGAGGCAGCACAAAGTCGTAGAAACTACCCCGGACAAACAATGTAATTACATCATAAATCCTTAACGATTGCTTTTGGTTCGTAGCCAAAGCATGATTATCTTAACTACTCAATAAGGAGGATTATTATGTACAGGAATTTGATTTGGCTATTTTCTTTTGTTTTTGTGCTGAGTGTAACTGTTAATGGTTCTGCTGTTGAGGATCCGTCTCTGGTCATATACTATGACTTCGAGGGTTTTAACAATAACCTCGTTGTTCTCGACAAATCCGGCAGGGGCAATGACGCTACGGTGGTCGATGATGTTAGTGGAGTTGCTGGAACTGGTGTAAGAGACTCAGAAGCTTGCCAGGTCACCGGCAACGGCAGTTACCTCGACCTAAACGGACTTAACTTTCCTGCCGAAGATATTCCGACGATTGCTTTTACCCTCGCCTATTGGGTAAAACCCGAGGATACAGGCGGTACGCAGACAATATTCAGTGCTTTGGCAGCACCGCACTCGTGGTGTCACGGCGGTTATATTCGCAATGGCCAATACCACGCCCATATCGGCGACATCAATAACAACTACATTATCAATGGATACGAAGGAACTGTCGAGTACGATGCATGGCACCACATGGCACTTACCTGGGAATTAGTTCCGGGTGAGTATGGAGGCGGGGCTATGTACATCGATGGGGAATTGGTCGCAGAATATGGAAACGAGTTCGTAGAAGCTCCTCCGGGTGTGAAAGCCGCGGGCAATTGGGGTGGAGGCGCTCGTATTGGACGGGACGTTGACGACAGTTGGCAATTTAACGGCCTGCTTGATGATTTCTGCGTATTCAAGCGGGCATTATCGCAGGCTGAGATTGTGGAGCTTATGCAAGGGGTCAGTACTCCGATTGCCTTTAGTCCTACCCCTGCTGATGGTTCTATTCTATTCGATACGTGGGTGACTCTTGGCTGGTACGTGGGTGATAGTGCAGTCTCGCACGATGTGTATATGGGCGATAATTATGACGATGTGTACAACGGTACTGGTGGCACGTACCGTGGCAACCAGAATGAAATTTTTTATGTTGCCGGATTTCCAGGGTATGCTTTCCCGGATGGTCTTGTTCCCGGCACGACTTACTATTGGCGAATCGATGAAGTCAACGAGGCCGATCCGAACAGTCCGTGGAAAGGAGATGTCTGGAGCTTTTCGATTCCGCCCAAGACTGCTTATAATCCTTATCCTGCTGATAACGCCGAATTTGTGGATCCGAATACAACATTGAACTGGACAGGGGGTTTCGGTGCAAAATTGCATTCTGTATATCTTGGTGACAATTTTGATGATGTAAATGACGCCACCGGAGGATCCACTCAGGGTCCTACGACCTATACCCCAGATCCGCTCGAATCAGGTAAGGTTTATTACTGGCGTGTCGATGAGTTTGATGCCGCCAATACGTATAAAGGTGATATCTGGAGCTTTACGACTCCGGGTGCCGTCGGGAATCCACAACCATCTAATAGAGCTGTTAATGTGAAAATGACGGCGATTCTTAGTTGGACTGCGGCTGATAGTGCTGCTTCGCATGAGGTGTACTTCGGCAAAAACAAAGATGCAGTGCGCAATGCCGATAAGAATTCACCTGAATACAAAGGCTCTAAGGAGCTGGGTGCTGAGAGCTATGATCCTGGGAAACTCTCCTGGTATGCCACTTACTACTGGCGTATCGACAAAGTAGATAGTCTTGGTAATCCCACGAAAGGTCCACTCTGGAGTTTTACTACTGCCGACTTTGTTTCCATAGATGATTTTGAGGATTATAATGCCGGCGATAATCAGATATGGTACGCATGGCATGACGGATTAGGTTACGGCACAGAGGAGAATCCGCCATTTTTTGCCGGTAACGGTACCGGTTCAGGTGTAGGTGACGAAACCACACCTTCTTACACGGAAGAATTAATCGTTCACAATGGCAGTCAATCAATGCCGGTGTCCTACGACAACGATAAGCAGGGCTTCGCGATGTATTCGGAAGTGGAGAAGGTATTAAGCGAAGCTCGTGACTGGACAGATGAAGGTGTTAACGAACTGTCTTTGTGGTTCCATGGCAGTTCGACCAATTCCATGGATCCGCTGTATGTGGCGGTAACCGATAAAACAGGTACACCTGTGGTGGTCGAACATGAAAATCCGACTGCTACCCAGATTGGAGCCTGGATAGAGTGGATCATCCCACTGCAAACCTTTGCCGAGAAGGGCATCGATCTGAACGATGTTGACAGGATAGCGATAGGTATCGGCACCCGGGGTAATACGGAAACTCCAGGTGGCTCTGGGAAAATGTTCTTCGATGACATTCGGCTGTATCGAAATATCGAGAATGTTTCTGAATAAAATAGTTTTATGAGTGATTTAGAGGTTTTGCCGGAGTAAAAGTATAGTATCTTGTCTTGAGATTTTCCTTGACGTGAAGGTGTCTAATCTGGTAAAAGAGATTATTAGCATCCTTGAATTAATGCTTGTACGACAGATGAATTTTTTAACTTATTGTAGATTTTCACTGTAATATCAGCCGCTCATATTGGGCTTTTTGAGGAAGGAGGCAGCGTCGAGCAGTAGAAACTACCCCAAACGAGTTTAGTATCATTACAGCATAAGTTCTTAACGATTGCTTTTGGTGCGTAGCCGAAGCGTGATTATTTTAATTATTCTATAAGGAGAACTATCATGTGTAAGAAATTGTCTGTTATAGCATCTCGTGTATCAAACCACAGTGGGATACCCCACGTGGTGTCCCATTTCCGATCAGTCGCGCGACGCCCGGAGAGGCCCCCTTCAGTCATCCCAACATCCCGCGTCCTGTGGCTGGTGGCGTTTGCCATCGGGTGGATGATGACCGGGTACGTTGGCATTGCCGTCGGGCAGGTCGCCGGCGTGGACGATCCGTCCGACATGGCCGATTCGAGCGGCGACATCAAGCGTATTGAGGCATGGGTGGAGCACGATAACCTGAATCTGACGATGACGGTGTACGGTGTTTTCGCGCCTTCGGTAGAGGATACGCCGGCAGGCATGACCAATCGATACTACTACCATTGGGGCCTCGACACGGACAACAATCCAGCCACCGGCTTCAACAACTCTGAGTATGAGGGCAACCCAACGAACCTGGAAACCCCCATTGGTGCTGATCTGATTATTCAATTCGGCTGGCGCGACGGCGCCACCAACGGCGTGTACGCCTATGATCCAGTGGCCGGAGACGATGACGCCCTGTTTGAGGACTACGAATATACGATTGAGGGTGATACGATTCACGCGGTCATCCCGCTGGAAGATTTAGGATTGACGCCGGACGACATCATCGCGGTGTCCGCGTTTCAGGAAGGCGCTTCCAACGGATGGCAGTGTGATTGGATCGAGTCATTTGAGCTGACGTTGGATACCTCCCTCGGGCAGGTCGCCGGCGTGGACGATCCGTCCGACATGGCCGATTCGAGCGGCGACATCAAGCGTATTGAGGCATGGATGGACGAAGGTAACCTGAATCTGACGATGACGGTGTACGGTGTTTTCGCGCCTTCGGTAGAGGATACGCCGGCCGGTATGACCAATCGATACTACTACCATTGGCTCCTCGATACGGACAACAATCCGGATACCGGCTACCTCAACGACGAGTACGAGGGCAACCCAACGAATCTCGAAACCCCCATTGGCGTTGATGTGATGGTTCAATTCGGCTGGCGCGACGGCGACACCGCCGGCGTGTACGCGTACACCCTTGATCCATCGACCGGAGACGAGGTGGAACTGTTTGAGGAATACGAATACACGATTGACGGCGATACGATTCACGCGGTAGTCCCGCTGGAAGATTTAGGACTTGAGCCGGGCCAAACCATCGCGGTGTCCGCGTTTCAGGAAGGCGCTTCCAACGGATGGCAGTGTGATTGGATCGAGTCAGTTGAGCTGACGTTGGAGGATACCTCCGTGTCGGCCTACAATCCAGACCCGGAGGATGGCGCTATAATTACGGAAATATGGGTCACCCTGGGCTGGTCGCCGGAAAAGGCCGCGGTATCACACGACGTCTACTTCGGCGATAATTATGACGACGTGGCCAACGGCACCGGCGATACCTTCCGAGTCAATCAGGACAGGAACATTAATTTTTATATTGTCGGCTTTCCCGGATATCCCTATCCGGATGGTCTTGTTCCCGGCACAATTTACTATTGGCGAATCGATGAAGTGAACGAGGCTGACCCGAGAAGCCCGTGGAAAGGCAATGTCTGGAGCTTTTCGGTTCCGCCCACAACAGCATATAATCCTGATCCTGCCGACGGCGCTGAATTTGTAGACCCGAATGCAGCTTTGAGTTGGACACCGGGTTACGGTGCGAAAACTCATACGGTATATTTAGGTGACAATTACGAAGAAGTAGATAACGCGGCCGATGGCACCGCACAGGTACCTGGAACCTATAATCCCGGCACACTTGAGCGGGAGAAGGTTTATTACTGGCGCGTCGATGAGTTCGATGCCGACAGTACGTATAAAGGTGACATCTGGAGCTTTACGACTCCCGGCGCAGTTGGCAATCCGAATCCGTCTAATGGAGCTGTTGATGTGAAAATGACAACAACTCTTAGCTGGACTCCGGCAGATAATGCCGCTTCGAGCGATCTGTACTTTGGCGCAGATGCCGATTCTGTGAAGAATGCCACAACGCTTTCACCGGAATACAAGGGCAACAGGGCATCAGGTTCCGAGAACTTCGGTCCCGTAGAACTTGGGTGGAACAGCACCTGGTATTGGCGCGTGGACGCGGTCTATAGTGACAGTATAGTGAAAGGACTTGTATGGAGCTTTACTGTAGCCGACTTCCTCGTGGTGGACGATTTCGAGGATTATGACATTGGTAACAATGAGATATGGTGGGCGTGGAAAGATGGGCTTGGCTATGCATCGCACGATGATGAACCGGCCTACCCCGGCAATGGGACTGGATCGGCCGTTGGCGACGAAACGACCCCGT
>Ga0315543_1005228_pt1 | contig 10245 bp, 6 predicted proteins | sample SalMarSW160210MG_2_FD_203098 | JGI IMG/M metagenome (GOLD analysis project Ga0315543, IMG submission 203098) | Salt marsh sediment microbial communities from the Plum Island Ecosystem LTER, Massachusetts, United States - Salt Marsh Sediment SW1601-210 ...
CAGTTTAAGAAGGGTTTAGAAAAAGCCCCGGCCGAGCTCCCCCCTATAGATTTAGCCCGGCCGGTTTTTACGCCTTTATTATTAAGCTGCAAACGGTTCGTGCCACATTTGTAGTAACCCCCATTTAGAGAACTCAGGTGGGGTTTTAACCCTGCCCAGATGGCAACTTTAGTCTTTCCAGATAGCAACTTTATTCTTTGCTGACAGGAAAAATAGCAATTATTTCGTGCCAATTAATTATTTTTTATCTAAAATGTGACATACATATGGCACAGTATTTAAAAAAATCCCTAAAAAGTCGAAATATATCGGTTTACATAGGCTATTGAGATTTTTGTGGGTTTTTAATATAATGTCATAAGCATAGCGGCGAAAAAAATATACATGGACAAAGAGGAACATCGTGGAGTAAAGTAGATAAAATAGATAAAGCAGATAAAGCAGATAATTTAAGGTTTGGCTCACAGTCGTGGGAAGCGCGGAGTGAGTAATTATGTATATGCTGGGGGAATATAACGATGCGAGATTCTGAAAAGGGCGGGAAAAAACCCATTGAAGCAGTAGAGAAACTGCGGACGCATAAAGCTAAGTTAGAACGCGTCAGTCCGGATACAAAAAAACTTAAAAAGCCGGTGAAGCTATTACAGGAGCAGTCGGACCTATATCGAGCTGTAATGGAAAACACCCACTTTGGATTCTCACTGATAGACCGCGATTATAAGATAGTCCTGGTTAACAGCTTGATGTGTAACTATTTCAAAAAGCCTGCCAGCGAGTTTATCGGTAAGAAGTGTTTTCGTGAATTTGAAAAACGCGATGTGATATGTCCTCATTGCCCTGGTACAAAGGCGATGGCGACTAGCCAGCCGGCTGAGGTCGAAACCGAAAAGGTCCGGGATGATGGCAGCCATTTTTCAGCCCGCATTCAGGCCTTTCCAGCTTTTGATTCGCATGGCGCAGTAACAGGATTCATCGAGGTAGCTGAAGACATCTCCGAACGCAAAAAGATAGAAGATAGATTATCAGCCGCAATATACAAAAGCGCAATTCCGACAGCGGTAGGCGGGCCAGATGGCTCAATTATAGCCTTTAATGAAGCGCTGGAGACCTTAATCGGGTACAAAATGTCTGAGGTGAGTGATGTCACGGATTGGGCGAATAAATTGTATCCTGACAAGGAATATCGAGAGTTTGTATTGAGGAACATAAAGCAGGCTCTGGAGGGAAGAAAACAGGATTGCACTGAATTTATAATAACATGCAAAGACGGCTCTACAAAAGTAGTCGATTTTCACAGTTCATTTTTCAAGAGTGGCCTTGTAATACAGATGCAGGACATCACCGAGCGCAAAAAGGCCGAGCAGACGCTTGTACAGCAGCACCATTTGTTGCGCCTGCTGATAGACAACTTACCAGATAGGGTCTATGTAAAAGATTGTAAAAGTCGATTTATTCTTGGCAATGATGTGGTAGTGAAATACGAGGGATTTCAATCCGGAAAAGAGCTTCTTGGAAAAACGGATTTTGACCTTTACCCAAAAGAGTTAGCAGCGTCTTTTTATGCTAAAGAACAGCAGGTTATTCAAAAAGGCCGACCGATAATTAACGAAGAGGAATTATGGACGGACAAGCAGGGTAATGAACAGTGGTTACTGACTACAAAGATTCCTTTGCGGGATGAGAATGGAAAAATTGTTGGTCTTGTTGGTATTAATCGCAATATCACCGAACGCAAAAAAATGGAGCAGCAGCTCAAAGATGCTTTCAGCTTGAATCAGATAATTATTGACACATCTCCAGTCGGAATCTGGATATTCGAAGAATCCGGTCAATTCGTCATGTTCAATTCGTCTGGTGTAGCTTTGTCAGGAGGAACAGCCGAACGATTACTTAAGCAGAATTTTCGGGAGCTTGAATCATGGAAAAGGTCGGGATTGCTTCAGGCAGCGGAAGAGGCGCTGCTTACAGGAAAATTGGTAAAGAAGGAAATACACACTGTCAACACATTCAATACAGAAGTATGGTATGAAGCGTTGTTGTCCACCATCCGGTTCAAAGGGAAAAAGCACCTTCTTCTCACGACTTATGATATTAAAGATAGGAAGCATTCAGAGGAGGCGCTGCGCGAGACGACTCAAACACTTCAGGCGGTGATTCAAGCGTCACCGTTACCCATCTGTACCCTGGACAGAGAGCGAATCGTCAAGACATGGAATCCAGCGGCTGAGCGAACCTTCGGTTGGAGTGCACAAGAAGTCATCGGACGTAAATATCCCGCTATCCCTGAAGAGGAAATGGATGAGGCCGATGCCTTGCTCTCGCGTGCACTGGAAAGCGGATTAACTGAAGTGGAAACAATTCGCCAGCGGAAAGATGGTTCCCTGATTAACGTCAGCATCTCAGCTGCTCCACTGCGTGACAGTCGTGGTAATATTAATGGCGTCATGGCGGTGATTGCTGACATAACCGGGCGCAAGCGGGCCGAGAAGGCGCTGAAGAAAAGCAATCAGCTTTTAAGGGATACCGGAGAAATGGCCAAGGTCGGAGGTTGGGAGGTTGACCTCTCGACCAAGGAGGTCTTTTGCACGGAAGAGACCTGTCGAATCCATGGACTCGAGCCGGGATATCTGCCGAAGGTGGAAGAAGCCCTGAATTTCTATGCTCCCGAATCCAGGCCAGAGGTAGAGGCAGTATTGAAGAAAGCTGCGGAAACGGGCGAACCATACGACCTTGAGTCCCTTTTCATTCCTTCAGGCAGCAAAAATAAGATTTGGGTGCGGTCGATTGGAAGAGCCGTTTACAGCGGCGGTAAAATAGTAAAACTTGCAGGGACTTTTCAGAATATCGATAAATATAAAAGGGCGGAGGAATCGCTCCGCCTCTCTGAAGAGAAGTTTGCCAAGGCGTTCAGTTCCAGCCCTGCAGCGATCCTCATCACCACGCCTAAAGAAGGCCGGTTCATCGACCTGAATGAAATCACGATAGGAATGTTCGGATATACGCGAGAAGAGGTGGTGGGGCATACCTCGAAGGAATTGAATATGTGGGCCAGTTATAATGACCGCGATATCATGTTGCAGAGCATACGGAGGGAAATCGCTGTGAACAATATGGAGGTCAGGTTGCGCAGGAAGTCGGGCGAGGTTTTTGACAGCATCATCTCGGTCGATATTATAAACATCGGAGGCACGGAATGCCTTATTTCAACGGTAGTTGACGTCACCGAGCGCAAAAAGGCAGAAAGTGCACTGCGGGAATCCGAACAAAAGTTTAGAACTATTTTTGATAATACAAGCGACGGAATGTTTCTTCTTGATTTGGAAGTCAAAAAATTCTCAATGTGCAATAAAGCCTGGTTGCAAATGCTGGGCTATACTCAGGAAGAATTTATGAATCTGACTATCGAAGATTTACACCTCAAAGAAGACCTTCCTCTTATTTATGCACAAGTTGAAAAATTCGTAAAAGGGGGAAAGGGAATACGTAATGATATCGGATTTAAGCGAAAAGACGGAAGTGTTTTTTTCACTGATCTGAGCCCGGATATGGTAACACTTGGTGGGAAAAGACATATATTAGTTTTCATTAAAGACATCACGGAGCGCAAGAAGGCAATCGAGAAGATTTATGACTACCAACAACAGCTTAAAGCTCTGAGTTATCAGTTATCGCTTATCGAAGAACGCGCAAAACGAAAAATCGCTGCAGAACTGCATGATAACGTCGGCCAGGAACTGGCTGTGGCTAAATTAGAGTTACAATCTTTGATGAGGTCCAGCCCTGATACCAAAATGTCGGACTCAATAAACAGCATATGCGGGGAAATTACACATATAATGGATGATGTACGCTCGTTGACGTTTGAGCTCGGTAATCCTTTGCTGGATAAGATAGGTTTAACGGCTGCCCTTGATAAATACATTACTGAAGAAATTCAGGCAAAATTCAGAATCAAGTGTGAATTAATTGACGAGGCAGGGGCTCAAGACCTTGAGGAGACTGTTCGTACAGTGCTGTACCGTAGTGCCCGAGAGCTGCTTATTAACTCTGTCAAGCACGCTCGGGCACATAATATAAAGGTTCGTATTTACCAATCTGCCGGCCTGCCCCCGCGTCTGCCGACGCGAGTCGGGGCGGCGGGTAATATCCATGTTTGCGTTGAAGATGATGGAGTGGGATTTGAAGTTAGCAGGATTGCATTACTGCCAACCAAAACCGGAGGATTTGGCCTTTTCAGTATCAAAGAGCAGTTAGAATACATAGGGGGAAATCTTCAGATTGAATCCAGTGTCGGTCACGGCACTAAGGTTACTATTGGCTGTCCTCCGAAATTAAAACCCGCCTTCGTTTGAAGCTACGGCGAGGCAGGCAGCCGGCCTAGGTTTGATAAGGGGTTTAAATATGAATATCTTAATCGCGGATGACCATGGAGTTGTACGAGAGGGACTTAAACATATGATTTCAGAGCAGCCGGACATGGAGGTCGTTGGGGAAGCTGAAAATGGTCAGATGACAGTTAAACTCGCCAGGAAATTGACGCCGGATGTTATATTAATGGACATATCTATGCCTGATATGAACGGTATTGAGGCAACTCATCTTATTCTGAAAGCAAATCCCGCTATCAAAATCATAGCCTTATCTATGCATTCAGAAAAACACTTCATTGTAGAGATGCTTCAGGCAGGGGCTTTGGGGTATGTCCTGAAATCTTATCTCTTTGAAGAGGTGCTTAGGGCAATAGAAGTTGTCCAGAATAACGGTTATTATCTAAGTCCCAAAATAACCGATATTGTGGTAGAGGATTATACCAGCAAGGAAGTGTTGCCTGATAAATCACTTGCCAGTGGTCTGACAGCTCGTGAACGTAAGATTATTCAGTTTGTAGCGGAAGGTCTGACCACCAAACAAATTGCTTTACGTTTGAAAATAAGTCCCAAGACTGCTGATGCAAACCGGAGACGTGTTATGAAAAAACTTGATATTGACAACGTTGCAAGCCTGACAAAGTATGCCATCCGAGAGGGATTGACTGCTGCAGAATTTTGACCAATCCGCCTTCACTAATGCAGCTTCGTAGCCGTAGGCTACTACGGCAAAGTAGGCAGCTTCCGACTTCCTCCCTTAGGGACTACGCCGGACAAGTCGCATTGAAGAATTGTAACGTCGCTTTTAGTACCTTCCGCTCGGTTTATTTCCTGGGCCGTATCAGGCGTGGCGAACTTGCCGAGAAAATCCTTCTCTAACCCGGGCTTAGGCCTCGACTCTTCCGAGGTTTTTCCTAAAAAGCAAGTTTTTTCCTGCTGAAAATATAGGATTAACCTGCGCTTGGATTCTTTTCAATGGTCGTATAATGCTGTGAGATTTCAGTGTGCTAAATTATGAAAGTATGCCGTTGGGCTGCCTTTTATGTATGGGGGGGCAGCCCAACGGAACAAAATTACGAGTAAGACAAGACACATCATAAAGCGCTGTGTAAAGTTCATAAAAAAATGAAATGCAGCAGATGGCAAAGACCTTTTGCCCAAATTGCAAATGTGTTTGAAAAGAATTCCTGCATGAGCCTTACGTAATTTACGCTGCAAGTTACCTTTCCAAAAATTTTCAAGCAAAGATAGGATTAGATGCTTTGTGAAAGGTCTCGGTTAAGAACGATGCCGGAAAATCGCCAGACTTTCTCAAATTGTTCGTGGGACATATTCAGTTTGCCAAAACCGGGGTCGGCGATGACGACCATCCGGTCTGATACATTGAGCACGGCGACACAATGGTCGGACAAAAAAGCTTCTTTTATGACAACCAATATAATGCCCTGACCCTTTAGCTGATTAATCGAATCGAAGTGTTGGTACCGGCATTTCAGGCCTTTATTGCCGTAGCGGTTTTGAAGGGCGGTGTAAAGATACCCTGGAAAAGTGCCGGTGATGGGGTTTGAGCGAGCAAGAACGGCCATTTCACCTTCTTGGGCTTGAAAGCCGAGTTTCCGTAGAGCGGTTACCGCTGCAGCAGGGCCACACGTATAGTTTCTGCTCTGAAGGCAAATACCATTGAAATCAACGATGGTCTTAAGATTCGACAAATCATCTTTGAGTAAAGCGGGGGCAATAAGGGGTGAGATTGATGAGTGAACAACAAACATAACCATCAAGACACAAGCTACGACCTTCTCGGATTTGCGAGGAAGATGCGGCAGCACCGTGGTCAGACCCATAGTGATAGCCAGGGCCAAGATAATAAACCTGAATTGTCCGGTCGCAAGCCAGATGTTGATGTATCTTGTAGTTACTAATATCGCAATGAGGGAAAATGAAAGAATGTATCCAATTAACCAATATGGTTTTTGGAGACGTGAGAAAACTCTGCCGAGAATGGTTCCAAAAATGGCAACCAGTATCACACAAAAAGCATCGAGCCAAAGCTCCATCTTTTCCCTTTTATCCAAATCCGTTTTAGAGGACTCGACCTCATGGTAGCTAAGAAGACTACCACCACTTACAGCCGATAATATGGACAGTCGGAGCTGAAAAGTCAAGAAAATTATCTGAAAATGGGCGTTAATATTGAAGGTTGTTAATTTGGGGGTTCTATGTTGGTTATAACACGTGAATATTGACAGGCAAGCTGTTTAGATTTGTAATCCGGCGTTGAGGATAGTAAACTAATCCCGAGGTTTCGTGGCTTTGATGACAGACAAAACAAAAATATATACGGTCAGCCAGGTCAATTCGCTAATCAAGGGGATTCTGGAGAATAATCTGCCCGGCAGATTGACAATTAATGGCGAGATAACGGATTGGAAACTGCATCATAGCGGGCACTGCTACTTTTCGCTGAAAGATGAAAATTCCACGCTGCCGTGCGTTATGTGGAAGAGCAAATTTGGTGCGGTGAAATTTCAGCCGGAAAATGGATTGGCGGTGCTGGCGACCGGCTCTATCGATGTTTATGTCCCGCATGGCAGGTATCAATTCATTGTTGATAAATTTATCCCCGCTGGAGTTGGGGCGCTGCAATTAGCTTTCGAGCAGATGGTAAAAAAACTACAGGCCGAGGGGCTTTTCGATGAGGCGCATAAAAAGGCGATTCCATCATATCCTGAAAGGATTGGGATATTAACGAGCGAATCAGGGGCAGCGGTAGAGGATATCAAAGACAGCATCTGGAACCGCTGGCCTTGTGTGAAATTATTTTTGTATCCCGTTCCTGTGCAGGGCGAAGGTGCTGCCGAAAAAATCGCGGCCGCGATTAGAGATGTAAACAACCGTAATAAAAACCTGAAACTGGATGTCTTGATTGTCGGTCGTGGAGGCGGGTCGCTGGAGGATTTGTGGGCTTTCAATGAAGAAGTCTTGGCAAGAGCGATATTCGACTCGAAAATATCCGTCATAAGCGCGGTTGGTCACGAGATTGATACCACGGTTGCCGATTTGGTCGCGGACGCAAGGGCTTCGACGCCGACAAAGGCAGGCGTTGTGGCTGTGCCGGATATGCAGAAGGTCTTAAGCGATTTGGAAAATTACCAAAGCAGTATGAATAACAATATAACTTTATGCCTTAACTATCGCCAGCAGCAGTTAGATGAAACAGCCGGCAATATGCTCGATGCTGTAAAACAGTTTCTCACCGAAAGACGTGAGCGGTTGTACTGGAGCCATGAGCAGATTGTTAAGATTGAGCCGCATCGGCTGCTGGGAAGAATGAGGGGTGATTTGTATATTTTGGAAAATCGGGCAAGCAGGGCGATAGAGGCGATTGTACATAAGCGCAGGATGGCTCTTACTGCACAGGCGAATCTCCTGGCTGGCTTGAATCCAAAATCGGTTTTAAAGCGGGGCTACAGTATTACAACTAATAAGAAAACCGGCTTACTTGTAAGAAAGCCGGACGATGTTCAAATCGGAGATTTACTGACTACCGAGCTTGCAGAAGAAAATTTGATTGAAAGTAAAGTAACAAAAAAATAAAAAGAATTAGCCACGAATTAACACGAATGGACACAAATGAAAGAAAGAATTAGAGGGAATTAGAGAAAATTTGTGTTAAAAAAATATAAGATTGGTAAAATTCAGACGTAGGGTGGGGCTTGCCCCACCATCTTTTTGCTTTGAGGGAAACAGCCGCGAGATAAAATCGAATTGCTAAAAAAAATCCGCCATACAGAGCGGCGGATAAGTGTTGTATAGCTCTGCCACAGGTATTATTATGTTAGAAGAGAGAAGAGAAATGAGTGAATCGACACAAGAATTAGCGAGTCGTTGGAAACGACTGGGAGGCGCGTTGCTTGACAGCATCATCGCGATAGTTATCAACTTTCCTGCTATGATGGTTGCCGGTGTATTCGAACAATTCTCTCAAGGCCAACGGATGACCATTGGTCAACATATCTTCTTCTTTTTTTTCGCTATAGCCGTTTTCCTTACTGTCAACGGGTATCTCCTTGCGAGACATGGGCAGACTGTGGGCAAAAAGCTCGTTGGCACACGCATTGTCGCTAATGACGATGAGCAGATTCTCTCACTTGGCAGAGTGTTTGGTCTTCGCTATCTGCCTTTGTTTCTGATTGCGAAGGTTCCTATCGTCGGCAATCTGTTCTGTCTTATTGATGTTCTTTTCATCTTCCGGAAAGACAAGCGATGTATCCATGACCTGATCGCTGGAAGCAAAGTTGTGAATGCATAGATATTTTCGAACCACCGCGTTATGCATTAAATTAGAGAATCAGCCTGAAAAAACCAAAAGTGCGTTTTTGGCCAGTAAATTCCGCCAAACTCAAAACTCTTTCCGCAACCTCCAAATCACCAGTATTCAAAGACTACTTAAGTACTTGCTTAATTACTTAAGTACTTTCGAGTATCCAGCATCGCCTGTCTCGCCGTAGCTTTAGCGAAGGCGGATCCGTGTCTAATAAATGATTCGTGTGAATTCGTGGCTAATCCTTTTGTGCTTTTTCGTGGCTAAATTTTTTTATGGCCTAAGACCTTCGTGGCTATTCTTTTAGGCCTTTCCTCGACTAGTAAATCGGAAAAAACCGCATTTTTTGCTTGAAAAACAGGCCATTTTTGGTATAATTCCGAATGTGCTCAGGCAGCACACGTTAGCGGAGACGAGCCGCACGCCAAACTTAGTCGCATAGTCTTATATTTTAAGGACATATGAATGACTAATGATCAATTACAATTAAACCGCCCACTCATTTACCCATTTACTCATTTACGCATTGACTCTTTGGTCAATCAAATTGACCAAAGTATGCAAAACAAACCCAATTTTCTTAAAAATCCAGCGAACGTAAGCTTTGCTAAAACAAAGGGTTATGAAAATGAACATCGATTTTTGGCCTAAAAATCCCAAAGCCAATTTTACGGACGCCTAAAATGAACGTAAGTACTGTTAAAACAATGAACTATGAAAAAAAACTATGAACTATGGAAATAAAAACAAAGCCAAAACAAACCCAAATCAAACCCAATCAAACCCAATTTATCCTGAGCTTGTCGAAGGAACAAAGCCAACCTGTCCTGAGCTTGTCGAAGGAACAAAGCCAGAGCACTCTCCGCCACGAAAAATACCATCAGGGTTTGTAATTCACGAACGATTGATTATAATTGCAGGGTCAGATGAAAGCTGTTAGATGCTTAAAAACAAATAAAAAATTATGGAAATTTAAGATATGAGCGCTAAACAAAATAATAATATAAGTAAATTGAGCTTCGAGCAGGCGATAAGAGAGCTTGGCGGTATTGTAGGTAAGATTGAGCAGGGCGAAATACCTCTGGCCGATAGTCTAACTCAATACGAAAAAGGAATGACTTTGATTAAACACTGCAGAGAGATTCTGCAAAAAGCAGAGAAAAGGATAGAGAAAATATCCGAAGAAAAGAAGACAGAGGACGGATGACGGAGGACAGAATACAGGAGACAGGAGTCAGTAGACAGAATGAAATTCTTTGCCCCGATTCTTATTGTTAGTTTTATCGAGTCACGAGACACGAGCGACGAATCACGAAAAATGCGAGCGTGGCGGAACTGGCAGACGCGCAAGGTTTAGGTCCTTGTGTCCTTAGGGACGTGTAGGTTCGACTCCTATCGCTCGCAATTCTAAAAGACCCGGAGAATTTTTTTGTTTTTATTAAACAGAGGCGTGTATATCACTTGGAGTTTTGGCGGGCCTGCCGGCGTCTGTCCTCTTCTTTCAGGAATTGTTTGCGGATTCGAATCGAATTGGGACAAACCTCAACAAACTCG
>Ga0315543_1005229_pt1 | contig 10245 bp, 10 predicted proteins | sample SalMarSW160210MG_2_FD_203098 | JGI IMG/M metagenome (GOLD analysis project Ga0315543, IMG submission 203098) | Salt marsh sediment microbial communities from the Plum Island Ecosystem LTER, Massachusetts, United States - Salt Marsh Sediment SW1601-210 ...
GCATCTTCAAGGCATCGCCGTGGACAAGGTTCTGCGACAGCACGTAGGAAGCAGCCCGATAGAGCTCATCTGAGTCCTGGAGTTTCAGGTAGTCGGCGAGGATCTCGAGCATATTCGCGCGGCACTCAGCTATGTTGTCCGCGAGCAACTCGATGCCGTAGATGCACATCAGCGCGAACAACGCATAGTGATGCCGCTCGAAGTCGGACTTGCCGTACTTGAGTTCCACGGCGGCGAGTTTCCGCTGCAGGGTCCGGACGAGAAAGTTCCCACTCCCGCACGCCGGCTCCAGGAAGCGGGAGTCAATCCGCTCCGTCTCACCCTTTACCAGATCGAGCATCGCCTCGACCATCCACGCTGGGGTAAAGACCTCTCCATGGTCGGCAATGCGTTGCTTGGACTTGATGTTTTTCATGTGCCGATCCATTCCGAGTTCTGCTTCCTTCTGGCCATTGCTGGGCTAATTACGATCGCGGTAACAAACTTTAGAGGGTCATAGCTCTCACTGTCAGACATAAGTGTAGATCTGCCAAATCCCTAATACATAAAAAGACGTCTTTTTGATTATGGTAATTATACACCTATTCTCAGAAGTCAACAAAACATAACCTTTTTAGAGAACTATTAGAATCAGGGTAACAATCCGTCAGGTTGTTTAACCAATTTCCATTGAAAGCCGCGCCGCATTACCACCGATAGGTGGCCGGTTTTACCAGCCTGGTTACACCAAAAGCGCATAGTCTTGTTCACGAGTGTATTGAGGTGTATAATTACCATAATCAAAGATTAAAAAGCTTCTTATTATTAAATGGAAGAACCATTATAGGAAATGAAGATGGCAGATTATAGTATTAGTAAAGTATTAGAGGAAATTATTAAAAAAATCTTCATACAGGATTTGGTTGACAAAGGTGTTACTAAAGATTTAGCAACATCTATGTTGAAGGCACATAGTACTGAGATTGATCTATTAAAAGAGGTTTTTCAAATTTCTTCTCCTAAACGAGATTAGATATGCAGATAAATTTTAATTGCAAAGTCAGTTCTGGCCTAAAGGTTTTAGATGAACTAATTGATGGCCAAATAATCGAGGTTCAAGGATTAAATGGTATAGGTAAATCTGTAGCAGCACAACTACTTAGTATCCTTACAGGACAGTTTACTTTCCAGAGGCGGGCTGATTTTGAGAGTTTAAAATCAGCACTTAAAGAAGCGACTATAAGTATCACAAATTTAGAAAATCAATGCAAATCAATCGAAGTAATACTAACGCCATCTAGTTGGCAACTGAACCGGGATTTCCAAATAGATATAAATACTATTGGGCAGTATTATATTGATGGTTCAAAAGTTCCTGCCGAAAATATTTATCCTTTGCTTAAAGTCAGCATAATTCGCGGTAATGATACGATCCTATCGCAAATGCGTGAGGCTCTAATCAGAAACAAAGAAGAAATTAACCAGTTTCTCATATCTGTTCAAAATAATTATAACTTGTTCCAAAATATTCGAAGTAAATTCTTTCAAGCTTCTCCAGATGAGAATCTAAAGACTTATTTAAGGTCATTGGAGCAACTAGCTCAGTATAAGTCTGATGAGCAAAGGCATCGGCAACAACTCGAAGAGAATCAGAAGATTATTTCTCATCTTAAGCCTTTAGTAATGAAAAAGGAACAAATTGAACAACTAGAGGCAGCCAATATTCCAGCCTTGAAAAATAGGATAAGTGAAATTCAAAAGGGTCTACGGGCTAACTCAGATGAACAGTCTATATTGGTACAGGAGATTGAGTCTATTCGGGAAAAAGTCATTACTCAGTCAGAGTCAGAAAAAACTCGCATAGACCAAGTTATAAAACAAATAAGCAAATATGAAAGGGAAGAGTCAGATCTTAGATCACAGCTAAGTGATTTGATTAAGCTCATTGAATTACCTGAACGAAGTATAGAACTGAATGAATTAGGGAAAAATCTAATACAAGCTCAAGCAGACAATACTGTCAAGATAGAGAGTCTGGATACGAAGTGGAAAGAAGTGCGACGCAGTATAGAATTATCTGATATCGGGCATTCTATGATTTTTAGGTTACTACCAGCCATAGATAAGGGTCTTGGTATTTATGTTATTGCCGAAGGAAAATATGGTGACTCAGGTTCGTTAAAAATAACCGTAGAAGAATTAGAAAAGTGGATTCGTAATCGTCTTTCAGAGTTGGAACAAGAGACATCTGCTTTGCCTGAAAAAGACTATAGAGACTATGCTGAAAAGCTGAGTAACCAGAAGATTCATATCGGACAAGCTCTAACTTCGGTTAGAAATTTGGGTCGCAAGATGCAGCAGATCAGTTACTTAAATAATCAATTGAACATCCTGCAATCTTCTATCAATAAAGAAGCTGCTGATAAATTGCAAGAATTGAAGAATAGATTAGAGGGTCTACGTCATGATGAACTAGTGTTACGTATCGAATTAGAAGAGAGGCAATCAACATACGAATCACTAAAAGAGTTTCCATCTCTCGATGTTCTTGTAAATGAGTATCATAAGGATATGGAAAAACTTGGGTTCCCAAGGGAAGAAGACATAAGAATCAAACACAGAGATTATCTTGATATCTTTGCTGCATCTAAAATAAATCTTGAATCTGTGGAAGAAAAAAGGATAGAAACTGAGAATTTATTACGCGCACTGGTTATTAAGCTAAAAGAACAGCTAACCGTTTTAGAATCCGATGAAGTATTATCATATTTTACACATGGTAAAGATTTAAGAACTGATGATGACAAGATAACGGCCCTTAAACAGGCACACATAAACATGAATACTCTCGTCGATCACTCCGACTGGATTAAGAACAGGTTGATAATTATTAGCCAAACGATGGACAGCATGATATTACAACTCAGAGATAAAGAACCATCCGTGTCTGTAGACGAAAACATTATGCAAGTCTTGCGTGACATATATAATGATTACTTCATTCGTATATACCAAAAGCCTGAGTATTTGCAATATGTATTTAAGGGGTTCGAATCAATTGTTAAGTTCGATATGGAAAGTAACAGTATCGTTCTAAAAACGAGTAGTGGACAAGACATCACAAGACCGCTAACCGTATTCTCAAGTGGAGAACGAGCGTTTGCTTTCTCTTTGGCTATGGTTACTATTACTTCGGAGAGAAAAGCTGCAAATAGAATACTCATTTTAGATGAGTTTGGTGCATTGCTTGATTATGAAAGATCGAATGTTCTTAAGAATCACATAAAAGACTATGTATTAGAAAGTAAAGCGGCAGAAAAAGTAATTTTGATATTACCGGCAAGAGAAGACCTTCGAGAACGTATTTCTGACTTGAAATCAAAGATCGCAACGCAAAAGCATAACTTGCCAAAATTGGAGGAAGACTTGCAACTATGGGAAGGATTCCAACGTGATTTAGAAAGTAAGGGCTATTTCCAATATGTAGTAATGTGAGACTCAATGAACAAAGTCAAAGCTACAATCTTAGAAGCTATAAAAAGGTTAGGTTACCCATCAATTCGAGAGATAGAGGACGCCAGTAAATTTTATCCAAATTATATTTGGATAAATGACTTGCCTTATCAAAGATTATACTACGAACTATGGAAACTCACGAAAGGGAAATCTGTCCGGCGTTTTGATACAGAAAACGGCCATAGACTTAGATTCAGTGTTGATTTTGATACTCTCCCAATTAGGAAAATAATAAAATCGATGGTTACTTTAACTCAGTGCGAACAGTGTGGAGCGAGATGTGTTCGTTATTTAGGAAAGAAATACCGGATTAGATCAGATTCTGAATGCAATCATTGCTACCCTACGGAGTCGTATTTGCGAATAATAAAAGACCCTGTGTATGGATTGAGTTACATACTCGATGATGTTCACCTGCTCGGTGTAATAGATTTTTATGGAGTACGTTTACCAGGGTCTATCAGAGGTTACGGCGGCACCGAATACATTAGAGTTGTTAATCTCATAAAGGAAGAAACCGGGATAAAACCACTATTAATGGTGATTGGACATGCGGAGTGATTATTGATGATTAATAATCTGCCACAGATACAGGCTTTGAAAAGAGAAGAAGCTTTATCTGTTAGAAGAATACTTAATAAGATTTGGGATGAAGAATGTGCCAAACTAAACATTTCCTCTGATTTTCACCATGGTTTAAAACAACTTATAGATACATTGTTTGATCCTAAGAAGAAACTCAGTTCCATTTCCAGTCAAGTAGAACTATTACCAGATGTATCATCAATATCCCCAATATTAAGCAATGATGTTTCTCTAGCAGAGCTACAAGAGGCGGGGTTTATTCGGATAATAAAAACGCGGGAAACTCAAAAAGTTACCATTACCGGGGAAGGCTTAATCTTACTTGACCTTATTGATTGTTCTCATCAGAGTGGTGGGTATTATTATCTAAATTCAGAGTTATTAAGTCAACGACTCGGCGAACTCATAAATTTATATACCCCTATACTCACATCTCAATTTAGGAGATTAGAGAGTTCCTTTCGCCAAAAATTAAACAATGCTGAGCTTGGCCTGCTGCTTTTTTTCATTGTAAACGGTTCCATTGGGGCTGAAAAAGCGTGCCGTAACATAAATGAGAATATAGCACAGACAATCGAACAAATTGTAAGAGCATATGCGGGATCTGAAAAGGATAAAATAAATGAGTATAACTGGCGTGGCTGGTATTTAACCGAAGCAAACAAGAAATTAGGAGCGGTTATCTTTAATAAAGAACCAATTTATTACTTGAAACCCGAAGCTTTATATAGGGTTGAGGAAGCAATTGTTTCTCGTGTGACTAACAGTAATGAATCTTTTACATTCTTCCGCAAAGGCTGGAAAAAATTAATAGAAGAATATCAAAAAGGTCGTCCTATACTGGAGAAATTCCGAATTGCTCATTTTTCACAATCTAGAGCAGACTCCCTGTATGACAGAATCCGTAATGTTGCTTCTGAAAAAGGGTTAGTGAGTTGACCGGCAGTATTACTGGCATAAATCCAAATTCGGTTTTGGACATGATGAAGCACTTTAGTAGATTTGCTCATCTGCAAAATAGGTATGTTCTTGTCTTTGACGATATCGGTCGATTTGGCCCCTTTATTGGTGAATTCTTGAAACTGCACGGTGGAACTTTCAGAGATCTTACATTAAGTGAGCTAACCTTAGCTTCAACAATCCCTGATGAATCATTAGAGTCAATTAGTGATTTTTCAAGAACTCTCAATATAGCAATGGGTAAAGCTACAGGAAATACCTTTTTTTCTTTTGATAGGATCGGTGGTGGACAAATTGAAGTCAAACTTATGATTGAAGAGGACGGTTCAGCAAGCCAAGGAAAACCTTTGGCTAAGGATTCTGACGACCGGGCATCTATATTGGCAACAATAATTACATGTCCAGTATCCTGTTCTTACGAAGGTTCCGATCCAATTGGTTTGTTATATAACCTAGAATCCCTTGATAGTAACAATATAGTAAAGTTAAATGAGTACTTCTGTGAACATTTAAAGAAGCTTATACCATCAGCAAAATTAATCATCTTTATCCGCACAAACAAATTGAACACTACTTTTTTCCGAATGCCTTCAAACCTCATTGGTGCCCTAATGACGGATGAATTCATACCAATTGCCCCCGCCGTTCACAATATAGAGGGAATTAAACAATGGTCAAAAAGACTTAATAAGACTACGCCTTCTATCTTCTTTTTAGGAGCAGGTTGTTCCTCAGAAGCCGATATACCAATGGCTGATGAACTTCGCAGAAAATCATTGGAACAACTGTTAGGCGTTGATGCAACTGATGAGGAATTGGAGAACATGTTTTGGGACTATGTCAAATCTACAAATTCTTGGTTGCCAGGAGGAGAGGTTCGGGGAAGTCAGCCTTTAACATTCGAGAGAGTAATTAGAGAACAAATACGCAAGCATGATTATTGGAGAGCTCCCACTCTTTTATATCTCCAAGAGAGATGTAGTAATGCGAAACCATCTATGGCTCACTCGCAGCTAGGTACTCTTGCTTCCAAAGGATACAAGATACTAATAATCACAACAAATTATGATGAACTTATTGAGCAAGTTATATTGGATGCTGGTAAAAAACCTCTGGTAATAGCTGATGAGAAGATGGCTAGAGAGCATATGCAGGTGTTAAAAACCTATATGGAAGGTAAAATTCAAGAGATCCCTGTTATCAAATTACATGGTACGATAAGTCGCCTCGATACTATGGCAGCAAGTGTAGACGATACCAGAATACTTAAACAACCAATGAGAGAATTATTAAAATCGATATTAAGTACAGAAGCACACAAAGGGATTTTCCCAGATAATAGGATTCCCGTATTGTTTGCTGGATATGCCTTTGAGGACACCGATGTTGGCAAGGTATTAGAGAGGGATGAAATTCTTGGAGGAATGGAAGAATGGGTTGTTAATCCTCTTCCAAGAAGGAAAATATATGAATTTCTATACTCCGACCTAACTGAAAGATCTAGAATTGACCAAGACCAACGTGTGCTGTCAACTACTTTTGATATATTCATGGAGACACTTATAGGTGTTACGTAAGAAGCCATGTACTTCTATTTTTGTAAGAATATAGCCGACTCTCGAAGAGGGATTCGATGTTTTCTATTGTTCCATAAAATATTCCGATCCCTTAATTTGATAATTTGTTGTTTTGAGAATCCGGCATTTAAAGCTAATTCCGCTATAAGTTTGTCTGTGGGGATATAGATTCCATATGGGGCTGAATCACCAACTATCATAACAAATATACTATCTTTCTCCATTACCCTCGCAGTCTCCTTTAAAAACGGAACGGCATCTGCGAAATATCGAGCAACCATGACGTCGTAATTTTTCTTGCCACCCTTTGTTAACCTTACTGCTGTTAACTCCCTAACCATATTTAAAATCTTGTTTCTAATCAGCGGGTCCATAGATTTCAAGGTTTCATCCGGATCAAAACCAGTTCGCAATACTTGAGTGGTAGCAGATACCATTAATTTATCTCGGATTCCGGTTGTAATATCCCTCCAACTCGCAGAATATTTAAAAACATACATCTCTAATCTTGTAGCATCAGCATAGTCGAAGTTATTGAGATACGGAGGAGAACAAACACCAAAACTGACAGATGTATCACGAAGGAATTTCATATTCCTACAATCACCCTCAATGAATAGACTTTTCTTATTATCTGTATCGAAATGATTTTGCACATAAACAATATCTTCCAACATGTAATTTAACTGTTTCCCCAAAGATTCTATAAGCTGGTAGTGATTTCCTTTGCTTTTTGTAGGTAAAACATATTGCCATGGAGCTGTACCCACATGAGACACTCTCCTTAAGACACAAAGTAACCCAAGCCAAAGGATATCGTATATATCTTCTTTGGTTGTATTTTTAATTCGATTTAGATATTCATTTGCTAGATGAATATGCGTTAGAGTCTCTTCTGAAAAACATGTCCTAACTAAAGTGGGATAAATTGTAGATAGGTCGAGGATAGATGAATCATTAATTAGGTTACGTAATTCAGATAGGAATATTTCAATCTGGATTTTTAATTCGGTGGCATTTAGTTGCCAGTTGCATTTTATTTTACCTATGCGGTGCAATAATGGATGTGCTTCTACACCAATACTATGCAAACCAGCCATCTTACAGCAGATGCTGGTTGTTGCTGTGCCCCCGCAAGGATCAAGGACTATTTTATCATCCGAATTACCGACAAAATGTGATAAAACCGCTGTTATAAATCTTGATGAAAAACCTGCTGGAAATCTAAACCACCTAAGAATCGGGGATGAGTAATTTCCGACTGGTCGGCCACTCTGTTCGTAAAGCCAATTGATCTCATTAATATCGACAATATTACCCCCGGAAATCAGGGAGATCGTCATAACAAATATCTCCTAGGTTAGCCTTCTTAGAAATAATACCATGGTGGATACTGAAAAGTCATCAAGGAAAACTGCGGATCTATCAAATCTTGGAATTGAAGGGTATGCTCTTGAAAGAATTTGCATGGCAAAAGTGATAATTGTTTCAGGTGGAGTTCGACTCTAGAGCCTGTCTCATAATGCTTAAAGTGGCGATTTTTTGAAGCTGAGCATTTTGTGCCCCACGTTTGAGGTAATGACTTTTGAGACAGGCTCTCTACACCGTCTCCTCATCCAACAAATACAACGGGATTTCACAAAACTCTTTATGTGTAGTTGCGAGATAGATAGCAACCTTGTGTACATTGAGAACTGCCTTAACGCGACGAGGATCTTCAGCATTTCTCATCCACCACCCTGGCTAAACCCTTCATGATGGTGAGAATGACAACAACGGCGCGCTGCACCTCTGCTGGCTCCTTTGAGAGCACCATGCTCACGTTGGGGTCCATCTGCATACAGCCGATATTTTCGGAGGCAGCAGCTTGTCTGGGAGAGAGGTAACCAGCGAGGGACATTAGCTCAGCCTCTTCCGTGCGCAGGGGCTCGGCAATCCTTCTCAGGATGCGGGCTGATGGAAAGCGCTCTCCTCTCTCAATTCGGCCAAGGTGCGATGAAGAAACACCTGCGGCCCTCGCCAGTTCCTGCAGTGTCAGCGGTATCGTAAGCCTTCGCTGCTTTAGTATTCTGCCCAGGTCACTTCTACTGTCTCCCGCCATAATACCTTTCACTCGGGCACACAATGCCTAATAGAAATGCCGCTTGGCAAGTTTGTTGTCAATCAGCACAATGGGACACTTTTTAAACCGAAGACTTTGGCATAATCAGGCGGCATTCACAAGCTCCCTAGGGTTCTGGTTGTAGTCTCTACGACGATTGATTGTTTGTATTTGCACCTCCTTTCTACGTTGCAGGATCTCCTCTCTCCTGCCATATAAGGCATCGGCAGGCGCCACGTTGCCGAGTGCCTTGTGGTAACGGCGGTAGTTGTAGTAGTCGACGAAGTCAGCAATTGCCCTCTCAAGTTGGCCAGGGAGGCCATAAGGGATATGGTTCACCTCCCGCTTAATGCTCTGATGATAACGCTCCAGCTTCCCGTTAGTCTGGGGATGGTAGGGTGCCGCCATGATATGGCGGATGCCCACCAGGTGCAGATAGTCCCGGAAGGTCCTGGAGACGTAACCAGCGCCGTTATCCGATAGCAACCTGGTACGGTCCTCGACAGGCACTTCGGTCATGCCAGTAGCATCCACCGCTTCCTGGATTACCTCGATGAGGGAGTTCGCCGACATGTCTTTCTGCAGCTTCCAGGCCAGGATGAAACGGGAGTAGTCGTCCATCACAGTCACCAGGTAATAGTAGCCCCAGCCAACCACCCGGAAGTAGGAAGCGTCGGTAGCCCACATCTGGTGTGGCCGCGTGGTCTTAGTATGGTATTCTTTCCCTGCCACGAGCTGCACCTCCAGCCGTTTCACCAGCCCTTCTTTTCTTAGAATGCGGTACACCGTTGATTCGGATACGGCAAAGCTGGCGTTGTCGGTGATCCAGGCGGCCAGTTGCCGGCTACTGAGCTCAGGAGACTCACGGGCTACCGCCAGTATCCTGTCTTCTTCCTCGGGAGTGATCCGGTTCCACGGCCTTTTCCGGTTTTTCGAGTCGTGTTGCCCCCGTCGCCACCGGTAGTAGCTGCTTTTCGATATCCCCAGTGCCATCAGCGCCTGCCGCTTGTGCCTGGACTGACTTTCCACCTGGGTCAGGATCATAGCTTTGTCCCCGGTACTCATGCGCCGTTGCCGTTGTGATCCTCCAGTAGAGGAATAGCCGTTTTTTTCAGACGGTATACTTCCAGGGACAGGTCAGCCACCAGATGCTTGAGGTCGGTGCTCTCCCGCTTTATCTCGTTTATCTCCTGGCGCGTGGCATCCCTGACAGTATCCCGTGTAAGCCGTTCCTTCCCAGCCTCCATGAAGTCCTTGGTCCAGGCGTAGTAGGCTCCCGGTTTGATGCCTTCCCGTCGACAGAGTTCATTGACTGCCACTTCCCGACGGAACCCCTCCAGCACGATGCGGACCTTCTCTTCCGGGGTGTATTTCCGCCTGGCTGCTACTCTAACCTGCTGCATGAAGCCTCTGGTTTGCTGGGTTTCGGCCTCGGCAGCATCAGCTTTATCTTTGTTTTCCTGGGACACAATTTGCTCCTTTCCTTATTGAGGTTAGTCTACTACCTCTCAGGAGCTCGTGCCATCT
>Ga0315543_1005230_pt1 | contig 10241 bp, 9 predicted proteins | sample SalMarSW160210MG_2_FD_203098 | JGI IMG/M metagenome (GOLD analysis project Ga0315543, IMG submission 203098) | Salt marsh sediment microbial communities from the Plum Island Ecosystem LTER, Massachusetts, United States - Salt Marsh Sediment SW1601-210 ...
AATTTTAATGCTGGCCGAACCTTTCTCTGTAACACCTGAAGTCCTTGATGTAGTATACAAGTTTGCTGACGAGCATAAATTACCCATCAGTAGCTTCATGGTTTTAAAAGAAGCCTACGGACCCATCATCGGTTTTCATCCTACCAATACCAACATGGGTAGTTTGGCTGCAATTCAAGCAGATAAAGTGCTAAAAGGCATTCCAGCTGGTACTCTTCCTGTCTTTACATCTGACAACGATCTGCGCATAAATTACAAACTTACCCAAAAGCTGGGATTGAATGTGAGCGAAGGCTTACTAAGCAGGGCAGATAAGATAATCCATTAAAGAAAGGTAATTGAAATGGTTAAAGATGGCAAAATTAATTTCAGACAGCAAATACAGCTTGCAACCTTATTAATTGCTGTTTGCGTGTTTTTGAGTGGCTGTATCGGAAAGAAACCGAAGGTGTATCGGGTAGGCATTGTATCTGGCGTAGAAGCCTTTGCCAATATAGCAGATGGTTTCAAGGACAAAATGACAGAATTAGGCTACATAGAGGGCAAGAACATCATATATGACTTTCAGAGATTGAACGCTGACCGTGTAGGAGAAGAGCGAGTCGTCAAAAAATTTGTAGACAAAAAGGTTGATCTTATCTTTGCATTTCCAACTGAGCCGGCCTTAGCAGCTAAGGCTGCAACACAAGGGACAAATATCCCTGTGGTTTTTGCCATATCTACTATAGAAGGAACCAACCTAATAGAGAAAGTGCACCTACCCGGTGGAAATATCACTGGTGTTCGCTACCCTGGCCCTGAAAGCACAGTTAAACGTCTTGAGATATTGCATGAGCTGGTACCACATGCCAAAAGAGTCTATTTAATCTATGACCGAAATTACCCTGCTATACCCATCGCGCTTGAGGGGTTGCGTCTGGCATCCTTGTCTTTAGGTATAACCTTGGTGGAAGATACTGTTAACAATTTAGAAGAACTTAAATCTGCTATAGAGAAGCGGGTAGAATCCGGCGATATTGGCATAGATGCCATTCTTATAATGCCTGATATTCTTACCCATTCAGCAGATGGTTTTGCGACTATCCTTGAGTTTGCTAATAAACATAAAGTGCCTATTGGCGGTTGTATGGGCTTTATGGCAGACTTGGGGGCATTATTTAGTTTTTTCCCAGACAATATTGAAACGGGTAAACTGGCTGCGGGCTTGGTTGATAATATCTTTAGAGGTACGCAAGCCGGTACCATCATGGTTACCACGCCCAAATGTTGTCTACGCCTTAATTGTAAAATGATTCAGGAGTTGGGATTGAAGGTGAGTGAAGGCTTATTAAATAGGGCAGATGAGATAATCCGCTAAAAAGGTAATTGAAATGATTAAAGGTAACCAAATCAGGTTCAGACGGCAAATACTATATCTAACACTATTAGCTGTGGTTGGTGTTTTTTTGAGTAGCTGTAGTGAAAAGAAACCCAAGGTTTATCGGGTGGGTATTGTATCTGGTGCAGAACCTTTTGCCGGTATAGCAGATGGATTCAAAGCCAAAATGACAGAATTAGGCTACGTCGAGGGCGAGAACATCATATATGACTTTCAGAGATTGAACGCTGATCGCGCAGGGGAAGAGCGAGTCGCCAAAAAATTTGTGGCCGATAAGGTTGACTTGATTTTCGCGTTTCCCACTGAACCAGCATTAGCGGCTAAGGCAGCTACACAAGGAACAAATATCCCAGTTGTTTTTGCCCTTGCAGGTGTGGAAGGAACAGGTCTCGTAGAGACAGTGCCTCACCCAGGAGGGAACGTCACTGGTGTTCGCTACCCTGGTCCAGAGAGCACAGTCAAGCGTTTTGAGTTCTTGCGCGAATTGGTGCCACATGCCAAACGAATTTTGATAACCTATGACCCTAATTATCCTAATGCAACCAGCGCTCTCCAGCAGTTGCGTCCGGCAGTCTCCTCATCGGGTTTAAAATTGGTGGAAAACCCTGTTAATAATGTGAAAGAACTTAAGGCTGCTTTACAGAAGAGAGCTGCATTGGATGATATTGGCATAGATGCCATTCTGATTATGCCTGATATTCTTAACAATTCACCTGATGGTTTTAGGGCGATCCACAAGTTTGCGGATGAACATAAAGTTCCTATTGGCGGTGGCATGGACTTTACGGCGGACCTTGGGGCCATGTTTAGTTATGTTCCTGATAATATTGACCAAGGTCGGCTGGCTGCAACCCTGGCTGACAAAATCTTTAAAGGTACTCCTGCCGGTACAATCATGGTTGTTACGCCTGAATCACATTTACGACTCAATTACAAAGTAATTAAAGAATTGGGACTGGACGTGAGTGAAGGCTTATTAAATAGGGCAGATGAGATAATTCGATAAAAAAGATTATGTCTATGAAAATTAGAGTGAAAAAGACAAGAAATTTCCGGAGCTTGACAGCTACGTTAGCTATTGCTTTTTTGGGTTTAAGTGCAACAGTTCTTCTAACCGCTGGCGGTTTGGATATGTATTTTAACTTCCAGAGCCAGCAAAAAATCCTTGCAGAGGAGCAAAGGCTTATTGCTCAAAATGCAGCCAATAGAGTTGAGAGTTATATTCAAGAGAAGTGGAAGATACTGGAAGCGACAATTTCTCTTGGCAATTTTCTAAATATCCAGCAGGAAGGGCATAAAATTGTACTTGAGAAATTACTCGGTTTAGAGCCGGCCTTTCGCCAGCTAGTCCTGTTAGACGCCCAAAAACAGGAAATAGAAAAAGTTTCTCGTCTGTCAAATTCCATATCTTATGGATTTACAAGACGCGTCGAGGACAAACTGTTTTCTATTATAAACCAGGATAAAACACACATCAGCTCGGTATATATTGATGAAATTACCAGTGAGCCAATGGTGATAATGGCCGTTGCAGTCAAGGATGTCTTTGGCGATTTTAAAGGGATACTATTGGCTGAGGTGAACTTAAAATTCATGTGGGATTTAGTTGGCAGGATAAAGGTTGGTAAGAATGGACTCGCATACGTAGTTGACAAACAAGGTAAACTCATCGCCTTCGGTGATATTAGTCGTGTTTTAAGGGGAGAGAATTTAGCACATCTGGATGAGGTAAATGAATTTGTCAAGGGAGATGAATTAACCCATAAAGATAGTGCTGATGTAGTGAAGGGTATCCAGGGAACCCAAGTTGTGACTACCCATGCGCATCTTGGCATGCCTGACTGGGCAATGGTGGTTGAATTACCGGTCCTTGAGGCATATAAAACTGTAATTACAGCTCTTATAATATCTGTATTAGTCATGCTCTTAAGCTTTGCCTTGGCCATTGTGGTCGGTATCTATCTCTCAAAAAGAATTACAAAACCAATAATAAGCCTAAGAGATGCTGCTATTAGAATAGGCGAAGGTAGGTTAGACACACAAATAGAAATTAAAACGAAGGATGAGATAGGGGACCTTGCTTTGTCTTTCAACGAAATGACCGAGAACCTGCGGAAGACAACTACATCGATAGATAATCTCAATCGAGAGATCGAGCACCGCAAAAAGGTAGAGCTATCGCTACGAAGAAGTGAAGATAAGTACAGGACACTGCTGAAGAATATCCCACAGAGGATATTCTATAAGGATTTGAATTCGGTTTATGTGTTGTGCAATGCCAGCTACGCTGAGGATTTAGGAATAAAGCCCGACGAAATCAAAGGAAGGACGGATTACGATTTTTATCCCAAGCATTTAGCTGAAAACTACAGAGCTGATGACAGAAGAGTCGTGGAGTCCGGAAAGCGTGAGGACTTGGAAGAGAAATATATGCTCGAGGGCAAAGAGATCTTTGTCCGCACATCCAAGTCCCCTGTCAGGGACGAGGATGGCAATGTTATAGGAATATTTGGTATTTTCTGGGACATCACTGCTCGTAAAATGGCGGAGCAGCGTCAGGCCCAATTGTTTGATCAACTGGAAAAGACAAATCAAGAACTAAAGGACTTCGCGTACGTAGTCTCGCACGATTTGAAAGCTCCGCTGCGCGGAATCAACACACTGACCAAATGGATATCAAGTGACTATGCAGATAAATTCGACCAGGAAGGCAAGGAACAGATGTCTTTGCTTATGAGCCGAGTGGACAGAATGCATAACTTGATCGATGGAATTTTGCAGTACTCCCGTGTCGGACGGATGAATGAAGAAAAAGTTCAGGTGGATCTGAATGAGATTTTACCGAGTATTATCGATATGGTTGCTCCGCCGGAAAACATCAACATCACAATTGAAAATGAATTGCCGGTGATTGAATGCGAAGAGACACGGATTACTCAGATTTTCCAGAATTTAATAAGTAACGCTATAAAGTATATGGATAAGCCGCAGGGATATATAAGAATAAGCTGCATTGAAGAGAATAGCTGCTGGAAGTTCAGTGTTGCTGATAATGGTCCTGGAATCGAAGAAAAATACTTTGAGAAAATCTTCCAGATGTTCCAGACGTTAAGGCCACGTGATGAATTTGAAAGCACCGGTGTCGGTCTAACAGTGGTTAAAAAGATTATTGAGATATATGGTGGAAGAATCTGGGTGGAATCTAAAGTGGGCGAGGGAAGCACATTCTTGTTTACGGTACCCAAGCAGCGAGCATCTGTAGAAGAGGAAGAATCCTTAGTTGGTTTAAAAGTATGAGTGCGAAAGGGCAAGTATGGTAATTTCCTTGTGGTGACCTTAGATATGATGAACTGAGATAGACAAAATCATTCGAAGAACAATATGGGGGTAAAAAATATGGCTGATAAATACCTGGACTGTACACAGCTAAGGTGTCCCATGCCTATAATAAAGCTCAGCAAGGAGCTGAAACAAATGACTCCTGGACAAACATTAGCTGTCGAAGCATCAGACCCGGCTTTCGCGTCAGATGTCCAGGCATGGGTTAAAACAATGGGCCATGAGCTGCTGGAATTAAAAGAAGGACCGGTCCAGAAAGCAGTCATCCGAAAACAATAAGATGGGAAGTTGCTCGATGTATCATCGACCTTTAGAAATAACTACAAAAGTTGACCAGAACCTCTTGGACTATATTGACAACATGATTACGGATAAGATTACTGAAAAACTAAATTCTGTCCAGAAGCAGCTTGAGCAAACCTTAGCACAAGGCCAAAGCTCTGCGACATCGCAGCTTAGTAATCGCGTCACTATAGTCGCGTTCAGCGGTGACATGGATAAACTCATCGCCGCACTGATTATAGCCACCGGTGCCATGACAATGGGGATGGAAGTTTCCATGTACTTTACCTTCTGGGCCTTGGCAGCTCTAAAGAAAAAAAGCAGCTTAAAAGGCAAGCTCATCACTGATAAACTTGTTGCTCTGATGCTTCCTTCCAGCCCGGCTCATCTCGGCACCTCAAAGATGAACATGTTAGGTATAGGACCGACCTTTTTCAAATACGTTATGAAGAAGAAAAATATGATGTCACTACCTGATTTGATCAGCCTGGCACGTGAAACAGGTATACGTATCATAGCCTGTCAGATGGCCATGGAAGTGATGGGGATAGCCAAAGAGGAATTGCTTGATGGTCTGGACTTTGGCGGCGTGGCAACATATTTGGCAGACGCTCGTGATTCAAGAGTAACTCTGTTTATATAAGGAAGTTATGATACAGAAACAAACATACGCTCTGCAGGTAATAATTGCCTCTGGCCCAGAAGCACTCGGCCGAGCGGTCCTGGGTTTTGCCTTTGCTCTGTCCGCAGCAACCTCTGGTGTAAAAGTAGTGGTCATCCTTGCGCTGGATGGAACTGCCTGGGCAGAAAATGATATACCTGCCGCAAGACAATCAGTAAATGGCTTCGCAGCAATCGCGGACTATACAAGAATGCTCGAAGATAATAATGCTATTATTCGAATCTGCTCAAGTTGTGTCGAGAAAAACTGCACAATTGAAAAAACTAAACATAACAATGCCGAAACAGCCTCCTATGTGGGGCTTACGGAAGTGGCGATACGAGCCACATGTGACGCTGTACAGACAATAATATTTTGATAAAGAACTACATGGTTTGGTAAGGATAAACGAGTATGTCTTATGCGACTAATCGAGTGAAGACTCGCACGAAAAAGCGGGACGACTCTAAACTCGAAGCGGAAAACAAACGTCTCCGCCGGGAAAATCAGAGACTTGCTCACCAGGCCGAGGATGTAGCCATAGCCAACGCGTATGCTGCTGAACTAATGATCAAGCTTGAAGAGGAAAATCAGAGACTCGTTCGTCAGACCGAGAAGGTAGCCATAGCTAATGCGCACGCCGCTGAGTTAATGGCTAAACTTGAAGATATAAATGAAGACCTAAAAGTTGAAATAGAAAAACGTAAAACGGCTGAGCAGAAGCTCCGTCAAATCAACAGCGAAATCGAGGAAAAAATACAACAACGAACTGCCGAACTAACCACCGCCAACGAGCGATTGGTTGATGAGGTTAACCAGCGTAAACAAATAGAGCTAAATCTTCGTGAACAAAAGCAGCGCCTTGACACTATCCTCTCGGTAATACTTACAGGCGTCGTGATTGTGGACAGTGAAACTCACGAGATTGTCGATGTGAATCATCTAGCAGCGGAAATGATCGGCCTGCCTAAAGATCAAATTATAGGTAAGGTTTGTCATAAATTTATCTGTCCGGCAGAAATAGGAAAGTGCCCCATAAGCGATTTAAACCAGACCGTTGATCGGTCCGAGCGCGTGCTGCTCAGACCAGACGGCCAAAAAGTTCCTATCTTGAAAACTGTAACAACTGCTCTCTGGCAGGGGCGTGAATACCTTGTGGAAAGCTTCCTTGATATTAGCGAGCAAAAGAAAACCGAAAAACATCTGGTCCAGCTATTAGAGAAGCTGGAGAACGTAAATAGAGAGCTAAATGACATAGTATACATAATGTCCCATGATTTGAAGACGCCGCTGCGGGGGATTAACATGCTGGCCAATTGGATATTAACTGATTATGCGGATAAGTTCGACAAGGAAGGTAAGGAGCGGATAGACTTGCTTTTAAGCAGGGTGGATCGAATGCATAACTTGATCGACGGAGTTCTGCAGTACTCCCGTGCCGGACGCATTAAAGAGAAAAAAACTCTGGTAAATCTGAGCGGGCTTGTTCCGCATATTATCGACATGGTTGCTCCTCCGAAAAACATCACCATCAAAATTGAAAATGAGTTGCCGGTGATTGAATGCGAAAAGACTCGTATTACTCAGGTTTTTCAGAATTTGATAAGCAACGCCGTGAAGTATATGGATAAGCCGCGGGGCCAGATAAGAATCGGCTGCGTGGAGGAAGAAAGCTGCTGGCGGTTCAGTGTCACTGATAATGGTCCTGGCATTGAAGAGAAATACTTTGAAAAAATCTTTCAGATGTTCCAGACATTATCGCCGCGTGATGAGGTAGAAAGTACTGGAGTAGGTCTGACGGTGGTTAAAAAGATTATTGAAATATATGGGGGAAGAATCTGGGTGGAATCTAAAGTGGGCCAGGGCAGCACATTCTTGTTTATGCTGCCGAAGCAGCAAACATCTGCAGAAGAGGAAAAACTCTTAGTTGGCGTGAATGCATAAGCATGACAGAACAAATATGATGATAAGAAATAGACAAACAAATCAAATCGTATGGTTGACGCTCAGCTTGAGCATCATCTTTGCTCTGACTTGGCCTGCATATTTTAATAATGGCATGAAATTCATAGGTGTCGGCCCAGTACGACACTCCATGGGGGGCGCGAATGTGGCATTACGTCTTAATTCAGCAGTTAGAGTAGCAAACCTGCCGGCAATAAAAAAGCTCGACAAACGTACGAGTATCTCCAACACAATGGAGGGAAAGTGACATGTTGGATACAGTAACAGTTCCAGAACAGTTTGAGCCGATTTTCCAGAAAGCTCAAGACTATGTGAGCGCTTACTTCAGTGAAAAGAAGGAAGAGGCATCGAAGGGCAAGATAGAGATATTTGGCCAACGATATATTCTTATCAGAGCAGCTTCGATGTCGGTAGATTTCTTCGAAGCAATAAAGAATATGTTCGAGGACTGTGGAGAGGAGAAGGCATCGGAAATAGCAAGGAGCCTTCTTTTTGACGTTGCACATGCTATCGGAAAGATGGATGCCAGGAACTTCCATCAGCAAATGAGTGTGCAGGATCCTATAGAAAAGCTTTCCGCAGGGCCAATTCATTTCTCTCACACAGGCTGGGCTTATGTGGATATATTTGCAGAGTCAAGACCGACGCCTGACGAGAACTACTATCTTATATACGATCACCCATTTTCGTTTGAGGCTGATGCTTGGGACAAGAGCGGCAAAAAGAGTAGTTTCTGTGTTTGTGCTATGAATGCCGGATATTCGTCCGGATGGTGTGAGGAGAGCTTTGGGATTCCGTTGGTCGCTTCTGAGATAATGTGTAGAGCCAGGGGTGATAGCACCTGTCGGTTCATTATGGCACATTCCACCAAGATAGAACAGTATATTCAAGCGTATTTGCAAGATCATCCGGATATATCCGACAATGTAATGCTCTACAGAATAGGCGGTTTCCTTCAAGAGCGCAAGCAGGCAGAGAAGCGTCAGGCACAACTGCTTGCTCAACTGGAAAAAACTAACCGGGAGTTAAATGATTTAGTGTACATAATGTCCCACGATTTGAAGACACCTCTGCGTGGGATCAACATGCTGGCCAATTGGATATTAACTGATTATGCGGGTAAGTTCGACAAGGAAGGTAAGGAGCGGATAGAATTGCTTTTAAGCAGGGTGGAGCGAATGCATAACTTGATCGAAGGAATTCTACACTACTCCCGCATCGGACGGATGAATGAAGAAAAAGTTCAGGTGAATCTGAATGAGCTGGTGCCGGATATAATCGATATACTTGCTCCGCCAGAAAACATCACCATAACAATTGAAAAAGAATTGCCTGTAATTGAATGTGAGGCAACTCGAATTACTCAGGTTTTTCAGAATTTGATGAGCAATGCCGTGAAGTATATGGATAAGCCACAGGGCCAGATAAGAATCGGCTGCGTGGAGGAAGAAAGCTGCTGGCGGTTCAGTGTCACTGATAATGGTCCTGGCATTGAAGAGAAATACTTTGAAAAAATCTTTCAGATGTTCCAGACATTATCGCCGCGTGATGAATTTGAAAGCACCGGTGTCGGTCTAACAGTAGTTAAAAAAATAGTTGAGACACATGGGGGAAGGATCTGGGTGGAATCAAAAGTTGGCGAGGGAAGCAGATTCCTGTTCACATTACCAAAGCAAAAAGAAGAGGGTTAAAAAATGCGAAACTCAAAACCAGTATTGTTAGTTGAAGATGACAGTGTAGATGCAATGACTGTTAAGCGGGCGTTTAAGGACTTGAAGGTTCTGAATCCTTTAACTCACAGGACCAATGGTGAAGAAGCCCTGGAGTATTTAAGAGACAAGAGCAATGAAAGGCCTTGTGTTATTTTGCTGGATTTGAATATGCCAAAGATGAACGGCGGCGAATTTCTGAAAGTCGTAAAAGCTGATGATGTGCTGAAAAAGATTCCTGTTGTAGTGTTAACTACATCTAAAGAAGAGTGCGACATAATGGAGAGCTTCAAGCTCAGCGTCGGCGGTTATATAGTCAAGCCGGTCAATTATACAAAGTTCGTGGAGGCAATTAGTACAATTGATCTTTACTGGACTTTGAGCGAATTGCCGGATGTGGACTAAAGCAATGGTTCTTGAGTGATTGATAGCAAGTGACATAATTCGGATTGTCACCAGAGCCAGATATTGGGGATATAATTTGGGCAGAGTCAAAGCCGGGCAAAGCAAACACATCTTTGTTTACATTGCCCGGGCATGAAATGGGGATTTAAGATGCAAAGCTCGAAGCCGATATTGTTAGTTGAAGATGATTGCGTAGATGCGATGACAGTGAAACGCGCCCTTAAAGAGTTGAAGCGTCTGAATCCGTTAATTCATAAAACCAATGGCCAGGAAGCTCTGGAATATTTAAGAGATGAAAGTAACGAAAGGCCTTACGTTATACTTTTAGATTTGAATATGCCGAAGATGAACGGCATCGAATTTCTGAAAATTGTAAAAGCCGATGACGCACTGAAAAGTATACCTGTTGTAGTGTTATCTACATCTAATGAAGAATGTGATATAGCCGAGAGCTATAAGCTTAATGTCACCGGCTATGTAGTCAAGCAGATTGATTATAAAA
>Ga0315543_1005231_pt1 | contig 10238 bp, 6 predicted proteins | sample SalMarSW160210MG_2_FD_203098 | JGI IMG/M metagenome (GOLD analysis project Ga0315543, IMG submission 203098) | Salt marsh sediment microbial communities from the Plum Island Ecosystem LTER, Massachusetts, United States - Salt Marsh Sediment SW1601-210 ...
ACGTTTAAGCCGAATAAGCTCCTCCGTTTGCTTTCTGACTTCGAACAATCTCTGTACTTCTTTTTGCAGCAGCCGGCTGCTCTGCTGGTTCCTCTCTTTTTCAACGAAAAGTTCTGAAACCGATGCTTCGCAGCCAAGAATGTCCCGCTGAGCAGCCGTTAACTGCTCGGCACAGCTTGCCGTTTCCTTCTCGGCGGTGCCGGCAGCCGTCCGGTTCTCCCGTAACTGGCTATTCAGGCTGAAAATTGCCTGTTCCAATGCCTTGCTTTGTTCGGTGATTTGACCCAGGGCAATCTTCAAATCGGTCAGCTTGTCTGACAACGTCTGCTGCTGCTGTTTTTGTTCGGAGTGTCTTGTTTGAAGCTGTTCTATGTGCTCGGTTCGCTGGTTGTTCACGACCTCCAGCTCATATAATTTCTGCTTCGAGTCATATTCCTTCTGCACCGACTGGGCTATCTGCTCGGCCAACAGATCGATTTCACTGGCTATCAAGGGCTCTTCATCTTTGAGCCGCTTTACATTCTGTTCTATAACGCTGAGCTTCGAACTTACCTGCATCTGCTCGGTATTCGCTTCATAGACCGCGGTCCTCAATTCCTTGCACAAATTATCCAGGTGAATCTTCGTCTGATAATTTTTCTCAGTCTGGTTTTCAATCTCTTCTATTTCTGAGGTTATATTTGCGATAGTATCCTGTAATTGACGCAGCCTGCTTTTACGTGATATCAGGCCTGTTGCCTTGCCAAGCGGTCCGAGTTTTATCACGCCGTCGGTACTTACGAATTCGCCCTTCAAAGTGACACACTTGTAACCTTTTGCCCCGTGTCCTGCCAGTTCGGCTGCCTCTTTCAGAGAATCAACAATCAGCGTCTTGCCGAGTAATTTCCAGGCCAATGGTGCGTACTTGCCGTCGAATTTGACAAACTCGACGAGCCTGCCTTTCACACATTCGTATTTCGACAAATCGTTGCTGTCCACGAACGGCTCGGTTTTATCAAGACATATGAAATTCACTCTGCCGTCAAGAGCCTGGATTTGTTCGCTGTCGGCCAGCATTCTGCTCGTATTGTTTATCACTAATGAGTCGGTCTGGCCTTCGAGGACGGCTTCGACGGCGTTGGCATATTCAACGTCGGCCTCTATGATATCGGCCAGCATCCCTTCGACATAATCGAACCTGTTATTTTCAACCGAACGATTCTGCAGGATGCTTTTGACACCCGGTTTAAGACCCTCACAGCGTTTTTCCATGTCCGTCAAAATTGCAAGCTCGCTGTTCAGCGCACTTGCCGCCTCTTTGCTGTGGGTCAGCCGCTTGTTGTCCTCAGCCAAAGACTCCTCGAGCTGCTCGGAATTTTTACGTTTGGATTCCAGACTGTTATTTAAGTCACTCAGCACTTTTTCAATATCTTCCAAACGAGCGCTGTGCTGTGCTTTTTCGGTCAGCAGTTCCTCCAATTCGGCGCGGGCGGTTTCTGCCCTGCCGGCAAGACGGTCTTTCTGGCTGGATAAATTGCTGCGATAAACTGAAATGCTCTGGACCTCGTTATGAAGCTGCGCGGTCCTTCTGACTATATCGATAATTCCTGATTTCTCATCTTCAAGCTGTGCTTCGAGCGAGGTACATTCGGCGTTTACTTTCTGGATAGACGTCTCGACCTGCTCGACGTTGCGGCTTTTCTCTTCGAGCATCTTTTCACAGCCCGCCGACTCTGCCTTGTACCTGGCGGAATTTTCCTCGAAGACGCTCATCTGCTCCCGCAGCTTTTCGATTTTTTCCGCTGCCGATTGTTTCCTTTCCTCCAGTTCCGTAACCCTCGCCCTCAAAAAATCGATTCGCTGAAGCTTCTGCTCGATTTTGCTCTGAACGGAGACAAGACTGTTTCCGGTGCTGCTTAGATTGTGCTCGGTTTCGATTATTTCCTCACCCAGCCTGCTTAGAAAAGTGTCTTCTTTCGCCACTTCGGCCGACAGGACCTCGAACTGCTCGGTCACCTGACCGAGAGCCTCCTGCTTCTGGCTTATCTGCGTTCGATGCTTAGCGTATTCGACCAGCGAGTAATTCACCTGCAGCTCTTTGAGCCTTTGCGTATATTGCAGATAGTTTCTCGCCTTGCCCGCCTGGAGTTTTACGCTCCGCAGCCGTTTGCCGACTTCGCCTAAAATATCCGCAAGCCGGAGCAGGTTTTGTTCGGTTCGTTCCAGTTTGCGAAGTGCTTCTTTTTTATGTGCCTTGTACTTGCTTATACCGGCGGCTTCTTCAAATATGAATCTTCTGTCGGTCTTCGACGCACTTACCAAATGCTCAACCTGTCCCTGTTCAAGAATCGAATAGGCCTTGGCGCTAACACCGGTGTCCATAAACAGTTCGCGGACATCTTTGAGCCGGCAGACTTTGTTGTTTATCCGGTACTCACTCTCTCCGCTTTTATATATCTTTCGTGATATTTGTACCTCGTCAGCTTCAATTGGGAGCTGTCGCGCTCCGACGCCGTCAGAATTTGACATAACCAGGCTGACTTCAGCCGCCCCCAGAGGTTTTCTGCTGGTGCTGCCTCCGAATATTACATCCGCCATCTGCCCGCTTCGCAGGCTTTTAACGCTCTGCTCCCCGAGGGCCCACTTTATCGCATCGACAACATTGCTCTTGCCGCATCCGTTGGGTCCGACAATGGCTGTTACCGGTGAATCGAAAACAAATTCCGTCTTGTCGGCAAAACTCTTAAATCCGTTTAGTATAACCTTTTCAAGTCTCATCTATTATTCCTGGTGTAAACGTCCGGTAACTATTCTTAAAAACTCAAGCCATGCTAATTAATCCAATTACGCAATATTGTTATCGGCCGAAGGTTTGTCATTTCTTGATATTTAGGCCGATTTTTGGCATGTTCCCGGCATGAAATTCCGCTGCCACGACACCCTTGTCACACATCTGTTTCAAAAGGACTGCTGCATCTGCATAGGAGACGCCCAGGCCGCCGCGTCCCTTCTCGCCCTCCTCAATGGGCTCGTCACAGAGTGTTCTGATAATATCACCGAGCTCGAAGGAGCTTTTCAATTGTGTTATGACACTGGGTCGCTTCGGATGCTTGCGGATGATGTTTACGTATTTCTGACCGGATGGGGCGTTGATGACGACGTCACCGCTGCCTGACTGCACGAAAATATTGCCGTTACAATAGATTGGCGCACCAAACAACACAAAACGCGGCTGCCCGCTGCGAGAGACAAACACTGCCTTGAGTTCGGTTTGTGCGACCCGTTCCAGATAAAAATTACGCCCAATGAATTCCTGCGTTATGGCAACATCGTCTAATTTTCGCAATTGCTCGTACGCAGCTAACCTGATCCGAAAATCATCATCGCGCAGCAGTTTTCGCGAGATCGAGACCGCATCGTTCCGCTTTGCTCCGATGGTAATCGATTCCAAAGCCTCTACTCTGTAAGCTGAATCTTTTTCCTGTGCAATCCGCCTGAGAGCCACCAGGCCAGTGTCACTGCCCAGGTTGAGCATACATCTGGCCGCGTGCAGCCGAATCTTCTCGTCGGGTGAATCCAACAAAACACCGAGCTCGTCCAGGCATTCATTGCCAATGGCCTCAAGAGCAACCTCGCTCGAATATTTGTCCCCGGAACCGGAAAGTCTTTTTACATAAGCCCTTATTCTTTTGCTGTTAATTCCCGGTTCCTGCGTAAGAAACATTGCCGTGACTATTGAAATAAATCTTTGTCTCTGCTCTTTATATTTAGGCGGCACGACAAATTCGATCCTGTCGGATAAAACCGCCTTTGCTGCAGCATCGCCAAAACGCCCGTTTATGCGGTTGCGAATCCGGTTTGCCATTTCAAAATCGGGCTTGTGGAGCGTGAGAATAATCTTGTACTCATCAAGAACCTTTCCTCCGGCCAGGATATGCCCCGTTCTTTTATTGATTGCCGAATCGTCAATCTTGTCTATATAGACCGGCCCCTCCGCATCAGCCATAATTCTTGTATTTACACCGAAGCTTCCCAACATTTTCAGTTCGGCCGTAAAGAGCCGACCGCCATCAAGAGAAGTTGTCTGTGTGCTCGGTAATGCTGTTACTCTAACGTCGAAGTACTGGTTTTTCGAAGCAACTGCCGGTATCACTCCCTCAACCGAGACTACTGCAGTATCGGGACTGTCGATGAATTTATCGACATCCAGCCCGCTATTCGCGGGCAAATGTCTTAGAATATATTGTCTAAGATAGTCCCTTACCTGTGGCGGGCATTCTGCAGAACCGGCCCTTTCAAGCCCCACTACCAGACCTAACCCTTCAACGGGAACCGGTTCAGGGGCCGAGACCTTGGCTAATGAGCCGATTGTGGCGCCCAAACCTTCCGTGGATGCAAAATCCTGCCCCCCCCTGCCGGCATGGCTCTGCCCAACGCAGCCGCCTACACAATAAATGATGAGCAACGCTGCTATTACAAGAACTGTTTTTCGACAAATCATGTTCATATAGCCATGCACCTCAAAAAGGCTGAATATGCAGTGGAGAAAGCTGCCCAATATTATGCCTTCAAAACAATAATGTCAAGCCGAATTTCGTGCCTTTTTTCAGATCGATTTTCGATGCAGGTTACTGATTCGGCCAAATCATGCAAAACTTCGCTTTAAGCTGCCGCCAGCAGCACAAGTTTACCGCCTCTTATTAGTTGCCTCAAATGCTATTTCGATAATCGGCCGTAGTTTTTTGGTCCACACTTCATATCCCTTATCGTTCAGATGCAGTTGGTCTTTAAGAAAGAATTCGACGTTTGGCTTGCCGTCGCTGCTTAACAGCGGCGTTGCCGAATCGAAGTAGAACAGCCGGTCATCCTTCCCTGAGAAATCCTGAATCATCATGTTCGCTTCGTTCATCATCGGCCAGAGAGACCATCTGCTCCGGCTTGGTTTGATACCCACATAAATAATCCGCGTCCCCGGCAGCCCGGCGTGGACCAGCTTTACGAATTTCTTATAGTCGTCAAACACACGCCTGGCGTTTTTTCCGGCCGCCACGTCGTTATCACCGGCGTAAAATACAATCACCTTCGGCTCGTAACACAGCACGATCCGCCCGGCAAAATAATTGACCTCCGAGATTTGCGAGCCGCCGAATCCGCGGTTAAGCACGGCAAATTCCCCGAAACACTCACGGGTCGGCCATAACCGGATGCTCGAACTGCCCACAAACAACACGGCATCCGAAGGGAATGTATTCTTCCTGTCCCATTGCTCGAATTGCCGGATCGTCTCTTCCCACCGCCCGGCAGGATCCGCCGCCGGTTTATCCTGTGCGAACGATACAACACAACCGCAAAGTACAATCAATAACAAAATTTCTCGTCGAATCATCACAAAACCTTTCCATGAAATCCCAGTTCTAATCGTATTATAAGATATGCTTAACCGTCGATCAGCGAAAGTTTATTTTTCCGAGTCGAACAAATACACGATTTGCTGTGGAGTTTTCACGAGTACTTTTGCTCCGTTTGCGGTCAGTTCCTCAGCGGTTCGAAAACCCCAGAGAGCCCCTGCCGGAAACATGCCGGCAGCGACGGCCGTGCGCATATCCGTGTCCGTATCACCGAGATAGACAAACCGCCCGGGCAGAATATCAAGCTCCTCAGCGATCTGAAGCGCCCCGGTGGGGTCGGGCTTGATGGGAACCGACGGTAAAGCACCGCGGACGACCTGGAAATGACAGTCCGGGAAATATCCCTCGACCCCGGTACGGGTCGCATCATGAGGCTTGTTCGAGAGTACGGCCATCGGAACACCGCGTGCCTGCAGCTCGGCCAGCAATTCCGGAACGCCGGGATACGGCTTTGTATTGTCCGCCCAGCATTTTGCATATTCGGCCCTGATAATTTCCCTGCATCGCTCAACCGTTTCGTCATCCTGGTAGTCCTCGGGCAGAACACGCTTAGCCAGGCAGCCGGCACCGTCGCCGACAAAACGCCGGTAACTTTCAATAGGATGCGTCGGAAAGCCCAACTGCTTCAGCCCTGCATTCGCGGCAAAGGCGATATCAGCTAATGTGTTCAGTAACGTACCGTCGAGGTCGAAAAGTATGGCTTGAAATTCGATAGTATTATTCTCCGATGATTTGACAGATGATGGTTCTGGTTCTGGGCCTGGTGTCGAAATCGACGAGGATGATTTGCTGCCAGGTCCCGAGCGTGAGCCGGCCGGCCACGATGGGCACGCTCAGCGAAGGCCCCAGCAGCGAGGCCCGCACGTGGGCATGGCCATTATCATCATGCCACGTTTCTTCATGCTCGTAGCGGGCATTCTCCGGCGCGAGCTTCTCGAACGCCGCCTTTATATCGTAATTCGCCAATCCCGGCTCGTATTCGGTCGTCGTAATTCCCGCCGTCGAGCCGATATTAAAAACCGTCACGGCCCCATCCCGGATATCCGACCGCGCCACCGCAGCCTCGACATGCTCGGTAATATTAACAACCTCGCAGTTACCTTGTGTCTTAATCGATATTTCCTGCGTCTTAACCATCTGCCACAAATCCTGCTATTAACGTCCTGTTGTTTATTTTCAATAGCAGGCATGATAACAACCGCAACGTGTTTTGGCAAGCCCATCCTCGGGGGAATAAGTAGCCGGAGCACAATGTAAATCCCCATAACCGGCTTTGTGGCAAGATTAAGCAAACTTTTACTATTCCCATGTACTGGGATCGGTTGGTATTACTGTGATTTTCACAGAATCATAGTCATACTCCTGGCCATCAGTAACAGCTAAAGTAATTGTTACGGTTCCTGGTAACATATAAAGCCAGGTGTTGCCCCCCGTCGCGATTATATTGCCGTTGAGACGCCATTCGTATGTCAGTTTATCTCCATCCGGATCGACAGATCCATGACCATTTAAACGTACATAACCCCCTTCGGCGCAGGTCTGGTAAAATGTCCGGTCCCGTCCTGCATCGGCTATAGGGGGATTGTTCTGGCCAGAAGGGAAGACAGGGATATTCGGCTTAACGAACGACATCTCGTGGTCATGGAAGATGCGTGTTATTTCGCTCGTGTAATCATAACTGACAAACCAGTTATTCCAGAAATCGATGATATCATCAGGTTGATAATCTCGTACTATTGTCCAAATTTTGGAAAGGGCTTTATCGCTTAGTGTATCTTCATTATCGAAACGATCATCTTTATCATCGAAAATATCCCATAATGCACAGCAGTTCATATTCTCGAAAAACTCGCCTGGCTGGCAATGGTTATAAGTGTCTTCTTCGAGGTCGACTTCAAGTTTTTTATCATTTTCCTCATCCCAGTCCTGATACCTGGTGTCGCCGGAATACGGATAATCGGTATCGCCGTACTGCGTAGCAATGCTGAAGATCGTAGCCCATGCCTCACGGAAGGCAAGATTTCTCGCCTCCTGATCTTTTCGTTGAATCGGATGATGTCGCAGGTCGGCGTTCCAATAGTGTATAGGATTATCGCCGACATCACCCTGAGCAAAAGCGAACACATCCGCGATGAAGTGACCATATTCATGCATAATAACGTCCCGGTCGCCCCTGTCTCCCTGGGCGATGTACATGCCAAGGTTGCATGGATCGAAATAAGATGTCTCTTCCTCGCAGGGCCAGAACGTCGTTACTTCGGGCAGATTAATGTCGAAGAATGTTTTTGCATTTTCAAAGCTTTCGATTACAGAATCATAGACCATAAATTCTCCGCCGTATTTATCGGCGGTCATATTGACTACTACAGACTCATCCCCGGGGTGCGGATAGAGGTCGCTTTTCATATAATAAATTTCATCGAACACATCGTCTCTTACACTGCACACCTTTCCCTCAATTTCAGGATAAGCGCCGATTGGGCTTTCGGTAAAAACCTTAACATATATATTCTGACTGCTCATTTCATCGCTTAATACGACGACAGCATAATTGCCGTCCTGGTTCGTATGTGTCCTGCCAATCACACGATCGTCATTAGGGTCTTCATTATCATCGGCATCATAAACTTCTACAAGAGCGTATCGTATCGGATGTACTTGGCTATAATTTCTGGTTTGATACAACATTTGGCCGGACACGTAATCGCCCGAAAGGACCAGTTCGATTGTTTCTTCAGAGCATCTGGTATTTTTCGCCTTGTCGGATCCTATTGGGCACGTAATAATCGCTCCGATATAGTAACTGCCCATAGCAAGATTATAAGGAATCAAACATGTTGCCTCGTAACTGTGTTGCTGGCCCGGGGCCAAACCATCGCGCTCGACATAACCAATGTGGTGATCATCCGTGGTAATAACAGCATCGGTCGATGCATAATAATCGACAGCATAACCTTCTGTACTCAATTCGCTGCCGTTCTTGATAAGGCTGTAAAGAACAAATTCGTCACCCGGCGAATATTGGCCCGGCGTAATCTCAATGGTCTGGATCACGAGATCGTAACCACCTATATACACCGTGTTGTAGTCGTAGCCTTGTGTGCTTTCCATACCATCCTCGACAGGGTAAGTGACAATGATTCCAATATAATAGTTTCCAGTTGGAATATCGGAAGGTAACTGACACGCATCAATAAATAAACGGGATTCTCCCGGACCTATTGTTTCGCTGTAGTAGCTGTGAATTTTGTAATCATCGGTTGTAATCTCAAGATCTGCCGATGCGTAAACATCAATATCGAAAGTATTTTCAAGGTAACCGCCAATACCCTCAATCTTAATGCTTACGATAATAGATTCGCCAGGCAGGTAAACTTCTCCGTCAGCATCCACATATCCTATCTCAATGCTTGTCGGTTTCTTTATTTCAATCCTAAAATTATGAGCTGTTTCGTAAATGGAATTGTTGCTAGAATCGCTGTCATTCGAGCAAGATACTTCCCCCCAAACCAAATGATAGCCCTCAGAAATATCATAGGGAAATGAGCAGCTTAAATTGAACGAATCTTCGTCACCAGGTCCCACACCGTTTCTACTTGTTGAACCTATGACATGACCACCGGCATAGATGTTAATGGTGTAGCTATCTGATAGCAAGTCACCGATGTTCCGCACGTAACAGGAAATACTCAAGGAGTCACCTGGGTAGTACGGACCAATATGACTTTCTGCATAGATTCGTCGTAACCATAAATCTGCATCCGCAGATGCGCTGTCCACAAGAGCAACTGTAAGAACGACTATAAGAACGACAAGGAATTTTACATTGAATAATAATGGTTTCATTTTTATGTTCCTCTTTGGAGCAGAAAATTTCTGCTTTTAGTTTCTATAGGTCTCGGTATCTATTAGGAATCGGTACGGCACATTCTAAAACAGGTCGGCTTCGAACGCGCATGCGCTGCGTATCCTGCTGCGATTCCTCACCTTGTTCTGTGGGCTCAGATCCCTCAGCCGGAGCTTTTTTGACCTGGTTCAGTTCCATAATCCTGCGGGCGACATCCGGATCCGATACCCTTAGCTCTGCAATCCTGCTCGCTATAATATCTCTATCGAGTGGCTCTGCGGCCTTAATGTCACGAGCAACTGTTTTGAGTCTTCGGGCCGTCGAGTCGGACCTCAATTCCATCCGGACACGCTGCTCCAGCTCATTCCAAAGCTCGACCCGCTTAATCTGATCGAACGAAACATTGGAAGAAAGAATCTTATCCGGCCGCACGTCCAGATACAGAGACCTCGAAGTGAAAAGCTCCCGGCCGTTCTGGCTGTCCGGCGTAAATTCGAAAATCGCCGCAAAGTGATACTCGCCCTCCGGCAGGACATCAACCACGAACTCCACCGTCTCGGCAACGAAATCCGAGGGAGCCCCCGACCAAAGTACCAGCGTTTCGGCAGGAATTTCCCCGACCGGCGGAACTTTCAGCGTGATAGTTCCCGATCCAATGGGAATCTGTGACGACGCTGAGACGAGAATCGTCACCGGCCCACCCGGATTCGAAGGACTCGTCAAATCGATAGAAACATCCGCCGGGACTGTTATTTTACCATACGGCTTCGGGACTTTCCTCTGCTGCATCTTGCCTTGCTTTTGGTAACCCGGATCATCAAGCGGCTGGATTGGTGTGGCCCGGTGCCGTTTCACTCCGGCGTAACACAGGAGCATCGCGGAAACACCAGCGGCAGTAATCAATAAAAGAAATACAGACTTGCGATTTATCATGATACGTCCTCCAACAATTTTCCCGGCGTTTCCTATGTGAGACTTTTGGAAAAGCCTTTTCTACAAAGCAC
>Ga0315543_1005236_pt1 | contig 10232 bp, 9 predicted proteins | sample SalMarSW160210MG_2_FD_203098 | JGI IMG/M metagenome (GOLD analysis project Ga0315543, IMG submission 203098) | Salt marsh sediment microbial communities from the Plum Island Ecosystem LTER, Massachusetts, United States - Salt Marsh Sediment SW1601-210 ...
GAAAAAATGGTGAGCATTCTCTTGAAAGAAGTTCTTTCTGACAAGAAAATGTACATTCTTATTTGCTAAAAAAGGTACATTCTTATTTGCTAAAAAAGGTACATCGTTATTTGCTAAAAAAGGTACATTCTTATTTGCGAAAAAACCGACATTGTTATTTCCCATTTACAACTCGTGACTATTTGATGAAAACACCTTTTGATTCATACAAAATACTCTTAGATAGAACAGTAAATCGGATATCAAATAAAATATCTAAATCAAGTAAAACACTACAATCCTTTTACCAAGACTATCATGAGAATTAAAAAACAATGGCTTCGCCTAACTCGGACAATAAAGGTAAGTTGCTTATCATGGTTTTTGCAAGGACTTACTGCTCCTAACCCAGGACAACACTCTTGTATCTGCACCAGGTTTGCTCCGTAACACACCTACAAGCATCACAATGATATGATAACATACAAAACGTAATCAGCTGTGTATCGCGAAACGCGTAAAGCTCAACAGTCCATGTATCGTTATGGCAAAAACCATATCATCTCGATTTAAAATTAATTTCATATAGTGTCTTTATAAGATTGGCAAAACTGTTGATATTAATCAGAAACATTCTTGGATACAACCACATTAGTTTCATATATTTGTTTTTAATCTATTACTTATGAAAAATGAAAGGATTGATAATATTATTGATGATATTATCGATCAATATGCATATGCAGATCCAAGTCAAAGACCCTGGATAATAGGATTCAGTGGAGGGAAGGACTCTACTGTTCTATTAACTTTAGTTTGGAAGGCATTGCTTAAAATACGGGAAACATTACCTTTCCCGTTTCAACTACGACGTCCAATTTATGTGGTATGTAATGATACAATGGTAGAAAATCCAATTATTGTAGAGTATGTATATGATGTACTTAATTATATTGAAAAAGCTGCAAAAGAACAAGACTTACCAATTTTTGTTAAAACTACTACACCAAGATTAGAAGATAGCTTTTGGGTAAATGTTCTTGGCAAAGGCTATCCTGTCCCGAGTAATATATTTCGTTTCTGTACAGAAAAACTTAAAATAAAACCTACAGCTAAGTTTATTTTGGACCAAATTGATGAAATGGGTGAAGCAATCGTTCTTATTGGGACACGGTTTACTGAAAGCACAAATCGTGCTAAATCTTTTAAAAAACACGAAATAAAAGGGAAAAGATTAACAAAACACCCTATTAATCCTAATACATATACTTACGCACCGATTAAAGAACTCTACCTTGAGGAGATCTGGTATATTATTAATTCATTTCCATCTCCATGGGGTTTTGACAATACGCGTCTTTTTCAAATCTACTCAGACGCCAGTGCAGATGATTATGAATGTCCAACAATGGTAACTAACAAAGATCATGCTTCTTGTGGCCAGAGTCGATTTGGTTGTTGGGTTTGTACAGTAGTTAAAGAAGATAAGTCAATGCGTGCATTGATAAATAATGGATTTGAATGGCTACAACCTTTACTCTCCTATAGAAATGAGCTCAATGAAGGAAGAAATAATTCGGAGAATCGTCGTCCTGAAAGAAGAAATGGACAAAATGCTATTAATGAAATTGGTCATAATCAAGGAAACTATACTGATATTTATCGGGCAAAAATGTTAAAAAAATTACTTGAAACCCAGAAATTAGTGCAGGAGACAAAACCTCACATAGAGTTGATTTCAAGTCAAGAACTTATTGCTATACAAGTTACCTGGTATCGTGACGGCATTTTCGAGTATAAAGTCAGTGATATATTTAGCTCTGTATATGGGAGGGAAATATTTATTGATACAATGAAATTCAAAGAGAAAATCATGCTTGAAGATATTTGCAAGAAAAATCCTAAAGATTACCAACTCATTGATGATTTACTTTCATTACAAAAGAGTAAAACAATCTTGATGAATAATTATGGGTTACAAACTGATCTTGAAAACCGATTAATGACTTTTGTTAGGGAGAATTATTAATGGTAATAGATTCTATCATAATAAAAAATTTCCGAATATATAAAGGTGAGCATAAAATCTCGTTCCCACGCTCTGTAAACAAGAATGTTTTCATCATTTCTGGTGATAACGGTTTTGGAAAAACAACAATCTTAGTCTCATTAATTTGGTGCCTTTATGGCAAGTTAATGAGTGATGTTGATGATAAATTTAAAAAAGAAATTGCTGAGTCTTTTGGCTATAAAAATTTTGCTAAATCAAACTTAAATAAGTCTATTCAAAATAGACATAATCAATTTAAAATTACCGATGAAGAAAAACTGAAGATTATCAAGAATGGATATTTAGATTTTGATCCTACACACCAGGAATTCAGAGACCTCAATGAATATTCCGTCACAATTATTTTTTCAAATGTATTTCTACCTTCAATACCATGTGAATATGTTACAATTAAACGTACGTATGACGCTTTCATCGAATTAGAAACTGTTCAAATCTTAGTCGATGGAAAAGAAAATGAGTTAACAAAAGAAGTTGGCCCAGAAATATTTATCAACGATTTTATTTTATCAAGAGAAATAGCCAAATTCTTTTTCTTTGATTCTGAAAAGATTGTTTCGCTTGCTGAAATGAAAACTACGCAAGACAAGCGTAAACTCAGCATTGCATATAGTGAGGTCTTGGGTGTTAAAAAATATGAGGATTTAAAAAACAATTTGGAAAATATAAGAATCAAATTTCGTAGAAAATCAGCAGATTTAGAAGATCGAGATAAGTTGAACAAATTGTTTAAAGAATGTGACGACCTTGAAAAATTAATCGATCACTCAAAATCAAAACAGATAAATAATGATATTGAAATTTTAAATAAACGACAAATATCCGAGCAATATCAAGAAAAACTGATACGTGAAGGAAATAGTATAAGTGTTGCTGAATTACTAGATCTTAAAGCTTTACGTGACGGACTTAAATCAAAAGATATAACCATTAAAAACAAACTAAGAGAGCTCCTGGATTTAGCACCTTTTGCAATCGCCGGAAGTAAATTTGTCAATGCACATAATCAGATGGTACTGGAACAGGAGTATAACCAAAATAATATCAATTCTACTATTTTTAACGATCGACTAAGAAAAATTCAAACTGAATTATTCCAACAATTTGATGATAATAGTTTACCGAATGAGGAAAGTACAATACTAAAGAGAATTGTAAATAATGTTTTTAAAAGTAATTTTTTAAAATCTGTCATTCCTCAAACACAAGTAAAAATACTTTTAGATTTATCAGCCAGTGAAGAGAATGAGTTCAAATCTATTATTGATAATATTAGATTTTCTTATAACCAGAGTTTTACACAGTTAATTAAAGATGATAAAAATAACAAAATCCTCCTTACCAAAATTATTCGTAAAATTTCACAGGCTGAATCAAATGAAAATGATCTGTTGATTAAAGAAATTCGCTCTGCAAAAACAAAAATCGACAAGATTATTATTGAATTGGAGAAAGACAACCGCAAAATCTCTGAAGAAATAGGTAGCTTTCAGCGTGAACTTACAATCAAAAGTAAAATGAAAGCAGAGTTATCTAAAAGAGTCAGCGTTGACGAAAGCGATAGGTGTAAAGATGAAATTGCCGAGCGATTGATCCTTGAATTGGATGAGTTTCTGTTACGTTTAAAGTCAGAAAAGAAAGCATCATTGGAAATCAACATAAAGCATGAGCTCAATAAATTAATGCATAAAACAGATTTTATTAATAGTGTACACGTTGATATCAAAGGTGATATAATTGATGTTCGTTTGTTCGATAAAGATCAATTGGAAATTAAAAAAGAAAGTCTATCAAAAGGTGAACAACAGTTGTATGCTACGGCAATCCTAAAAGCGTTGGTAGATGAATCGGAAATAAAGTTTCCTATCTTTATTGATAGCCCTCTTCAGAAATTCGATAGAAAACATTCTAACAAAATTATTACTGAATTCTATCCAAACGTATCTGAGCAGGTAATTGTTTTTCCATTATTAGAAAAAGAATTATCTGAAAAAGAATACCAGACTTTATTACCCAATGTTTGCAGTTCATATATCATTCGGAATTATTCGAATTGTTCATACCTTCAGGAAGTAGCACCTGATCTATTGTTTATAAAAATTCAGTAGCATTATGTTTACCCATATTAAAACTTCCAAGATAAACAAACATGTAGTAACAGAGTTAAGCCGTAAACTTAATTTGGGTACTGAAAATATTATTTCTCGGATTGCTTTAGCTTATTCAGTTTCCAAAGGTAGGAGATTCTCGGTTTTAGACATAAAAGACTCACAAGGGAAAGAATATAGTAAAAATGTATTGTTTGGGAACAATTATCCTTTTTACTTAGCATTAATATGTACATACTATGGCATACACAAAACAGACAGGGATATCCCTAAGTATTTTAAGATTCATATAGATGATGGTCTTGAATTAATAAATCAAGAAATGTTAGATAATCCAAATTTAAATGGATTTGATTATATAATTGATAAAGTTGAAGCTGGATTAAAGGAATTTGGTTAATCTATGTTAAGTGATCTTCCTTTTAATATTGTATATTCATCTGGTGAGAGTGAACCAGCTGAATTTTTCCTGGACGCTTTATTAGAAAGCAGCCAATTTGACCTTGGATTAGGATTTTTTAGCTCTAGTGGAATTTGTTCCTTGTCAATCGGATTTGCATTTTTTATCAGTAAAGGTGGGAAAATGCGAGTTATTATTAACGATATACTTACTTCACAGGATAAAATTGCTATTCAAAAGGGTATTGAAGAACAATCGGTTCAATCTACATATCTAGAAGAAAAAATAATAAAAGACATTAAAAAACTTGCTGATATCCTTTCAAAACAAAATCGACACTTCTTTAATTGTCTTTCATGGTTGATTTCTACTAAAAGACTGGAATTTAAGGCTATTACTCCTTTGAATAACTCAACTGGTATAGCTCATCATAAATTTGGAATTTTTACTGATAGTGAGGGAAATAAAATTGCATTTTCGGGTTCTGCTAATTTCTCTGATCAGGCATTATTCCATAATTTGGAATCGATAAGTTGTTATAAATCATGGACAGTAGAAAAAAGTGAGAATGAAAGGTTGAACTATTTTGATAAATTATTTAATAAAATATGGGATGGACAATCTTTGATTGTTAAACAAGTCCCAATAGACCAAGTAAAAGTAGTTATCACCTCTCAATTTCCAGTAAATAACCTTAATGACCTAATCGAAGAAGAAATTTCTCTGACTAAAGACTTATTAAAAAGTAGAAAACTTCCACCTTCATTATCACATAAACTTGACCTATTATCGGAACAATTAAAAAATGAAGATAATAAACCACATTTCCCATATCAAAAAGAACCTTGGAATTATCAAATTGAGGCATTTAAAAATTGGGGAAAGGCAGGTTATATAGGTTTTTTTGAAATGGCCACTGGGACTGGTAAAACAATTACATCTTTAAACTGTGCTTTAGAATTATTTAAAATCGTGGGTCAAATTCAAATTTTAGTATTAGTCCCTACAATTCCTCTTGCTGAACAATGGAAAGAAGAGGTTGAAACTTTTAATTTCGATAATATTATCATTGCTAATAGCAGAAATAAAAATTGGATAGAAGAAGTTATTAAACAAATAAATAAAATTCTCCTTTGCAAATCGACATCTTGTATTATAACAACTTATGCCACTTTCAATCTTCCAAGATTTCAAGCAGTAATTGATCGTCTTCCTGACGAGACATTGTTAATTGCGGATGAAGCTCATAACTTTGGAACAGCCAGAATTCAAGCAAATTTTCCTTATAAATTTAAATATAGAATTGGTCTTTCAGCAACTCCTGAACGACACTTTGACAAACTTGGTACATCAAGCATACTATCCTTCTTTAATTCCCTTGAAAAGCCAACTTTCAAATTTAATATGCAAGAAGCAATTGAGAAGGGATTCTTATGTAGGTATTATTACTTCCCGAAAATTGTGCAGCTTACAGATTTTGAACTCGAAGAATATAAAAGAATATCAAAAAAGTTGTTAAAATTTTTCAGTTCTTATCAAAAAGATTTTTTAGACAATCCAATCGTTAGTGCTCTATTATTAAAAAGAAAAAGGATAATACATAAAGCTGAAAATAAACTACATGTTTTTCGGGAATGTTTAAAAGAAATCTTTAAAATTAGAAATGAGATTAAATTCACCTTAGTCTATGTTCCTGAAGGTAAGTCAAATTCGATCGATAATTATGACAGAATCTTAATTAATGAATATTCAAATGTATTAGCAAACGAATTTGGAATTAAACAACATCAATTCATTGGTACAACTCCGGACAGGGAGCAAATATTGAAACAATTTGCAGATGGGAAAATTGAAGTATTAACTGCAATGAAATGTTTAGATGAGGGAGTTGATGTAAAAAGGACAGAAATTGCAGTTTTCTGTGCCAGCACTGGAAATCCTCGTCAATTTATACAGAGACGAGGAAGAATATTAAGAAAACACCCCGATAAAAAATATGCATATATTTTTGATATGATAGTTGTTCCAGACTTAATTGAAAAGAATTTTAATGAAACCTTAAAAATGGAACGAACAATATTAGAAAATGAATTAAAACGGGTTAGAGAATTTGCTTCAATGGCCGAGAATAAATGGCAAGCCCTTAAAACCTTAGAAGAAGTTGCTAGTAATTATAATATTGATATTTTTTCAACTTAAATTTCATTAATTATGGCTATAAAAAATGCTGAGGTAATGCATCAAATTGAGGAAATGTTGCATGACCTTAAAAAAAGAGACAAGCAACAATACAATATTATCTTTTCTTTACTAAATGAAGTGTTTGTGGAATATAATACAGGTAAAAGTAAAAGTGTCGAAAAGAAATTATATGAAATGATTGATGCTGAAGTTAGATATAGAACACAAAAAAATTGACGACATGATAATTCGAAGAATTGAAGTTGAGAATTTCTTATCTTATTTTGGTAAAAATATTTTTGAATTTGACTTTGGTCCTACATTAATTATTGGGCAAAATAACACAGGTAAATCTAAGTTATTTGATGCATTTAATTGGGTTTTGTTTGATCGTTCATTTAAGACAGAGGGGGAAAAATGGGAATGCACAAAAGATTGGGGTAAAGACATAGTAAATAACTTAGCTAAGAAGGAATGTAAAATTGGAGAAACTGTAGAGACATCCGTGAGTATTTTGTTTAATGATGAGGATGATATTAAATATTATTTGACAAGAGAATTCCAGTTAAAAAAAAATAATGAAAAAAACTGGGAAATTCCAAGAAATAGTGAACTTACTTTAACTATTACAGAATCTATTACTGGTAACAGTAAAAACTATTATGATAAAGAAGCAGAAGAGCAAATAAAGACTTTGTTCCCTGAAAATCTGTCAAAATATTTCCTTTTTCAGGGTGAAAGTATTAGCCAAATCATGAGTTTGACTAGTCGATCAGCTTTTACAAAAGCACTTACGGATTTGTCTCGAATAGAAGTTTTTGAGAATGCTAAAAAATATACTGAAAAAGTGGCTAAAACCCTAAAAAAAGAATTTGAAGACAAAGAAGATTCTGATATGGCTTTTCAAGCAAGAAAAAGAGATTTATCAAAAACTATTCAAGACTTAATTAAAGATTTATCAGACCAAAATGATCTTTTTGACAATGCCTGTAATGAAAGAGACATTGCAAAAATTGTATTTGATGAAAAAAGTGAGGAATTAAAGAAATATGAAGAATGTGCTCTTATACTTAAAGACATTGAATACTTCGATAGTCAATGGAAACAAAAAAATGAACTCCGGCAAAGTGTTGTAGAAGCTCAAAAGAAGGATATTTTTGATCGTTGGATGTATGCAGGAACCGAAGGTATTTTAAAAAGCTTTTTGGATTTCTATAAAAAAAATAAAATTGATAAAAAAATTCCAGAGCCTATACGGCAGGAGTTTTTAAAAGAGATGCTTGAAGAAAAAAAATGCAAAGTGTGCTTTACGCCTGCTCCTATTGGTTCTGACGAATATAAGAATATTCAAAGTCATATTAGTGATAAATCTCTCGATAAAGAGATAGAACTAATCAACCAGTTAAGTCTGGTTGCTGATAATATGCAGGATAAAGTAGAGAATATATCCTCTGAACTTCAAAAATATTATGCCCGTATTGATGAAATTGATACATCAATAAAGGGGTTTATGAATAAGAAAAAATTAAAAGAAGAAGAATTAAAAACTGTAAAACCAGCTGATGTATCTGATGATGAGCTTAAGACGAAAGATTTTGCTCACCTGCAACGTGGCTATGAAGAATCAAAGAATGATTTGGACAAATTTAAGCTTTTAATAGATCGAATTACTGGCAAAAGAGAATACATAAAGCAACAATTAGAAGATAAACAAAAAGAATATGATTCTCTTATTGAAGATTCTTCAAATATAGTAGAAAGAGACAAGTTTATTTTAGCTGAAAAAATAAATAAAAATGTAAGTCAATTTCATGCAGTTTTTCTAGCCAAATTAATTACTGATATTGAAAAAGAAGCAAATATCTATTTCCATAAAATGACTGAAAAAAACGCCGCATTATCAGGTAAGGTTAAAGTTGATTATGAAAATCAAGAAGTATATACCATAGATGAAACAGATATCAGATTACAAAATATCAACCAAGCAAATAAAGTTTCTCTTCAGATTGCATTTGTAGCAGCTATTTTATCTGTTTCAAATAAATTTTGGAATACATACTTCCCATTTATTGCTGATGCTCCAATTTCTGCGCTTGGTGGCAATAATAAACTTACAGCTGTCGAAACAATGATTGAAATTTTTAATCAATCAATAATCATACTAAAAGACGATGCAGTGACTGATGATCCTGATACTTTAAGAAATGATTTGATAAGGAATTTAATTCAGAATGATAACAATATTAGAAATTCATTCGAATTAAAAATGGAAGGTGATACACTTGATGAACAACATACTAAAATAGTAAAATTAAAATGATAGAACCAACCGCATTTATAAACATCGATACGTTTCATTACGAAAATACCTACAAGCGTCTTTGTCAATCAGAAACTGGTAAGTTGAAAAAGGAGATCACTTTTCCAACTATGTGGGAACTATTTGTTTGGGGCGCTATTTTTGGCTATTTGAATAAATGCCCAAAGGAAATTGAAAAGAGATATCATAATCCCCCATTTAGATGGCAATGGGTAAAGGATCCCCATCAGAAACTACTTATTATTATGGCAATAGAAACCAATAATTCATTTGATATTTTAAAAACTCCAGAAGAACTTAAAAAAAATATAGAAATTCATTCAAATGGGGGACTTGATCTAATTCACAAAGAAATGGCTTTGGATCCTTTAGCATATCAAAATACAGAAAGCTTGATTTACGAAATTCAAAAACGATTTACATAAGGACAACAATTAAAATGAAAGTTTTAACAAAAGAGGAATTAGCGGCTTTAAATCCTGAAAGAGTCTATTTATTACCTTTAATAATGAATTACGATTTATGGAATAAGCTTAACAAAAAGCTAGTTAGTAATTTGAAGAAACCTAAACGAGTTAAGTTTAATGAAGAGATCCAAAATCATCTCAGCAAAAGTGCAAAAGGCATCTATATGTTTATTGTTGAACCAGAATTTACATTTGAACCCGAAATTAAATATCTCCTTTATATAGGTAAGGTGACCCAGAACGACACTTTCTATAAAAGATTTTACGAATATGTTAATGCAATTGGAAATAAAAATCAAAGAAGGAATATACAATTACTTACTAATCTTTGGCCAGATAAAACATATGTTTATATTTATGAGCTTAACCAATCAGATGATGATATTGAAGAAATAGAGACACAAATATTTAATTACATCATACCTCCCTTAAATAATTATTTTACTATAAAAGAATCAAAAAATACTAGAAATATCTATAATTAAAACAAAATGAAAGAAATACATTTACCTTGTATCAGAGGAAATATTGGTGATTGGTCATATTTTTCCACAGTAATGAAAATTGGGGATATTGTTAATAACTAAAGTTTCCTTGTTGATAAAATGTTGATAATGAAATGAATATGTAGATAAAAAATGTTGCATGTCTTAGCTTAAAAAGCTATATTTGAATTACTTACAAACAAATACGACATGCAACACAC
>Ga0315543_1005238_pt1 | contig 10230 bp, 11 predicted proteins | sample SalMarSW160210MG_2_FD_203098 | JGI IMG/M metagenome (GOLD analysis project Ga0315543, IMG submission 203098) | Salt marsh sediment microbial communities from the Plum Island Ecosystem LTER, Massachusetts, United States - Salt Marsh Sediment SW1601-210 ...
ATTCCGTTATTTTCAACTATGTCATCAACAGTAAAGGAGAGACGGTATACTCCGGGATAATCGGTGCGGGTCTTCGAGTCTAGCAGTTCGGAATTCTCTGATATCGGAACTATCTGGTTTGCCTCTTCAAGGGGTATGCCCAATGTCAAGGCTAGGTTAGGGGATGGGTCAGCGTCAATAGCCATCACCTTAAATCCTTTTTTTGCGAAATAGCCCGCAAGAACCCCAGATATGAAGGTTTTACCTACTCCGCCCTTTCCAGAAACTGCAATCTTCAACCGATTTCACCATTCTTGAGTAGATGTTTCGGAGCTATTTACGTTTTCTGAAATCCGATGAAACGATGGCGATCCAAACGGATTATTTGGCAGATGCTGAAGGAAATACGATTCTCTTCTGCAAAATAGATATATGAAGCGTAAACGTAGCTTATTAGAGGAGAAACATGAAACTTTTGAGGAGAAACGGTGCACGAGAGCATTTGTTCTTCACGGTTTTATTATGTGTTTTAATGGTGACTGTTGCAGTATCCAGCGTAGCCTATCCCGCATATTCGAGTGAGTTGACTGTTCCAGAGAAGGCGTTAGCCTTTTTGGAGGATGTAGTCCTGCTTGACATGACAAAATATAATGCAACAGAAATCCATGATGTGCGTTATCCCGATGAGTTACATGGTTTGGCTCAGCATAATGTGCTATATATTCTCGTTTCTGATGAAGGCGAACTGGAGGCGGCTTTTGGGTTCAAAAACGAATCCTTTGCTAATTGCATGCTAGGAACGCTTGGTTCACCACTTTACTCTGAACCGCAACCAGCTAACACCGTTGATAACGCTAAGGGCTTTCTCCAGAGATACCAAGCCTATACTGGAGACCCAGACTTCGATGGCGTAAGAGACTTTGAAGAAATGAGAAGCATACTGGACATGGTTGATGTAACAGAAAATGTGACAGCAATGTCGGATCATGTGAAGCTTGAGGTGATCACTAGAACAGACTACACTGCATTAGTTTGGGAATATGTTTTGGATGACGTTGCGTTTCCATGGATGACCCTTGAGTTTCGTAACGGGATTGTTTGTGGGTTCGATGACAACTGGCGCCTATACACGGCTGGTAGCACAGACATAATTTTCTCAGAGGAAGAAGCCATAAACATTGCATTGGACTATGTTGAAGATTTCTCGTGGACTGCGGGTGATGAAGAGGTGACAGAGTTTGAGATAATAGAAGAACCACGACCTGTAGAATTAATAACAACTATGAGCAGAGAACCTTTAACATTATCTCCTTGCTGGCGAATCGAATTATATCTCGACAAGATTTACCCCGGCAACGTTAACCGCATTTTGTTGACGATCTGGGCTGACACAGGAGAAGTAATCTCTTGTACACCACTTGGAGGTGGTGGAGGACCCCCAATCCCCGAGTTTACATCATGGACACCAATGCTACTCGTACTAACCATACTTGCAGTTGTCTTAGCATTCTACAAACGAAGACTGCCCAAAACAACAAACCAGTAACAATATGCACAATTTTATTTTGTTAAATTCAAGTTATTATTTTTGCAACAGTTATTTACTGTTTTCAAATTTCTTTGATCATTCTTTCTCCAGTTTCATCCACCACTCAGGAACCTTAAAGTCTTCAGTTGTGTCCCAATTGTCGAAGGGCTTTATGTCCAAAACTGGTGTGCCGTCAAAGGCGTCTAAGCCCTGAACAGTAACAATGTTGCCTTCTACGCCCAAGAGTTTAACTCGTGTAAGCCCGATTGGGTTCGGTCGGTGAGGTGTCCGTGTTGCAAATATTCCCAGCAGCGGCATGTCTCTTCTTCCTCTGGGATGAACCTTCATGATTCTCTTATCTTCATCAGACGTTTTATGCAACCAGAAAAGAACAAACAGATGCGAAAACTCTTGGATTCCCTCCAGAGCCTCAGTCAACTCCTCACGAAACACTATCTGCGAAATGAGGGTTTTGTCCCTAACCTCTTTGCCTACTGCTTTAGTTTTGACGAAACCCACAGGCTCCAAACAAATCTTACTCAATGAAGTCATCAAACATCACGTCTTCTCAATGTTAAACTGATACCAAACTCTGAACAAACTAACAATATAAGCCCTTTTTCAAGAAAAACTAGCGGTTGCTTGCTTTGAGTATTCTTTCTTTTGCGATGTTCATTGCTGCGTCTCTGAGTTCAATGCCTTTGTTTAGGGCAGTTTCTATAACCTTTACCGTGTGTTGCCTGATTTTCCGTTGAACAAGCTCCAGCATCCGTTTGGGGTTGTAGCCGCGGTATTCAGCATAAGAAGAAATCACGCCTCCCGCATTCGCCAGAATGTCAGGAACAACAAAAACGCCCCTATCCGCCAAAACCTTCTCAATTTCTGGGCGTACAGGAAGGTTAGCAGCCTCAACCACCAGCTTCGCTTTAACACGCTCCACATTCTCTTTTGTGATAACGTCAGGAAGCGCAGCTGGAACAAGAATGTCTACAGGCAACTCGAAAAGCTCTCGGTTATCCAGCACTTTGCCCGGACGATAATTTATGACTGAACCTGTTTCCGTCTTAACATCTAACAGTTTTTCGTAGTTTAATCCGTCAGGGTTGTAGATGCATCCTTTAGAGTCGGAGACTGCCACAACCTTCACGTCAATCTGGGTCAAGTACTCAGTTACGAAGGAGCCGACGTTTCCGAAGCCCTCCACCGCAGCCGTTGCATTATCAATGTCCAAGTCTGTTACGTAATTTGCCGCCGTGAACGCAGCCTGCACCACTCCCAAAGCTGTGGACCCATACTCATGAGGGATACCGCACTTTACACCCGGCTTAACGCACAGGTGCGCGGGTTTTCCTGTGGCAGACTTCATGGAGCCATTCTCTTGGGCGAAAGCAGCCATCTCCTTCTCTCCGGTATTAATGTCCGGCGCAGCTACGTAGAGGCTTGGGCACACCCGCTTCAGGGCTCTGGAGAAGGCTCTGATTACCTCCATCTTTCCTTCTTCGGACATCTGTTTCGGATCAGCGATTATAGCCGATTTTGCTCCTCCAAAAGGAATTTTTGCTAGGGCACACTTCCACGTCATTGTTCGGGCTAACCTGAAGACTTCCTCGGTTGTTACGGTTGGCAGCATTCTGATTCCGCCCTTTCCCGGACCTAACGTCGTATTGTCGATAACCAGAACGCCCCTCATTCCCGTTTTGGGATCATAGACTTGCAGTATCTTCTCTGGACCCCACTCATCAGCAAAAGCTTCTATCTTGACATTCAATCCGTTTTTCCCCAGAAGAATCTATGAAAAATGTAGTATCTGAACCCTTGTAAAAACTTTCTTCAACAAGAGCGCGGTAAATGTGGCAGTAAACATAAATTGACTGTTCTACTTTGTTATCTTGAGTTATTTCTAAAAACCAAACACGCGGGGGAGTAAGAAGAATGGGTTACATCTACCTGTACACTGGAACTGGCGGAGGCAAAACTGCAAACGCTTTAGGCTTAGCCCTCAGGTCTGTGGGCCATGAACGCAAAGTTGTTATAATCCAATTTTTGAAGTGGTGGAAGAACACAGGAGAATACAAGATACGCGAGAAGCTTCAGCCATTCTACGAAATCTACCTGTTCGGCAGAGACGGCTGGATCGGATTAGACAACCTAGGCGAAAAAGACCGGGAGCTCTCAAAAGAGGGCTTAAATTTCGCCAAAAAGGTTGTTGAAGAGAAGAAGCCTCATCTGCTGGTTTTGGATGAGATAAACTTGGCTCTCCACTGCCACATGCTAGAAATAGAGGAAGTTCTGCAATTTCTGGATTCTATTCCAGATGAAACGGATGTTGTTTTAACTGGAAGATACGCACCAAAAAAACTCATAGACAGGGCTGATTTCGTCAACGAAGTGAAAGACATTAAACACCCAGAAGAAATGGTGACGACAGAGGGCATCCAGTACTAGTCTAGCCGCCGGTTTGAAGGAGAAGTATAGCCTTAGCGAGGTCTCCGTCGCTCGCTTCTAATGCTCTTTTAGCGTCTTCCATGCTTTTTCCTGTCTGGTCCGCAACAAGTTGCACATCCTCTTCAGGAACAGTTACCTTAGCCGCCTGCGTCTCTAGAGCCCGCTCATTTACCTCTCCGGTGACCTGAAAGATTTTTTGTCCCTGCATGTCAAGGACGGCAACCTGAGGGTTTTCAACCACGATTTCTTTGTCGCCTGTTCTGAAAATGACTTCCTGAACGTCAGGCATCTCTCCCATGTTCATTCCCATGCGCTGCATCATCCTCTTCGCGTCTCTTGGACTCATTCTTCTCCGCATTTCTGTTTCCTTCCCCCTATACTCCCTCAATCGTCTTCTTAACTTTTTTCCGCCACTCCTCGGCGAACACGCACAGCCATTCCCCTGCTGAACTCTTTCATTTCCTTTCCAGAGAGGAGAGCCCGCCCAACAGCCAAAACCTCATTCTTAGTGTTGATGACTATAACTTCATCTTGTGGTCTTATCTCATCGTCAGCATCTATCACATGTTTCGCAAAGGCGCTTCTTCCCTTTGACACGAAAGGTTCAGCATCATCATTAACTTTAACCCAACACCGCAAGGGCTTCACTTCACGGGTTATCCGTTTGGCTCCAGCAAGCGTTAAAACAAAGAGTCCAGTGGTGGGTCGGAGAGTAGCCAGCAGTTCTTCTTTCAAGTGTATGTGCCGTATTTTTCCCGTGTTTTTCGAGTACACGATTCTAACTGTGTCTGGGAAGAGTTTTTTTCCGGCATCTCTTCCGAACTGGTAATCAGCTATACTCCGTATCTTCTGGAGATTATCCATGTCCACGGTTTCACCAACAAGTTTCACATTAACGTCAGGCTAAAGCATTAAATCTTGTTCTCTGCGCAGGTAAACGTAGAGTTGAAAATAAGAAACTTTAAGTTTTCTCCTTTCCCGTATAAAGAATCTAAGTAGGCGAAGAACCCAGATGAAAAAGCTTCACCACAACGGCGTCCTAGTTCCACCCCGATACGAAGGAAAAAACCTAACAGTCAAAGTAAAGGGGAAGGAGATTAGGCTAACAACTGAGCAGGAAGAGATGGCAGTAGCATGGGCAAAAAAAGCTGGAACCCCCTACGTTGAGGATCCAGTCTTCGCCAAGAACTTCCACAAAGACTTCTCAAAGAAACTTGGCATCGAAGTTAAACCCGGAGACGTTGACTACTCAGAAATAATCTCCCTTGTTGAAAAGGAACGAGAATGGAAAAAAAGTCTCCCCAGAGAAGAAAAGAAACGGTTGGCAGCTCAAAGAAAAGCTGCCAGAGAAGCAAACAAGGAACATTACGGTTACGCCTTGGTTGACGACGAACGAACCGAGTTGGCTAATTACGTTGCAGAGCCCAGCTCCATTTTCATGGGACGAGGAGAACACCCGCTACGAGGAAGCTGGAAACAGGGACCCAATGAAGAAGACATTATACTGAATCTTTCGCCTGACGCGCCGAAACCAGAGGGTAACTGGAAAGAAATAGTCTGGGAGCCTGAAACCATATGGATTGCCCGTTGGCAGGATAAGCTCAGTGGCAAAATGAAGTACGTCTGGTTTTCTGATTCAAGCAGTTTTAAACAGAAAAAAGACATCGAAAAGTTTGACAAGGCAAAAGAATTTCGCCGAAAGCTTCCCCGCGTCAAAAGGCATATTCTACGAAATCTTGAATCTGATGATCTGAAACGTAGAAAAATTGCAACAGTCTGTTACCTTATTGATAAGCTGAAGATACGTGTTGGCGACGAAAAAGACCCTGACGAGGCGGATACTGTCGGCGCTTCAACTCTTCGAAAGGAGCACATCAAAATCAACGGTGACGGAACAGTATCCTTCAACTTCTTGGGAAAAGACAGCGTGCCCCACATTTTCACCACAAAACTCCCTGACAAAGTCATCAGGAACCTAGAGGAATTTGCCTCGAACTCGGAAGCTACCCTTTTCGGCGGAGTCCGCTCTAGCCATGTGAGCGAGTTTCTGGATGAGGTGATGACTGGGCTCTCAGCGAAGGTTTTCCGCACTCTTTACGCTTCTGATGCTGTGAAAACGAAGCTAGACAAGACCCCTGTTGAATCCGAAGACCCAGAATACGTCAAGAAGTATGTGGCTAAAATGGCGAATCTTGAAGCCGCCAAAGTTTGTAACCATAAGCGTACAATCCCGAAGAGGTGGGAAGCGTCGTTAGAAAAGAAGAAGGAGCGAGTCAAGGTTCTTAGGGAGCGGGCGAAGAAGGCTCAGGCTAAACTCAAGACGAAAGCGAAGGATCAGGATAAAAGGTATCGGGAGCGGCTGAAAAAGCAGGAGGAAAATCTGAACGCGGCTGTGGAGAAGCTGGAGGAGATTAAGCGGCAACTGGAGGAACGGCAGAAGCAAGGCAAATCGGTTAAGGCTTTGACGAAACGGGTTAGAAGCAAACGGAAAGTTATAGCACGTACGAGACAGCGCATTAAAGAATTGAAGGCTAAACATAAAGAGCAGGTGAATAAGCAGAAGCAGAGATTGGAGAACAGGAAGCAACGGGACGCGGCAGCATTGGAAAAGATGAAGCTGAAGATAACGGTTCAGGGGGAGACAAGAGACTACAATCTTTCAACCTCCCTGAAGAGCTACATTGACCCCAGAATCTACTACGAGTGGGGCAAACAAGTCGAGTACGACTGGAAACAATACTACCAGAAAGCTCTGCACAAAAAATTCAGCTGGGTCAACACTCAAGAAGACAAAACAGAAAACAGCTAGACAATTTTCTTCGTTTCTATGGCTTCTTTGAAGTCCATGCGATTCTTTGGGGTTATGATGTAATTTCTGTTTTTGGTTTTTATCAAGAGTCCATCATGGAAGTTTGTTATGGCTAGGAAAGTCCTCCCGAGACCCGGAACCCTGTAATATCCGCCGTGGAAGCTGGCGCCAAATAATCTAACGCCGAGGGGGATAAGAGTCGCCTCGATAGAGTCTATATTCTTTAGGGGGATTCTTTTGTTGCCTCCAATTAGTTTACTGGTTTTTATTACAAGTTCTTCATCCGTCAAAACGTATCTGGTACGATACAGAGACCGTAATAAGAGGAGCATAATGGTCGCAATAAAAAATAGTAAAATTGAAACTGCGATTCCCCCTGTTTCCATGGGCGTGAAGAAGCCAGCAAAAGCGCAGAACATCATAAAAGCCGCTATCGCAACAACTGCTAAACCATAAGACCACGCTATAGTCTTCGAAACCTCAGGCTCGTTGACAACATTCAATTCTGTCAACCCCCAGATTAAACAGCAACTTCCTTTTAGATTAAGATTTACTTTTTCATTTTTTTGTTTTTCTGAAAAAAGAGAAAGAGCCATAAAACCCAAAACGCTTTAGCCTCTAGTATATGTGGGGTTTGAGAGGATGGTGACTGAAACAATAATTACTCCTGAAATGCGGGCTTTAGAGACAAACGCTGAGTATTACGGTGTCTCATTGCTGCAGCTTATGGAAACTGCTGGAAGAAACGTCGCCGAAGAAATTGCTGCACGATTTAATCCAAAGAAAACGAGGGTGGCGATTTTTTGTGGTTCAGGAGGAAATGGCGGTGACGGCTTTGTTGTGGCACGTTATCTCACCTGTCTAGGCTTCAAGGTTGAAGTTATACTTGCAGCAAAAGCCGCAAACATTACAAGTGAATCAGCGCGAAGAAACTGGGTTGCCCTGCAGCCCCTCAAAAACATTATCTCCATAAAAGAAGTTAAAGATTCCATGCTTATTCCAGACGTTAAAGCAGATGTTGCTGTGGATGCGCTGCTTGGAATAGGCTTGAAGGGAAAACTGCGTCCGCCAATCTTGCAGTTAGTGGAAAAAATCAATGCGATGAATGCATTCCGTGTAGCAGTGGATGTTCCCACTGGAATAGATTCTGATTCAGGCGAAGTTTTGGGCAACGCTGTAAAGGCGAACCTAACGGTCACCTTTTACAAGGCGAAGCCGGGACTCGTCAAAGCTAAAGAATACGCTGGGGAAGTTGTGGTAAAGAATATAGGCTTACCATCTGAGTTTGAACGGTTTTCTGGTCCAGGAGACGTGTCGTTGGCTGTTAAGCCTCGCCGTCCAGAAGCGCACAAGGGAACTTTCGGTAGGCTCCTTGTAATCGGAGGAAGCAACGTTTTTTCGGGTGCTCCAGCATTAGCTGCCATGGCTGCTCTTCGCACTGGAGTTGACTTGGTTTCTGTAGCTGCTCCAGAAAAAACTGCAACTGCAATCTCTTCCATGTCCCCAGCGCTGATCACAATAAAACTGAAGGGAAAACATCTGAACTCCAGCAACCTGCCCGCTCTCAAGGAATATTTGGAGTCGGCAACGGCGGTTGTTTTGGGTCCGGGTTTGGGGCTGCACAGTGAAAGCAAGGAGGCGACCCAAGAGATTATAGAGCAGGTAGAGGAAACTGGGACGCCGTTGCTTTTGGATGCTGACGGGCTTAAAGCCTTCGCAGAGTTCAAACGGAAGGTTGAGTTGCCTCTGGTTTTGACTCCCCACGCCAGAGAATATGAGATTCTGACTGGAAACAAGCTGCCGAATGACTTGAAGGAAAGGGCGGACATGGTTCAGAAGAGGGCGCGAAAACTTGGGGCAACCATACTGTTGAAGGGACCTGTTGACGTGATCTCTAACGGAATGGATGTTAAATTTAATTTCACTGGAAACCCCGGAATGACTGTTGGGGGAACAGGGGACGTTCTCTCTGGGGTAGTTGGGGGTTTGTTGGCTATGGGAGCGGGTTCGTTCAGGGCTGCGGTGGCAGGGGCGTTTATCAACGGTGCAGCAGGAGATTTTGTGGCTGCTGAAAAGGGTTACCACATGATTCCCACAGACCTTCTTGAATTTATTCCCAAGGTCATGGATGATCCCATGTGCCATCTGGAGGTGCGGACGAATCGACCATAGGGCCGTTTCAGTCACCGTTTATCATGCTAAGCAATGTGACCCAAAGAAATGCAGTACACTGAAGCTTAAACGTCACAATCTAGTGCGGGTGGTTCATCGAGTTAGAGAGTTGCCTCGAGGAGCAGTTATTCTAAACCCTTTCGTACCAAAGGCTTTCTCTCCCGCTGACCAAGAGAGACTAACGAAAAGAGGCTTATCCGCCTTGGACTGCAGCTGGGTACACGCAAAAGAAGTTTTTGACATATCCTCCCATTGGACTCCCCGTTGCTTGCCCTACTTGGTGGCGGCGAATCCAGTAAATTACGGAAAACCAACCAAACTCAGCACAGTGGAGGCTTTGGCTGCGGCTCTCTACATCGCAGGTTTCAGTGAACAAGCCGAAGAGCTTTTATCCAAATTTAAGTGGGGACTCCAGTTCGTCACGTTGAACGAAGAGCTTCTGGAAGGCTACGCAGAAGCCAAGGACAGCGCCGGCGTTATTAAGGTACAAAAAGAGTACGTTAACCAAAGCTGCACTGCAAAGTAGATACCGTATTCTGAAGTGGGTTATATCCAATCTTGAATGTTTTGTTCTGACCACACTTTAGTAACTTCAACGGTAACTTCTTTTTCATATGAATCTTCATTAAGGAAACTGAGATGCCAGATTTGATTCAAGTTTTCCGGGTCTATTCTCCATTTGACGATTCCATTGTCTGTTTCACATTCCCATCCCTGAATCGTTCCGATTGTCGCCTCATTTACTTGGGACTGAAACGAGTCGAATGTAGCTTCAAACAATACTGCCGAGTATGGAGTCCACTTTATGGCTCCTTCTGAAACAGATAATTTTACTTCAAACAATACTGCTGGCGCAGACAGATAGAACGCCCTAAACAGCTGCTCTTGCCCCTCGATTTTGAATGTTTGCGTATACAAGACTTCTCTTTTCACGGTGTAAACCAGAGCATACATCACGCTAGCAAGGCTCGCAGCAACTATCACCGAAATGAAGACGCCATACTTTAACGCCCTTGCCTTTCGCATGTTCCCACCAGTAAAAAGCAACACACGATGGTATATTAAACATTACGACACACTAAACCAAACATGTACACCACAAGATTCCTAAATACAGGAAATACAGAAGAAACATGTGGCTATGCTTGGGCATAACTACTGAAGCAAATTTCACTTGCAGTTCAAAGTATTCATTGCTTTTAGATCACCTGTTGCCGCAACACTCAATTCTCAAACAAGAAATTGTTCTTAATCATCATAAGCCTTCTGAAACAGCTTTTCTGAAATAAGGCAATTT
>Ga0315543_1005239_pt1 | contig 10230 bp, 21 predicted proteins | sample SalMarSW160210MG_2_FD_203098 | JGI IMG/M metagenome (GOLD analysis project Ga0315543, IMG submission 203098) | Salt marsh sediment microbial communities from the Plum Island Ecosystem LTER, Massachusetts, United States - Salt Marsh Sediment SW1601-210 ...
CGCTTATTTCTGTGATGATTGCCAAGATTACATAAACAATATGGACTCTCTCGATGCTCAAGACGGTTTCGAGTATGGTCAAATCGCAGACATGAAGGCCGATGTATATTAAGCAAATATGGGAGAGGTAATTATGGAAGATAAGGACATCGAGAAAATAATCAAATTTCACCAAGACGACCTTGACCAATATCATTATCAGATGAGTCCCTCCGCCCAAGTGCTAACGGAGCAGACCATTAAAGCCCTTGAAGAATTACGAGGGTTGAAATCGCAAGCCCCGTCTATTTCAACAGTCGGGACAGGCGAGGGGCGGATGCCCTAATAAGAGGCAAGTGCAATAATTATGTAAGGTAAGTATCCCTTCATAACCCGTAATCTTTATGAAATCTTTATACTTGTGCCTAGTATATCCCTTGACAACCCGTATATAATAGTTTATAATTAAGGTATCAAAGTTAAGGAGGAAGGAAATGACTACAGGAGAGTTCAACAAAGAGGCAAGAATGGCAGCAATGAAGGAATATTTCACGAAAGGAGAGTTGATAGTAATAAACGAAGCCCTAACTAAATACCAGTGGGATTGCTTTAAAAAAGTCGAGAGCATGAATAACGAAACAGGTATAAACACAGAGCAAATATCAAGGTTGCGCAATATAATTGCTACGGCCAGTGACTTGAGAGAAGAATTTGAGCCGTTCCCTCTATAAAATATTCGGGGGCTGCGCATCCGAACAACGCAGAATGGAAAGGAGTTAAATGAATAACAGTTATTTAGCCACGAACAATAGCAGTTTCCCTGTACTTCACCGCCTACCCGTTGACCTTGACTTCCCGAAACCAAAAGGAGGTTTAACGAAATGCGATTGGTGTGGAGATTACCTTCCCACCGCCGAAGTTTGGGAGTGCGTAGGGCGATTAGGCCATTATCTTGTCTGTGCGAAGTGTCACAGTCAAGCAATAATTCACTAAATTGGAGATTCGTAAGTATCCCCTCTCAACCAGTAAAATAGCTTCAAAACCATGTTAATATTAGAAGAAAAGGGGGTAATGGAAATGGGAAGAAAAAAGGAATTGACTAAGAAGGAATTTGAAAGGTTACTCATTAAAGCTTCTCAGCCTGTGGAGCAAGGTCAGAAACCCGATTCATCATCAAATCAAACATCGGAGTCTCCGACTTCCGGTGATTATAACGGAACTGATACTCATTTAGATAGGTCTGGAGATATTTAGGGGATACGGCATGATAAACACCATTGATGCCACGCTTGACCAGCGACCAGAAGCCCTCCACGGTATTGACGTGGTTAAGCCCTTCGGCGTAAATCCCCTTGCCATGCTGGACAATGGGTATCGTTCCCTTTTGGTGGATAAGGGCAATTTAAGAAAATGATTGAGATAATTCATGGTGATTCTTTGGTAATGGCGGAAAGCTTGGTGGCTCCCGGGTCCGTTGATTTAATATTTACAGACCCGCCTTATCTAAAGGAATATCATTATTGTTACGAATGGTTGGCCAAAGAAGCGGTTAGAGTGCTAAAGCCGGAAGGGTTCTTAATTGCCTGGGCTGGACCATATTGGAAACAAAAAGTCATGGAAACACTTGGCGCACAGCTGGATTATTTCTACGACTTCATACTATTACATCGAGGCAACACTTCTATACTTTGGCCCCGACGTATTATCACGGGCTATAAATCTCTACTGTGCTACATATTGAAGGGAAGCAAGGCTTTACCAGTAACAAACGTCTTAGGTAAGTATACCGGAGATGGTGCAGATAAAAGGTTCCATAAATGGGGGCAGGATGCCAAGACGGCACAATATTACATTGATGTATTTTCCCGCCCTGGTGATTTGGTAGTAGATTATTTTCTCGGTGCCGGCACCTTTGGCGAGGTATGCAAAGCACTAGACCGGGAGTTTATCGGTTTTGAGATAGAACAGGAAACATACGACATAGCCCGGGCCCGGGTTGCTGGTGGGTTAGGTCCAAAAGAAAAAGGCCGACAGCACGAAATGATATTGGATTAAGAATATGGCAGAAGAAACTATCAAGATAACCTGTAAAAACTGCGGTTCAGACCATGTAGTAAAAGACGGCTTCTACAAAGGTGTCCAGCGTTATCTATGCCGTGCTTGCAATCGCAAGTTCAAGGCTGATGATACCCCCTTCCACGGCAAGGTCTCGGCGGGCCATATCTCAAGCGCACTTGCCCTGTACTACACAGGCTCAAGTATTACCGACATTCGCAATCATATCAGGCAGGAGACGGGTTATCACCCTTCAAAGTCTAGGGTGTTTTACTGGATTGAGAAGTACACCACCCTGGCAGCCAATCACTTCCGCCAGTTCAAGCCTAAAGTCGGCGATACGTGGGTTGCCGATGAGACCATGCTGGACCTGGATAAGGGTAAGAAAGTATGGTTCTGGGACATCATAGATGCCGACACCCGCTTCCTGCTGGCGTCAAGGGTATCGCTTACCCGCACCACACAGGACGCCAAGCGGTTGATACAGGATGCCGTGAAGCGGGCGGGGAAACCACCCAAGATGATTATAACGGACTACATGAAGTCCTACCCCGACGGGATATTTACCGCACTAGGCGGATATACCGAGCATTTACCGAGTAAGCCGTTTACCATCGCCAGTGAGTCCACGAACAAGATTGAACGCTTCCACGAGACGCTGAAAGAGCGCACCAAGGTGATGAAAGCATTCAGGGATATTGAGTCCCTACTCACCTTTGCGGACGGCTTTCTTGTCTATTACAACTTCCTGAAACCGCATGAGGCGTTGAACGGCAAGACGCCCGCCGAGAAAGCAAAGGTGCGCTATACCGCTAAGACATGGGTGGACGTGGTAAATGCACCAGTGTCAAAGCGGGTTGAGGTGGCGAGTCATATATCGCCCCGCCTTAAATTAAACCAACCGCACATGCCGATAGATACGGCTTTCAAGCGCAAGCGGATTACTCCCAAACCGCCACAAATAACACCCCACCAGAGGCATTTTCCGCTTGGCGGAATATATACAGACAAAAGCGGGAGGTTATTATCCAGACGCCCCCGCCGAGGCTGGAGGAGGTTAAGTTGAATTGTGGCTACCAACCAAAAGGGAACGATACCGGACAATGCCATGCGAATATCCGAGCTTTCTAACGTAGTTGTAAGTAGGGAACTCATCAGTATGGATGGTATTATCCGCTCCCCTGGGTACGTTATTCCAGATTATAGGCATGATGGTGCGAGCCTTCACGTCCTTGACTACCGATGCCTTGACCTGCCCCACGTCCCGATGTGCCAGCCCTACAACGGGCGTCTTGCCCTCTGCGCCACGTCCTGGGGGGCCAGGACGCTTCCCGCCGATGTAAGTTTCGTCTACCTCGATATGACCGCTAAAAGGCTTGGACTTTTCATCCATGAGACTGCGTATCTGTTTGAACATACGCCAAGCCGTCTTGTAGGTCACTCCGAGTTCACGCTCCAACTGTTTAGCCGAGATACCGCATCGGGTAGAAGCCATCAGGAAAATAGCGTAAAACCAAGAGCGGAGCGGGGTAGGCGATTTGTGGAAGATAGTTCCGGCTGTGGGGTAAATCTGATTTGCGCAGAACTCGCAAGCGTACGCTTTACGTCCAGTTTTCCTATAATACTTCGTTACCTTTTGGCAGAATGGACAAAATGTTCCTTGCGGGTAACGTGCCTTGAAAATAAACTCAAGGCACGTATCATCAGCAGGGAATTGGGTATTAAATTCCTTGATTGTATATTTGGCGGTTTTAATTTCAATCTCCTAGTATTATTCTGCGTGTCTCGGATGCGCAGCCCCCATATCCCCTTTTATTTCTCAACTACCCTGAATTCATTCTCAGGGCAATCGAAAATTCTCGCCAGTTCTGGGATTTGTTCTTCGGCAGCCTCATGGGTATCAAATTCGTTCTCGGTGCCGACCGCATCATCTGTCCAGTTCCCTTTTACCAGAGTCTCTATTTTGTACATATCCCCTCCTATTTTAATTCGTCCATCTGAATTACGATATTACGGATTTCCTGGTTTATTTCCTCGATTTGTATTTTCAGTGTTTGGTTGGCTGGATTGTTCCGTGATATCTGGCTCCGTAATTCGTCCCGTTGCTCAATCAGTTTTTCGAGTTCTGTCCTTAATTCTGTCTCTGTCTTCATTTCCGTTCTCCTTTTTTTATCTCTACCCTCATTATAAACTATTAACTACGGGTTGTCAAGGTATAAACTATGCACAAATATAAAGAATTTATAAAGAATACGGGTTATGAAGGGATACTTACCATAAATAATGCACTTCCCTACATTGGAGGGATGATATTAGAAAGTCGTATAGCCGGTGTCGGTAGTTCAAAAACCATCGCAGGGGGCGAGACGCGAGGCATCGAAGGACTAGACACTGCCAGCGCTGCGAGCCGGCTAATTAACATCAAGCAGTGAGGGAGATAATGGTTGAATTAATCGTAAGCAAAAAGGTGATAACTCGGAAACCTCATAATTGTTGGGGTTGTCGGAAGGAATATCCAGTTGGCAGTAAATTGGAGCGTAATGTCTCTATAGATGGCGGGGAGATAATGATCGCTTATTTCTGTGATGATTGCCAAGATTACATAAACAATATGGACTCTCTCGATGCTCAAGACGGTTTCGAGTATGGTCAAATCGCAGACATGAAGGCCGATGTATATTAAGCAAATATGGGAGAGATAATTGCAAGTCAAAGTAGAGGCAATCGGAATGGGAATTAATAATTCTGGCTATCCTGGTGCTTTCACCAAGCCAGTGCAGAATATTATTAAGTCTTTGATTACTAGCCCTTCTCTTAATCTATATTCCGGTAGTAGCTTAATCGGTGATGTCCGATTGGATATAAAGCACACAAACGCTACGGATAATATCAATGTGGATGAATTTATAAAGACGGACATCAGGGATTGGGCATGGGTGATACTAGACCCACCTTATCAGATTACTCGCACCGATGCAAAACTGAATGGCTATGGAATAAAAGGCGCAGTATCAAGCTGTCTTCAAAGAAGAAGGCCACTGAAAAGGTATCTCAGTCAGCACGCCGAGGATATTCTTTGGCTTGACCAGTGCGCCCCGATGATAAAGGGCTTCCGGCGAGAGAAGCTCTGGCTATTGCTTCCCGGGGGATTTCACAACGTCAGAGTATTATCGTGGCTGAAAAGGGAAATGAAGCCGTTATTATAGCAAATATAGTTCAGCTAGTAGACACCCACGGGTAAACCCGTGGCACTAAATATCAGGCGAAAGCCGAAAGTAGATTAAAAGGAGTAACCAAATAATGTGTGAATTTGTAAGTTGGATTGAGAAGGGAAATAAAATCTACTACCTGACACGCAAACAAATAGATTCACCTAGAGGGGAAATGCTCCAAAAAAGATTCCTCGGAGATGGTGAGCTTGTAGGACATGCACCTATCAGGGCTTACTATGACATTGATGATGGCACAGAACAAGAGTGTACTGATTTCTCCACCCCCTCTAATTTCCCCGTGGAAATTGTAGATGCCATAAAAAGGGGTGATTTCAGAGGCTTTGCCACTCCGAAGCAATTACTCTCGCAACCAGCCTGGGCGGAGTACGAGAAGATAGAGCAACCAGCCTGGGCGGAGAAGGAGAAGATACGGCAATCAGCCCTGGCAGAGTACGAGAAGATAGAGCAACCAGCCTGGGCAGAGTACGAGAAGATACGGCAACCAGCCTGGGCGGAGTACGAGAAGATAGAGCAATCAGCCCTGGCAGAGTACGAGAAGATAGAGCAACCAGCCTCGGCGGAGTACGAGAAGATACGGCAACCAGCCTGGGCGGACTGGGCGGAGTACGAGAAGATACGGCAATCAGCCCTGGCAGAGTACGAGAAGATAGAGCAACCAGCCTCGGCGGAGAAGGAGAAGATAGAGCAATCAGCCCTGGCAGAGTACGAGAAGATAGAGCAACCAGCCTGGGCGGAGAAGGAGAAGATACGGCAATCAGCCCTGGCAGAGTACGAGAAGATAGAGCAACCAGCCTTTTGGGATTTGTTTACTATGCCTGAAAATCGTGCTAAAGCGTGGAGATAATACTGTAGATGAAGGGATACTTACGATTACCTATTATATATAAAGGAGAGCCTGATGCCGAAACTGCAGACAAACCGGCAGCGTAAAATAAGATACGATACCATCGCCCGGGCCGAAGGCGAGAGATGCATTGTCTGCTGGATGGAAGACCGGATCCGGCGCGGGCCACCCCGGAAAAAGCTCATCGTCGAGCATGCCGACAACGACCAATCCAACTGGGCATGGAGCAACATTCACCTCGTTTGTTACTCTCACAACAAAAAAATGGAGCAATTAACAATTGAGGCGAAGAAAACCCTCTTACGAGGGTACAGTGACCACTTAGAGAGAGAGAGAGAGCGAGCGGGTCTTCCGACATGGGCAACCGTCCTCAAAGATACGATTCCCTATGAATCAGGCAGCCCGGAGATGCAGGCCCACAAACGGTACTTCCCCCTGTGGAAGAAGTATGTCCGGATGAAATTAACGGAATATGGCTCCTACGAAAAAAGGGCGCTTGTCAGGGCAGCCGGGAAGTTCGCCGGGTGCAGCCTTCAGACATCCCGAAATTACATGGAACTCAATACCTCGGAAGAAGAAGGACCCTTTAAAGAAGGATTCGACGACGACGGCAGCACTATAATCACCTTCCTCGATCCGCCGGTGCCCGCCGAGAGAAAGGAGGCCCGCCTATGCCTTACTGCACCCTTTGTAAAACCAAATACCGCGACTGGCTCAAACACATCGGTTCCAAAGAGCACCGGCGCAATCGAGCCGCCCCCCGGCGGGGAATCGTTAAAGAAGACGAAGCCCATCCGCCGCGGCGACCCTGCCCGCTCCACTATGGCCGTGACCCAGGATAGTGGTGGCGACCAAGCGCCTGGGGAAAAGGCGGGGACTGGCTCTGCAGGGAATGCCACCCGCCGCCGGAAGGAGGATAGATGATGGCCGAAATTTTAATTCGAGGTGGAATAGTCATGCTTCTTGGTATTATCATCTTGGCATTTGTAATTCTCCCACTATCGATGAGGCATGATTATGGTTTTACGTATTGGGAATGTCTAAAAATAATCTTTACGGGGAAAGACTAGATGAGAAACGAGATCCAGATATCCATCCCCTATCCCGGCGACGTCATCAGCGTCAACCATTACCGCGGCCGGCGTAGGGATGGTGGGGAATATGTCAAAGCGGAGGCGCAGGCCTGGATGGACGCCCTAGGCTGGATGATAAAGCAGCACCACATCGAGGACTGGCGGCTCCCCCTCGATGTCAACTGCGACGGCGTCTTCAGAGACCTCAACAACTGCCCTGACCTCAGCAACCTCAGCAAATGCACCCTCGACGCCATCGAAGAGGTCATCGGCATCAACGACCGGAACATGCGCTGGCACGACGGCACCCCGACGATAGACAAGGCCCGCCCCCCGGAGCTGACCATAACGATACAGGAGGCGGCGTGAAAAAGGGCAACTTATTATTAGTCGAAGCTGGGAAAAGGGGAGGTTCTGCCCGCAAGCATCATTGGACTGAAGGTGAAAGGAATATTGTACGCAGTGAATACAACAGATAAGGAGCTACCTGATGCCTGAGAAGCCCGTACATGTTAAAATGACAGCGGACGAAGTCCTGGATTTCGTGGAAAAGGTCGAGCACGTTTTGACCGCCGGCCACGGGGAGATAATCGTACAGGTCGCCGACCATAATATCGTCCATTGCAACCAGAAGGCACAATGGAGCTTCGGAAGTAGGAGAAAGAAATGATAAAACTCGTTGTTAGAAGATATTACCAGGATATTGAAATTCAATGTATTTCGATTAAAGATGCCGTTGAAAGTGCACTAAATGATTTAGAATCCGGGGAAGCGTTCCCATCCTACATTGAAATGGATGGCAGACGAATCTGGGAATTGCCAGAAGATTATTCACCATTAGGTGATTATAACATCGAAAAAGCCCTCGGAGAGTTAAAGAAAGGATAGACTAATCGAATAAGCTGACCTGGCCCGGAGTGGTTCGACAGGCTCACCATGACCGGGTGCTGTAAAGCGACAGGAGGCGTCATTTCAGGGAGAAATCCCGGAGGTGCGCCTTTTTTATTTACATAATGAAGAAAAGATAACAAAAAAGGATACGGTGACCACTTTAGAGAGAGAGAGAGAGAAAGAACGGATGTTCTGGGAGTCGTGTTAAATGACCGAATTATTCTGGCTTATTGACCCTGAGGCTCGGGCGAAGCTCATGCAGTTCCAGTACGAGCTGTATAAGAAAAAGCTCGATATGGCCGACAGGAAAGCGCCCTGGGAGGAAGAGCCGCCATTGCCGGAGGTTCCCGTTCGTACCGATATGGACGAAGAGGAAATGGGGGAGTTCATAAAGCAACCCCCCAGCCACCAAGAGAAGGTGAAATAGTGCTCCGCTATTATCTCAAAGACCCAACCACCAGCGAAGAATATCTCGCCTGGGTAGCCCCCGGCGCTGTCCGCTATGACGCCCGGGACCTCGACCTGTTATTGCCCTGGCTCCATGAGATGCGTGAAGGCGCCTATCCGGTCGAGCCCAGTGGGGGATATATCGAAGGCACACGCGCCGGCAGAAGCTCGAAGGCTTATTACGAAGCCGCCTGTCAGGTCGCCGAGAGGATAGATAGCCGGCTCTCCCGGACCGGCCTCGACCGCGAGTTGGTCGAAAAGCACTACTGCCAGGACTTCACCGACGGGCAAATCGCCAGCTGGTACGGGATGGATACCGAGGACGTGCGGCGTCGCATTCGCTCCGCCGTGTCATATATCGCCAGTGGTACGTGTCCCCGCTGGCTGGACTGCATCGACTGCCCGGAACATGAGAAGTGCCGAAACAAGAAACACCCACCCCGGAAGTTCACCAAGCAGCCCGTCGGGATAAACTACCGGCAATGGGTCGGTCACCGGCGATATAAAGCTAGAACATCGCATTTGCCGTCAAACACTTGACAAACCACGCTCAACGGCTGTAAACTGAGATTGTATTGGGTAAAAGTGTCACTGATAAAGCCTTTCTACTTTCATTAGCAGGGGAATTTGAACCCCGGAAATTGCCTGGAGATACCATCAGTTTATGGAGGCTCGTATCCCGGGCTTTATTATTAAGAGCCGAGGGATATTGCCAGCTTTGCGGTAGGAAAAGTCCCAAGGCGGCAGTTCACCACAAAGACGGCTGTGGATTAAATAATAGCTTTTACAATTTGATTGTTCTATGCCCCTCCTGCCACAAAAGTTTGCATACATCTAAATTCCCTTTAAATAGCATACCGAGCTGCGTTACGTCGCCCATGATGGGACAATCGGTTAAACAGCCGATCCAGCGAATATCTGGGCATTAATATACTTTAGAGTGACACACTAGGCCCTGGGAGAGATTCCGGGGTTTTTTCTTTTGGGGTGCGGCAGCCGGGAACTAAAACTGGCAGGAAGAAGCCGTCAAATGGCATATCACAGCCAGCCCCGTCGTGTCGGGTAGGACAAACGGTTAAGTCACCGGCCTCATAAGCCGGGGGCTTTTTCTTTAACCAATTATTTCCTGAGAAATAAAACCCATGAAGCCTTGCATCCAATGCAATCCGCCGGGGGATATCTGCCCCCAGCCTGGCAACTGCCTGAAATGTCTCATCGACAAAGCCGATTGTCCCTGGTGGTGGATGCAAAGAACGAAAGGAAAAGGAAACCCTCATGCCCAGCAAACCACAGCGCCCCTGCCGGTATCCCGGCTGCCCCAATCTCACATCGGACAAAAGAGGCTACTGCCCCCAGCACCTCCAGCAGATCCACCGCCAGCAAGACCATGAGCGGGGCACAGCCAACCAGCGGGGCTACAACTACCGCTGGCAGAAAGTCAGTAAGCTCTATCTCACCCGCCATCCGCTCTGCGCTCTGTGTGCAAAGAAAAAACCGCCGTTAATCAGGGCCGCCACCCTGGTAGACCACATAGTGCCGCACCACGGCGATTACGAGCTATTCTGGGACGAAAGGAACTGGCAGCCCTCCTGCAAAGATTGCCACGACATCAAGACCGCAAAAGAGGATGGGGCGTTTGGGAATCCAACTAAAGATTAAAGCGGTAGGGGAGGGGGGGTTAAATCTCTATAGCCTGACACCCCCAGAC
>Ga0315543_1005241_pt1 | contig 10224 bp, 9 predicted proteins | sample SalMarSW160210MG_2_FD_203098 | JGI IMG/M metagenome (GOLD analysis project Ga0315543, IMG submission 203098) | Salt marsh sediment microbial communities from the Plum Island Ecosystem LTER, Massachusetts, United States - Salt Marsh Sediment SW1601-210 ...
GTAGTACTTGTAAATACAGCAGCAGTTGCGCTAGAAGCCACAGCTACCACGGCCACAATAACCACCAAACTTTTTATAATTTTTAACATTTTTTTCACCTCCCTTTCATAATAAGATTATATTTATTTAAGTAACTTGCCTTAATTCCCTCCTTATTTCGTCCCCAGAAAGTAGGGGACTAGGGTAAGTTGCTTACCGACCTTTAGAAATCACTAATAAATCGCTAATATAACACTAATTATCACGAATTCTATTCGTGAATATTCGTGAGTAAATTCGTGATCATATTCGTGATTATATATTATTCGTGATTATTTATTATTCGTGATTATATATTATTCGTGATTATTTATTATTCGTGAATATATATCAAAAGAGCGCTCTATAAGAAGAGCACCCTCAAAATACATAAATTCCCTCCAACTTTTTTGGTAAGTTGGTTTTTGGTACATGCTCAGTTATGTCCAGAATAAGTTTAATTCTTGCTTCATCTACAATAGCAAACCAAAGAATCCTTGTCAAACGAGGGTGTGGATAAGTAGACTTTGAATATTGAATATTGGATATTGAATATTGGGAATTGTTGCTTTGTCATTCTGAAGCGTTAGCTGAAGAATCTCAACGTAAGCGAAGCGACCCGTGAAAATAAAGGAGGCTTCTCGCGGATCGCCCTTCGGGCTCCCGCGAGATCCTTCGTCAGTCGCTTACACTCCTTCCTCAGGATGACGCAAAGCGTCAGGTGAAGGCGACATTCCGGAATGTCGCCTTCAATGTTAATGTTATTGTTTACAATCGTGTCAATCGTGTCGCCTTCAATGATTAATAGCAACTCCCACCTTGACATGTCTGACCTGCGTCACAATCCGTACCATCAGGATAATTGGTGCAGATGCCTAAATTTTCATTTTCGCAATCGCCGTCCCCAATATATTTACAGGTCATACATTTATACTCAAGAGAACCCTCGCTTGAATAACAGTATTCAGTATCTGTTGGTGATTTTGCGCCAGTGTGATAATAAGTTGTAGTTGGTTCTCCTCCGTTTTCTCCTCCTGCTCCATTTCCATCTCCTTCTCCTCCTGGAGAAGTGGGTAGACTTTGCTCAGCATTGATGGTAGCGCTCAAACCTAAAGTCTGGTTCTCGATTTCATTACCAGCGTCTGCTCTTACTCTTCCATAAAGGGTCCAGCCATGCATTTCGTTTTGAGCAATAACTTCCGGCTCTCCAGGGTTTTCCATCATTCTCCATCCTTTACCTGGGGAGTTATCTGCCCACCAAAAGATAGAATGCCATCCTGATTCATATCCATCCATCCTCTTTAATTTAAGTTCTATAGCATCAGCAAGAGTGTCATCACCACTTGTTTTCTCAAGTTTAAAATAAGTGTCTAAACTGATTGGAGAAGCACTGGTATTTTTTAAGAAAAAATCCTGTTCGCCTGATTGGCCAGGGTATAAATTAGCAAGCGCTGCTTGAGCATATTGAGAGATAATAGTTGGATCATCTATGTATCCTTCATCACCTTCAACTAGAATCTTTAAATCAGCGTTTCCTGAGGTGATGCTAATGCCTTCAATTGTCACGGAACTGCTAAAATAAGCGTAAGTTGCGCCAATAGCAATTACTGCTAAAACTGCAATAATGCTGAAAGTAAGTATTTTCTTTTTCATTTTCTAATTCTCACCCCCCTTCTTTAAGAGATTGTTATATTGCTCTACTGTTATATTGCTATATTGGTTATTTGGATAATCTTTGGTTAGTGAAATTGATGAGATGATTTATTTCTTTAGGAAGTCTCTTTAGCTCTTCTAAAATGTGTTGATATTCATTCTCTTTAAGGAGATTTCTTATTTTGGCTTTTTCATTCCAATCAAGCGATTCCATAATTGATCCGTAGCTGTATCGATAGAAATTGATTTTGTCTTTCTTAAAATACCTGCCGAATCCTTCAGCAATGTTGGCAGAAATTGAGTTTACTGCTCTTGTGAATTGTTTACCAATAGTATCTCTGGAAAAGTAATCCCATTTGCTCACAATATCCCAAACATAATTAGAAAGACTAAAACTAATCTTATAAGCATTAATATTATTTAAAGTTAGGAATTTTTTCTCCATAATGAGTTTGACAATTTGACAATATAACAATATGGCAATTTAACAATTTAGCAATTTCCCCCATTATCCAAGCCCCCTCTGGGGAAGAGGGGACTTAGGCGTGTTTTATATTTAAGTCTTTTTATTTTTTCCCAAATAAAAAATCCCTCCCCGAAAACATATTATATTTTCACTCCTAAGAATAGAATTAAAATAGGAAATAATATCTCTAATAAAAAAATCCCTCCCCATTTTCTATCTTGAAGCGATCTAATTTGACAAAATAAAAAACCTTCCCCAGAAATTGATTTGGCCAACTCTTTGAAAAGGCTATTTTAAATATACGAAATAAAAATCACTCTGTCAAGAAAAGAGTGTGGATAAGTGGACATTGAATATTGAATATTTGATATTCAATATTGGAGAATTGCTAATTGTTGATTGTTGATTACTGATTGTTGTAATTGTTAAGAAGAAATTGAGAAATTGTTTGCTTTTTGTGCTTACTTAGAATCAATCAGGTTATTTTTAATGAATTCTTTCAAAAGTTTAAGAACCCCTTCTCTATTTCTTGGATCAGAGCTAGCTACTGTTATAGCTATATCATACAAAGTTCTCCAGGAAGTATGAATCCATTTTCCATTCAGAGACAGAAAAGTCATCAAGGAAACCATAGCAATTCTTTTATTGCCATTAAGAAAAGGATGAATTTTAATCATTTCATAAAATAAAACAGCTGCTTGCTCAGGCAAAGTTTTGTAAAATAGCATCCCTTCATGACTTTGTTGAGGTGCTTGGAGACACCCTTCTAACTTACCTGGAAAACGCGTATCAAAAGAAGGAATAGGCTCATCATAAGTTAGATGAGACTTGGCATATTCATAACAAATTTTACGTACATGTTCAAGAATTAGAAATTTACTCATTTCCTAGTTTTTTTAAAGCCTCACCGTATTCTTGGATAGTTCGGCTAACTGCTTTTTCAATAATTTTCTCTTCTTCTTTCGTCATATCCTGCCTGTCGGCAGACAGGGGAGCTGAGTCGCGGTGCTCTCTTATGGTGTTTTTTTGATTCAGTTTTAATTTAGAAAGAAATTGAAAAATTTTCATTTTTTTAGAATAATAGATGATACTTATCTTATCTTATCTTAAACTTAACAAATGAGGAAGGGACTGTCAAGAAGAAATTGCTTATTGCTTATTGCTAATTGTTAAAAGAGAATGTCATTGCGAGCCCCTGTTAAGGGGCGTGGCAATCCCGTTAGGACTTAGACGACATTGCATTTATGTAAGGACTTCTATGACTTCACGGGATTGCTTCGTCGCTTCACTCCTCGCAATGACATAATAGGTAAACTATTATTATTCGTATTAATTCGTTTAACATTCGCATACATTGGCATTATAAGCATTATAAAAAAAGGAGGCATAGAAAGGATGCAATATGGTAACCCCTCTCATTTTTATTTTGCATCCTTCTATGCCCAAACCGTATATTTTAAAATTCTTTACCCTGACTTTTTAGATTGAATTTCAAACTCCCTTTTATTTCTCTCTCGGTGATTTTTGATTGTCTTACTTAAAGAGACATTTTTTGTATCATGTCCTCCATTACACATTTTTTTAAATTCTTCCCGAGTTAGAGCACGTACTTGTTTCGCGTATTCGTCAAGGTACTTAGCAATTTTGCCTTGAATGATTGTTCCAGCTCCCGCGTGGGTTGGATAAGCATTATGTTTCTTAACGGCTTCTCTTAGATATTCTGGTTCATCAATTATAGTGCATGGAGCTGACCAGTTATCATTGTCTAATTGAAGCTTCCTTATGGTCATAAAGAATGGGCAAGTAATCGCATCTCTTAAACTCTTGCCTTTCCCCCATAATCTGTAGATATTTTCCGTAGCGAAATGAATAAACACACAGGGTTCAACATCTCCAAGGGAAGTGATATGGAAATATTTTCTGCCTCCAGCAATACATCCTCCCACCCAAGGCCCATCATTCCAAAAGTCTCCTATAAATATTGGCTTTTTTGATCTCCATTCCCAGACTTTCTCTCTGAGATGATTTCTCTGCTTAGGTGTTGGCATCAGTTCTGTAGCTGGTTCCTTGCCAATAGGAATATAGATAAAGTACCAGCCAAAAGAAACTTTTCTTGCCATCAGGTCATCAACAAATTCGTCACTAGTGACTAAATCTGCGTTTTCTCTAGTTACGGTAACAGAGAAACCGTGGAGTACTCCAGCTTTAGAAAGATCTTCTCTGGCTTTGCAAATTTTCTTCCACACTCCCTTTCCTCTTCTTTCATCTGTTTCTTTTTCAAATCCTTCCTGAGAGATACAGGGAGCTATATTCCCAAGTTTAGCCAATCGTTCTATGGTTCTTTCATCAAGCAGGGTTCCATTTGTATAGATTTGGAAGAACATGTCACTGTGTTTTTTGGCTAAATCTAATATGGTTTTGCCAGTTTCTTTGTCTTTATAATAAAATGGCTCGCCACCGGAAATAGTCAAAAAACGAATCCCGACTTCCTTAGCTTCTCTTAGGATCCTGTCCAGATCAGAATAGGAAAGTTCTTGGTTTTTTGTATATTCATGAGCGTAGCAGCCATAGCAATGTAAGTTACATGCACAAGTAGGGGAGACAACAAAGAACCAGGGCACTTTGAATCCTTCTTTTTCTAGTTTATCTCTTTTGTCCGCTTCCATAATCCAGTTACCAAAGAAGTTTTGGGCTAGCTTTTCCCTTACTTTCTTGCATAGTCTTTCTTGGAGTAGGAATCTCGCTATTTGGGTCAAAGGGTGTCTTCTTTGGAATGAATTTCTCACGCTTCCTAACGCATCTCTGGTCGGTCCTGCGTATGACTCCATTTGCTTAAGTATTTGGTCAAATGTTCTATAAAACTCGTTTTCGTCTCTCGTTTTTGCCAACTTAGTTAGTCTGGTATTAATATATATTTCTATACCTTTTCTTTTTACACTGTCAGGGAAACTAATCATTTTCCTCTCCTTTTTCTGAAAAAAATTATCCTAAAAACCAAAATGCCCAAAATGCCCACTACTATCCACACTGACGTATCGTATGCGTCTGATGTGAGTACGTCAAACAATGAACAAACTGATTGCAGAGTAATTGGAAAGGTACTTTTAATTGGCTTTGTAGTATCTCTAGCTGGGATAGTCACTGCAAGTGTCCTTAAGAAAAGAGGTCCTACAGATAACGCTACAGCCAACGAGATTAGAAAAACATAATAAATCTTAGCTAGAACAGACATTTGTCTTTTCAAGACCCTCTGCCCTCCTTTCGTTTTTATCCTCATTCTCCTTCTTTTATTTAATCTTTATTCAGGGTAAAGATTGTCAAAGAGCTAGGTTCAGTATAGCAAATTTGCTTGAAATGTCAAAGATTGATAATTGTTAATTGTTAAAAGAGAATGTCATTGCGAGCCCCGATTTATCGGGGCGTGGCAATCCCGTTAGGACTTAGACGACATTGCATTTATGTAAGGACTTCTATAACTTCACGGGATTGCTTCGTCGCTTCACTCCTCGCAATGACATAATAGGTAAACTATTATTATTCGCATTAATTCGTTTAACATTCGTATATTATTCGCATTAAAAAAAAGAAGGCACGGGTCATCTTGATTATATAAATATTACATTCATCAAGATATTTACCGTGCCTTGTTGATCGCCTCATTTGAGAGGTAATCAATTTCCAGTTCTTTGTAAACTGGGAGTTTTCCTCCTCGACTACCCATTATCTTTCCTCCTTTTAGAAAGGGTAGTTGGCAGCTTAGAGAAGTTTGAAACTGTCCCTAAGCTGCCTGTACCTGTATATGTTAGAATCTTATCTGTAAAGCGGCTTTTATACCACTTTCATCTTTCCTGTTTGGAAGGTAGAAATAATCTCCTTCCAGCCTTACCCTGTCTGTTCCGAAAGATAATCCTGCTGTAACCATGAATTCCGTATCCTCAAGACTATCTAACTTTATTCCTCCTACTCCTAAGTTGAGCATATCACCGTATTTCAGTCCGCCGTAGCCGATTCCTTCTCCACCGCCACCGAAAAGCTTCAAGCTTTCATTCAGCGCTAATTGGCCCTCGTACACTGTTACTGAATCGCCATTTTCAGGGAACCAGTACCCAGCAGCAAGAGCAAGTTTCTTTTCCTTTTCAGGCTTTTCTACTTTGGTGAAGAACTCACTAATCTTCTCATCTATTTCTACCTCAGCGGGCTTCTCTGTTCCAACTACATTCGCAGTGAGCAAGAACAGACTTTCGATTTCCTTCTCTGCTTGAGATTTGGAGAAAATCCCTTTTGATTTTTGGGTTGTTTTTCTAGAGAGTGTTCCAATTGAAATAGTCTCGTAATTCCCTAAAGGAACAGTTGTGCTTATATTCCTTCTATCAATCCAGATTGCTTGTCCACTTCTTGTGATCTCTGGGACTTCCCTTATGTCCTCTAATTTCCCCTGGACATTTAGGAGTATCTCGTTTTCGGAAGTTACTCCTAGTACCTCAACGGTCACTCCTTGTCCAGCTTGAACTGTCTCTTTCTGAAAAGAATAATAGTCTTCCTGTTTGGGGGAGATGAATATGTCACCTTCTTTATCTCTGTAGATCTCAGCTACTTGTCCTTCAAGGACAGTTGCTCTCTGGTCTCCAGTGATTCTCATCTCACCTGTGTCAGCTAGAATCTTTAATTTCAGAAATGACCTTAATTCATCTTCGGAAGAAGCGCCGAACAACTGATCAGCAATTTGAACTGCGTAAATGTTCTCTCTTACTGGCCCTTCCCCAAAGAATATATTTAGAGCATCCAGGTTAATCTCTGATTTTTTCTGCTTGGAATACTCAAGGGAAACCAGTCTAATCTCTACTTTCTTGAGAACCTCTACGTCAATACCTTTGATGGCTTGCTTTATCTTAGCCATCATTGCTCCAGGCAAAGCAGTGATTATTATTCTGTTATTTGCTTCGTCTGCTTGGAGGTATGGACTGTGGGACTTGAGTAGATTCGTAACATCTTTCGCTTTAAGATAATCAAGTTTGACCCAGTCCTTTTCACTGTACATTTGGAAAACTGGATTGTCTGGGTCTAGCATCAGGATTACATAGTAATCCTGTACCTTCACGTATGCGAATCCACCCGATGCGCAGATCATATCCAATGCCTTCTCAAACAGGACATCTTCTACTGGACCTATACTTATATACCCCTCTGCACTCTGGTCGACTAGTATCTGGATACCTGTGTTAAAACTAATATCTTGGGCTACCGCCCTGATATCAGTCTCTACGTAATCCAGATCCATCACCATTGTTTCTTGGGCAAGAGCGGGTAGTGTCAAAGACATTACCAGCAAAACGCCCATCGTTACTAACAACCCTTTCCTAAACATTTTAACCTCCCTTACTTCATTTTTTCTTATTTTTGCTACTTTATTTCTGTTCATCCTTCATCTCCTTGTTCTTCTTTGACTACTACATCAACCACTATCTGCTTTCCTCTCTCAGGAGTGAGAACAATCTTGGCTGACCGTTCTACAATGAATTTTTCTTCCTCCCAATCCCAAGGGATCTTTATCCTAAATCTTATTTTTCTACTTCCGTTTGCTCTTAAGTTGAGTTCAGTTTGGGTAACCTGTAACCATGATACCTTTTCTGGAAAAGTGGAAATTGCAACACGAAGGGATTGGAAGTCAAAATTTATAACCTCTAATCCTCCCATTACCATTCCGCCTGGTTTTAGTTCAAATTCCAGAAGTTCTGATACAACCGCTAAAGTCAGAAGTTCTTTCTGACTTACTGCTATTTCCTCGGTTACAGAGAAATCAGCTCTAGCTCGCGCTTTCCTAATCCCAAGACCAAAGTCAAAGGATACTCTTAATTCATAGTCTCCGACTGGTAACGGTCTTTTGACAACACCTTCGAAATCTCTTAAACACTCTGGAAAAACTTTACCCATACCGTCCGCTGCAGAAGGGTTCAATGCTTTCAAAGTGACCACATCATAAACTCTTTTATTTTCTTTGTTTATGATTTGAGCTTCTCCACGAACTTCCTCAATTATATTACCTTCATTTTGGAAAGTAGATAGAATTCTGATCTCTTCTGGCGTTATTTTTGCTTCAGCAGAAATAACTTTTCCTTTCAGCTTAGGAATTCTTCCCGGTACCTCTATAATGATTGGAACCGCTATCCGGCTTTTCAGATTGAGTACAGTTGTTACCCCTTCAATTTCTCTTTTAATCGGAGTAAACTCTGTTGGCTCTACCATTATACATCCGTAGTACTGGCCGGGTTTTGCATTGAAAGGAGCTTTTATTTTGAACTCAAGTTCCTTTATCCTGCTTTTGCTTAAAGTGAGTATTTTTTCCTCCGGCAATTTTATCCAGTCAAAACAAGAATATCCCCACTGCTCTAATCTTTCAAAACTCAGATTTCCTCTTCTGTCTACCATGATATCCGTAGGAAAAATCTTTATTTCCTCGTTTATCACGCTTCCTGTTAAATACAGAATTCCTACTCCTGTTTTCCCTTTTGGAATTTCTACTCCCTCTATCTTGGCTGGGCTTACTTTAAAGGCATAAGCAGTAGGAATCATAAGGAAAATCAGCATTATCACTAAACCAAACATCCAGATCTTTTTCATCTTTTCACCTCCTTTATAAGGCAGACAAAGTTAGAATTATCTTACCTGCATATTCGCCAGCATCATCTGACAAACCTTTAGAACCCCAGGAAATAGGATGGGATGTTGCATTTATCTTTAACCTGGTGAGAAACAAACCTCCACCTGGCAAAGGGTGAACACTTCCAATGTCCCTTTCGTCATCTCCATGGAATTCTATTCTGTTTATACCCTTCCATATCCTAGTTATTGTATTCAACACATCAAAGGAACCGATACCATGTCCGTTTCCATCTCTCTCTTCTCTTTTCAGAGCCTCTGTTTTAATGTGAACATTTACTTTCACATTGGCTTTGCCTATTTTCAAGAGGTATCTCTCAAACGTAGCAGTATCTCCTGGTTTGTTAATACTCCCTAGATTAAAACTTCTATCAGGTCCAGCCTCAATATACGAACCAACTATACATTTTATCTTAAATCCAGCTGTGTCCCTTTGCGATCCGCGTCGGATAGTAATCTTAACCGTAGGAAGTACTGTTGTGTACTCACCCGCCATATCACCGAAATCTGACGTAGCTGTAACACTGAAATTCATATAGATCTTGCCATTGTGTGGAATTATTCTTCCCATTGAATCTTGACCAGCTCCATAGACAGTTATGTTGTAGTTAGTGTCAAGAAAATTTAGACCTTTTCTTAATGGAAGCCTTCTAACAGTTACATAAACATTCGTATTAGCTCTGCCAATCAACAACTGATTTGCAGAATAACTCACACTGTCTCCGGGCGTAGCTATATGCCCAAGGTTCAAACCGCCTGGGAATGGGTTGATTGCATCAACCCAAGCATAAGCTGATGAACTTAGGATAAAGCATAAACCCAGAACTGTAAAAGCAAGCTTTTTCTTCATTTTTTCACCTTCCTTCTTTTTCATTTTTGTCAATATTCGTACAGAATTAACATAATTAACATAACTAGAGTATAGCTGGAAAAAGGGAAGAGCAGCCCAAGAAAAGTTGTAAAAACAAACATAATCTTGGACTGCTCCTTATTCTTCATCTTTAGCTAAAGGTGAAGGGTTGAATTCAGGGTCGCTGCGGTACTACATTAAACTTTTATCCGGTGAGATTCTTACAGAGCCATGTAAGTGGCAACTACCCAAGCAGTATAAGCTGTGCTACAACTAGCATCAGCTGATTCACTCCAAATATTGTTCTTCGTCCAGTCAGGTACTGCATCCAAGAATGTCGCCTGGCTAACAAGCTCTAGACCAACCTCGCCATCGTGAGGAGCTTCGGTGAATGTATAGGGGTTGTTAGACCAACCATTTTTTACTCCACCACCATAGTATCCATTATCGCCAAACGTAATCCGTTTCCAACCACCACTAGGCGGATAATTGATAATGTAACTGAATGCCAACTTGGTATCCAACCTGTCCCAACCATAACGATTAGGACCGACTTCATTTCTGGCAAGGATGGGAAGAC
>Ga0315543_1005242_pt1 | contig 10223 bp, 7 predicted proteins | sample SalMarSW160210MG_2_FD_203098 | JGI IMG/M metagenome (GOLD analysis project Ga0315543, IMG submission 203098) | Salt marsh sediment microbial communities from the Plum Island Ecosystem LTER, Massachusetts, United States - Salt Marsh Sediment SW1601-210 ...
GGTTGGCAATAAGTGTCGGCTAAAAGATGCTATTGAAATCACCCTCGCCTGTACCACGAAATATCGTCTGCCTGAACCAACCCGTATCGCTCATCAATTAGTCAGTAAACTGAAACTTGAAGCATAAATGGTTGAATGGTTATTGGTTACTGGTTATTGGTTAAATAGTGCACTCGATCAACAATTACCAATTACCATTTACCAATAACCAATTGCTGATCAGTCCCACTTGTGTTTTTTGATAGAGGCCAGAATCATATTAGCACATTTCAGGGCCGCCAAACCCTCTTCGGCACTGACCTCAGGCATAAGTGTTCTATCCCTAACAGCTCTGAGAAAAGACTCCTGCTCGAGACGCAACGGCTCCTTATCATCTACCTCAAGCTGTTCAATATGTAATAAATCCGGCCAGTTCACTTTTGTCAGGTCAAAATCTCCCGACGCCTGATGCTGCTTTATCCACTCTACTACATTTGTGTTTGGGTCAGCCTTGATAACAATCCCGTTCTTTTTAACAAAATCGGCACTTAAATATGCCTGCCGACTGAACAGTCTTACCTTTCTTTCGGTTTTCAGAGCCAGTCTGGAAGCGGTAATGTTAGCGATACAGCCGTTGTCAAAAACAATCCTGGCATTGCAAATATCCTCAGTTTGGTCGATAACGCTAACGCCTACAGCATTGACTTTTCTTATTTTGCTTGCAGCCAGAGACAGAATAATATCTATATCATGGATCATAACATCCAAAACAACCCCAATGTCAGTTGAGCGGAACGGATAAGGGCTAATGCGGTTAGCCTCGATAAACTTTGGCTCGATGTCCAGTCTCTTAATCGCCTGAACAACCGGATTGCAGCGTTCAGAATGCCCTACAGCTACAACTGTGTTATTCTTTTTGGCCAGTGACACAATCTTTCTACCCTCTTTAACAGTGGCTGCCAAGGGCTTTTCAATCAGCACCGCAATTCCCTTTTGGATGAAGATTTTCGCCAGCTTCAGATGTTCCACGGTCGGAGCAGCTATTGTTACCGCATCGACCTTGTCTAAAATATCCTCGCAACGGGTGGCGGCTATACAGTGATATTCACTGGCTAAGCGTTGTGCCTTTTCAGGAACTATATCGACAACGGCAACTAATTCGCTTTGAGCAAGCTGTTTATAGACCTTCGCATGTATCGTCCCCATTTTGCCTGCGCCTATAACAGCCGTATTTATTTTCGCATCTTGCATCTTCTGTCCTCTGTCTTCTGTCTTCTGTCCTCTGTCCTCTGTCTTCTGCCTTCTATCCTTTATTATCTGAATTTCTCGAGGTATCTGCCAAACTGATGCTGGCTGCTTTTTAGTATCATATCAATCATAGCACGAACATTTTCATCGAGCCTGTCTTCCTGAGCCAGAGCCTTTGCATTGGCCAGCAGTGCGGTTCCTTGGCGATAGAGTTTTTTGTAGGCATCTATTATTCGTTGTTGTTGCTGTTCATTCAGACCGGCTCGCTTTAGGCCTCGTTTGTTAACTCCCCTCACTCTCGGCGGATAATGTCCACTTACAGTGAGAAATGGCGGTACATCTTTATTTATACCGGCAAGTCCCGTGGCGTAACACCACTTGCCGATAGTAACAAACTGATGAAGCAGAACCATGCCGCTAAGCCAAACTCCTGTCTGTATCTTGCAATGCCCGCTTATCTGCACGTAGTTACTCATAACAATTTTGTCTTCAAGTGTACAATCGTGTCCGATATGCGCTCCGACCATAATCAAATTATCGTTTCCTATTGTCGTCATCTTGTCAGGATAAATACTTGGATGAATAGTCGCCTGCTCGCGAATAGTATTATTATCGCCTATCACAAGCCCCCCAATTTTAGTATCTGGCTCCAAAGCCAGTATCTGAGGTCTACCTCCAATCACACAGTTGGCAGAAAAGTGGTTGTTTTTTCCTATTTTGACATTCTCATTAATCACCACGTTGGCATCGAGTTTTGTGCCGGCACCGATCGACACGCTGCTTCCAATAACACAATTGGGCCCAACTATAACACTATCAGCCAACTGAGCATCTTTATTAATAACTGCACTGGGATGTACCTGAGTCACCTTCGTCTCCCGTCTTTCGTCGCTCAGGGAGCTGAGTCACGAGACACTAATTACGTTCTATACTCTCTCATCATCAAGCAGCATAAACTTGATTTGTGCTTCGGCAACTACCGTTTCACCCACTATAGCTTTGCACTGACATTGAGCTGTTCTTTTTCTTATCTTAACTGTCTCAGCCGTAAGGATAAGCTGATCGCCCGGGACGACAGGTTTACGCAATTTTACGCCATTCATACTCAGCAGCACAGCTAATTTGCCGGTATGCTCCAATCTTTGCGCGAACAATAATCCCGAGACCTGCGCCATTGCTTCTACAATAAGGACGCCGGGCATAATAGGCGTACCTGGAAAATGACCCTGGAAAAACTGTTCGTTAAAGCTTACATTTTTTATTCCTTTTATCCACGTGTCACCTTCCACTTCGATTATCTTGTCCACTAATAAAAATGGATATCTGTGTGGCAGAATCTTCTGAATCTTGCGTATATCCAGGACAGCGTCCGTGCCGAACTTCCGGATGCGCTCGGCCTGCTGGGCTGCTTCATACAATCTTCTTGCCAATTGCTGATTCAGCGAATGGCCGCTCTTATAGGCCATGATTCGGCCTTTAATTGCCCGACCGACCAATGCGAGATCGCCAATCAGGTCAACAATCTTATGCCTGACACACTCGTTAGGATACCTGAAGCTGTTCTTAATTGGGCCGTCCGAGTTAATAACTAAAATATCGCGAGGACTGATATGTGTTCCCATACCGCGGGCTTGAAACTGCTTGGCCTCAGCTTCAAGCAAAAAGGTCCTGGCAGGTGCCAAGTTCTTTTCAAAGCCGTCCGGCGTAAGCCGACAACTGAAAATTTGTCTTCCAATGCCTGTGAAGCCGCCGTAATCCAGATCGTAGGTGATATTCAATCCGTCATCTGCGTATGGCAGAGCATATATCGATGCGTCACCGGCGGTGATACTGATCGGCTCATTAATAACAAACTCTTTGCGTTTTACCTGCTGCTCGACAACTCCTATACGCTTGAGAACTTTGAAATATTCACTGCAACTGTAATCCGGAGCCGGCAATTCCGAGCTGTTAACTTCTATGGTCACGTTGTCAATCTCCAGCGCGTTGACAGCAGCCAGGCAATGCTCCACGGTTTCTATGCTGACAGAACCTTTCTTTATAGTTGTGCGACGACTACGCTCAGCTACATTCGGAGCAACAGCAGCTATCCGCACTGCCTCTGGGACATCCGTCCGTACAAAAACTATCCCCGTATCTACGGCAGCAGGACGAAAAACAAGCATCGCCTCCTTTCCGCAAAACATACCTTTACCGGTAATCCTGCCCTCACCTTTTATGGTCTTCTGCAGCTTCAAGTCTTTCTACCCTCTTAGTTAGTTGCTTTAACTGCTCAACCAATTTTGGCAAACGCCTCGACAAGCCGAGTATCCGCATTGCCTCTCTCTTATCAATAGCTGGTGAGCCTAATAATTGTTGCTTGTCTGCTACATCATTCATAACACCTGCTTGAGCAGCTATCATGGCACCATCACCTACTTCTATATTGTCCGCCAGGCCGACCTGTCCGCCTAGCACAACACCGTCACCAAGTTTGCAGCTACCGGAAATCCCCACCTGCCCGACTATCAGACAGCATTTGCCGATCACTACATTATGAGCAATCTGCACCAGATTATCTATCTTAGTGCCAGCACCAATTATAGTATTTCCGAATTTTGCTCTGTCAACGCAACAATTTGCGCCTATCTCGACAAAGTCTTCAATCACTACCCCGCCATTGTGTGGAATCAGCCTATGAGCACCTTCAATCAATGAATACCCAAAACCAACAGAACCAATCGTGCTATTTGCCTGAACTATAACATTGTCGCCCAACCGACAATTGTGATATACAACAACGTTGCTATCAAGACGACAATTTTTGCCGATTATTGAGTTCTGGCCTATTTTACAGCCGCTACCAATTACGCTGTTTGGCCCAATTTTAACTCCATCGTCGATAACTACAGCCGCACCTATGGCGACACCCTTATCTATCTGAACATTCCGTCCAATCTGAGCGCTCGGATCAATTCCTTCGACTGGTCGCTTCAATTGGGGAGCAAAGATATTCAAGGCTTTTATCAAAGCTTCATCCACATTCTTAACCAACAATTGTGGCGGGGTCACTCCACCAAGATGCCTGTTTACAATAACCGCCCCTGCTTCGGAACTTTTAAGTGCAGACACATGCCGCTCATTGGTTATAAAAGTAGCGTTACTTCCCGATGCAGCTTCCACCGGCGCCACAGAGCTTATCCATCTGTCAAGTCTGTCATCCGCCCCATCCGCCGAAGGCGGACTGATTAACTCGGCCCCGAGACGCTTAGCCAATTGAGCAATCGTCAATCTCATCTTAACTCGATTCTTTGACAAATTATTTTTCTGCATCCAGCCGGGCTACTACCTCTTCAGTCAAATCCAAACAGCCAGCACTATATAGTAGCTTATGAGTACTAAGGACCATCACAAGCTCTTCTGAGCTTGCCACCGGAAATTCAGGCTCATCCTTTTCAAACACCAAATCCAGGCCTTTCTGTTCGGCCAATTCCTTGGTTATTTGCAGGATTTCTTTATAAAGCTCTTCAGTCCATTTATGATGTTTTAATGCGTTTTGCTGTTGATTAAACTCCTGCTGAGCTTCCAGTTGGTAACGTTTTTCTAACAACTCTTTTAACTGAGCCAGGTAATCACTACTGCCGGGCCTTAGCGCCTTGAGCCCGGCTTCTTGCGTTTCTATTTGTTTGGAAAGCTCTTGCAGCTTCGCATTTGCTCTGCCCTGATCAGCTAAAATATCAACTTTGTATCTTGCACTTCTTTTGCAGTTACGCAAGACTTTCCGAATGCTGACCACTCCAATCTTCAGGCCCAGCGTATCCGCTTTTAGCTCAGCTCGCTGTGGCACGGCCATCCCTTCGACTTCGCTCAGGACAGGCTTGGCCGTGTTCTCACGGGCTGGAAGCCCGTGCCACATAGACAACAAAATCACTCCTATCAAGCAGCTCAAAATGATAATTGACCTGATCCTCATAATTATAACCTTTCCCTTTATTTACCACCGAGCGTTAACCCCGCTGTGGCACGGCCATCCCTTCGACTTCGCTCAGGACAGGCTTGGCCGTGCTCTCACGGGCTGGAAGCCCGTGCCACATCGGGTTCATTTGAGGGTGTTCCTCTTAAAACAGTCTTCCTCCAATAGAGAAGCTGAAGACCTGTGTCTTGTCATCATCGTCTTTCATAATCGGTGTGGCTAACTCTAATCTCATCGGTACCTGCCCTAACCAGGGTATCATTATCTGTATTCCTACGCCCGCCGCAGCACGATAGGTTCCCGAGTCAATTGCGCCGCTGTCAACGAAAAATAACGCTGCGATATTGTCACCTATCAAAGGTACGGTTACCTCGGTATTGGCCAGGAACAACCAGTCACTGCCGATGGGGTCTTTGCGCTGAGGATTAGGGACACCAAATTGCAGGCCCCTCGTACTTACACCACGATACTCAAAGCCTCTGATGCTGTATGAGCCGCCGGCGTAATACTTTTCAAAAGGCGGCGCATCACCCACCGTAGTCGATACTTGTAGCTTGGTAGCCAGAACAGTTTTTCGCTCAAGCAAATCCTCATAGACTGTTTTATACCAAATGTATTTACCGCCTGTTTTCCCAAATGTATGGTCGCCGGCAGCTTGTTCGTAATCGACATTAAAAGTATAACCCCGGCTCGGCCTAAACTCATCGTCGGTCATATCTCTTCCGATACCAAACTTAATTCCAAAAAGGGCGTTATCACCCTTTACATCCCTGATCTCTTTAGGCGCATCTAAATCGGGACTACCAACATTAACGTTTTCCGCTCTGAAAGACAGACTTCTTCGCCAGCGTTCTTTGCGTCTTTGCTCGAATCCAACCAGACTTCTTAGTCTGTCCTCGTCGTAGCTTTCTCTGAATCTCTTGTATTTTGAGCCGAGCAAGTTAAACGTCACAGGCTTATCTCGCCAGTAAGGGTCGCTGAAATCGAATGAATACACGCTGACTTCGGTCCCCGGCGCCAGCGAAATTCTCATCCTCTGGCCCGCGCCCTTGAAAGCGTTCATAGTAATAAATTCCTTGAAGCTTTCGGGCCAATCGTTACTGTCGAAATTGCGCTGGTCAAAAACCAAACTGCCGATAAAGCCACTGTCACTACTTATTCCGATTCCCGGTTGTAACGAGCCTGTCTTAATTTCTTCTATGCCCACCGCTACATCCTGGCCCAGGACATTCGGCTCATTAAAATCGTATTTATACGGCTTACCCTCGGGCCTGATATTCACCTGCTCAGCGTACATCTTCCTCTGTACGTATTCTTCAAGCTTTCCTCTGCCTTGCTTTTGCTGAGGCGCAATATCAGCATTGTACAATTGACCGGGCGTAAAGCCGTACTCATCCAGAACCCGTCGAACAGCTTTATCTTGTATAAATTCCTCTATAAATTCGCTGTCGCTTATATCGATCGAGGAGACAGCCTCATCTGGCATAAACTTGGTGCTCATTATATCGATTCGACCGATTCGAAACTGTTCGCCCTCAGTGATCTCAAACTCAACAGGAATGTTAACTTCTAAAACGTCCTTGGGTTTCTGCTCGGCAAGTATGGGCTCCTGCCGAATTTTCACATTAATAAAGCCACGCTCACGGTAAAGCTTGGCCAGCTCCTTAACATCTGACTCGACCTTTCGCTTAATATAAACTTTCCCCGGCTCTAATTGCAACTTTGACCGCAATGCTTCCTCGTCAAAATACTTATTACCTGTAAAAACGATCTTGCTCACCCGATAGATCGGCCCCTCATCAATTATGAAGGTAACGTCCGCTGCGCTGTTGCTATCTGTGAACTCTGGCTTGGCTGATATGCTGCGATCGAGAAAACCTCTTTCATAATAGAGTTTTCCCAGCTTGTTTTCATCTTCAGCCACCATCTTTTTATTGTAGTAGAACGGCCAATAAAACCATTTCTTCTTTTTTGTTTTTATGACCTTTCTAAGCGTCCTGGATTTTATACTATCATTGCCGATAAACGAAACTTTTCCAATCTTTACTCTTGGGCCCTCGTCAATCGTATAAACTACGTTGCCCTTAGATAATTTCTCTTTATCCAACGTTACGCTGATAAAGGCAAAACCTATTTCACGATAAATTTTAGCTATGATTTCTCTGCCCTCCTCGGCCAGACCAGAATAAAGGTAGTCATCTTCCTTAAAGCCTATTCTTTGGCGCAGAACCTTTTCTTTATACGCATGGTTACCTGTAAAATCAATCGACCTGACAATATCTTTTTCCTCCTGTGGCGGACTGTCCAAAGCCGGCTTATCTATCTTTTTATCCTCCGTTGTAACATCTACGTTTTGCGAATCATTGTAAGCCGACAAGGTCCGGCCCTGACGGGATGATGCCTCTGCGGTATCTATAAACGCACAACATGAAATCAAAAGTATTACCGATATGAAAGTAATAACAAGAGCATCCTGCATCCTATATCTCATCACTTTTTATCCACGATTCGAAGTCGAGCCGCCATTAATCTGCTGAGGGCAGACTAAAACGGCACTGACTGATGGTCCAGTTGGGCAGCACTCTCAAACCGTGTAAATTTGTCTCTGAATATCAGCTCGACACTACCTGTTGGGCCGTTACGCTGCTTAGCGATTATCAGTTCTGCCTTGTTGGTCGGCTCATAATCCGCCTTGTCACGATTATAGTAATCCTCGCGGTGCAGAAGCATCACCACGTCGGCATCCTGCTCAATACTGCCGCTTTCTCGCAGGTCGCTCATATACGGCCTATGATCTGCCCTGCCCTCAGGAGCCCGATTCAACTGGCTGAGAACTACAACCGGAATATTCAGCTCTCTGGCTAAGGCCTTGATATATCTTGAGATAGTGGCGATTTCCTGCTGACGCGACTCGACCCTGCCCGAACCCAAGTGCATCAACTGCAGATAATCTACTATAATGCACCGTATATTATGTAGACTTTTTAGTCTCCTTGCCTTGGCACGAAGTTCCAACGGAGTCAGTCCTGATGTATCATCAATATAAATCTGTGCTTCGGATAATGCTCCACAGGCCTCGACCAGCTTTTGGTAGTCCTCTGTATTCAGCATACCCTTTCTTACCTTTTGGGCATCAATTGCGCTGGCGCTGCATAAAAAGCGTTCGGCCAATTGCTGTCTGCTGGTCTCTAATGAGAATATTGCAACCGAGGCACTTTCTACCAGCCCGATATGCTCAGCCATATTCAATGCCAGACTGGTCTTGCCCATGCTCGGCCGGCCGGCAATGACAATCATTTCGCTGTTTTGCAGGCCGCAGGTTTTCTCATCTAATTGGGTGTAGCCGGTCGCCAAACCTGTAACATGACTGTTATCACGCTTTTCGATAAGCTCATAAGCGCGAGTTACCAAATCTTTTATTGCTACGGCTGAGCCGCTTATTTTTTTATCCGTAATGGCGAAAATCTTGCGCTCCGCCTCGTCAAGTTTTTCGTCTGTCCCGCCACTTTCGTCGTACGCATCTTCTAAAATCTCGCTGGCTGCGGCAATGGTTTCACGCAGAAGCATCTTGTCCTTAATGATCTCTGTATAATACATGACATTAGCAGCGGAAGGCACCGATTCCATAATCTTGCCAAGATATTCCACTCCGCTGATAGTTTCAAGCTGCTTGCGTTTTTCCAGCTCGTTGCGGAGCAGCACCGCATCGATAGCCTCAGACCGGTTTTTCTCGTAGAGAGTAATAAGAGCATCGAATATTATCTGGTGCTCGATTCGATAAAAGGCCTGCCGGTCTATCTGCTCGACAACCAGGCCGATACAGAAAGGGTCGATTATCATGGAGCCGAGCACTGCCGCCTCAGCCGCCAACGATTCGGGCATACTGCGATTCGCCAATCCACCAATAGTCGTATTGATCCTTTGGTTATTTGCCATAGTCAATCACCTGTACTACTCTGCGAAGCGCTGCGAAGTACGAGCTTTACTTACATCCATAACGCAGCATTTTACATAATAGCCAACTAACCTGTCAAACTTTGTCCCGTTAGAAATTCCAGTTTTATCTCTGATGCGCTGTAAAGCCCAAAGAATTTCTATAACAGGACTTGTTTTTAATTACTGTTCGACACCTGGCTAAATGGTTAAGGCACAAGGGCACAAGAGCTTATGCTCTTGTGCCCTTATGTCTTGTGTCCGCTGTAGCTCGGCTGCCTATGCGGATATTTCTACATGGGCAATCAAATTGCCCATTCTAACAAAGCCGAGCCGTAGCTCTTTTCTTGTCCTGAGCGAAGTCGAAGGAATAGTTCTCTGTTATAGTATTGTTATTAGTAGTATGACATTTTTGTCCCACTAAGCATTTCGATCTGTTTTTGCTCCACCTGATCGGATTATCACAAAAAAAACTTGCAAATAGCAAGGCTTGTCTTGTATATAATTGTAAGGTTTACAAAGTTCGCAATCTTTTCATTTACGCTAAAACGCATATATGGTACAGCTTTCTGCACGGACGCAACAAAAACAATGGGTCATCCACCCCCAGGACGACCGTTCTGCACAACTTGCCAAGTCTTTGAAAATTTCACATCTTTTAGCCCAGGTTTTAATCAATCGCTCAATAACCGACGCCCAGGCCGGCGCCGTTTTTCTTAGGCCCAAGCTGACCGAGCTTATCAGCCCAGAGCAAATGCCGGGAATCGAAGCAGCAGTTCTTCGGTTAAGACAAGCTGTCGAAAACAAAGATAAAATCACCCTATACGGCGACTACGATGTGGACGGCATCACCGGTGTCTCAATTCTACTGCAGGTTCTAACACTGCTTGGTGCTAATGTTGACTATTACATCCCTCACCGCATCGATGAGGGCTATGGACTCAATACTGAAGCCATCCGGTCGTTAGCTAAATCCGGCAGCAAGGTCATAGTAACCATCGACTGCGGTATTGCTGCGTTTAGCTCCGCCGAATTGGCCGAGCAACTGGGCCTTGACCTGATAATAACCGACCATCACGAGATAACTCACGACTCAAGTTTAGCCGTCGCC
>Ga0315543_1005250_pt1 | contig 10216 bp, 9 predicted proteins | sample SalMarSW160210MG_2_FD_203098 | JGI IMG/M metagenome (GOLD analysis project Ga0315543, IMG submission 203098) | Salt marsh sediment microbial communities from the Plum Island Ecosystem LTER, Massachusetts, United States - Salt Marsh Sediment SW1601-210 ...
ATCTTCTTCGGTGAGTTGGCAATACTTTCTCATAAGCGCTCCTTCTAGCGTTTTTTAGGTTAGCGAGTAAGTGTAACAACTCACCACCTTTTTCGCTACTTGTTGCACTTATGAGTTGAATCCGCCCAATATTATGACCGGATTTTTCTGATTAAACAGAGACGCGACCGTCAGGGAGTAGTTTCACTCTGTTGATTTAAACATGCTTAAAACACTATTGCGGCGTAGCCGACGCTATCGGCACTTGTCGTGCCCATCTTATAGAGCATTACCTCGTTGCTGTTGGTGTGTGCCAGGAGCAGCCCCTTGGTTTTTCCGAGGCTTTTCGCCGCTGCGACCGTCGCCGCAGCCGCACCGGCACCGCAGGCGTTGTAATTCTCAGCGGCGCTTTTGAGCATGGCCTGCGGCTCCATCTTTAAGGCCAAATCAATAAATTTTCTGTCGTTGACCTCATTTGCCCAGCGTAGCGCTTCAGGGCCGGTTCCCATCGGCACAAAGCCGTAACGTGGGCCGTAATGCGTCAGATCAGTTGAGCCAATGCAGATGACCGTCTTTCCCGCCTGTTTGATAATGTCGCCGATGGCTTGGCCCAGCGAAATCGCCTTATCGCTCGGCGGGACGACAATCGGCAGAATTTGAGCATCAGGGAACAGATACTTTATAAACGGCACCTGGACCTCGATACTATGCTCGCCTCTGTGAGTTGATGGATTGCTGACAGCTAATTTTTGATTTACCAGCCGCTCAGATAAGTCCGTATCAACGGCCACATCTCCAAGCGGCGTCTCCCAGAAGTCGCTGTTGTCGAGAGCGGCTATTGGCCCGAAGTAGCTGTGTGCGGCTCCGAATATTACAAATGTATTTACCCCGTTAGAGGATTCGAGGGACTTTTTTACGGCTGAAAAGACCATCGCCGCTAAGCTGCCGCTGAATGTCCAGCCGGCGTGCGGGACAATGCCGGCTACGATTGTTTCGGGAAGCGGTACACTCAACGCTCTTGCCTCAAGGCATTCTTCGATATCGGCCACGCAGGAGCTGTGCTGTCCTGGATAGAACTGACCGGCAATAATTGGTTTTCTGGTTCGCATTTTGGCACCTATCTTTCTACGACTTGGTTATCGCCAAGATGAGTTACTTGCATATCTTGCACCGAGTCGTTACTATTACTGTATAATTTTAAGCTTGCTCTGAAGGAAAAGATCATAAGTCATTTCGACCGAAGTCCCGATTCATCGGGACGAAGTGGAGAAATCTATTAAAAAGCAGATTTCTCGACTCGCCTATGGCTCGCTCGAAATGACCATAATATTCTAAGCATTTTGAAAGAAAAAAACAAATGGCATCTGAAAAAACATCATCGGTGGCCGTAGTAATGGGCTCGGACAGCGATATGGAAGTAATGCAAAGCTGCATCGATACGCTCAAGGGCCTTGGCGTAAAACCTATAGTTCGGATAATCTCAGCGCACCGCACGCCGGAGGAAGCCTCCGAATTTGCTCAAAATGCAGCCGAGAACGGCATAAAAGTCATTATTGCCGCTGCGGGTATGGCTGCACATTTAGCGGGTGCGTTAGCAGCACGAACCACACTGCCGGTTATTGGGGTGCCGTTAATCGCTGCGGGCGGCTTAGAGGGAATTGATGCGCTTCTGAGCACGGTACAGATGCCGCCGGGCGTGCCTGTAGCGACTATGGCTATTGGAAAGGCCGGCGCTAAAAACGCTGCTATTTTTGCTGTGCAAATCCTGGCTCTGACGGACAAAGAGCTCCAAAAGAAACTATCCGATTTCAAAAAGTCTCAAGAGAAAAAAGTAATCGACAAGGATTCCGCTTTGAAGTGATCAGAAACCTGTCCTGTCCGATTACGGCTTGGCGATTCGCCATGACAAGTGGTGCCGGTATAGAAACGAGGAACGAAATGCAAGGATGACACGATGGATAGGTCAGTTTGAGTTAGTTAAATTAACTTTACAAATTCTTCAATGGTAAGTTCAGAGTCACGCAGTAACTTACGTATGAGACCTTTACCTAATGCTTTGTGACGAGGTATAGTTAAGGGCTGTTTAGAACTGTCGCTTTTGTGGCGCATTCGTACATGGCTACCTCGTTGTCGAACGACTTGATAACCTATCTTTTCAAAACATTTTATGGCCTGATTGCCGGAAATGACAGGTAATTTAGGCATAAGATAATGTATAGAAGCTTAATTCCTGGGGCTGGAAATTTTTAAGGGCTTCTTTATTTTCTTTTTCTTCGAGGCATAAGTCAATTACTTCTCGAATGTTTTTTAGGGCTTCATCTATGGTTTTTCCCTGGCTGTAACATCCTGAAAATACAGGACATTCAACTACATAAAATCCATCTTCATCTTTTTCGATTAGTATAGGTAACTGATAGCGTTTTTTCATTTTCTAATTACCTCCATTATAAAAATACCATATAAGGCTTTAAAAATCAAGGAATTTGTGCTGGTAATTTATTCTATCTAACGAGCATCGAGCATTAAGCATCCAGTATCGTTTGTCTGCCGTAGATTCAGCGTTTACCCGCATCTCTTAGCCCTGCCACCTGTGGGCAGGGTTTTTCGTGCCCCGGATAATTGTGGTGCCGGTCAAAGTTTTTGCATAAAAATACCAACTATTGGGTATAAAATAATAAACACATTCGATTGAATTTCAGCCTATAAATGATATAGTGGAGGGGAAAATACATATGCAGAATTTACATTAATTGTCGGATTTTTGGAGTAAACCAAATTGGAAAGGTTCATGAAAGGAAAGATAGGATTCTGAGTTGGGATGAATTGTAGCTTTGATTATTTTGGGGATATAATTCTGTAAACGGAAAAAAATCGAGTAGAATAGTGTTCTTAAAGTTGGTTTTTTCCGCCATCATCCAAGAGTAGGATCCATTGGAGGTTTATCAATGGGAAAGCTGAATTTAAATTCTGACGCAATAGCTGAAATATTTAAGAGATATTGTCATGGGAAAGGCTATCAGGTCGAGGATAAGAAAGATTCTAACAATGATTGGAGATTAACTATATCTAACATGCAAGATAGGTTCGTTGTTAATATATATCATACAGGAAAAATTCTTATTCAGGGGAAAAATAGCAGCTTAAAAACGGAGTTTGACCAGTTCAAACAGAAATTTGAGGCTAATCCAAGGGACTTTCTTGGAAGCGAGGTACAAGAGATGAGGGGGTGTCAAACAATATATGATATTCTTTTATCAGATCTCAGGATTTCAATAAGAGAATCCCTAAAGGACCTTTATGTAATGTTGGAAATTACTGAGGATCCAAAAGCCGACATAGAATATAGAGCTAAAATTGCGCGCAATGATTTTTCTTTAACAATGACACAGTTCAAGACTGGGACTTTACTACTTCAGGGCAAAACCGATAGGCTTTTCGATGAAATTTGTGATTGTATTGAAAAAATTGCCAATCCAGCGGAAAAGCAGGTAATTGCCAGGTTCATATCCAGCGATGAAAAGAACTTAGAGATTTTCGCAGCAAAATATAGCCCGAGGTTATTGGAGGTAGCAGAAGAATCTACGAAAAAAAAATTGGGTGATGTTTATGAATATGTTGAAAACCACGACCAAAAATGGTTTGTAGCTTCGGAGTGCCTGTGCTTAAGTAAGATTTCACTTCCGGAATTTTCACCATTAGTTATGCCAGCTTCAAAGGCATTTGAAGGGTTCGCAAAAAAACTGCTTACTGATTTGAATCTCGTAGTTAAAGATTACTTTGAAAAGAAAGGATCAAATTTTGGAATCTTATCAGACAAGTCTAATCCCAAGAGACAAGACTTCTGCAAAAAGCATAAATATAATGAACAATTTATAGACAGACTTAAAAGCAGTTTAGATATGAATAGGCATTTTATGATGCATAGCGATAACAGTAAAGTTACCAAGGTAGATTCGGCCGAAGATGGAGAAGAAAAGGTGGCGACCGTATTTAAAGATGCCAAAGAAATATTCGAATATTTTAATGATCTTTACAGGCTGTTGACTACCTAAGGAGAGATTGATTTGGCTGATAAAAACAAAATCTTTGAGGTTTACGAGAATATAAGGTCGATCTTAGAAGCTGAGAATTTTGAAGTTTCTGGCCATAAGGAAATCGATTACGGGTTACAATTTTCGGTATCTACCCTTAGCTGGTCAGGAGTAATTAGAATCTACCAGAACAAAAAGGGCATTTTAAAAGTTGACTATTCGCAACTTAAAGGGGGACCAATTTTGGAAATACAGCGCTTGATAGAAGGAGGGCGGGGCGTAGCTGAGTTCGCGAAATCGGCGCAGCCGGGCGCGGGTTTGGGTTTTCCTATAATTGGTACGGATGAATCTGGAAAGGGAGACTACTTTGGGCCGCTGGTGAGCGCTGGCGTTTATGTTGATGAGCGATCTGCAAAAGAATTGAGTATATATGGTGTCACTGACAGCAAGAAGTTAACTGACAACAAGAATTTGGAGATTGCTCGAGATGTGGCTATTATATGCAGAGGACATTTTGCAATTATTGAAGTATCTCCAGAAAAATATAATGACTTGTACGAGCAATTCAAAAAGGAAAAGAAAAATTTAAACACCTTACTTGCGTGGGGACATGCAAAAGCTATGGAGGAGATTCTTTCTAAAGTAGATTGTAAAGTTGCAATTGCTGACCAATTTGCAGATGAAAGATTTATTCTTAGTAAACTCCAGGAAAAAGGTAAGAGTTTAAAATTGATACAGATGCCAAAGGCTGAACAGAACATAGCCGTAGCAGCAGCATCAGTAATTGCGCGAGCAAGATTTTTAGAAAAATTATCTAAACTATCGAATGAATATAAAATTAACTTGCCTAAAGGTGCGTCTCAAGCCGTTATCGAAATTGGGAAAAAATTTATCGATATGCATGGCAGGGAGTCACTTCGAAAAGTGGCGAAATTACATTTCAAGACAACGAGTCAGGTTTTTAAGGAATAGTTAAAAGTCAGTATACATGGCCAATTTAACGGAACAGAAACAAAGAGCTAAAGAGCTTAGAAAAGCGGGGAAGTTCGAAGAAGCTCTTCCGCTCTATAGAGATTTGCGGAAACAAACAGGAGATAGTTTTGATGGGGCTGGACTTCTTCAATGTCTCAGGAAGCTGGAATTATTCGATGAGGGAATTAATCTTGCTGAGGAGCTAATAGTTAAGCATCCTGAGTTCAATTGGTGTCGGAACGAGGTTATATGGACTTTCATTTCAGGAGCGCTATACAAACTTGAAGAAAATGAACCACTCGAAAAAGTGGTAGAGACAGCTCAAAAAATAATGGATATGAATCCTAAGGGTTTGGCTGCAAAAATGATAGTTTTTAAGGTGTTGAAATCGTCCAAAGCCCACAATGACTGGGACACAATTAACGAGTGGATCGTAAAAATTGATCCAAATTTGCTGAGCACTGAGCCGATGACAGATAGTTCAGGCAGAAAGGGGTGGAGCGATCAATCTCTCTGGTATAATTACCACATAAGAGGGCTTCTCGAAAAAGGCGGTAAAAAAGAAGCGCAGGAGGCAATAAATATAGTCAATGAAATTTCAGAGCGGTTCCTTAAACAACGAAAATTTTTCTTGCGACTTAAGGGGTTGGCAAACCAGAAGATTGGGAACCTATATGAAGCAGAAAAAATTTATCAAAATCTATGTAGTGGGGATAGACCTGATTGGTGGATGGTTCATGAGTACGCAAGAGTGGTTAGAGATACAGGGCGTACAGAAGATGCCTTAAAGCTAATGTATGAAGCTGCTAGTAGGCATAAAAAACTTGAGGCTATGGTATCGTTGTTCGCAGATATTGGGATGCTCTGCAAGAGCATGGGAAAGAACAAAGAGGCAAGAGCGCATCTTATTTTATGTAGATATGTTAGGGATAAAAATGATTGGTCTGTACCTGAGAGAGTATTGAATGGTATTAGTGAGTTAAATAAAATTATTGGTAATAATAACGCACCGGAGTCTCTGGAAGAAGCGTTAAGCATTTGCAAAGGTTACTGGCTAGATTTGTTAGGTGAAAAAGGCGTCTCGGAAAGCAAAGTACAAGATAAAAGAAAAATTAGAAAAGACCTTTTAGGAAAAATGAGTTTAGGAAAGTTGGATAGTAGTTTCTGTTTTATTTTTACGGAAGATGAAGAATCTTTTTTTTGTTTCAAAAAAGATTTGCCGCCTGATATTAAAGATAAAGATAAAGTTACTTTTGACGCAATTCCATCCTTTGATAAAAAAAAGAATAAAAGATCATGGAAGGCGAAAAATATACAAATATGCACGTGAAAAAACAGCACTTCGGTTTTATGAAGAAGAAATTCAGGGAACTGAAAAGCGGCGCGAAATCGTGGTCGGAAATAACACGAGAGGATTGGCAATTTATCGAGGCCGAGAAAAGATTTTTCTTTACGCGTAACATATAATATTGTATAATATATATGTAACTAATAATGCAGAAAACAGAATCAGGAAACCAGGGAATGAATACTCGGTTGAGGTTGCTATCAACGTAAAACGCTAAACGGTTGTGCAACTCGTCACGTTAGGCGTCTAACGTTAATCGAAACCAGTTGCGCAACCTATAAACGTATAACAAAACTAAGCGACTTGTTCTACAATGCCGTAAGGCATGGCTTAGCACATTAAATGACGCTTTACGCTTAACGCAACCGATACGAGCTGCGCATCCGGTTGACGAAGATGCCGAGTTTGAACTAAATTATGCAAAACAAAGCCAATTTCCGACAAGCCGGAATGAACGTAAGCTACTATTTACAAAAGGATTGTGAAAATAAACTGAGTCTTTATCGGCAGGGAAAACAAAGCCAAACAAAGCCAAAGTCGAAAGGACGGAGAGTTGAATGTTCATCGGCGGGGTCTGAGCAGCGTTGCAAATCCTATGCCGACGATCAGCAGTATCACCGTGGCGGGTTCGATAACTGCTGCAATAACAATCTTGAAATTGTTCAAGCTGCCGGTATCGGCATAATAAGCATCATATATACGCAGCCGCCAAAGGCCGTAGGTATCTTCGCCGTCAAAGACCGACAGCGGCTCCATCGGCTTGAATCTGCCCGTAAATGGCGGCTCGCCCATTTCGATGGGAATATCGGCTTCATCGTCAAATATGGTATAGATGTAATCTTCGCCCTCGAAATACCTATCAAGATTATACATATTCAGGCAAACGCTTTTTCTGGAGGGGCTAATCAGAAAAATTTGCAGGTCAAACGCCTGGCTGTGGGTTAAATTGATGCTAACATCAAGGTCATAGATAGTGAAATGGTCGGGAATTTCTATAATGGCGTCAAACATCAAGCCTCTGCTGTTTTTCGGATTGCCGGGAATTGGAAGGTCGAAATCGCCGCCATAAGTGTAAACAGGGCTGGCAAGAACAGGAACGCAAATGCCCCCCAGAAGAATAATGATTGCCACAATCCTTTGTAAAGCGCTGTGAGCACTCATTCTACTGGCTCTCGTGCTACGTCCCTAAGGGACTTGGCAGAGTAATATGCGGCTTTTATTTGCCCATATTCCGTTATCCCCCAATTGGTTTAGTACAGTAGAAAGCCAAGATTATATCGGACCACAAATTATTTGAAATACTTTCGCATTCCTATTTTTGTTGTCTCATTCGGTTCAGCTCACAGATATGTTCAGCCAGAGGAGAAAACCATCCCCATCCCTAAGGGATGAGGATGCCACCCAAAATGAAAAATAAAGGATGGACTTCGACCTTTATCTATTTTACCTCAATAACGGAGTTATATTCACCGAACGGATTCACTTCAGTTCGTTCGTTATATGGGTCCTGCTGCCATTGGCCGTCAACTACAAGGCGGTAGCGATATTTGCCCTGGGGCAGCTTCAATTCTGTTTGCCAGATGCCGCTGTCGCCGACTCTTTGCATAGGATTCCTGGCCGGCTGCCAATTATTAAAGTCGCCCGCAATCTGCACGTTGTTTGCACGTGGATACAACGTGACGAACACGATGGCGTCATCTATCTGATTGACGCCATAGTAGTCGGAAAGCTTGGCGTTGGTATCTGCAAAGGTTGGTTTTTGGGGCGTTTTATCCTCGACCATTAGAGGCTGGCTGATACTTTGTACCTGCTCAGCCCTTGGAGCTTGCTCCTGAGGGGCTTGTGGCTTAGCTGCGAGCCTGGGTTTTACCTCGGGCTTGGACTGCTTCAGCAATTCCTCGGCCTCGCTGCTGATAGATTCGAGCTGATCGGCTAAGGTGTTGACGATCAGCCTGTGTTGCTGCCTTGAGTCGGAGCCGATAATTTCCTCGGCCAGCGAGCGGAAATCTCTCTGGCCCTTGCTTGAGGAGTCATATTCGTTGATAGGCTGGCCAAAACTCGATGCTTCCTTGATTTTAGTATTGAAATTAACGACCGTTCTGAGCATTTTTTCGCCGAAGTGGGCACGCAATTCAGCCAAGATCTCTCTGCCCATCTTTGTCCTTATATCATACATACTGGCCAGAACATTGACCTGTACGTGCTGGCTGCATCGGTTACAGAGTATGCTGAGTGTTTCGAGCTGTTTGCTGAGTCCGTGCAGCGCAAAATAGCCGGTCTCGACGGGAACGATAACGTTGGTTGCTGCTCTTAGGGCATTGAAGGTCAACAGGCCCACCGCCGGGGGACAATCGATGATTGTATAATCATATTCACTTTTTACCTCGTCAACAGCGTTTTTCAGACAGCATTCGCGGTTGGCTATATTAGCCATCTGCTGCTCGAACGCTGACAGGTCTATGCTGGCCGGCGCCAGCTCCAGCTTGTCGCTAATCTGCCAGAGTATCTCCGTCAGCCTTATCGGCTCGTTTCTGCTTTTGCTTATCAGCACATCGTAGATACTCTGCTCGATTTGCTCCTCGGGCACAGCAAGGCCTACCGCGCAGTGTGACTGTGGGTCCATATCCACCAGCAGGACCCTCTTGTCGATTTCAGCCAAAGCGCTTGCCAGGTTTATTGAGACCGTTGTCTTTCCGCAACCTCCCTTTTGATTTACAACTGCTATCGTCCTCATAGCTCTTCTCCACGCTCTGAACTCCCACTTTATAAGCTCCTAAAAAGTGGGATTATTTTAATATGATAGTCCTAAAAAAACTCCCTTTTCAGTAGGTTCTTCCATACTCGATAAAAATGTCAGGATGCTTACTATAGTATTCGGCAAAGGAATCTAAAAAACTTTATTTTTTATGGGACGAGCCGATAAAAAACACAAATAATAGTATAGTTACTCGCTCTCAAGAGCGGCCCAGGTTAGCTTTGCCGGCATCGAAGCCACCATTTTACAGGCTTAATATCAATCCTGAAAATTGATATGCACACCCATCCCCAGGTAAACCCTGTTAGAGAACTTAGTTCTTTCTCTAACGGGGTAAACATTTACAGCAATTTATTACTGTGTCCACATGATTTCAACTATAAAAAAAGGTTCCCGCAAAAAATCCATTACAAAGCGGGAACCTTTTCGGTCATTTAGCAACCAGCCAAGACCTTGTTGATTTGTACTACATACAGATCAGCCGAGCTTTCCGGCGTTTATTCTTTAACTTTGACCTTGACGGCCTTGGTCTTCTCGGCTTTCGGCAGCGTTATGGACAACACACCGTCCTTGCAGACGGCGTCAATTTTATCTTCATCCACGTCCGTAGGCAGAGATATTTCACGTCTGAAGCTTCCGTAGATGCTTTCCATGTGGTAGTAGCCTTTCTCTTTCTCCTCTTTAGACTCTTTCTTTTCGCCGCTGATAGATAGTGTGTTGCCATATATGGAGATGTCGATGTCTTCAGCCTTGCAGCCGGGCACTTCTGCCCTTACTACGACGGCGTCATCCTTGTCGGCGACATCAATCGTCGGCCAGGCTTTATAGCCTGTCAAAGGTCTTCCGAGTCCTCTGAAAAAGCTGTCAAACAAATCATCCATCTCATCGTGAAGCCTTGCCAGCTCATTTTTGTTTCGTTTGTTAAAAGGTACCAGTGCCATAGTAATACCTCCTTTCATTTTTAATTGTTTATTTCTTTTTCTCAAAATTTCTCCAAAACTCTGTTAATAAGATAAGCAAAACTCGTGCCAGACACAGGAATCGGCTGAAAGCCCTTAAAATCACTCGCTTATCGTTTTTAACCGCGAATTCTGGTTAAAAGAGCTGTCAATTTGGCATATTTTGGGTGAG
>Ga0315543_1005254_pt1 | contig 10209 bp, 12 predicted proteins | sample SalMarSW160210MG_2_FD_203098 | JGI IMG/M metagenome (GOLD analysis project Ga0315543, IMG submission 203098) | Salt marsh sediment microbial communities from the Plum Island Ecosystem LTER, Massachusetts, United States - Salt Marsh Sediment SW1601-210 ...
TCACCAGTGGCCTGTTGAGCTCCTCGCCGCAATATGGCGTGAAAACGGGATTCCGCTGGTAGAAACGAGACGCCTGTTGCTCGGTGTAGCCGTTGTGATGTGGGGAACGAAACAAAGATAGGAACCGATAGCCAGCCACAAGAAACCTTTCGAGTATAGCTTCGTTTCTTGCCTGACACCCACGACTTTAAAATATGAAATAGCGGTATCCTTTTAATTCTTATTGGATAAACATGAGGGAAAATACCAAATTCAAGCTGTTTATTGGATTTCTGGCAATTCTGGCTTTAATCGTCTCGATTTACGCCCGGTTCACACCCCGATTTCCAGGCGACATGTACCTGACGCTCCATTTGCAATCTTTTGATAATCATTTTTTGCTCTCATTCATGGACTGCGTTTCGTTTATATTTGGGGGCTGGTCTTCAGCGCTGGTGGTTGTTATCATCGGTATCCTTGTTTGGTGGCGTATAGGTAAGCTGGAGGCCATCATGCTTCCAGTCGGGGGATTACTCACTCTTGTAAATATACCCCTGAAGCTGGCCGTCAGCCGTCCACGGCCCTCGGCGGATCTGGTTCAAATCTTATCTCATGAGCAAGGTAATGGATTCCCCAGTGGGCATGCCTTCTTTGCTATTGTGATCTTGGGACTCCTAGCCTATTTTGCCTTCATCAATCTGAAGAATCGTACCCTACGGATGGTGGTTTTAGCAGGTTTGATTGCTTTAATTCTCTTAATCGGCACTTCTCGGGTTTACCTGGGAGTCCACTGGCCCAGTGACGTCATAGGAGGCTACCTGATAGGTGGAGTCTTCTTAACTGCGCTTATCTGGTTCCACCGGATTTGGAAGGCCCATCATTCGTAGCAGCACAGGCGACTTTGAAATCACACAACACGACGGATTGTGCAGTTTTCCAGTCGCTTCTAAGCGCTAAGTAATAAATTCAATTCCGACTTTGGTAATCTGGCTCAGAAAACGCCGAAAGGTAAAGAGCCGAGATTGCCGGGTAGCTTATTAAGGTTGTCAAGTCCCGCCGTGGTTCTATTCGTAGTCTGCATCTGCCTCAGTTGTACACTGCTGTACTCTCTATACTTTGATACCTCCTGGTAATTAGAATTCTATGCCAATCACTGTAACAATAAATACCCTGGAAAACCAAGCCGCCTAAAACTCCGTAGGATATTGCCGAAGCCAAAAATTGGACGCCTATTATCAGACTAAGAATTATTATCCCTGAAGAGATAAGCCAATGGTGAAGGTGAACCCCATGCCTCCCAAAAGGAATTACAATTGACCTTATTCTACCCTGTTTTCCACTCGTTTTGCCGGCCATATATTTGGTTAGCACAAAACCTAGAAGCCAGCCCACAAAGAAGAGATAGCCAAGAATAATACTACTAGCTAGTACTAGCAGGATGCAAACTAGCTTTCTCTTCATCTAAGAGCTACTTCTTATAAGACATCGGGGTGAGAAGATTTGGACCTCCGACCACCTGAACCCCATTCAAATGCGCTACCAGGCTGCGCTACACCCCGTCGTCTTGCCTTTCGTAATATATTATCACATGAAACTGCCAGGGCAACACCCTCGAAATCGAAAACTGGGCGAACTCCCTAGCAGGAATTTTATAGCGATAGCTATCTAGCAAGGGCTTGCCTTCCTTAATAAGCATTGGGTAATAAATTCAATTCCGCCTTTTGTAATCTGGCTCAGAAGACGCCGAATTCCAGGGACACCATACCTATTAGGCCTACTACAAATTAGGTATCGTGATTATCCCTTGACATCACGTAATTTATGTGTTATAGTTAATAGTGAGGTGAGTGTAAAATGAGAAAATATACTATAACGCAATTTAACAAAGAATTCCCCGATGATGACGCTTGTTTAGAATGGTTACGCAATTACTTATATCCTAAGAAGATTCCTTGCCCGATATGTGATAAACCCACTAAGCATCACCGTATTAAAGGTATTAAAACCAAGAAAGTTTACGGTTGTGATTATTGTGGGCATCAAATATCACCGACCACAGGCACTATCTTTGAACACTCACCCACACCGCTTAAACTATGGTTCTACGCTATTTATCTAATGAGTGCTACTCGTTGCGGTATATCAGCCAAGCAAATTCAAAGAGAAACAGGCGTTACCTATAAGACGGCTTGGCGTATGTTTAATCAGATACGTTCTCTTTTACAAGAAGAACACGAGCCTACAACTGGGGAATTTGAAGTAGATGAGACTTATATCGGTGCTAGCAAGCCAGGCAAGCGTGGGCGTGGTGCTGGGGGTAAAATGGTTGTGTTCGGTGTCGCACAAAGAAAAGGCAATGTCTCAGCATCAACTCCCAAGAATCTTAAAAGCACAACTCTTGTTCCGCTTATAAAGAAGCGTGCCCTTCCCAAGAGCAAGGTCTATACCGATGAATTCCCTGCATACGACTATCTAAATGAACATGACTTTAAGCATAAGAGGGTTCACCATACAGCGAAGGTTTGGGTTGCTGGTGATGCTCACACTAATACAATTGAAGGCTTTTGGAGTGCATTAAAACGTGGTATTAATGGAGTTTATCACGCTGTTAGCTTAAAGCATTTACAAGGTTATATCAACGAGTATAGCTTTAGATATAATCACAGGGAAGATGACAAGCCTCTGTTCAAGACGATTTTGGAGAGGGTTTAGGCTTCTCTATCCGCCTGCTAACCTTCTTTAGCGCAGAATAAAATTCTGGCTTTGAGATACATGTTTTCTTTTGGTCTATTCTTCTTGCCATAGCTATCACTTAAAGGTTAAAGCATTATCTTGAATTTGTCAATTTTAGGATATAATAGATTTGTGCCCTAGTAGTTCAATGGACAGAACAGCTATCCGCTAAATAGCAGGTTGGGGGTTTGAGTCCCCCCTAGGGCACAAATCCACAAGATAAGACTTGACAAATGCCAAGGTTTGCGCTAGTATAATACCAGCGGATAGCTGAGTCTCATTGAATTGAGAAACTCGCTGTTGGCGGGCTAAGAACATGGCAAGGTTCAAAGCCCGCTTTCATTTTACCTCCATTGACACCTTCTAACCTAGTGCTATAATGGCTTAGGGGGGTATGATGAATCAAGCAATATGTGATGCCATCCGTAATAGATGTGTGCTGAGATTCACCTATGACGGGCATCCTCGCATAGTAGAGCCTCATGCTTATGGCTTGAGCCAGGCACAAAACGAGGTAATCCGTTGCTATCAAACGGGCGGTACCTCTCATTCTGGTAAGGTCCCTTGCTGGAGGCTGATGGAGGTAGCCCAAATAAGGTCCTTAATCGTGACCGAAGAACACTTCGTAGGTGAGCGTGCTGGATACAGAAAAGGCGATAAAGGTATGTCCACCATCTTTTGTGAGCTTTAACAGCACCACAATCACATTCGCCAGCAGGATATGCTGGTTCATTATAAACTGCACAATCAGAATAATGTAATAGTTTCCGATTTTTCATATATTTACTTACTCCTATGTTATAATTCATATCAAGGGAGGTGCGATATGGCAGATTTAGACCCACAAGTTCAAATTAAACTCATAGAAATCAGCAAAGGTTGGGCGGAGGAGACAACTAATAAGGAGTTTCCAGGCAAAATGCCTAAAGACTACCCAGAGAAATTTGACGAAATCTATAAGCAATTAACAAAAACTGTGTCTGCGGCTATGCTTGAGGAATAGATTTAGAGAAATCCATATACTTCTCAATACCTTCTTTGACTTGTTCAATCTCTTCGTCTGTTTCGCAACTTTCAATAATGATTTGTGCGACTTTGTTTATAAGGCTGAGTAGTTTTCGTTTATCCAAAATACCTCCTTTGACATCTTGTTCATTAGCGATATAATAATAGTGGGGGTATGCCAGTGTACTGGAGCGGAACTGGGTGTGCCTTTGGCGTACGACAGAAACACATCACTTCAGCTTCGCTACCACGCCAGGCATACTCCCACTATTAAAAATGGTATGATTCTTATATGGTATGGGCAATACTAGCTGTCGTTGGGTCTATAGGGTTTGCCATAAACCGCTATAGGTTTTGGAGGGGTAACCCCAATGTAAAGCGGTCTAAAGTAATCCTGAAGTCTATTGGCGTCGGGCTAGGTATGCTATCTGGCTTTGCCCTTATTGCCTTTATCGCTTCTACTTACTGGTTATAGCTATTTACGAGACGGAGGTGAATTATGGCAAGAAAAGAAAGAGTTACTGAAATAATTGATGGGGATACATTTTTGACTAGTGTACGCAAGAAACCAGTTCGTCTCAATGATGTGAATACCCCCGAAAAGAGACAGCAGGGTTATCAGGATGCCAAGAAAGCATTAGAAAAGCTAATTGGTGATAAACAGGTAACTGTCGATACTGTAGCCCGTGATAAGTGGGGAAGACCTATCGCTAATGTGAAGCTTGGCAATCAATCTGTGAATCGGACGATGAAGAAGTACCAGAAGAAATAGGATATTTATCCCCATATTCATCAAGAACAGATACTACCTCCTCCATTTTAGAATCAGGGATTATCCATTCCAATTCCCTACATCGGTTGATTGTAATTATGTTACTAGGCAAATTACCTCCTTTACGTGACGTCAAGGTATAGTCACGTTAGGTATTATGTCCCCAAAATACCATGGCAAAATGAACAATCCGATGAAAAGTTCAACAAAAAGTACCTTGGCTTTGCGTCAACTCACATATCCCTCTTTAGCAATGGGTCGCATCGAATGACGAGACCTTAACTTCTACCTATGGTGATCCCAGATGAGAGATACTAAAGAACTAGGGCGGGGCCTTTGCTTCGGCCTTGTTCCTTAGTAACTATACGCAATACCCTTATTGGTTTATTTAAGCTTCTTTGCCCTCATACTTGAAGGAGATCCGTACCTTCACACGATAAGCGGTAACCTTGCCATTCTCCAGCTGCATATCCAACTCTTCGACCTCAGCAATGCGCATGTCACGCAAGCTCCTCGAGGCCTGTTCAACGGCGGCGGCGGCTGCCTTTTCCCAAGACTCAGTGCTGGTGCCAACCAACGTTATTATCTTGTAAACACTATCAGCCATGATACCCTCCTTTCAGATTTGTTGCATATTATACAGCCAATCCTCTCAATAAGTAAATTAACAATCTGGCTGATTGTGACCTATAAGGACTCACATCTTCTGTGTGAGTGTGTAAGAGCCTGATAGCGTTCAATACGTGCACATTCTTCGGCCCTATTGCGGCCTCTGCAGAGCTTGAAACCTAATGACCACGGCGGTGCCGCCTGAGGAAATCCAGGACGGCCTTGCTAGCCTCTGCCTCCGCCTCAATCCAGAACCCATGCCCCACCTTTTTCAGTATGACCAGTTCGGCATGAGGTATTCTTGAGGCCATTAGCCGTGAGTTTTCAACTGGAACCAGCCTGTCCGCATCCCCGGCAATTACCAGGGTAGGCACCTTAATATCCAGCAGGTGCTCGTAGGTATCATGGCCCATCATCGCTCCCGCCTGACGCTGATAGCCGTGCATAGGAGTTACATACTCTATCGCTTTGGCTACGAACTGCTGAATAAGGCCCGGATTCTTGTTGATGAACTCCTGGCTCACCAAGAAGGGTAGAATTTCGGTAGTGTATCATTTTGAAACCTGCTTGATAAGTTAGAGAGGCAAATATTACTTGGCAGAAGACTTAATCTCTGCCTCAACCAAGCGCAGCATCGAATTTAGATAGAAGTCAAACCGTTCCTGTTTGTATTGTGCCATTCGCTTCATTAGTTCGGTGACCACTGGGGCCTCAAGAGTGCCATTGGCTTTCCTGTACCCACGTCTCTGGCGGTCCGACACGTCAAGAGTTGTCTTCGGTAGCTCGCTATAAATCTTGTCGAGAGTATCTTTAGCCGCTCTTTGCTCAGCTACCTCACAGAGACCCTTGAAGGCTTTATCCCATTTGCCTTTCCCTAGTAGGCGTACCAATGGCTCGATATCAATGTTCACATTTACTAAAGCTGGTTGTATTTTCATGTCTCTATCCCTCCCTAAGCATTGGGGCTATAGCATTGGTTCACTATAGCCTTGCTCTTGTATACGCTCTGCCTGTTTCAAGGTAGCAACCTGAGGCGGTAAATCAAACCTCTTATGCTCTGTTAGAAGCTCGTGGATAGTGCGTATTTGGATACGTGGATACGATTTCCCCCATACTGGAGACTTGTACGTACCATAATGCACAGCCGTTTCCTTCATGCCTGTTGTCGGCTCTTGAAGCGAAATGAATAAGCCGATTGCCGCCTTTTCTTTCGTAACTGTGCCATCTAAGGCACGTATCATCTCTGGGACTAGTACCTCACCACCTTTGACTTGAACTACTACCTTCGCATATTTTTTATTGCCTTCTGATATAGACAGAATCCCATCTACACCTCCATCGTGTTCTCTTTGCGCTGCATGAACCAAACTCAGTGCCCATATCTCAAATTCCTTCTTACTCCTATTTGCCAAATTTCTTGCTGAAGTTACATCAATAGGATTGCCTCTCACTAAATACTTTGCCTTCTTACCGAATGACTCTCCTAGTCGCCTTTCTATCTTATCTATGGCTAGCCACGTTACATCTATGCCTATCCATTGTCTATTTAGTCGTTGTGCAACTGCAACAGTTGTACCGCAGCCACAGAAAGGGTCAAGCACTAGGTCTCCTACCTTACTGCTCGACCTGATAATGCGTCCCAATATCCCTTCGGGCTTCTGTGTAGGGTAGCCCAAGCGCTCTTTATCAAGGGTTGATAGCCACTTAACGTCTTGGTCAATGCACTCATCTGGCTTACCATAAACACATCCCTCAGTGCCGGGCTGATACGCCCAAATGTCCTGCAAATATACACCTGGTGCATCGTCAAAATAGTATTTATAGTTAGGAACACCGCCCCCCTTCTTCTTTGACCAGTGAATTAACCCAATGCCATCTAGCTTATCAAGGCGTTCTAACAGTGGATACTTTGACAAATCGTCGCCAGTCAACAGTTGGTACTTGGCATACACATATCTAGCTGGCTGCCAATGACGCCCGGACGATGTAGGGTCATAATTTCGCCAAGCCTTACCGCTATCACCGTGTCGTATGCCAGGCCCAGTTAATAATACCGGCCGGTATCTACCACGTTCGTCTTCCTGTGTAAAATAGTCATCAACATAGCCTTTCGTATATGGAGACATGACAGGATAGTACTTGGCAGCTTTCGTTTTTCGGTAGAAAAATATTGTTTGGTGTAATGGCCCAAAGCGTTTGAGGGCGCTATTATAACCAGTTCGTCGCCAAATAATCTCACTCCTGAAGTTTTGTGGGCCGAATATAGTGTCTAGCAGCATCTTTAGGTAGTGGCTAGCCTTAGTGTCACAATGCAAATACAGTGCTCCTGTAGACTTCAGTACTCGATGAAGTTCTATTAGGCGCACAGCCATCATAGATAGGTAGGCTGCTATGCTCTTAGATTCCTTATCCCCTCTATCGGCTACCCATGTGATAAGGTCTTTAAGCTCTGGTTTTACGGTGCTTAGCTCGTCTAATGCTATTGCACACGCTTGCCTATCCCAATGCCATGTATCATCAAAGGCTTGTATTTGAGCTTGCGATTGTTCTCCTCCTGGCTCGTTGAATATTACATTGTAATCCGCATCGCTATTAAAAGGTGGGTCTAAGTAAATGAGGTCAACAAACTCATCGGGGAAGTATTTACGGTCTCTCAACCAAATGAGATTATCACCATAGTAAAGTACATTAGCCTCTGGCTTCATAAGCTACCTCGCTACATTTGCTCTATTCTATCATATCACTTGACCAGCTTCACGATTTCTTCCACAGTCCAGATATGATTCGTTAGCCCTGCTGCCATTGCTGGCGACTTCGGATAGGGATTAGATAATGTCTTGTGGGGCCGGACAAAATTGTAATGCATGAAGTAGAGGGCTAAAGCGTACTCATGATTTTCCAGTTTTTTTGAAAAGGCATTGGTCAATCTCGTAAACCGCCTCATTCCCATTCTCATTGTAAGATTCTGGCGTTCTACATAGCTTGTTGAGATTGCCTCATAATTTGGCTTGCCTTGCACAACGTGCTTTGTGGCACTTAGGCATTTAGCTGGGCTATAACGCCTTCTACCTTCGGGCTCCGTCCCATATAATTTAACTAGCATCCCATAATCTATATCTCCACCAAAGGCATATTCGATTGCCTCTAAGTACATTCCATGTCCATCGGTACTAAGCTGAACCCTGTTCGCCAGTCGGCCTTTCAAGTCATTAACAAACTCACAAGCATAATCTACGTTCCTTAATCCAACAAACCAAGCAGGAACTAGCTTTGTATCTGCATCTATCGCTGTGAAAGTCCAGACATCACCATAACCAAATTCGCCGTTGTGTTCCTCTGGCACATTCTTGGCCTTAGCGTAAACGAAGCTCCAAATCTCATCGCATTGGAGCTTTTTGCAAGGTAAATTGCGCATTGTTTTGTCCTGATAATCTAGGCAAGCAGCTCCAACTTCCCTGAGCAGTTTGACGACTGTGTTAATGGCTGTTCCGGTTATGCGAGCGGTACTGCGTATTGAGTTGCCTTCACAGAGGACTTTAATGATTTGAACTTGCTTTTCTAAATTCAACTTATTCATTTCTTTCACCTCATCCTAATTGACTAAATTATAACATACGCTTAAGCATTTGTCAATACTTATACATTACATCTTTACACATGTTGTAAGGATAAGACTTGACATTTATTTAATTCAGTTGTATAATTACTAGAAATGGAAGTGACTTTTGATGACGACAATCTTGACCGACTGGAAACTGACCCTAGATTTACAGAAGGCAGGCCACCCGCTATTGTCAAAGCCTATCGAAAGAGAATGCAGACAATAAGAGCAGCATCGGATGAAAGAGATTTCTATAGTTTGAGGTCGCTTCGCTTTGAGAAACTTGAGGGGAAAAGGAAACATCAACATTCAATGCGACTTAATGACCAATATCGTCTGATATTAGAGCTACTAAAAGAGAATCCACAAGGTACAATTGTGAAAATAGTTAGTATTGAAGATTATCACTAGCAGTATAAAAGAGAAAGGAAAAGGAGAGAAAATGAAGGATAGAAATCTTGCCGAAGTGTTCCCACCTGGTGAATTTATTAAAGAGGAACTTGAAGCTAGAGATTGGACTCAGGATGATTTAGCGGAAATCCTTGGTCGTCCCACACGTCTAATAAATGAATTGATTGCAGGGAAGCGAGGGATTACTCCCGAGACCGCAAAAGGACTAGGGGAAGCCTTTGGCACAGGTGCACAATTATGGATGAATCTGGAGTCATTATATCGCTTAGCCTCAAATGTTTCTGAACACGAACCGGTAGCTAGACGTGCTGCCTTATATGAAAAAGCACCAATACGGGCTATGGTGAGGAGGAACTGGATAGAACCTTCCTCGAATATTGATGTCCTAGAGAAAAGTGTGTGTGATTTCTTTGAGTTGGAAAACATCAACGATGAGCCAAAGTTAGTTTATGCTTCAAGAAAGTCAACTTCCTATGTTGAATCTACTCCAATACAGTGGGCTTGGCTTTATAGGGCTGTTTATCTTGCAAAGGCTGTAGATGCTCAGAAATTCACGAAGGCAAGATTAGATGATGCTTTGGAGCGTCTTAAATTTCTACTCCCAAATCCTCAAGATATAAGAATGGTACCGAAAATATTGTCGGAATCAGGCATTAAGTTATTGGTTATTGAACCTTTACCTCAATCTAAGATAGATGGTGTTACGTTTTGGGCAGATGATTCACCTGTTATTGCTTTGTCCTTGAGATATGACCGCATTGATTGGTTCTGGCATACATTAGCACATGAATTAGTTGGTCATGTAAAGAATGAAGGTGTGGAAAACATGAGTGCCGTTCTTGATATAGACTTACTAGGACAACAAAATGATATTAACCGTCCTCAATATGAGGTTGAAGCAGATAATAATGCCGTTTCTTTTCTTGTCCCACAGGCAAAACTAGATAATTTCATTGCTCGTGTAAGCCCTCTATATTCCAAAGCCCGGATAATTGGATTTGCCAATAGTATCCATGTTCATCCTGGTATTGTCGTTGGACAACTGCAACATCCAAGTCGTGGTGAACTCAATTATTCTCAACATCGAGATATGTTAGTA
>Ga0315543_1005255_pt1 | contig 10208 bp, 13 predicted proteins | sample SalMarSW160210MG_2_FD_203098 | JGI IMG/M metagenome (GOLD analysis project Ga0315543, IMG submission 203098) | Salt marsh sediment microbial communities from the Plum Island Ecosystem LTER, Massachusetts, United States - Salt Marsh Sediment SW1601-210 ...
CACTGTATCTGAACCAAATGAAGAAAAAACCATGATTACACAGAGAACTGAAATAAATCGAATATTTCAGGAAAATAATATAAAGAAAAGATATCCAAGGTATGTTGATAGAAAAGATTTAATATATTTTGAGGAATACTTTGTTGTAATATATCGTCAATTAGTTATAAAAAACATGAGTGAAAGAGAAAAAGAAGAAGCAAAAACGATAATTAATACATTAAATAATCACGTCGTTGATAAATATGTTGAATTATCCCAAGAATATGTGGCTTTAATAAATCAATAAATTCAACTTCTTTTGAAGCCATACATACAACAATTTCCTGTATATCTAATCTAGATAGTCTTACCTATTGGTCTTGATGCTGGCGAGGGCGTCATCTCGGCGGCGTATACCGAGAGGGCTAAGGCCCAGAACCTGTCGTCGTGTGTGCCCTCGGGGTGATTGAACAGTATCTTCCCCGTTTTGCTGAGCTCAAACCTCTCCACATTAAGCTCAGCGAACAGCTCCGGGTCGTAAGGTAATTGAGCTTGTTTATAGTCAATACACAAACCTATTACTCAAAGAAAAAAGTTAATAATTCCTAGTTTGAAAATAGCTACTATGACCTCCTTAGAAGAAACAATACTAACGACTTCTTTCGAGATGCGAGCAATTATTGGACTGGCAATAATTATATGTATCTACATCACTTTTTACGGTTTTACTTATCAAAAAATAATAAAAATGTTCAATCGCGAAACAGAAAAAGAATGGAGTGATATCGTATTTTTTGGTTCATTGATTTTCTCGTGTTTTATTGTTTTTTATCCAAGTTCGGCTTTCTCATATCTAACAGAGTTTCTTGCAGGGTTTCTAGGAGTGGTAGGTGCATTTACGTTGCAGAAAACACAAGAGAGGAAAAACCAAGAAAAGATGTCAGATCTACTAATAAACAATTTAATTATCGAGTTAAATGAAAATCTTGACCTAGTTAAGAGCATCCAGCAAGACACCGATAAAGGTAGAATGGTTCTCTTCAGAACAGCATCTTGGGAAATGTTTAAAGAAAAAATAATTTTCAGTACACTCGATGTTCAATTTGAATTAGCGAGTTTATATCACAAGATTGAGCAATTTAATAACATCATGCTAGTAAAAGGATCAATAAAACAGACAACCTCGTTTCTAGGAGAAGCAGATGATTATTATATCGACTTACAAAATACACTAGAATCAACACTATCCTTACTGGAGTCCTAACCTTATAAAATAAATGTTAATTAGTGATTGTTCTACATTTTTTAGTTACATCATACGAGCTATTGGTTTTGAAGGCGGGGGCGGTGCCATCTCGGCAGCGTAGACCGAGAGGGCTAAGGCCCAGAACCTGTCGTCGTGGGTGCCCTCGGGGTGGTTGAACAGGATCTTCCCCGACTTGCTAAGTTCATACCGCTCCACGTTGAGCTCCGCGAAGAGCTCGGGATCGTAAGGTATGTGGAGCAGCGGCCTGAGGCCCACGGGTTGGCTATCGTCGCGGCGGCAGCCCTCGGGGCACGTGGTCCTCCACTCGCCGTCCACGTCCTCGATGTATCCGCTCCAGCCGCATCTGGGGCAGTCGGCCCGCCTCATGTTCTCCCTGAGGGCCGTGGCCATGGCCTCCTTACTCGTGTCAGTAAAGTTGACCCCCGCCACGTTGCGGAGGCCTCCACGCACCATGTCCTCGACGATGTAGTCACCGACGCCCGTCTTGTCCGCGTATATGGCCCTGATCATGCTCCAGTTATCCTGAAGCCTCTTCATGTAGCCTATGACGGCGCCGTAGGGCGTCTCCAGCGGGAACCTGTGGAGGTGCCTCAGGTACCTGTGGAGGCCCCGGGCCTCGGTGACGGCGACGACGCTGTAGTCCCGCTTCTTCCCGAAGTCGGCGCCCACGTAGAAGTCGCCACGGGGCCCCGTGTCTAGGTCGACGTAGTCGATGCCGTTGTCCTGGGCCAGAGTGATCAGGCTCGTGGTGAGCCAGACGTCGACGTCCTCGGTCCACTCGCACAGCATCTCACGCTTCCAGCGGGCGGGGTCACCGGCGAGCTGCTTCCTGATGGTCTCCACGATCTCCGGCGAGAGGGGCCCCTGAGGCGGCAGCGCCTCGTCGTACGTGACCATGTGGGTGCTGAAGGGCTCGTCCCTCCACTCGTGAAACATGCGGTAGAAGACACTGTCCGTGTTCCATGGCGTCGACTCGGCGATGAGGTAGCCGTTCGTCGTGTTGAGGGTGAACAGCACCGCCGTGTACAGGTCCTCGTCGTCGCGTATGAAGTTGCACTCCATGAGGTAGATCACCTTCGCGGTGTGGCCCCGTATGGTGTCGGGGACCGGCGACTCGGCGAGGATCTGGCTGCCGTTCCTGAACCGCACGATGGTCCTGAGGACGTTACGGTCGCCGAAGTGGGCCCTGTAGAGGTCGGGGTTCCTGTTTTTCAGCCTCCGCAGGTGCTCCCCTAGGGCCTTGAACGCGATGTTCTTCACCTGGTCGAACTTGGGCGCCGTTACCAGGATCAGGCTGCCCGGGTACCTGAAGCCGATCCAGAGGAGCTTGGCCATGCCGTTGAACGTCTTCCCCGTCTGACGGGCCTGGACGTTGGCGACGAAGTGCGAGGTGTCTCGGAGGAACGGCCACATGTACTCGAAGGGCTCGTAGCCCAGCCACTCGACGCAGAACTCGACGGGGTCCCCTGGGACCTCCTCGGCGTCCTCAGCCTCCAGTAGGCTCCTGGCTTCCTCTCCGGCGCTCCTCAAGAGCTCTGCGGATCTCTTCAGCTTGCTCCTCAATCTGCTCCACCTCGACGTCGGTCACTATCTCGTAGCACACCTTGACGGCGCGGATGAGCACCGCCAGGGCCTTGACCTTGACGTCCTCAGGGGTCTTAGGGTCGGCTACCATGGCGTCGCATGTCTTCATGACCCGCTCCAGGCGCCTTATGTAGCTCCGCCTCTTCCTGCTCGGCTCTATGCGGACCCTTCGCGCCGTGATGCTGAGGCGAACTCGCTGCCCCCCGTTATCCTGCCCCTCCATCTGTGCCTCCTCTTCAGCTCCATTATCACCCGGCTCATGAGCCTCAGGTCCATGAGCAGCTGCGGCGTGCTCCGTCTTATCCCCGTGAACAGCTTCCGGGTCTCCCCGGTCTCCTCGCTGTACTCCAGCCACCTCTCCAGCAGCCTCCTATCCCTCTCCGTGAATACCTTCGTCCTCACGCCTGAAACCCCTTATTCCATCCTAGACGGAATAACGGTTTTTCACTTGTCGAGCCTGAGCCTCCTCACTAGCGGGTTCCTCTCGTCCTCTCCCTCGCTCCCCGGCTCCCCGCTGAGGACGTGGACGAGGGCGAGCTCAAGCTCGCTCAGCTGGATGAAGAGATCTATGGCCTCTAGCCTGACGTCATCATCGTCCGACTCAATCAGCGTCTTCGCGGCCTTCACAACTTCACGGACATCCTTCAGCTTCTCTTCGTAGACCTCCGTCGTCTCAGGTTTCATTCTTCGACCTCCGGGCTCGTTCTGTTCCAGTCCCGGCACCAGTACAGATAGGCCTTCGTCTGAGCCAGAACGCCGAGGATCTGCAGGCTCCACGCCAGGCTCCCAGCGTCGGCGGCGCTGAGCCACTCCACGAAACCCGTCTTATTCAGGTACGGAGCCTGGGCCCGAGCGAGCCGCCTATAGTAGTGGCGGTCGACGCCCAGCAGCGCCTCGTGGACCGCGGCGAGCCCCTCGGAGCTGAGGCTGGTGAGCTTCCTCTCGTTATAGCTCCTCGACGCCAGCAGCGGAGGGTTGAACCCCAGCGCCTTGAGCGTCTCCACGGTTTTGACGATCTTCTCGGTGGGCTCCTTGACCAGGATCTTCTTCATGCCGGCCCTCTCGGCGAAGGGATTGTACTGGGCCATTACCGCCGTGAGCTCTACGTGCCGACGCCCCGTGAGCCCCAGCGTGTCCTTGACGAGCCTGGCGCCGAGCCCTATGGTCCGGTACTTGGGGTGAACGATCACACGGCTGATGAGCGACCAATCCGTGTTGAGCTCCTTGAGATACGGCCTGTAGCCGACGGCCTTCACACGCCCCGTCGCCGTGGGCGCCGGGTACGTGTAAGCTATCACGCCGATGAGTTCATCCCCGATCCTCATGGAATAGAACTTGTGGGGCGCGACCACCCGGTGGTCCCTGTAGTGTAGGTACGCGAGCCTCATGTAGTCCTCCTTGGACGACTCTTGAACCGTGACGTATCGGGCGACTGTGCAGCCAGCGGCCTCCGCGTTGGAGTAGTAGTTGACGCTGATCTCGGCGCCCCAGCCCTTGCGTATATGGACGCTGGGGCATAGATCGTCGAAGAGGTCGGTGTGTGTAGTCGCCACTATCAGTGTGGCGCCGCTGCGGCGAGCCAGTTTCTGGACGTTGTAGGCAACTATCTTGGCGGTGGGTCTGTCCAGGGTGCTGCAGAACTCGTCGCACAGCCAGTACGGCTTCCCCACGTCCAGCAGCTGCGCGATCCTGAACCTGTAACGCTGGCCGTCGCTCAGGTGGCCCGGACGCCGGAGGAACAGGAACGCGTCGTTGAGGCCCACCTTGCTGAGCAGCCGCAGCGCCTCCTGGAAGCTGTCGCCTACGAGGTCTATGATTGGCCTGTCGCCGGGTGCCTCCAGCTCCGCCATGGAGGTGGCTTCCTCGCCGAGGTCCTCCCCGAGGGCACGCAGCAGCACAGACTTGCCGCTGCCGCTGTCCCCCGTGATGTAGACCACGTCGCCCACTGCCAGCTTCACCTCGAAGTCCCTGTAGAGCACGTGCTCCTGCGTCTCGTCGACGCCGAGGCCGAAGGCCTCCGCCACCTCGATGGTTCGCTCCGTGAGGGGCGTCTTGGTCTTGAAGCTGATGTCGTAGACGTAGCAGCCCCGCTCCCTGTCGTACCTGCGTGCCCTCCTCCGGGCCCTCACGGGAATAACCGTCTCCATCCTATGCCTCTCGGTAGCCGAATAGCGAGCCCAGCAGGGCGCCGACGATGAGCATGATACCGTCGAAGATTGCTGGGTTCCACTCATCGAACACAAGCATGTGCACCAACTCAAGGGCAACGAGGCCCGCGAAGAATAGTATCATCAACCATATCGACAACACGAACCTGTCTGACGGCAGCTCCTCCTGGACGCGAACCCTCCTGGCGGCGGAGTCGTCCTCCACTGTCTTCCTCTTGGTCAACGCTTTCCTAAGCCACGACCACACGCACCCTCTCCTCCTTTTCGCTGTACTTCCTGAGGCTCACCCGGCGGCCCAGTATCTGGACCTCCCTGATGGCCTTCATCATCTCGTCACGGGGGAGGATCAGCACGACCTCCTCGACCAGCTCCAGGGGTATCCTGGTGGCGCCCCACTCGTTGTGGACCTCCACGACGTCCTTCCCCAGTATGATCATCTTCTTCTTTCTGCCGCTGCAGCCGAGGTAGATGCCCCAGTCCTTGCAGTAGGCCTCTGGGCTGGCCTCGTGCTCGCTGAGTTGGGCCCGTATGTCCGAGGCGTCCAGCCACCTGACCATGATGAAGCTGCCCCTGGGGAGTTCACCCCTCTCGATCTCCTCTACGCTTACGCGTCTCAGATCCATTGTCCTCCTCTCATATCCACACGTTCCTCAGGCTGTTTAGCCCGCTCTCATTGAGTATCCTCATCTTGACGGCGAGGCTCATGCCGACGTCGTCGACCGCCGGCGCTATCTTCGGCTCGTACGAGCCGTCCGGCTTCCGGGCGGCCACCAGGTCCAGGTCGCAGACGTAGCCCATGCCCGGCGTGTACCTGTGGACGGCCCTCACGATCTGGAAATCCCTCTGGTCGACGCCGTCCTTGAGGCTCGTCAGCGTCACCTTCATGGGCGGTCTGTACCCGAGCTGGCCACGCCCCGGGACGGTGACCCGCGCCGAGACCAGAGGATCCTTCCGGTGGGCGACGATGTTGTCCGCGACGTAGCCCGCATAGTCAACGTCGGTGATTGTCTTGTCGACGAGCCTCAGCGTCCGCTTACCGTAGGCCGTCTGGCTCGCGGAGTCGCTGTCCGCGCCGGCCTTCTCGTTTCGTATGAAGCGGAGCTTGTCGACGAGGATGCCGCCGGTGCCTATGCCGGCGCTGTGATTGGCCTTGATCTGCACCGTGTCGAGAATGGGCCCCGGGTTCCCGGTCTTCGAGAATGCGCTGATGTTGACGCTGTACTCTACCCAGGTGGCTGCGGCGCCCGGGGAGACGCCTGTCTTCTCGTAGTAGTCTGTGACCCAGATGCTGTTTCTCCACAGCTTGACGTCGAAGTCGTCGATGTTCAGCGTGGCGCCGTACTTCATGTAGAACTTTATTCGGTCGAAGCCCGAGGTGTCCAGGTCCGTGAAGTTGAGCCTCATCCTGTACTGTGTGCCGGCGCCGGTGAACTGGAACTTGACGCTAGCGGTGCCCGCCTCCTTGTCGCCGGCGTCGCTCTGCGGGTAGTTGGCGTCGGTGGGGTCTGGGCTGCTCCAGCCCTCAGCCGACTCGGTCAACGCGTCCTGGTCGGCGGGGCTGTACTCGGCCTCGAACACGATCACCCTGACGTCGTTCACCAGCCTGGGGCTACCCTTGATGCTCTCCTTCACCTGGATCTCCAGTATATTCGCGGTGTTGCCGTCGCTGCCGTCACTGATGGCGTTGCTGCAGGTGAAGGCCCCGTACTTCTTGAAGCGGAGGGAGCCGCCGGGGTCGACGTAGAAGTTGGCGCCCGTCTCGCCCGACGCGAACGTGGCGGTCTCGGCCAGCTTCTCCAGGAGCGTCCAGACGCCCTCCTCGTTGAACTTGTTGACGATGGAGCGGTTCGTCGTGTCCTTGTCCTGGTAGAACTCGCCGCCAGACTGGTCCATGACGTCGTCGACGATGCTGCTGATCAGGGTCGCCGACATGTACTCCTTTGTGAAGGTCCGCTCGTGAAGCATCTCGCCCAGGTCCTCGCACACCAGCTGCACCACTGGCTCGTCCGGCTCCCCCAGCGCCGCCCGGTCGATGACCCTCGCCGTGATCAGCTTGTAGACCAGGGTCTCAGACTCGGCGCCCAGGTACACCATGACGATGTTCCCCGCCCCGACCCGGGCGCCGCCGCTCAGAGGCTCATACTGGCTGAGCCTGTACGCCTCCTCGTCGGTGAGGGCCCTGGAGGCGACGAGGGGCTCGTCCACGTAGCAGGTAGTGTAGCTGCCGTACCCGCCGTCGGTGTGGACGCAGCCGAAGGTGAGATCATGGGCGTCCAGGGTTATTGCACCCATGGTGCCGGAGGCGTCGCCATCGAGCTCGCCGTCGACGTAGAGCGCGATCTCGTCGTTCTCCGGATCGATGACGCCCACTATGTGGTGCCAGGCCCCGTCCGCCACGGTCTTCGAGGAAGTGCACTGTCTGACGTTGGCTGAGTCGTCCTTGACGTAGAGCCTGACTTTGTCGCTGCTCCAGTTGAACTGTATCCTGTTCCAGTCGGCGCCGATGGTCTTCCCGAAGCCGCAGATGACCCCAGGGGCGCCGGCGCTGGCCTTCACCCAGAACGCGACGCTGAGGGCGCCCGTGGCCGCCACGGTGGTCGTTAACCCCGTGTCGAGGCGGCAGCTGCTCCCTGCGAGGAAGTAGAGGCAGTGCCCGTAGACGCCGCCGCTGTTCCACGTCGCGTTGACTATGCCGCTCTGGTGCCTGTTACGGCTGAGGTCGTAGGCCTTGGTGCCTAGGTTCTCGTCTAGGCTGTACCGCCGCTGGGTAACGCCGAGCAGCGGGTCGTTGAGCATTGTGAGCCTGAGGCCGCTCACAGCCGACGTGGTCACCAGGTCGGCGACTAGCTCAAGCAGCTCCTCGGGGATGAGCGGCGGGTTTTTGAGGATCGTGGCGTAGTCGTAGTCGATCATGGCCGTCTGGTTCGGCATGCTGCTGCGGGCGTAGAGCTTCACGTACTTGACGGTCTTCCCCGCCGCGAGCTGCAGCATCTTGGCCTCGAAGCCGCTCGGCGCATTGATCCATCCCGACGTCGTCGATGAGGCGTCCGTGTACTCGACCTCCACCTTGTACTGGGGCGAGGTGCCGCGGCCCCTGAGGCGGGCCCTGAACAGCGGGTAATCGTCAGAGTCCAAGCTGAGGCCGCTCACGTCTCGTCTCCACCCGGCGCCGTTCACGGCGCCTCCCTCCGTCACCGTCATGATGGCGTAGTCTCCCGAGGCGTCGCCGGCGTTACCGAAGCTCTCCGCGGCCGCCGACTGGAACTTGATCCAGAGGCTGCTCCTGAAGCAGTCGTCAAGGAACCCCGGCTCCTCGTAGACCTCGACGTGGCTCCTGGCCCATCCCGGCGTCGGCGTTAGCCGCCCCTCCTCATCTTCTCTGTTAGGCGTGGCCCCAGCTCGTCCAGCCACTGGTCCATCTCAAGTGGGCTCCTGGGTTGCCTCTCGAAGGTGACGAAGATGGGGCCGTAACTGTGTGTTTGGCGCGTCGAGATGACGCGCTCCTTCTTGTGTAGGAGGTAGAGGCCGGTCTCAGGCACTACGCCGCCGGCCTGCATGCTCTTTATCCTGGAGTAGACGAGGGCGCCGGCGGCAAGCGCCAAAGGTATCACCCACCAGTTTCCCGTCAGCGTAGCGAGGATCGCCTGAGCCGAGGCGGCGGCGCCCGTAGAGTCCTTGAGCATCTTGGTGAGCTGGGTGAGGTTTCGGACCACCTGGATCATGTTGAGGAACCCGTACATGAGGGCCGTGGGGTTCAGTTTCGTGATGGCCCTAGACGTCTGGGTGATGGCCAGCCTCGATGCGTTCATGGCTCGTATCGTCATCAACATGGTGGGCAGCGAGCTGGAGCTCATGGCCTGGGCGTTCTGTAGGGATGCCGCCGCCTGGTTGGCGCTCTCGCTCGCGGAGTTGGCCGAGGCTTGTGCCTGTTCGAGGCCTGTCACCTGGACGTTGTACTCGAGGTCGACGCGGTCCGACACTATGTCACCCCCGCCGCCCTGTAGAGTATCTCGCGGCCCGTGTTCAGCCTCTCAGCCAGCACCGCTTGGAGGATGAACGGCCTCGCCGGCGTCCTGCTGGTGCCGTCGTGGACGTGGCGGGCGTAGTCCACCTCACGCCCAGTCAGTGGGTTGACGTGGCCCCCGCCGCCAGCCACCAGCTTGGCTGTGAGGAGGCTCGGCCGCTCGACCCTGACCGAGTCCCTGAGGGCCCCGGTCCGTACCGGGCAGAAGGCCCTAGCGAAAGTCAACATGCGCGGCAGCTGGAGGCATAGGTCTGCCGCCTCCTGGAGGCTCTGAGGTATCATCTGAAGCTCCATCCCCAGGTCCACTAGCCGCACCGGCTTCGTCACCTTCACTCACGTTACCTCCTTCTCGTCAGGCGTCTGAGCTCGTCCTCGAGGCGCCGCTCCTCCCGGTCTCTCTCGTCGGCGAGAGTCTCCAGATAGACGCCGAGCCTCTCCACGAACCTGGCCGGCTGAGCGCTGAGCTCGTCGCTGGTCCAGCCCATGGTGGCGCAGAGGGCTACGTCGTCCAAGAGTGGGCTCGGCTTGCCTCGCTTCACAGCCTCTACGATTTTTTTCGCTCCTCCAGGGTCACCCCGTTGATTCGTTGAGTGTAAGCGATCATCTCCTCAACCAGCTCAGGCGGCTCGATGGAGTGGATGCTCTCAAGCGTGATGGACAACGGCTCCCCGGCCTCGTCGACCAGGTCCCACTCGACCAGCGTCTGCACGAGCATCATGTCGTTGAGCTTCCAGGGGTCGACGTCGGGCTGTAGGTCTCCTCCGTCTCGCTTCCAGCTGGTGGCCTCGCGTAGCGACTGCTGCTTCATGCCGTAGGTCCACGTCCTGAAGATGAGGCGGTGTCCCCGGATAGTAGTCTCGTGTCTCATGGTGATCACGTGAAGCTGTGCTCCAGGTATCCTCCCGTGAACTCGACCCTGCAAGCTATGAGGTCCTCGGGCTTGACCACCGGGTCCACGAGCCTCATCTTGCCCTTGCTGAACTGGATGTGCTGGCTGTTTGGCAGCATGACTTTGAGGTAGATCTCCGTCTGGTCTAGGAGGTAGCTGAGGTACGTGTCGTCCTGGATGTTCATGGTGAGCCGGGCGTCGCAGAGCTGCTCCATCTCCTCGAGGCTGCTCAGCTGCTTGGAGCCGGTCTCGTTGAACACAAAGTTGGGCTTCAGCTGGTTGTCGACGCGGAAC
>Ga0315543_1005257_pt1 | contig 10205 bp, 5 predicted proteins | sample SalMarSW160210MG_2_FD_203098 | JGI IMG/M metagenome (GOLD analysis project Ga0315543, IMG submission 203098) | Salt marsh sediment microbial communities from the Plum Island Ecosystem LTER, Massachusetts, United States - Salt Marsh Sediment SW1601-210 ...
ACCTCTGTCTCGCCTAGTCGCCTGGGCCACCGGGTTGCCTGAAACCTTCATAAAGCCAGCCCGGTCCGGTATCCCTCATTGGTAGCTTCCAGTATTCTCCGCGGTTCGGAAGAATTGCCTATGCAGTATATTTTAGGGGCCTTGCCTTCAAGGGCTTTGTATAAGTGCTCATTCGCCTTGTAGCCGACTGCAATAATGATTGTGTCGGCTGGAATGGTTTCCTTCTTACCTTCAGCATTAGTTATGCGAACACTGTCTTCCCTTATCTCTTCGCAGGTTGAGCTGGTCCGCAGGGTCACCTTTTTGCTCCTCAACCCGTCAAAGAGCCGGCGTCTCGCCATGGGGAACATGTCGCTAGCAATTCGCCTCAATATTTCTATTATAGTCACCGTCTTTCCCCGTTCTGCCAGATAGTGCCCCGTCTCTCCCCCAACCATTCCCCCACCGATGATGACCACATTCTGACCTGCCTTTGCTTTGCCGGAGAGCACATCCTGAGCAGTAACCACATTTGATTTATCAATGCCATCTATGTCAGGCATGGCTGGAGTGCCTCCTGTGGCTATCACAACGGCATCCGGATTCCCTTCAGTAACGATTTCAGCAGTGGCATCTGTATTAAGCTTAACTTGCACTCCAGCTTTCTCAACCTGATTGACCAGGTAGTTTATCCATGGGAAGATATCGCTCTTAAATGGAGGTAGGGCTGCTATATTCAGTTGCCCACCCAGCTCCGCATCCTTTTCAAAAAGGGTAACCTTGTGACCTCTCTGTGCTGCTACAATGGCAGCCTGCATGCCGGCCGGACCACCGCCAACTACAACCACATTCTTTGTTTTTCCCACAGGCTTAGTTTGGTATTCCTTCTCCCTGCTTACCGTGGGATTGACGACGCAGGTTACACCCTCGCCGCGTTCATCGAAGGCCAGCCGTTCAATACACTCCATACAGCCTATGCACGGGATAATTTCATCAAGCCTTCCTTCAGCCATCTTATTGGGCAGGTCGGGGTCTGCTATAAGACGCCTGCCTATGGCTATAAGGTCAGCTTTGCCCTCCTCGAGAATCCTCTCGCCAAGCTCGAGATCCAGTCTGCCCACTGCAATTACTGGCACGTTGGTCAGCTTCTTGACCTCTTCAGCCAGAGGTACCAGAAAGCCCGGGGTATCCGAAATTGGAGCGGTGGTTATATAGGACCCGGCGCCATAACCCGATACATGAATCGCTTGGGCACCCGCCTCCACTGCCAGCGGTACTACTTGTTTGGTCTCCTCAATGGTAACCCCGTTCTCCACTCCCCATTCTTGGGCATTGAGCCTGACCAAAACAGGAAAATCCGGGCCCACCTCTTCTCTGACAGCCTGAAGTATTTCTACCAAAAATCTTACCTTATTCTCGACCGAGCCACCGTATTTATCTTCGCGCTGGTTGGTAGCCGAGGAGAGAAAAGCGGCGACAAGGTACTGGTGAGCACCATGAATCTCTACCCCATCAAAGCCAGCCTTCCTGGCACGTCTGGCAGCCGAGGCATACCACCCTACTCTTTCAGTAATTTCTTCCAGGGTTAGTTCATGAGGAGGTTCTCCCGAGATACCCATGACTCTGGTGGGTACTATTACCGGGGATGGACTCACCTGCACTGCCTTCCCATCCCAGTTCTCCATGGTGGAATGCATTATCTGGATAGCTATCCTGGCATTGTATTTATGAACGACATCCGTCAGTTTCTGCCATCCGGGAATAAACTTATCATCTCCCAGAGATGCCCCACGGGGCGTGGTGCATTGCAGGCTGGGAGCGCTTCCTTCGACAATAATCAGTCCTACACCACCTCTAGCCCTTGCCTCATAGTAATCAAGCATTCTCTGACTAACAGCGCCTGCTTCGGCATAGCCGGTTCCCATCGGTGGCATGACTATGCGATTCTTCAGTTGCATCTGGCCTATGCTCGTTGGCTCAAAAACTTTCTTGAATCGAGCTGCAATCATCGCTGGCTCCTCCTTTATTTAATTTAATAACCATATTCCCATTTTTGCTTTCCAAGTTTACCATAAAACCAGAAACCACTGTCCACACCTTGAAGGAAGAACTAATCCATGCTGCCCATTTAGTGCTCAAGGTCAAGAAAATCCTTGTCGGAATGATGGCCAAAAGGAAGTGAGTTGGATGACTTGATAAAGAAGTTACAGGTAGCATATAATCCTGTTTAGGAGGAGTGGTTTCTTCCCTGGAGACGAAAGGGACAGAGGAAAGAAGAACTTAGCTGTCGGATGACTTGCCGGTAGCTAAGGGGCAAACAATCCCTGATTACTAAACAAGGTTGAGTTTTTAGACAACTTCTAAAGGGGAGGCTAATATGTGTGAAAGAATTCTGGTTTGTCTGGATGGCTCCGAGCTTGCTGAGCAAATTCTACCTTATGCCACGGAGCAAGCGCTGCGATTTAATAGCAAACTGACGCTTCTCCAAGTTGTGACTATGCCCAGCAGTGTCTACACGGCCTCGGTGGCAGGCGAGATCCCTCAGACAGGCGATATGGTAGCAAAGGAGATCGAAAGACAGGAAGTTGAGGCAAGGGCTTATCTGGGCCGCGTTGCACAGTCCCTGCTGAAAAAGGGGATAGAGGCTGAGTGTGTCGTCCGGGGGCCGTTGCAAGCTGGTAAAGCCATCGTGGAGTATGCCCAGGATAACGCAATCGACCTTATTTGTATCGCCACTCATGGACGGAGTGGGTTAGGACGTGTTGTCTTTGGTAGCGTTGCCGACAGTGTGCTCAGGAAATCGGGGCTCCCCATTTTAGTGATAAAACCAAACGAAACCGAGACAAAGTAGAGATGAACTAAACTCTGCCGGAGGGGACAATCTGGGGCGCATATTTCTTAAGAAGCCTGCTGAATCAAATAACTAAATAAAGCTGGGGACCAAAAGCAAGAGGGAGGTTGATGTGTTGAAAAAGATTGTTTTTCTGATTATCGCCAGTATTCTGGTGATAGGGTTGGTTCTGCCGGGCTGTGCTGGTGGTGGGGGCGGAGGCGGAGGCGGAGGCGGAGAGGAATTCGATCAATGGATTACATTCGCTGTCGTCGGGGCAATGAATGATGTCACAGGCAAACATGCCTTGTGGGGCGCTGAACTGGCACGCGACGAAATCAACTCCCAAGTTTATAGTGGTGCGGGTGGGATAGATGTGGAATTCACGCCCTACGGGGTCAAGTTGGTACAGGTGGACACCAATGAAGTGAATGGCACTCCTGACCAGGGCGTTGCCGCCCTTCAGGCAGTCATAGACGATGTGGACTTTGTTGTCGGCGGTGACCAGACAGAAAAGGTTCAGGTCTATCGAGAAGTGGCTATGGATGCCAAAAAGATTTTCATGAACTGCGGTGCCTCGGGCGCGACTCTACAATATTCAGTAGTTCAGGATTATGATAGGTACAAGTACTGGTTCAAGACCATCCCGATCAATGGTTGGTTTATGATGGCCAGCCTTTTCAAGATGACAGAAGCAATTGGTACAGTCTTGAAGAATGCACTGCTAGCTGAGGGAGATGCCGTGGCTGAAGACTATAGAGTACCCGAGGACGGCAAGCTGAGACTGGCCATACTTGTGGAGAGCACGGCAGAATACGCGAATACGGGACTGGCTGCCCAAGTTTATCTACCCGCTTATGGCTTTACCAAGATTGGCAAATGGCTAGTCTCTCCCACAGCCACCGACATTTCCACCGAATTGTCACAGATAGCAGCCCAGAAGCCTCACATTATCCTCACCGCATTTTCCGGGCCGGTGGGCGCTGTTTATTCCAAACAGCGTGTCGAGCTGGGAATACCGGCTATGACAATTGGCATTAATTTGCGCGTACAGGTGAAAAGCGCCTGGGCAGATACCGATGGGAAATGTAATGGTGAAATATATCTGGATGCCTGGGCGGAAGACTTACAGTACACGCCCAAGACGACAACTTTCTTTAACGCGTTCGTGGCCAAGAACGGTGAGTACCCATTCACTACCGCGGCTACCTACGATGCCATCTATTCTCTGAAGGAGGCTATCGAAGCGGTGTCGGCCGCCCATGGTTGGGATGACATCACGGATGTTGTAGACCCAGCCCACATCGATGCCCTTATTCAATATCTCGAAACCTCTTCCTATATAGGCACGGTTGGCACGACTTGCTACTATCCTATGCCAGAAGTTGACTTAGTAGGTGGAGTATATGCACTATCTGAGGCCCAAGTACGCACCTTGTATGACCTTGATAGCTATGGCAAGACGTATGTCCAAGATGACTGGAGAGTTTCGCACACGGTTCCTAGTGGGGGGCCCATTAATGTTGGGGGACACATTGCCCATGACGTGGTCTATGGTCTTGATTATCAGACTGGCATCGGCTCCCAGTGGCAAGATGGCAAGAAGGTGGGTGTCTGGCCAGTTGACCTCGGAGATGCCTATGACGAGGCTTTGACTGACCAGTACGGCTGCTGGAACTTCGCGTACCCTGGCACGGTGGATGTGCTGATACCGATAGAAGAGTTCCTGGCGCCGTGATTGGAGCAGAGCAACCGAAGCAATCTCGTGGTGGAGCATGGGATTGCCACGCTTCGCTCACAACGACAAAGTAGTGGCGGAGTTTATCTCCGCCTGATGGGCGGGGACGAGTCTCGCCCCTACGGTATTTCAATCGTGAAGGAAGGGATTCCTTCACGCCTCAGAATATAAGGTGAAAAGTGGAGGGGAATTTCACCCTCATCTCAATCCTCTCCCGTCGAGGGAGAGGATTTTTGTATGAGAATTATGCGGTCAACTCTATATAGCGGTGCTCATTGTGAGGGTAAAGAAATTTTTGATAGTTGGAAATTCCTCGTTTGGGGCTCCCGGTGCAAATGTTATAATCTAGCTAATGCCACAGAAGTTTGCCCATCTTCACGTCCACACTGAATATAGCTTGCTCGATGGCATGTGCCGCATCCCTCAGCTTATTGCCCGGACCAAAGAGTTGGGCATGGACAGCCTGGCTATCACTGATCACGGCGCCATGTATGGCGTCATCGATTTTTATGTGGCGGCTAAGGAAGCAGGTATAAAACCAATCATTGGCTGCGAAGTCTATGTCGCCGAGACCGATTGCCGTAGCCGGGAGCCAGCTCACAAAAACCCCGATCATCTTACTTTACTGGTCAAGAACGAACAGGGCTACCGCAATTTGCTTCAACTGGTTACTAAAAGCTACCTCGAGGGATTTTACTATAAGCCCAGGGTAGATAAGGAGCTTCTCAAGCTTCATCATGACGGACTTATTGCCCTTTCTGGGTGTGCTCATGGAGAACTGGCTCGACTTATCCTTGAAGGGCGAAACGACGAGCTTACCAGAGCAGCTTCGTGGTACAAGGAAGTCTTCGGCGATTACTATCTGGAGATTCAAAGGCATCCTATCCCGGAACTGGAGCAAATCAACCAGGAGCTTATTTCGTTATCCAGTAAACTCAATATACCACCGGTAGCCACCTTTGATGTGCATTACGTTGATGAAAAAGACGCCCCAGCCCATGAACTTCTTTTGTGTGTACAGACCAATACCTCTGTGTACGATGAAAAAAGGCTGAAGATGGCTGGTGATTTCTTCTACCTGAAGAGCCCTGAAGAGGTGGAACAACTGTTTGCTGACTTACCTCAGGCTGTGGAGAATACTCAAGCCATTGCTGATATGTGTCAGCTGGAGCTGGATTTCACCAAGCTACATCTGCCGCACTTGGAATTGCCTCAGGGCAGGAAAGCTGATGATTTCCTGGCTGAGCTCTGTTGGCAGGGCCTGGGAAAACGTTACCAGGAACCCGGCACAGAGGTCAAGGAACGGCTTAGCCACGAGCTTGATGTCATCCAGAAGACAAAATTTGCCCATTACTTCCTGGTTGTTTGGGATATAATCTCCTTTGCCAGAGAACGGGGCATCTATTTCGGTGTTCGGGGAAGTGCTGCCGCCAGCCTGGCTCTTTACTGTCTGGGCGTCACTGACGTAGACCCGCTGGCATATGGGCTTGTTTTCGAACGATTCCTTAATGTCGAGCGCCGCGAGCTCCCTGATATTGACCTTGATTTTCAGGACGATCGCCGTGATGAAGTCTTGGCCTACGTTAACCAGAAATATGGCTCCGACCACGTAGCTCAAATCATTACCTTTGGGACCATGGGAGCCAGAGCAGCGATAAGGGACACGGGGCGGGCTTTGGGCATGCCCTACGCTCAGGTTGATCGGGTAGCTCGACTGATTCCTCTGGAGCTGACCATAACCCTGGATAGAGCTCTGGAACAGAGCCGGGAACTTTATGACATTTATCAGCAGGATGCGGCAATACGTAACCTGATTGACTCGGCTAAGAAATTGGAGGGAATAGTCAGGCACGGCAGCACCCATGCCGCCGGTGTGGTTATAGCGCATGAGCCCTTAATCGAATATGTGCCGCTACAACTGCTGGGAAAGGGTGAGCAGCGCACTGTCATGACTCAGTTCCACATGGGGAACATCGCCCGCCTGGGACTGCTAAAAATGGATTTCCTGGGATTATCTAATTTGACCATTCTGGCTAAAGTTAAAGGAATTATTGCCCAGAATCGGGGAATCCCCCTGGATTTGCAGCACATTCCTCTCGACGATGCCAGGACCTTTGAGCTGCTTGCTTCGGGGGAAACCAAAGGCATCTTCCAGCTGGAAAGCTCAGGGATGCGCCGCTATATCAAGGAGCTCAAGCCCACTAACTTTAGCGATATCGCGGCTATGGTGGCGCTCTATCGCCCTGGCCCCATGGAACAAATTCCCACTTTCATCAGGGCCAAGCAGGGCATTGCCCCTATTCACTATCCCCATCTCATTCTGAAGGAGATTCTGGAAGAGACCTACGGAGTTATCGTTTATCAGGAGCAGGTAATATTTATCGCCCAAGCGCTAGCCGGCTATAGCCTGGGCCAGGCTGACATTCTTCGTAAAGCTATGGGTAAAAAGATAGCTACAGTGATGAAGAAAGAAGAGCGCAATTTCATCGCCGGAGCTAAAAAAAATAACATACCGCCGGAATTAGCCAGGGAGGTATTTTCCCTAATCGAGCCTTTCGCCGGTTACGCTTTCAACAAAGCCCACAGCGTTAGCTATGGCCTCATTGCTTACCGCACTGCCTATCTTAAGGCAAACTACCCCATTGAGTACATGGTGGCCTTGCTCGACACTTATTCGGATAATATGGACAAGGTCCGTTCGGCGATTGCTGAATGCCGGAGGTTGGGCATCAAAGTGCTCCCGCCGGACATTAGTAAGAGCCATGCTAGCTTCGCCATCGAGAAGGATGATGAAAATAATCCCGCCATTCGCTTTGGACTGGCTTCTATTAAGAATGTTGGCTTTTCCCCAATTGAGCATATCTTGTCTGGCCGGGACTCAGAGGGCGATTTTAAGTCCATAGAAGACTTCTGCTCTCGAACCGACCTTCGTAACATCAATAAGAAAGTATTAGAAAGCTTGATTAAAGTTGGTGCCTTCGACTCCCTGGGCAGCCGTAAGACGCTACTTGAGTCCCTGAATAAAATTATCTCCCTGGCTCAAGCGAAACAAAGGGCAAAGGAATCGGGACAGGTTAGCATGTTTGATGTATGGGGTCCAAGCTCCCCCACTCCCCGTGTTGGTTACGAGCAAGCCGAGGAGGAGGTATCCGCCAAGCAAAAGCTTATCTGGGAAAGAGAGCTGTTAGGAGTTTATTTCTCCCAACCCCTTGACTTCCTCGCCAGGGAACCATCCTCCCCAGGTACTGTTTCCTGCGGCGAAATCAATATGGACATGGGTGATGAAACGGTGACCGTGACGGGAATGGTGGTCTCGTTACGCCAGGCCCACACCAGGGATAACCGCCCCTTTGTTGTCGCTTCAATTGAGGACCTGGATGCCAGTATCGAGGTCATCGCCTGGCCCAGGCTCTACGAGAGCACCCAGGGGATATGGCAGGAGGGCAACATTCTCACCATCAAGGGCCTGGTGAAGGTCAGGGATGGAGAAGTGCAATTAAACTGTCAAGAGGCGATGCTCCTCCCTGTGAGGCAAGAAGTGCTGAAGGAACCCCAGCGTCGCCATGTCATGATAGATATCAACCAGTCGGGCGACGCAGAAAAAGACATCGAACACCTCCATAAAATTATGGATATCCTCAAGAGTTATCCCGGGCAGGATAGAGTTTCTCTGGCTGTTGTCAGCGAGGATGAAGTGACTAACCTGGAGATACCGGAGACAACAATAAATTACTGCCCCGAATTAGCTGGAGAATTGAGCGGGATAGTAGGCGAAAGCAACTTCAGGCTTGAACTGTAGGTCAAGCCTGAGCCACGAAGCAATCTAGGAAAGGAATTACCCGGGCTGCGAGGTCACTGGAAATAGACGCTGCCCTTATTTCTTGCTATATTTGAATTTTATGTTTACCTTAATTCCTTCGGGCAGTGTTACCTCAGCTTCGGGATTCCTGGCTGGGGCGGTGCATGCCGGAATAAAGAGCGAAGACGAGCTTGATTTAGCTATTCTTTGCTCCGAAGCGCCCTGCAAGGCTGCCGGCGTTTTTACTACCAGCCAGATTAAATCAGCGCCGGTTATTTTATCCCGGAAGCATATAGCAAAAGGGCGAGCGCAGGCTATTGTGGTAAATTCCGGTTGTGCCAATGCTTGCCTGGGTGGGCAAGGACTGGCAGATGCCCTGGGAATGGCAAATCTAGCAGCAGCCAAGCTAGGCATATCTCCTGAGGAAGTCCTTGTCGCCAGTACCGGTATCATTGGCGTGCCCTTGCCTATGGATAAAATCAGGGCTGGAATTCCCAAAATAAAGCCAACCAGAAGAGGAGGGCATGATTTTTGCCGGGCAATAATGACCACGGATACCAGACCCAAGGAGATGGCCGTCCAGGTAGATTTAAAAGGAACTAAGTTCACCATTGGTGGGGTGGCTAAAGGGATAGGTATGATCCATCCCAATTTGGCTACCATGCTTTGTTTTATCGCCACCGATGCTGTGGTGAGTGCTTATTTCCTGCGAGTAGCTTTACAAAAGGCGGTGGACTGCTCTTTCAACATGGTAAGTATTGATGGCGACACCAGCCCCAACGATTGTGCATTCTTATTGGCCAACGGCTTAGCTGGTAACGAACCTATTGACTTCGATAATGGCGGCGACTTCCAGGAAGCCTTAACTGCAGTTTGCACTCATCTGGCTAAGTCTATGGCCCGTGATGGCGAGGGAGCCACAAAACTTATTGAAGTCATAGTAGAAAGGGCAGAGAATAAGGCTGGGGCTTGCCAGGCGGCTCGCACTATCGCTGGCTCACCGCTGGTGAAAGCAGCCATCCATGGCAACGACCCTAACTGGGGGCGTATCGTTGCTGCCCTGGGGCGAAGCGGAGCAAGGGTGAGAGAAGACAGGTTGGATGTCTATTTGAATGACGTTTGTGTCATGAAGCAGGGTTGCCCCACCCCCTTTAACAAAGAAGAGATTAAATTGTATATGAGCAACAGCGATAATGTTCTTATAAGGCTATGCCTGAATTTAGGGGACGGCCAGGCCACCGCCTGGGGCTGCGACCTCTCTGAGGAATATGTTAGGATAAACAGCAGTTATACCACATAATGCAAAAGGAAATCATTGTAGTCAAGATTGGCGGCAGCACCCTGGGCAACCACGACACTACCTTAGAGGACCTGGTGGAGCTTCAGAAACAGGGTAAGTCCCTGGTAGTGGTTCATGGCGGCGCCAAGGTGACTTCCGAGTGGCTGGCCCGGCTGGGCATTCCCACCAGCTTTGTAAACGGGTTGAGGGTCACGGATGCCGAGACCCTGAAGGTGGTGGCTGCGGCGTTGGGTGGGCTGGTCAATAAGGAATTGGTAGTGGCTATTCAGGCCCTGGGAGGAAAAGCGGTAAGCCTAAGTGGCTGCGATGGCAACTTGCTTCGGGCGAGCATCAAGAGCCCCGAGCTGGGCTATGTCGGTGAAATTGTAGCTGTTGACCCCACTCCGCTGAAGCTATTGCTGAATGCCGGCTATATGCCAGTGGTCGCGCCCGTAAGCTTCGGCTCGGTTGAAGGCCGGGCCATGCTGCTCAATGTTAACGGGGATACTGCGGCCGGGGAAATTGCCGCGGCATTAGCCGCGGAAAAACTCGTATTCCTGACCGACGTTGATGGCATTCA
>Ga0315543_1005260_pt1 | contig 10200 bp, 16 predicted proteins | sample SalMarSW160210MG_2_FD_203098 | JGI IMG/M metagenome (GOLD analysis project Ga0315543, IMG submission 203098) | Salt marsh sediment microbial communities from the Plum Island Ecosystem LTER, Massachusetts, United States - Salt Marsh Sediment SW1601-210 ...
CTAGAGAATGGGGATAGAGCAGATTTTGACGACTATGCCAACGATGCCAACATAGCCGTGAATACGGGGATGGGTATGATTCCCGTCAGGTTACTTGATGAGATAGAATTAGCGGCTCCTGCGGCAAGCGTAACCTTCTCTGATATAGATGTTGATGTGGCACGGTGGGATGCGATGGCTGGGGTTACATCAAGGCATCTAGTAGTAGTAGTTAATGCGGCAAGTGCTGATGCTGTGGCAGAAAGGGCTTGCCTTATAAGGCTTAATGGGGATACTGGGGCGAATTATAATAGGCAACGGCTTTATGGTGCGAATGCCGCTGCGGTAGCTTCTAGGGATACAGCAGTTACTTATTTAGATAGTATTATGTTACCAGGAACTACTTACGCTAATTCCTATGGTGGTGGTGTAGTCTTATTTCCCGCTGCTTTTCTAACTACAAACCACAAATCCACTTTAGCTTTTGGGGGGTCAGTAGAGGAAAGAGTCCAAGTAGTTGCAGGGCGATGGGCTGATACATCTGCTATTGATACAATATTGTTATATGCTAGTGCTGGTAACTTTGCCACAGGTTCAACCTTCCAACTAGGAGTAGTAGATGAAAGGTATTTGGTTGATGAGCAATACAACACTGGCGCTGATTTCTTGCCGGTATTTGACCTAGTTTCAGGAGAAGGGAATGATTTATGTGCTATTGGGTATGCTAGAAGTGATAGGGCGGCTTGGACTGATTCCCTATATCAAGAATTAAATAATGATAATATTCCTGCAAATTACTTTTATCAGACATTAAGAGGGCAAGGGGGGGCTGCTTCGGCTTCACAAGGAAACACGAGTAGGATTGCCAACGCATTGATTGGGGATACAGCAACAGCAAATGCCTTTGGTGCTTTCTATGTGAATTATTCTCAGTATGCTGAGATTACTAACTATGTCCATACTCTTACATGGGGGGGGTGCCATGAGGATACTACCGGGGCAGTATTGGAAGGCACTAGCTCTAGGTGGAATGATGTATCAGCTATAACTAGGATTGAGTATATACCTGGTGTCGGTGCTAACTTCAAGGCAGGTTCTTTATTCAGTCTATACCGTGTCCCTAGATACTTGATAAACAGGCAGGAACTAGCCGCACCAGCTGCCACGGTAACCTTTAATAATATCCCGCAGGGCTACGAAGCCTTACAACTTAATATCTATGGGAGAAGTAGTAAGGCTGCTGTCAACGATGAAATCGTAAACATATCCTACAATACCGATGTAGTCGCGGCGAACTATGATACGCAGGTATTAAGTGGGGTTGGAGCGGTAGTTGCGGCGGTTAGAAATGCGGCGGATTTAGGAATATTAAGTGTTACAGCAGCAGGGGAAGGGGCTAATGAGTTTGCTGGCGGAATAATCACCATCCCACAATATGCTAAAGCCGATAGACACAAACACGCAATAGTAATTAGCGGTTTGAACGAAAATGCTGCGGTTCTTCTATCTGAGAGATGGGAAGATACCGACCCTATAACCAGAATAGATTTGACTTTAGCTGGGGCAAATAACTTTGTGGCTGGCTCTATCTTTGAATTAGTGGGCGTGATGCCCAGCACGGAATTTAGTTTATGGGTAGATGGTGAAGTTAAGGGTGCTAGCGATGGCGCTGAGATAGATGTCAACGACAACGGTTGGGATTATGTGTGGATGGGGGGTAATTCGATACCTTATACCGACTATATCAAAGTGGAAATAAGCGGGGTGGATACTATTTGGTACCAACCTAACGACATGATTATTGGAACTGTGTTACCGGATAGGCAGGGGGTTGCACAGGATGGAGCCTTTACTTGGGGGGCTAACCCCGCCGGTGTTGTAGTAGCATTAGGGGCGATGATAAGTGACGACCAACCTACCCCGGGTGTAAGTCCTGAAGAGGCGGCTATAGACATTATGCCCCCGCAGGATGTTGGCGATTGGTTTGAAGAACCTGATGTGGGAGGGATATTGCTCGCCAATCCATTGAGGGAATTGGTTACCATGCTTTCCGATAACTCTACGCTAACTGAGATACAGGCGTGGCGGTTGTATGCTTTGGCATTTATTCTGCTGGTTACCGTGGCAGTGGCGAAGTCGATTCCCGGCCATCTGGTAGTAACCGGTATGGCTTGTGGGGCGACGATAGGCGGGATGGTGGTGTTGACTATCTTCCCATTGTGGGCATTGGTGTTTGCAATCGGGGCTATTATAGGTGGGGCTGTGGCTGAGAGGAGTCCGAGTTTATGATATTGTATGAGGGGATATTTAGAAAAGGAGGTCTAAAATAGTGGGATTAGCATATATGCGGAATCAGCGAGCCGACTTCCAACATAAACTCAGCCGACAGCTTGTCGATAACTACGATTTTATAGTTGTCGAGGACTTGAACATCAAGGCATTGGCCAGAAGTATGCTGGCAAAATCGGTCAGCGATGCGGGATGGGGTTCTTTCCTTGCCAAGCTTGCCTACAAAGTGGAAGAGACTGGTGGGCATCTCGTCAGGGTAAACCCCAACGGGACTTCGCAGGTATGTTCCCAGTGCGGATGCCTGCCCGATGTCTCTAAAACCCTCGCTGTTCGTATTCACTCCTGTCCTTCCTGCGGGTTAAGTATTGACCGTGATGTCAACGCTGCCCGTAATATTTTAAGGCTCGGACTGAGCCTTTGGGACTTAACGTGGGGGAATACCCCGAGCGTGTCCCAAGAAGCCGTCTGCTTTAGCTGACGGAGTAGTCACACAAAACGAAAAGCCAGTGAAATTGCAGAACGAATAAGGGGTGTGGGGAATAAAGCTCGTGTTATTAAGCAAAGTGCTGGTGGTTATGCTGTATATGGAACAGGGAAGCACAGATAACATGAACAAATCTAAACTCCGTGTCTTCACCAATGAAATAAAAGAATGATTAAGAGATTTACAATATCCCTGTTGGTAGCATTAACGCTAATATTGGCTTATGCAGTGCCGGTGCTGGCCATTGCTGATCCCGACAGCCCCTCTCAAGTGGGTGCTTCTTATATGTATGAGGATTTGCTTGAGGATGGTGATGCCGGGTTACTGATAGACTACTATATTGACTATGCCGTGTTGCCTGATGAAACGGCAACCGAAGCATATATGGCTATATTCGTTGATACAGACGGCATTACACAGATTAAGTCTATGGCCCCCTACACTTTTGAGGGTGCAGTTTACACCGATAAAGGCTATGGGCGAGGGCTAATCTGGATGTACTTCACTCCAGCAGAGGTAACCGCTTGGGGGATAGATGTTGCTAATCAGGCGTTGTATGAGATATGGTTTTCGGGCAATCCTACTCTAACATGGGCGGGTGACCCGCCTAAAACAGAAGTTGTTGGTATAGGCTACTGGATGCCCGCGGGTGCTAGTGCATCAACCCTGCTTACCCTTCGTATATTGTATTATGCCCAGACTTTGGAAACTGTGTGGGGTGAGGATATGATATTGGAAACGGCATTGGGGAGCCGTTTGACTACGGCTGGCGAGGCGTATTTTATGAATGTTATTTCCGATTTGAGGAGTATGGCTCCCGGCGTGTTTTCCGCTGCAGAATATAGCCCAACCTTGGAGGACTTGGATTATGAAACAACATTTGGTGCAGTGGTTACCGATGGAACGGCATCGGTTTTTGGTGACCCGATAACCTTGGTTGAGGGAAGCCAAAGCGTAGACATAGATGGTGGTGTTCCTGGGACTATTATATTCACACTGGAAAGAGGCACGGAAGGCACGGTGACTGATGATGTTGGCACGGTGAACGGTTCTCCGGTAACCATAACAGAAGGAACAAACACCCTCACCGCCACAGGTCTAGGGGCTATAACCGTCGTGGTGAACCTAGAGAACACGCAAACGGCCATCACTAGCACGCTTACCGGAACAGGGTTTGATATGTCTGATGCTGCTGCCCTATTTGGGATAAGCAATGCGACATTCTCTGGTCTTTTGTGGGCATTGGTGTCGGTTCTAGTTTGCTATTCGGCTTACCAAACCTTGAGAACTGGTAGATATACATTGATTATATTCGACATCTGCATCATAGGTGGGGCTGTGTTGGGTTTCATTCCAGTGTTGATAGCGGTGTTGTTGTTTATAGGGTTTGGGGTACTGACGGGCTATGTGTTGATATTCAGGCACGCTACTTTCTAAAGGAGTTATAATATGGTTATGGTTAAAAAGTCTAAGAAAAAGAAGCGAACCAAGAAAAAGAGAGAGAGTTCTTACCAGAAGTGGGATAGGGGTGGTAGGATAGAGCCGTACACGATGGGGGAGGCTCTTGGTAGTAAAAAGTGGCCGTAAAGGAGGATAATCTGTGGGCAAAGGCTTAATGTTCCTTATGTTCGTTTGGCTTATCGTCTGCATAGCCGGTGGTGTGATGGGGGGCGATATAAGGGCTTTGGCAACTACCGAGTTGACGGCGGACATAACCGATGCGGATACGACAATACCCGTGACTAGCACAGAAGGTTTCCCCGATGCGGGTTTTATACAAATCGGTAATGAGCGGATAGCGTATTCCCACAGGACCGCCGATACATTCACGCAGTATGTCTTTGGAGGGGATATAACCAACCCAGTGTTAAGGGGAACTGAAGGAACTGAAGCAGTAGCACACTCGGCGGGAGCCGATGTAAGAACGGTTGAAACCTATATGCAGAATGCCTCGATAAACTACAATGTGGCTGTGATTGCCGATGCCTCGGGTTTGTGGGCGGCAGCCACCATAGTTTTGGCTTTACTCCGGTTGTTATCCAGTTTCTTCGTGCTACCGGCGACATTCTTGGGTACTAATTTAGCCTTGATAGGCGTGTTTTGGTGGGTATGCGTGGTTGGGATGGTATTTGCCCTCGGGGTGTCTTTGGCTGGGGGAAGGAGGGTTTGATATGCCACTACCAAAATTCTGTTGTTCTGTGTGTGGGGCGTGTTGTCCCAGGAAGTATCTGAAGCATGGGCAGTTTGGGAATAGGATGGCTTGGCTGAGGCGACATTATAAACGAAAACACCCTAAGAAATTTAGGGAAATGTATAGGAGGTAGGTTATGCCTATGGTATCGGCCACCTTCAAGACTAAAAAAGAGGCGGAGGCTTTTGGCAGGAGAGCCTTCAAGAATCCAAGGGTTAAGAAGGTGGGGAGTAAGTGGAAGGTTTGGAACGAGAAATAAAAAGGAGGTGAAGCATGGCGTACACCAAGGCGGAAAGAAGGAAGGCCGCCAAGAAAGCGGTTCGAACCAAGCGCAAGCGCTATGGAAAGAACCTGCGGAGGGGTTAGTTGGGCAACCCGGTCAAAACTTATGCTATAATATAAAGTTAAGAGGGGCTGTTAGCTCCAAAGGGTAGGTGATTGCTTAATGTCAGTAAGAGGATTAGTCTCTGTTGTAATCGGGGTTATAGCCTTTGTGATTATCGATGCCCTTCTCACTGCGGTAATCACTGGGACGGATACGGGTTCTGTCATACTCCGTTCTCTGTTGCGGACAATTGTGGCCGCCGCCATCCTCATCAGCGTGGTGATGAGTTTGGGTAGGAGAGAAGAATCCTAGCAATAGGGTTTAAGGTTAATTGGTGTAAGAGGGGCTGTTAGCCCCACAAGGTAGGTGATTTCTGAATGAGTGTAAGATCGCTAGTCACCGTTGTAATCGGTGTGGTAGCCTTTGTCATTATCGATGCCCTTATTTCCACGATAATTACTGGGACGGATACCGGCTCCGTCATTATCAGGTCTCTGTTGAGGACGATTGTGGCCGCTGCTATCCTCATCAGTGTGGTAATGGGTCTGGGCAGAAGGGGTTAGTCCTGATAATGGGAGAGGAATTTAATAGAGGAAGCACCCGTAGCGATAAAAAGTTGCTGGTGCTTCCTTGTTTGTTATGGGGGATGGCAGGTGGGGATTGATATGAGCCTATTCACCCCGGGCAAGATAGCCATAATCATAGGGATAGTGGTGGCCTATTTTGTGATTACCAAGATGATGAAGAGGCGGAGATGAAGAAATATCATTATTGGATAGTAGCAAGGGACGAGGGAAAGCCTTATCTTATTTATGCTTGCCCATCACATGAGGGGGAAGAAGTTGCTAGGCAAAAAGGGCTTGAAATGATGGGTGGTCTTAACTTTGAAATTAAGCGATATCCTACAATGGATAGGGATACTGCATCGGCTTTTTATCGCGGTGTGCGATTGGAAAAGGGTGAGGGATTGAAACGGGCTTCACAACGCATAGGGCATGAAAAAAGCCTAAACAGGTTAAGGAAAAGGAGGCTACACTTATGACGACGGCTGAAACGATAGCATCGTATTTTACCACTTATCATATTATAAGTTATTTATTTATTATCTTTGTGGGTATGGTGGTATGGTATGAATGGCGTTGGGCTAAGGACTGTAAGGAATATATCCAGGTATTGATAGCCGAAAAAGGGGGTGGCGGTTCCTTCAAGTTGGCTCGCAAGGATGGTGGGGAAGTATCAATTCACAACCCACATACGGGTATGACGCGAACATGGCCAGTGAATGAGTTGGCAACGATAGATGTTCTGTACCCTGGGGTGGGGTTTGTACCCGGATTCTTGCAAAAGACAATCAGATTAGCCATTGTCAATGAGGGGGATTGGGAACCGATGCTCAACCGTAGCCCTCACATGGAGAGAATTGCGAGTCCTGATATAGTGAAGTTCCTTAATGGTATACATGATGATAAAGGAACTTCTGAGGAGATGAAGGGCAAGATAGAGCAGTTGGTAAGTCAGATATCGACAGGCCCAACTCGGGAGATGATAGCCGATCCTGCCATATTGGGCAGTTTGCAGCGTAGTAGTGTTATGAAGGCACTCGCCACGGTGAGTAATGAGTTGGTGGAGGCTATGAAGAGCCTGAATAGCAAGTTGAGCCGGGCGGGGAACTTGAATCCTATGGTGGTTTACATTGGTATGGGACTGACAATAGTGCTACTGGCGGTTCTGCTATTTCAATTACTGCCAGCGTTGCCGGGGTTGCAGGAGGTAGCTGGGCTTGATGCCAAGTTCGATGCTGTGTTGAAAGCACTAGGAGCAGCAGGAGCCATTGTACCGTGAGGAGTTTGCTATGGCATTAGATAAAGATAAATTAAAAAGACAGAAAAAGGGCGGGGGCGAGAAGCCTGAAGGTGAAGAGAAAGAGCCTGTCAGTACCCCACTAGATAAGGTGGTTGATTTTGCCTTCAATGCCAGTCGAGAAAAGCTGAGGGAAGTAACCATTATTGACCGGCTACAGGGGCGGTTATTGCCCCAACTTGATTTGGAGTCAATGGCTTGGGGTAGTGTGTTTGCTATTGCTGAATATAGGCAGAACCCTGAATTGTATGCTAAGAACCATCCTGAAAACCCGATTCCATTACCCCCTGATTTGATTGGAGAGTTTATATACCGCACGGCACAGTGGCAAAAGTCGGTGGCAGGACAGAATCTTAAAAGTGCCATTGACATAGCTCTTGCCGAGATGGAAACGAGAGAACCTCCTGATGAATTTGCAAAGAAGGTTGACCCTTGGGACAAAGACTAATATGGATGATGAACTTTATGACAAAACTACCGGATATGATGACGAAACCGGTATAAAGTTTGCAAAAGGGCTTACACAAGATGAGAGGAAACAAGCCACGATACTCTACCGCCTGTTCAATGAGTTGTGGGGTGTTTGCATAGTGGTGGGTGACCCAGGTACGGGGAAGGATTTATTCGGGAACTACCTATCTTACAAGCTAAAAAAGTTTTTCCCGCACAAGAGGGTGCTACGGGATGAGAAACCTCGCCGACTTTATGGCGAGTATGCCGGGATTTTTAATGACCAGGTGATACAGGATGATTTAGCCAAGATGCGGATGATTGCCAAGGGTGTTGGAGCTACGCGCTATGACGAGGTGCTGGAGAAAGCAGCAGACGATTGGGTTAAGGGAGCCGGTAAGGTGATGCTCAAGAATAGTATCCTTTATCTTACTGAGTATTATCGCTACTGCTATAACCGCGAGCCGCACAATCCGATGAATAAGACAATGGGGGCAATACAGAAGGTCAAGAGGCACTTGGATTGCTTGGTTATAGGAACTACGCAGCTTGAGAGCGAGTTGGATAGGAAGACATCGAAGCCTTGGGTTGATTGGCGTGTGACTTGTACCCGTTCAATAAAGAACCCCACGGGCTTTGTTTATTTTATACAGAAGGTGAAATATGATAGGCACAGGGACCATTTTGAATTGGTTAGGCAACCGTTTCCTCTACCTTTTGATGCCGGAAGGCCTCGTTCTGACTTGGGGGATGGCAAAATAAAATTGGTGAAGCCTCACTATAGGCCAGAGAATGAGGAGGAACGGGTGGTACTTGAGGTACTAAAATCTGGCGTAGATAACTACGAAAAGCTGGTTGAGGTACTTGAGACCGATGGTGATATGAACGAGGAGGAGATATCGGTTACAGTGAAAGAATTGGGATTGAGGCTTGAGGGCAAGAGACCTAAATTCGTTATAAGTTACCCATGTTATTTTAAGTTGTGGAATAGTAAGTCTGCCCCACAATTAACTTCAGGCTTGAAAGTGGAGGGTTGAAATGGTTAAGACGGATATTGACAAACTCCTAAAAATCGACTCAGCTAAGGCCATAGTGGATGAGTTAATTCCTCTCATAAAAGGTGGCAAGTTGGAGGATTTGTTGGTTATATGGGTGGATAAAGAGGGAGACCACATCAGAGGGACTGTCACGAATACTGAAGCCGTAGGGCATTTGGAAGTTATGAAGCACTTGATGATTGACGATGCCTTGTGCGGTGCAGGAGGAGAAGAATGAGTTTTCTATTTGGTAGGAAAAACCGGGGGATACCCCGCAATGCCACCTTTAGGCTGACACAGGAGGGACGGGAGAAGTTGCAGGAATTCACCGGCGATAACAAGTCTAGGATATTGACGGCACTGGAAACACGCGGGACAAGTGATATCGAAGAGATATCCCAGGCAAGCGGACTGAGCAAAGGCAAGGTTGAGCGTTACATTCCCGTTCTTATACGAGGTGGGTACATACAGTATATCAGTATGGCTATGGAGAACGAAGGCTAGATAACCACGGTAAATACTAAAAAGGAGGCAGTTAATGACTAAGAAAAATAAGAAAAGGATAAGAGTTCGCGGGGTATTTTTGTTAGGAGCTATACTTCTTACTTTATCTATTACGGGTGGGCTATTTGCTTACGGCTTTCTAACAGACCAAGCCATTATGGGGTTAGCTAAAGAAGACGACTTTGCTAAAGTGGAAGTGGCTACCCTATCTACATGGCAAGTATTTGGGAGTTTTGCAGGAGAAGTAGTACCAGGGGATTTGTTTGTGGTAACTCCTCATGCAGATTGGACAGGGGATATGACTTGTCAGGTTACGCTTGCGAACATTCCGGGGTTGAGGGGAGCTTATCGTCTCTTAGTCCTAGAAGTTCAGGTCTGGGATGATAATGACGTCCAGCTAGGCGCGACTGAGTACTTGACCCTACAAAAGGGAGCAGTCGACATTGAGTTTTCGCAGTCTGATAGTCCTTATAGGGTAGTACTTACGGGCGGTTCTTATGTTAGTAATCGTGAAGGTTGGGCTGATGGAATGGAGGACCCAACCCTCGTATGTCAGATACTACAGAGATGACTTAGGTAGACTGTGATGAAGAAGTTCCTCAAAAGGCTCTTGCTTGGTCTCCCAGCTGCTATCCTAGTAGGTCTATTTATTTTACCAGCATCAGCGGCTCCTATTAGTGTTGACAGGCAGGTTGGAGCAAGCACTGATGATGTTGTGAGAAGACTAACTTCTTCTTACTGGAGTGATACTCCTGATATTTGTGTGGCTGGTGCACACACTGTTAACTATATACAATATGGTTCTGGTATGCGTTTTACTGACATTGTGGTTCCCCAAGGCGCAGTAATCACTGAAGCATACCTGACCTTAAAGTGTGAAACTTCAAGAGATACCAGTACCGTCAATACAAGAATAAGCGGTGAAGATGTAGATGATGCCCCTACCTTTGCTGATTCTGCTGCTGCTTTTGATGCTCGCTATGCAAATAGGACGGCTAGGGTAGATTGGGACGATATTGAAGCTTGGACAGTAGGAGAAGACTATAACAGCTCCGATATCAAAGCGGTTATACAAGAAATA
>Ga0315543_1005263_pt1 | contig 10194 bp, 18 predicted proteins | sample SalMarSW160210MG_2_FD_203098 | JGI IMG/M metagenome (GOLD analysis project Ga0315543, IMG submission 203098) | Salt marsh sediment microbial communities from the Plum Island Ecosystem LTER, Massachusetts, United States - Salt Marsh Sediment SW1601-210 ...
TTTAAGTATGGTTGGGAAGTTGAGCATAGTTTATTTAGGGGTATTTTGTAGGGGGGTTAAGAATGTATAAAATAGCTATGGTGAATATGGGGTCGGATATGGTTACAAAGGATTTTACGATTAATGTTGATGGTGAATTTGTTGCATTGATAGCAGCTTCTGAGAGGTGTCTTAAGGTTCTTGGTTACACTGATTTTATTTTTATGTGTAGAGGTATAGGGGAATATGAGGTTAGGCGGGGTATGGTTCTTGTTGGTAGTTTAACTATAACAAAGTTAAGTTAGGAGTAATTATTATGTTGTATGTAATTGTAGAAGGTGAAAATGTAAAAAGGGTTATGTTGGTTAAGGGTGAAAACAAAGAGGAAATAGAGTCAAGGATAAATCTTAAAGAGGGTGAAGTTCTTGTTGGTACTTTTATTACTTCGGAGTTAGCTGCTCTTGAAAGTAGTTCTTTTGCTGTTGTTAGTAACTAATTTTTAGGGGGGGTATTTATGATATGGTATGAGTTTAGGCGTATAATTTGGTTAGCGTTATTTGCGTACTTAGCATTGTGTTAAATTAAGAAAAGGAGAATGTACTTATGGGAACGAAAAAGAGGCAAGGTAATCAAAACAATGTTGTTAAGGAAAGCAAGGGAGAACGATTTGTTCGAGTTGTGAAGCCGAGAGTAAACAAGGCTGTGAAGGCGATTAGTGTGATTGGGTATTGTTCCGGTTCTGCTTACGAATATACACCGCAGCAGGTTAGCCAGATACTTGCTACGTTGAGCGGAGCTTTATCTGCATTGTCGTCTAAGTTTGAGTCAAAATCAAAAAAGCAGGAGGAGTTTGATTTTTCGTAATCGGCGAGGTAGTTTTTTTATAATGCTGTCTTCCTTGTCAGTTTGGTTGTGCGTAATAGCGGGTGGATGGTGGGCGATATTTTTGAGGTGTTGATATGATTGTAAATCGGCTATCGCCGTATGATTTTAAGGTAACTATGGATGATGAGGCATTACAATTATTGATTGATGCTGAAGGTAAAACAGGTAAAAAAGCAACAGAGATTTTAGAGAACATTCTTGAAGCAGGTTTTGAGAAAGTTATTGACTTTTTACATAGAAAGGATATATAGTATGTCGTGGAAAGAAAAGATGAAAGAGTTTGGGGGTGCGGATTTGGGTTTTTTGTCAGAGGATGGAGAAGTAATAACTTTTATTGTTGTTGGAGAGCCGGTACTATTAGAGGGTAAATTCAAAGGTAGTGTTTCTCAAAAAATAGGTTGCCCAGTGGTTACTGCTGATGGATTTACTTTATTAGTTGCTGGTAAACGACTTGCTCGAAAGATTAGCAAATATGAGGAGCGGTTTGCTGATACTGTATTTATGGCAATTCGACACGGTGAACAGGATGATGTTCATACCAAATACGAATTAAAGACTCTGGATGATTCTGATTTATTACTTGAATTACGAAATCAGGTTCAATCTTCTGAATTGCCGGAGTTGATACGTGAAGCTGTTTCGGCTGCAGAGGACGTTATGAAGGGGTAATTGTGTTTTTCACTCTCTTCTTTATGCTGCTAACGAAAAGGATTTTGTTGGCAGCTTTTTTATAGGAGATAATAAAAAATGGCTGGTAATACAAGAGGTAAGCTCAAAGAAAAGTTTGAGAGCGTTCATCGCAATTTTGATTGGTGTACAAAACATCTTACAGAAGCATTATTTCTTATTGAAAATCATAATCCTAATTTAACCGAAGGGATTAAAGCACTTGCAAAAGGTGTTAAGGTATTAGACAACCTTGCTCAAGATGTATATTCTCGATTATAGTTATTTTTGTAAACTAATTCTAAAATTATGTTTGTTTTAATGCAAGGATGCTGCGATGGGAATTGAAAGAGCTACGGTTATACTTAAAATGAAAAGTGCTATTGCGGAGGGTTTGTCTGCTTCTCGATTTATAGCTGAAATGCGGGAATTGGGTCTTTCATATCGCCGAACTGATATGTTGGCCGATTGGCGGTCGGTTGGTGAAATAGAGAAAAAAGAAGGTATGTTAAGATATGTTCGTAAAGACAGATATCCTACTGAAAAAACCATAGCTGCTGTTGAATGGGATTTAAGTAAAGAGTATATGTATAAGGTGCAAGTAAAGTTAATAATGCGTCCAGGTGAACCAATTACGGAGCGTTTTGTTAATATAATGTCTGACGTACCTTTGACTCCTGTTATGGCCGAAGCAGAAGTTGAGGAGCGATGGGGTGAATGGGAAAAATATGCTCCTGAAACAATAACAGGAGTGCAAGTTTGGTCTGCTGTGCGAAAAGTTATGGAATGAGTAGTATAAATCGTAAAGCTCATTGTTTGATACGTGAAAAAACTTTAGCCATACCGAGGCATCTACTTTTTTTTGATACAGAAACAAAGCAGAAGGAGTTACAAAATGGTTCAATCCAACAAAAACTCAAAACAGGGTGGGCGTGTTATTACCGAAGACAATATGGTCGTAACCTTAACCGCTACTTATGGTGCAATTTCAAAGATGCTTTATCGTTTTGGTCGTTTGTCTATAAACATATTGCACCTAAGAAGAAGCTCTGGGTGTTATCCCGAAACCTTGTCTTTGACTTTACGCTTGTCAAAGGATGGGAGTATTTGCGGAGAGTGGGGTTTAAGTTAAAATTCTTTTACGATGATGGAGTAACCTCTATTATTTCGGTTAGAGGACGATATGGTTCAATAGTTTTTCTTGATATTATGAATTGGTTTGTAGAGTCTCTTGCTAAAACAGGTGAACGAATAGGCATACCAAAGTTAAAAATTGATTTTGATACTTGTTTAGACGAGTATCTTAATGCTTATTGCAAGCGTGATGTCGAAATAGAGGTTGAAAATTTTAAGCGTTTTATTAAGTTTTTAGAAGGTAATGCTGTTAGTCGTCTTTGTTATACAAGAGGTTCAACGGCGATGGCTGCTTATTTGTTTCAGCATTACAGAAATAAGATTTATATACACAATAACAAAGAGGCGATTGATTTGGAGCGTGAAGCATATCGTGGGGGTAGGTGCGAATGTTTTTATTTAGGAGAATTAAAAAATGAAAATTATTATATTGTCGATGTTAATAGTTTGTACCCTTTTGTTATGCGTAATAATTTATATCCTACGAAATATAAACAGATTATTCATAAGCCTAAACTTGAGGATGTCAAAACTCGAAGCGAAATTTATTCGGTTATTGCAGAGTCTTTAATTGAAACAGATGAGCCTGTTTATGCGGTTAGACGTGAACGTACTATATTTCCGATAGGTAAATTTTGGGTAACTTTGACAACGCCGGAATTAAAGTATGCGTTTGAACATAATCATATTCTAAAAATCAGGCAAGCTGTTATTTATGAACAGGCCGATATTTTTAGTAGTTACGTTGACCGATTTTACAAATTGCGTCAAGAGTTTAAGCAAGCTGGTATAGCGGAGTATGAGGATTTATGCAAGAAAATGTTAAATTCGTTATACGGTAAATTCGGTCAAAAGGCGGAGATTTGGAAAAAAGTTGGCGAGGGTCCTAATGAAGCTGATAGAGTAGAACTTTGTTTTGACTCTGGCGTTAATAAACCTAAACAAATCAGATATTTATTAGGAGAAGTTTACGAATTAGTTGGTTATGAGGAAAGCTATAATTCATTTCCGGCTATACCAGCACACGTATCGGCTTATGGTAGAATGTATTTATATAAACTTATGAAACAAGTTGGTGAAGGAAACTATTTTTATTGCGATACCGATAGTTTAATTGTAAATGAGATAGGTTTGAATAAATTAGATAAGTTAATAGACAAAAGTAAATTAGGGTATTTGAAAGTAATAGAACAGACAAATTCAGTATTTATAAGAGGGTTAAAAGACTATTCAACACAACAAAAACAGATAGTGAAGGGTATAAGGAAAAATGCTGTCGAAATAAGAGACGGAGTTTATGAACAAGAACAATGGTCATCATTCAAAGGTTTGTTACGTAGTGGCAACCCTTCTACATATACGATTAAGAAAATAACAAAGATATTAGACCGGAAATATCATAAGGGGATTGTTAGAAGTGATGGTACTATTGTTCCTTTTGCTCTTGGCGAACCTGACGAGTATTCGCTTCTATTTTAGATAGCTTTTTGTCAAGTTCTTTATGAGCTTTGCGATATGTCTCTATACATTCTTTCAATTTATGAGCATCACTCATTCAATAGACCTCATATAAATATCTACGTGTTCTGTGTCATATCCTATATTGTATAGTTCTACTTTTGCTCGTTCTGGTGCTATTAAACCAGCTTTAAGAAAAGATAATGTTTGTGCAGTTGTCCAATATCTTGTTGGTTTATCTTTTTCGTCAACATACCATTGAGCCATAAGAGCATCAACACGCTCTGCGGGTAAATCAAGTCTTAACAATTCTGAACGTGCTTTGTTATCGTCATAAACAGCTTTTTTATATAAATTACGTATGGCAGCTATTCTATCATCGGTTAGGGACCACGCTCTTTTATACTCTGCTGTTGTTAATATAAATTCTATGTTTTCGCTGCGTGTTCCTATGTCTATAAGTAAACTACGTGCTTCTGAACGACTTATCATATATTTAGAATAAGCAGAAACAATGTCGTTGGCGGTGAACTTAGATTGTGAAGATAATATCTGTTTGATAGTAAAGTCGGTCATACGTTTAGCGTCAGTGTCGTCATATCCTAAGTCTAAATATGCTTCGTAAACTTCTGTTTCTGTTAACACGCCTTCTCCATACATTCGTCTAATATCAACACGTGTTAAGCGTTTGTATGCTATACTTGTAAGTTTATCTCTCCAAAATGGCATAACGTCTAATGCACGCAATAGCATATTAAGTTCGTCTCTTGATATGACTCCACGATGCAACATCTCAAAACCTTGCGTTGCTGAGGGTAAGGACCAATGAGCAGCCCAATATCTCTGTGTCCATTCCGGCGTTAAACCTTTTTTAACTCCCCAATCTTCTAAGGGTTTAGGATAATCTTCGTATTGTCCAAATCGGGCAGCTATTTCAGGAGTAAATGCTTCTCGAACTGCCATAGTAATTATATCAGCAACAGGCGGTATCGGATAAGCAAGCGTTTTATATAACGAAAGATAATCAGGATGTATGCCTATTTTTTGTAAATGTGTTTCAAGGCCGGTTAAAGTAGGATTAGTTCGTAACTGATAAGCAATTATATCTTGACTTGACGGCTTTGTTAAAATAGCGTCCAAATAAGTTTCAGCATATTGTGGATTTATGTCAGCAATGCTAATATCTTTAATAATTTTATCTCGACTCTGTTGCTGTTGTAAATCACCTTGAACGAGAAGCATTGCGTTAGGAATTGACCAACCTAATTGCTCGATATAAAGGCTATCGCTTGCGGACCAACCTACTTTTGCAAGATGTTTAACTAAGTCAGTATTGCTAATCAAACCCCGTTTATATAAAGTTTGTAGTTGGTCTGTTGTTAGTCGTTGGAGAGCAAGCCATTCCCATAATTTAAAATCAGTAACATCTATATTATAATAATCTTGTAACATAGACCAAACATTATATGGGTCTCCGTGATAACGACTATATAAGATTAAATCAGGAATTGACGGGTAAGGAAGTTGTGATTTATATAAAAACCCACCTAAAACATCTTCGTAACCTTCGCTTGCAATTATAGTTTCCCAAAAATCTTCGGGTATCTTCTTCCGTGAAAATAATAAATTTGCTTGTGCAGATGTTAACCAAGTTTCTTTTGAACGCCTATTATACTCTCGGGTTATCATTTTCATAAGAGGCGATAAAGCAGTATGTACTGTTTCATCTACGATTTCTACACCAACCCCAAGAGCAAAACCCCCCATTCCAGGTGATGGAGGAAAAGTTAAAGCGTTTAAGAACCGATATAAACCGTCAGGTAAACCGTCAATACCTTTTATATCGCTGAAAACACCCGACATATAAGAAGCGTATAAATTCTCTTTCTTTTCGTCAAGTAACTCAGCAGCTTCGACTTGTTTAGCCCAGTAATAATCGCCAAACGTAATGGGTGATTTTATTCCCATATTGACCACTTTTTAACTAAATCACCAAAAAACCGCTCATCAAAAGTAGCGTTCCACACGCTTGCTTTGTATGCTTCCAAATAACCTATAAATAACAATGGTTGGTGTGGTTTTGCATTAAACATAGCCTCTAAAATAGCAGACATAGTTAGTTTATATTCAGGTGCTTCTGTAATAAAAGGACAAGCCTCTGCTCTATCAAGAGCGGATATTAAAGCAAAAGTTGAGCCATTCCAACCGTAATATCCTTTAGCTAAAATAGAGGCAAGAGCCTGTACGGTTTCATACATACCTTGTATAACGTCTTGCAGGGCAGCGTGGTCATTCCCTCCCGTATAATCAGCCCACGCCTGATTGTACTCCAACATAAGACCGCTTCGATGAATGTTAGCTGTATTATAAACGGAGTCGAGTTCAGCGATTAGTTGGTCGTAAGTCCACGACATTAGAGGTATTCATTAGGCTAAATTGAATCTGTGCGTTTTGTATTTCCGATAGTACATCAACTATTTTCTTCTTATACTCAATAGCCTGTTCGTCTGACTCTACCGGAAACATTATACGAATACTACAAATTTCTTGATTAGGTTGTGGCATTGTTTTCCTTCGCTTTCTTACGTCTTTCCTTAACTACTTTAGTTACATTAGTACCAGCTTGCGTAATACCATATAAAGCTGCTATCCCTGTAATAATACCAACAGGATTAAAAGGTTGACCTTGTATAAGAACTAATGAATTTTGTAAAATAAGATTACGTAACGCTTCCTGCCTATTAAGGTCAGCCATACGCATTTGTGCAAGAGAAATTATGCTGTCAAGCTCAAACTGTAACTCTGTTCGTGAAATTAACCGCTTCGTATTATTCAGCGAAGGCACTTTCGGCTCACAAGCACAAATAAAAATTGACACTCCAACAGTTATTAAAACTGTTAACATAATAGAAAAATGATTTTTAATCCACTCCCACATAGTATCATACTCCCTTTCTAACAGAACGCAAACGAAATTCCTCTGATTGCGAAATAGCTAAAATATCACCTACTGCAAAATCTATCGTAAACTTAGTTGTTGATGCCTCAGGCGAAGCTGTCGAAGACCAATAAGATTGAATAAAAGTGTTAGGAAAAAAATTAGCATCAATCGCAGGGTCATAATGCGAATAATCAACAATAGATAATAGCTCTTTTATATTAGGTACACGCCAATCATTAAATCCTGCAAAAGTTAAAGAATTAGCATAACCTAAAGCCGATGCAAAATTATCTTTGCACCCATTCCAACAACCAGCAGCATTACCATCAGCACCCCACATTAAACCTGTTGCTCTGTCAATTACAACAGCATCACCGCTAATTGTTTTAGCAATAAATCTAACCTTATTATTAGCATTAAGCCTACCCTTCCACCAACCAGCTTCATATTGGCCGTCATCGTATGGCATATATTGAACTACTTGTCCAGTCTTTGGTAACTGTCGAGTTAAAATTACTTGCTCTGCGTTCATAGAATTTACTTTGTGTAAACCACAATAACCTTCTCCGTGTTTATTGCAATAAATAAATGCAAAGAATGTAAATTGTTAATCGAAAACTTAATCAACTCTCCTGAGTCCAAAGGATAGCCAACATTAACAGCAGCAGCAATACCAACATTAACCCAAACTCGTCCAGCGTTGTCAGGATGTGCTTTAATCAATACTTCCGTTGTTGAAATATCACCACCTTGCCAAACATAACTGGATTGATTAGCAAGAATGTTAGATATACCCTTAACCCTTGCTTCTGCAATATATAAAACCCCTAACGGCGAAACTCCAACCAAACGCCTTGTAGTCCCATCCCAACCAACAAGTAAAGCAGCAGTTTGTTGTATTTCATCACTAATACGTGGCCTACCCACCAACGGCGGACGAGTAGGTAAATCTTCAAATGTTAAAGACTTCGTTACTTCCGGCATAATACGCTAACCTGTTTCCTCATAACCAATAGCAATATCAGGTGTAGTACAAGTACCTGCTTTATTGTAATAACCGATTTTGCAAAGAGAACCCTCTGAAAGTGGTAACTCCATCGGTAAAATAGGTGCATATTGAGTAAGCAATGTAGATTCTAAATCTACTATCTGCTCCGCATCACGATAAACACGCAAATAAACATCGGCATTACGTTCACCCATTATCGCCTTTATAACCCTGTTCTTTCCTGCCATACCAGCAAGAGCGTCTGTTAGAGTTTCATCGCCTGCCGAAACCGTAGCCAGCCTAAAATTCTTCCACTTTAACATAATTTAACCCTCAAAAAGTTAATAACCAATTATCACTACGCTACAATTACATTCATAATCGCAGCTAAATCAACAGTATCAGCAGGTAACGTATCTGCTCCGGTTAAAGCAAACGTTACATAAACAAGCAGTTCTTCACCTGACTCAAAATGTAATGTAGGTTCAAACATATAAGGGTCAGAAGAAATCTCGTCCGATTGCGAATAACTACTCATAACAGACGCACCAATTAAACTAAAATCCATCCGATACATAGTTTTATCTTCTGACGGTTTCTTTGCTCTAAAAAGAATACCCGCTCTGTCCTCATCAAATAACGTCTCCCGTTCTTTTATCATCTTAACAAAAGTCGATAAAATATAATTCTCTCCTGATGTCTTATGCCCAACCGGATGTCCGACTAAACCTAAAATATCGAGCTTATGTCGAGCAGGTACAACAGCACCACAAGGAAAGTTCGGAAATTCAGCCGGAGAATTAGACTCGTCTAATATCAAATCGCCAGAAGCAGCAAGTGTACCACTATTATTCATATACTGAACAAAAGTGTATTCCTTCGCATCAGAACCGTTAGGCATATCAGCACGAATATCACCTGCTGAATACTGGTCATAAACAATTACAACCTCTCCAACCTCAGCATAACGACTTACATTAAACGTTTGACCCTCGGCAACTGGAATTGAAACATTGATACCCTTAGACTCCAAAAACTCCATTAGGTTCTTCTTGAAATTGCCTTCGGTGTAAAAAGATAAATGATTACCACTTTTTCCGCCTATCCGATACGCACCTACCGTCTTACGGTCAACACGCAAGACCAAAAAAGTATCATTACCTGACGGCTCTGTATATAATCTACGAACCAAATAAGACTTGCCCGCAGGAACTTCTAAATCACCACCGCCAGAAGCCACTATCCTTTTAACACAATTTCCCTGAATAAGCATAGTAAACCCCTTTCATAAAAAATAACCAGAAAAACACTGTGGTTAATAATATACAACAACAACCACTTACTAATAGAAAAAATTACGGACGTTTCAGAGTTGACATATGCCGAATAAATGTCGTCATACGATTGATATTGTCGTCAAGAGTAACGTCCGGCATTGTCTTAATCTTTTCCTTGCCTCTATCAATATGAGGCAGTAAAACCTCTGCAAAAGAAACCACTTTATCCTTCGCACCATCAATACCGGCAGCAATACGATTAACCCCAATATCCCTCGCTTTAGACTTCCACGACTCAAGCGTAACTCGTTTCAAACCAGCAGCCCATTTCCCTGACGAAACAGCATTAGTTAAATTTGTAAGCATCTTGTCCTGCTTAGCTGCTGCCTTTTCAGCAGGATTCTCCGTAACCCTGTCAATACCACGCCGAACATCCTCTACCGCAGCTTTTAATCTGCGTGCGTGCTTCTCCTGAAACTCTGCCGCTGTTAATTTAGCCATAATAATCACCTCACTACTTAAAATTACATTTTAATTACTTTAACTCCACTTTTAACATTATTTACTTTATTCAAAATATCACCAAAACTACCACTACCCTACCCCCATATATTATCAATAACCAACAAACCTGTCAAACTATTTTTTCAATATTTAACAAAAATCTTTCTATGTTAATTGGATAGCTAATATCGGAAACGATGCTGAAAAAATTGTTGTAAACCCTTGCTGCAAAATGAGTTATAAACTATCCCTTAACCCGAAAAATAGCGTCAATGACGATGACCTGCACTACCCTCTAAAATCTTAGAGAAAATACAAGATTTATTTTTCCAGAATAATATCGAGATTCCCACTCAAAAATG
>Ga0315543_1005266_pt1 | contig 10191 bp, 9 predicted proteins | sample SalMarSW160210MG_2_FD_203098 | JGI IMG/M metagenome (GOLD analysis project Ga0315543, IMG submission 203098) | Salt marsh sediment microbial communities from the Plum Island Ecosystem LTER, Massachusetts, United States - Salt Marsh Sediment SW1601-210 ...
ATCACGAAGTCCAGGATAGGTCTATATATGTGATAAAAGATATGATTCTAAAATAAATTTAAGTTTATAATGAACAAATTAAACCGCATTTTTGACCTGCTCAGGATTTATTTAAGCTACTGCCTTAAGAGGGAATATTGCAATTCTTATCCCATAAGAATCTGGATAGAATTATCCAGCAGGTGTAATCTAAAATGCCGCTTTTGTTATAACAGAAACCTCCCGCCCGAACAGAGGGGCGATATGGATTTTAAGCTATACAAAAAGATAATTGATGAAGCTGCAGGTAAAGTTCACGATGTTAATCTTTTCCACAGGGGAGAACCGCTTCTTAATAAAAATATAGTGCCTATGATTGCCTATGCCAGTAGGAGGGGGATAAAAACCAGGATTCATACCAATGCAACTCTTATGAATAAGAAGCTTGACAGAGAGATGGTACTGGCAGGTCTTGACCTGGTATCCTTCTCTTTTGATGGATACACAAAGGAAATTTATGAAAAAAACAGGACAGGAGCCAGATTTGAAGAGAGCCTTAAAAATATAATCGATTTCCTTAAAATAAAGGAGCAATTGAAATCAAAGAAGCCATATACGGTTATACAGGTTATGCAGGATGAAACTGAATTAAGAAGTGATAAAATAGAGAAACAAAAAAGAAATTTTTTAAATAATTTTAAAAATCTTCCACCTGATAAAATAGTAAGCAGGGTTCCCCATAACTGGGGAGGTTTGATTAAAATAAGTGGGGCGGGCAAAAGAAATGAAGTAGCCAAAAGGAAGAAGAGAGCTTACTGTACCTTCCCCTGGTATTCACTGACTATTTTTTTTAACGGAAAGGTATTCATGTGTCCCCAGGATTTTGAAGGAAATATTTGCCTGGGGGATGTCAATGAAGAGAAAATAGGAGAAATTTTTAATGGAAAAGCCATAAGAGAAATGAGAAAAATATTTAAGTCCGGTATTATTGATAATTTAATTCCGTGCAGGGACTGTGATAGAATTGGTAGAAAGTCTTTTCTGGGTATTCCTCTGGAATATATTGGAGTTTTTATAAGAGAACATTTAAAAAGCTAAAAAAATTCATATGAAAATATTAAAAAATATGGGATATTTAACAGGTTAAACGCCTGGATTGAGGTATGGATATCTTTTTTGTGATAAACCAATTGGGATTTTGTTCGTCTTAGAGTTAAAGATTTTTAAATGGATTAATTATAGAGGGAGGATGATCAGGATAGAAAGATATGAGGATAAGATTCAGAAAGAACTTTTTTCTAAAAAAAAGTCAAAAGTTGCTAAATATATAGACCTTTTTGTGGGCAGAAAAGGCTTTTTTAATTTGTTAAAGCATGAGCTGATAACAGTTTTATTCCAGGATATGCCCGGGGCTATCGGTATTTTTTTCAGGAACTTATTCTACCCCCTGCTTTTCAAGAAAGTGGGAAAGGGCGTAAGCTTCGGAAAATCAATAACTATAAGACATCCCCATAAAATATCAATTGAAGATAATGTGGTAATAGATGATTACTGTGTCCTGGATGCCAAGGGGTTAAGCAATAAAGGTATTAGCATAGGCAAACATATTTTTATCGGCAGGGGCAGTATATTAAGCTGCAAGAATGGAGATATAACCCTGGGAGAAAATGTAGTAGTGGGATTTAACAGCGAGATATTTTCAGGAAGTAAGGTAATCATAGGTAAAGATACGCTGATTGCTGCTTATGTATATATTATTGGCGGAGGACATGATTACTCCCGGGTTGATATTCCTATAGCCGAGCAGGAAAAACCTTCTTATGGTATTGAGGTTGGAGAAGACTGCTGGGTAGGTGCAGGTGCTATGGTTTTTGATGGTGTGAACATAGGAAATGGTACCATAATAGGCGCAGGAGCAGTGGTTTCAAAAAATATCCCGCCTTTCTCAATAGCTGCAGGCTCGCCTGCGAGGGTTGTTAAATCTAGAAAATAACGTAATTAAAAGATAACTTAATAATTACCTGCAAAAAATGAAAAATAAAATTATTGCTTTCTATAGGAAGAATAAGAAATCAATACTTCTGGTATTAAGAATTGTAGTAAGCATTTCATTGATTACTTATTTAATTAAGACGCGGTTCGAAAATTTTTCCAGCATATTTGAAATATTAAAGTCATCCGATATAATCCTGCTTCCCAATATAATCCTGCTTCTGCTTGCCATGTTAACACATGTTTTTGGGACCTGGATAACGGCATTCAGGTGGAAGGCACTTTTAAATACGCAGGATGTAAAACTGAGTACTGCCACATTAAGCGTGACAGTACTTATAGGTTTATTTTTTAACAATATTTTGCCTACTATTATAGGTGGTGATGTGTTCAGGACCTATGATGTTTCAAAAAAGGCAAAAATTCCTTTGAGCTCATCAGCTTCGGTAATTCTGGTAGAAAGGTTTTCCGGTACAGTAAGCTCGGCTATTTATGCTGTAGCAGCCTTATTTCTCGGTTTTACTGCTATTGGTAATCAGCCGGTGATAATACCTATTGTCATCTTTTTTGTGATAGTTGCGATTATAGCTCTTATAATTATGAAGCCCTCTATTTTTGGCATAGCTAAGTTTTTAAAGAGGTTTAAGTTTGCAAACAGAATAAAGGAAAAGTTATCCAATGCTTACAACACTCTTATGAGTTTTAAAAACCACAGAATAGTCCTTTTAAAGGTTTTGGTATACAGTTTTTTTCTTCAATTTGCTGTTATACTTAACTGGTATCTTTCTGCTATGGCCCTGGGAATTAACCTTAGTTTGACTGCATTTATATTTATAGTGCCGGTAGTATCAACTATATCTATGATTCCCATTTCAATCGGAGGCATCGGCCTGAGGGAGAATTCACTGGTTTTTATTATGGTAGCCATGGGAGTAGCAAATGAGAAGGCCGCCCTGTGTTCATTATTAATACTGTTTATGTTAATCCTGGTCGGCCTGGTAGGCGGGATTGTATATGTTGTCAGGCCTTATTTTGAGGGTAAATTTAAAAAAGAAAACGGCCAGGAAAGATTAAAAGTTTAAAGTGCTTAGAACTTTATGAAAAAAGCCACTCAGGTGGGAGTTATAAAAACTAAAATCTGCGATTTCAAAAAAGACTATAAGCGAAAAAAGAAAGATAAACACAAAGAAAAGATAATATAAAATTTTTATAATTAAAATACTTTTCATTTTTTTAGTAATTATTTTTATTACTATTTTCATTTAACCTTACCTAACCTACCCTGAGGGTAGCTGAAAGGAGCCGGGCATATTACTGGCTTATTTTTTCTGGGATTTTCTTTTCAAAAGGTACAATATTTCTTCCTGATTAACCCTGATTCTTTTAATTATATCTGCCGATATACCTACTATGAAAAATATAACCGAAATGAAAAAGAAAGTACCTCCCACAAACCCTGACCAGACATTCGGATGGAATGACCCGATTGAGATATAGGTATAAAGCAGAATAGAGCCAAATAAGATGCTTACTATAAAAAAGAAAAGGGCAATATATGAAAAAAATGTAAATGGTTTGTGGTCTCTATAAGTTTCAAGAATAATTTTAAAAGCATTTATACCGTATGTAAAAAGATTGGAAGAAATTTTTGAAACTCTTGAAGGGAAATATTTTACCTTTACCGGAACTTCCATAATCTTAAGTCCTTTAAATGACAGGTCAATAAATGTTTCCTGCGAAAAAGTGAATTTGCCGTGCAGATTTAATGAAAGCATGGTTTTTTGCGAATATGCCCTGTAGCCGCAGGACACGTCATAAAACTTTTTCCTTACCAGCTTGCTTATTAATCTTGACATTAACTTGTTTCCCCAGAATTTGGATAAAGGCATCCTGGGGTAGTATTTTTTGTCAATAAAACGGGAAGCGGTCACCATGTCTGCTTCGTTTTTGATGATCGGGTCAATAAGCCGGGGTATATCTAACGGGCTAAACTGGGCATCACCATCAATGCTTACCATTAAATCAAAATTATTCTCCACAGCGTATTGAAGTGCTTTACCAAAAGCTACCCCGTAACCCATATTATAGTGATTTTTTAAAACTTCAGCCCCTGAATCCATAGAAATTTTTACAGTTTTATCTGTAGAACCGTCATCAATAACAAGGACATGGATTTTTAATATTCCTTTAATTTTTTTAGGAATATTTTGTATTACCTCTCCAATTTTTTCTTCTTCATTATATGCCGGGATTGCTACTAGCAGCTTTTTTGTCATATTACTTACTTTTATATAGTGTTATTTTTAATATAATTAAACCCTAAAGTTATCTTTTATTAAATTGGGCTTACTAAAAAGTTTGCTTACAAATAAAACCAGAGCATAATTAAATAAAAAGTTCCCCGGATTTCCGGGAAAAATTTTATTTAACTTAAATAATTTTATAACTATAACACAAAAAGTAGTAGGGTTTAAGATTTTTTTATGTTTTAAAGGATTTAAAAAAATTATAAAAACTTATAATTTACCCGGTTTTGATATAAAATGTGTTTCACGATATTTGTTTGTTTTGGGTAATTAAAAAGAAATAAAAATGGGATTTAGAGATACCAATAAAAAAAATTTTTATGTCATTATAATTATTCTTACTATAAGCATTAATTTAATGAGCGTAATTGCGAGTAAATATATTGGTATGAATCTTAATCTTTCCGGAATCCTTGTTTTCTGGTTGTGTGTTCTTATATTAACCTACGGCTTGAAATTTGCATTCTGGTTTATTCTGCACAGGAAATTTAAGCTTTCCTTTATATATCCATTCTTAAGCTTGAATTACTTTTTCTCCCTTTTGCTGGGAAAGATATTGTTTGCGGAACCTATTACTTTAAGAAAAATAATAGGTTCAGTAGTTATAGTGGCGGGGGTTTTTGTTATAGCGCTATCGGGTAAAAAGATGGAAGAGGTTTAAATTATGCTTTATATTTCTTTAGCGGTTATAGTTCAGTTCCTGGTTGCTCTAGCGCAGGTTATACTTAAAATAGGAGCCAGGGGAGTAGATTTAAAAAAACCAATTGTTTGCAATTTGAAGAATAAATACCTGCTCTTAAGTATATTTTTATTTCTGCTTGTCCCCGTGATATCTATAATCACTATGAGGGTAATTGATTTTTCAAATTTTTATTCATTTACAGCGCTGAGCTACTTTTTTATAATGATATTTTCATGGGTTATTCTTAAGGAAGATATTGACAGGTTGAGAATTATAGGTAATCTTCTGGTTATCGCAGGCGTAGTGATATTTAATTTATAGACCATTTTTTATTTATGTAAGGAATTATAGTAAGGAGTATATATTGAAGAAGGTCCGGGAATTTATAATAAATAGGAGTGTTATTATATTAGCAATTCTTTCTGCTGCTATCCCACTGATTATTTATCTTATGACCCTGGAGCGCAAATTAATCGGGGGAGATACTGGCTGGTACGCCCTTCAGGTTACGGAGATGAGTCTTATGGTTCCTACCGGATATCCGGTGTTTTCCATGCTGGAAAAACTTTTTACCTTCCTGCCCATTGGTGATATAGCTTACCGTCTTAATCTTTTCTCTGCAATATTTGGAGCGCTATCCATTTTATTTTTATTTCTCTCAATCAATAAGCTGGTAAAGAATGAATTTGTAAGCTTTGTAAGCTCTATGATATTTGCTTTTATCGTTCCCTTCTGGGAAGTGGCAAACAGATTAGAATTTGATACGCTGCATACTTTTTTTATAGCTTTATTGTTTTTTTCGGCAATTCTTTATAAAGAGAATAAAACAAGAAAATATCTGTATTTTTTCTCATTCTGTATTGGTTTAAGCTTAACAAACCACCCGCTTGCGTTTTTTCTGGTACCCGCAATTGTTTTATATGTAATTATCATAAATCCGAAAATTTTTAAGAACGTTAAAGCAATTTTTATCAGTATATTGTATTTTATTCTGCCTCTGCTATCTTATTTATATCTTCCCATAAGGTCTCTACAGGGCTACGGGGAAGTAACTACTCCTTTGCGGTTTTTTTATTATATAACCGGGAAAGGTGTGACAGGAGAGCTTCATGGTGGAAGTTTCGGAGATAAGAACATTTCTTTAATTATAAAGGTAATTAAAGATTATCTGGGTATGATTTATGAGACTTATGGTGTTCTGCTACTTCTTATAGCTCTTATAGGGCTTATTATATTGTTTAAGAAAAATAAAAAATTTGTGCTCTGCACATTGTTGCTGGTAATTTTAAATCTTGTTGTCCCGCCTTTGTATGCAGGTCATGCGCTCCGGAATTACCTTCTTAATTCAATGATTGTTTTTTCTTTTTATATTGCTTCCGGGTTTATGTTTATACTGGATAGCATGATTTTATTGTTTAAGAAATCACTTAAGGGCAGGAAGGAATTAAGAATTGACAGATTCTTAAAATATTTTATGTTAACTATAACAGGGTTGTTTCTTGTTTTCCTACCCTGTGGTTTAATAATAGAAAATTATCCTGCGCTAGACCATTCCAGAACTTCTTATGTTTATAAGTTCTGGGATGAGGCATTCAGCAATATGGAGAGTAACTCCAGGATATATGTTCTTGCTAAATCAACAAATATTGGAATATTTGTGAATAAATATGAATATGGTGATAAAAATATAGAATATATATCCCATAAAGTTCACGAATATTCTGCAAAAAATATGATGGAGGCACTTGATAATGGTATTACAGTATATTATGTGGGTAATGATGAGGTATTGAAAACTATGTTTAAGGCCGAACAGGTAGGAATAACCTACTTATGGGCAAGATATGATGAAATGCTAAGACTTTACATGGTTAATGAAGCCATTGCCGATATTCCTGAAATTAGTTACTCCAGCGATAGCTACACCAGGGAGTTTGGAGAGGAATTTACTATAGAATATAAGATTAAAAATGAAGATAAAGAAAGTGTCAAAATTACATCACTTGAGCTTGAGCTTCCTGGAAATATTAAATTTTTAGAAACAGTTCCTGGCGGATACATTGAACAGGGTCCGGGCTTAAGCCAGGGTATATATATGTGGGTTAGTGATTCGTATATTATAGAAGCCGGCGGTGAAATAAATTTGATTATAAAGCTGAAAGGTGCAGCACCGGGTAAATCACTGATAAGATTCAGGTTAACAACAGGCGGTTTCTATGTAGACTGTGATGATATTGAGATAGAAATAAAGGATTGATCAGGAATTATTAACTGGAACCTGGTTAATTTTTTAAGTTTTTTATTGTATTTAAAATATACAAAGAAGGCGAAGATGAGCTGGAGAAGATGTAATGTTTGAGGTAAAAAAGCAGGTTAAAATAATTAATACGGCAGTATTATTTGTTTTTATATTAATTATTTCGTTAATTCTTACCGGGTGTTTGTTCTTTGAAGGATTGGGCAGTATTGGTACTGCTGATGATAATAATTCCGGGGGAGAGCCATTATTTTCAACATCCTATATAGAATTTGTTGATATTGATAATAACACTACCTACCCGGGTGAGAATATAGGAATCAATGTAACGATCATAAACAGCGGTGATGCAGAGGCAAAAAATGTAAAAATCAATCTTATCGCTCCTGACCTGTTTAAATCAGGCAATGCCCAGACCTCCTGGGATATTGATGTTCTGAAACTTGGAGAAGAAAAGATATTTAATACCAGTCTGGTCTTGATAGATGATATAGATGAGGACATACCGGTGGAGATTAAACTGGAAATATCTTCGGATGAAGTGGATTCTTTTATCGGTTCCGGATACAGCATAATGGTTTATGGGGTTAAGCCATTTGAAGGTGACTTTATCCCAATAATAGGTATGCATGCAATAGAAGACCATATTGGAGCTCCGATAGAACTGTATACCGGCCATTTTGATAAACTTTGCGGTGTTCTGAAGGAATACGGTTATGAAACTATTACCTTAAAAGATCTTCTGGACTACATAGATTTCGGAAAGGCACTGCCCGAAAAACCTGTAATCATAACCTCTGACGATGGTTTCCGGGATGTTTATACCAACGGGTTTCCAATTCTTAAAAAATACGGATACAAGATGACTGTATTTCTGGTAACAGGTGCAGTAGGAGAGACTGAAGCAGAAAGAAAGACAAATGAATATTTTGAGAAAGAGGTTAATCCGGAAAGGCCCATACGACCCATACTTATATGGCCTGAAATTAAAGAAATGTATGAATATGGTTGTGAGTTCCAGTCACATACCGTAAATCATATAAGATTGGGAGTGGCTTCTGATGAGGTCGTTCTATATGAGCTTACCCAATCAAAGGAAGATATTGAATCCCATCTCGGAAATGAAGTTTTATTTGTCGCCCTGCCTAAGGGAAATTATTCTCCTGATAATTACCCTTTGTTTGAAGAAGCGGGATATAGAGGCGCACTCAGGCATGCTGGAGGAGCTGAGAATATAAGTACAATTGATCTCTATAGTATAAAAAGGGTTGAATTTAATAGCCTGATTTCACCTGACCAGTATGCCAGTTATCTGGAACTGGATAGAAGTATAGGGATTGACTATGAAGTTGATGATTACATTAAGAAAACAGGAGAGGAATTTAATGTAGAGTTTAGTATAAAAAATACTGGTGAGGATAGCGCCAGAATTACTTCACTGGAACTGGAACTTCCGGATAATATAGAACTGGCCGGGGTGGGCCCGGACGGCAATATCAACCAGTATCCCGGTGTTAGCGGTGGTATGTATATGTGGGTAAGTGATTTATATGTGGTAGATAGTAACAGTGAGATTAATTTAATAGTCAAGCTTAAGGGTGTTTCTCCCGGGCAATCTATTATAAAATTCAGGGCAACTTATCGTGAGAATTATATTAACTGTGATGATATTGAAATAGAGATGAAGTAATGGTAAAGGATAGGATTTTTTAGATGTCAGCTTTTTGCTATAATATTAAAGCTGTTTTTTTAAAATTCAGTTATTGAAGTATTAACGGTATAAATATTATGGAAATTTTTAAAAAAATTTTAGATTATATAAAAGCTAATAAAAAGTGGTTTTACCCTGTAGTTATTCTCATTGTAATTGCAGTTTCATTTTCTTTCTTCTATTATTACAGGATTTATCTGGTGGAGCCAAATTTTACTGATGAGCGTTTTAATTACGTATACAGTGATGCAGGGGAATATATTAAGCCCGGTGGCAGCATAACATATGTAATAAATTGCAGGAATACCGGAAACAGGGATGTTGAAAATCTTGTTGTAGAGGTTGGCATACCGGAATATACATCTTTTGTCTCATCGGATAACAATAATATATTAAATAGCAATGGTGATGATGGAGTGTTATCTTTTGAGGTAGCTGAGGTGCTTGAGAAAAATGAAAAGGCAACGCTGTATTTTATGGTGGAAGTAGATAAGTCGCTGGATAAGGATACAGTAATTGAACTTAATAAAGTGAAATTCAAATATCAAGTCGGGGAAGAAGTATTCAATAAAGATATCGCTATAGACCTGGTTAGCAAGATTGAAAGCAGTCCTGATTTAAGTAACTTTAAAGTGGAAGTTGTTGATGAAAATGACGGTGAGACACTGCTGGGAGATGTTTTGCAATATGAACTAACAGTTAAAAATACAGGAGATATGGATGCTTTTGATGTGGAGATTAAAAGTGGTGTATCGGAGTATGTAGATATAATTGAGGATTCTATTTCTGGTTCAGGAAAATATGAAGGTGATTATGTATTGTGGGAGATTGATAATATAGAAGTAAACAGCCCCCGCACCTTTTCCTTTAAGGTAAAAGTTAAGGAAAATTTAAGCGGTAATGAACTTATAGCCAGTAAAAGCACATTAAAATATGGGTCAGATACAATAGAAAAGTCAGTAGAGGAAAAGCTGGACCTTTCTTCTGATTTAGCCGGGTCGGAAGCGTATATATATGATTCAAACGGTGGGGAGCTTTATCCAGGGGAAAGCATAAGCATAAGAATTGTTGTCAGGAATACAGGTGATAAAAAAGAGGAAAATTACAGCATAATCTGTCCCACGCCAGCAGGGGCTACTTATATCAGCAAATCCGGTACTGCCGAGGGGATAAGATGGAGTGATGAAATAAGGGGTCTTATATGGGATTTATCAAACCTTGGTGCCGGCGAGGAAAAGGAAATAACTTTTAGTGTAAAAGTAAA
>Ga0315543_1005267_pt1 | contig 10190 bp, 6 predicted proteins | sample SalMarSW160210MG_2_FD_203098 | JGI IMG/M metagenome (GOLD analysis project Ga0315543, IMG submission 203098) | Salt marsh sediment microbial communities from the Plum Island Ecosystem LTER, Massachusetts, United States - Salt Marsh Sediment SW1601-210 ...
TTGCGCTTGTCAAGTTTTACCTCAAGGTAGTCCCCGACCTCAAGATGAAGCTTATCGAAAAGCTCTTTGGGAATCACCACTTGGCGTCTTTTCATGACCTTCACTACGGACATCATTCTCTCCTTCACAGACAGTACTGCTTTATCATACTAGCATAATAATCATATCCCTATCAACTGCAATGAATAGAGTGCTACCCCTGCTTCAGATGATTAGGCTGGCACTCTTGCAACGTTGGGTTCCTCTTGTGGCGTTGTTTTGTGGATTACTGTTGGTATTGATAGAAAGCCTCAATGGCGAACAACCTCAGAATTATTGACATATTCCGCAAAGCAGCGCCCCCAAGCAGAGCGGAGATAATGGGGTTAGCGTCAACGACGAGCTTGTCGGGTCGTTTCAAAGTCGCTGAGGATATCTTGTTCGGTGAGTCCATGCTCTTGCAGGCTCTTCTTTACCTTGGTTACAACTGCTAGCATCAGCTCCTTGCGAAACTCAAAAGGGAGGTCTTGCTCTTCTTGGAGTGAGACGTAGATCCCGGCAGGCTTTCCCCTGCGTGTGATGAGGACAGGATCTTGACTACGGAGAAACTTAGTTGCGTGATCCCTGAACTCTTTGACAGTTGTGAACTTCATAGTGACCACCTGAATGGTCATTATATACTGGCTAGAACAGAGAAACAAGTAGCTGTAGGTTCCTGGTCACGAAAGCAGTGGTTGCCCTTGTCGCGTAACAAGATGTCCTTGTGTTACGCTGGAGAGGCATTTGCTTTTTCAGCTCAATAGTGCTAGGGTTGCTTGGTTCAGATGTTAGTCTTGAAAATGGTGAACCCACCAAAAGGTGGTGGCATAAAGTTACGTATCCTAGAAGGATAGCTAAGTCCTCAAGGCTGGAGATGAATAGGTTTGAGTGATTTGCACCCTACATTTCTTTGCAGTTTCTTGTACGCCCTTCGAGAGATCGGGGGCGTTTATTCTTGAGGTGAGAAGGAAAAGCGTAGAAGGAGATGGTGAGAAAGTGAAGGGGCAGAAGAAAGAGGTAGCAATGTTGTCAAAGGGCCACTTACTAAGGCAACTTTAGAGAACTTACTCTTTAAGCAGGAGGTTTCCCATAAAGAGGATAGTGCCTCATAGAGTTTTGCTGGCGGGTATAGTAGTTTTGCTATTGTGCGGTCTTGCGTACGTAGAGAGTGGAAACGCAGAAGGAGCATCCCTAGAAGCGACGTTAGTTAGTTTGAACCCTCAGAAATTCCCCTTTATTTATGTGGACGTTGCCGTAGTAAGTGACGGTGTTGGCATCTCAACCCTTTCCCAGTCAAACTTCCAAGTATCTGAAGACGGGATTCTACAGACAGACTACTTCGCAGTTACACCTCCAGAAGGGGGCGGAGTGGTTGGAAAAGTAGTTGACATCGTCTTCTTAATGGATAACAGCGGTAGCATGTTAGATGAGCAAAGTGCCGTGCGAAACCACATCACTGATTTTGTCAATGATCTAGACGATAGCGAAATCAATTTTACTCTGGGCTTGTGTCGCTTCGGCGCGTACCAGAACAGTGGCTATCCTATCATAGAAGACAGCGGGGTTTTGACCTGCGATGTGGAGTATTTCAAGGACAATGTATGGGCTAGGAATAGTGTTAATGGTGGATTTGAACCGGGATGGGATGCTCTTTACGAAGCAGCTACCGGTTTTAGTTTTCGTCCAGGCGCGCACAAGGTGTTCATCCTGATAACTGATGAAACCCCAGGAGACAATAGTAATGTTGGTACGTACACGCAGGAACAAGCTATCTCTACCCTTCAAGCAAATTCAATTACTATGTTTGCGCTGTTAGATCTTTCTGATGCTCATGCGGTTTCTGATTATGGCGTCATAGCAGAACAGACAGCTGGAGCCTATTACGATATTCTTGATCCGTTCGATGAGATTCTGAACTATATTTCCTCCCAAGTAGCAAATACGTACCGGATAAGGTATAGATCCAGTAACCCAACTTATGATGGGATAGAGCGTGACGTGCAAGTCATTGTGAGCTATCAGGGAGAGCAGGCTACATGCAAAGGTTCCTATACCCCTGGATCTGCCCCGACAATTCAGAGAACACAAGAGACTTTAGATTTACATAACCAGTCTTGGGCCGCAGGCACCGAATTCACCATCAAGGCTGATATCACTGATAATGTAGCTCCGTACGTTCAGAGCGCCACCCTATACTATCGAAAAACTGCGGATCCAAGTTATAGTACTGTCTCAATGACCAGTCATTCTGATGAATATTGGGGTACAATTCCAGGTAGCGCAGTTGGAACCCCAGGGTTGGATTACTATATTTCTGCTACAGATGGTCAGAGTACGGTGACTGATCCCTCTACTGATCCACGAAATTACCCTTATCAGATTGCTGTCTTGCCTAATAAGGCTCCACAGATCACGCACACGCCGGTCACTACTTCGGCGCCCGGAACAGCGATAAGAATCACAGCAGAGATTACAGATACTACGAATGCTTTACGGGAAGCAAAACTCTTCTACCGGAGAACGGGCCAGATACTTTACCAGGAAGCCACGATGGCAAACACGAGTGGCGATAACTACTCTACTCAGATACCGGCAAGTTATGTTACCACGGATGGCGTAGATTACTATATTTATGCCGAAGACGACCTTCAAGTAGGAAATCATGAGGGTACACTGGATAGTCCACATCAGATAATCGTTGAAACACAGAATCAATCTCCAACTGCCAATGCTGGCCCCGATCAGACTGTCACTGACACGGATGGTGATGGGCAAGAGGATGTTACCCTTGATGGCAGTGGTTCTGATGATCCCGATGGGGCTATCGCTAGCTGGGTGTGGACGGAAAGCGGTAATCAACTAGCAACAGGAGAGACGCCTACCATAACACTATCCGTTGGCACGCATACGATAACCTTAACGGTTACCGATGACAGTACTCCAAGCCTAACGGATACGGATGAGGTAGCAATCGTTATTGCTTCGGGGCATGCGGTTAACAGTCCAAACGAGCCCTCTGGACATCGATCAGGTGGCGTAGACGAGCTACTAGAGTTCTCCACCAGTGGATCAGCCTGCAGCAAAGGCCATCCCGTTGAGTACCAATTCAACTGGGATTCTGCCGGGAAGGACGACCTGTCCAAGTGGAGTTCTTCTACCAGCGCCTCTCACCGCTACCCTAAGAAGGGCACGTACCAAGTAAAGGCCCGAGCCCGTTGTGCAGTTGACGCCTCGGTGAAGAGCGGCTGGTCAGCGCCTAAGACAGTGACCATCGGACCACCTTCAGACGAACATGCCCCAACTGCAGACGCCTCAGATATAGATATAGGTGACGTGTCGGAAACCATGTACCCCGACACCCCTTATACGGTGACTGCCAAATACTACGACGCTGACGGAAGGGATAATCTGAACATCTGCTACCTCAGACTCAACCATCCCTCAAGGCGTCTCACCATGATGTGGTACCAAGAAAATGGTAATTACGGCTACTATGCGGGCGAGGAAGGAGAGAGCTACCTTACTATAACCAAAGTTCGTTCCACTGAAATAACCAACGGTACTGAAGGCTACGAGCTGGCCTGGACTTTCAAGATAAGCAACGACTGGCCTGAGGTAGAGAATGCGATCGATTTTGGGGTATTCGCTGAGGATGATGATGGCTTAAAGAGTGGTGATTGGCATTATGATGACACCAATGCTAGTTACGATAATACTAATCAGCCACCTAATACCAAAATCGAAACTGTTGATATTGATTCATCGAAGGGCGTTGCTATCTTCACCTGGAGTGGAAGTGATAAGGAGACTCCGTCAGCTCAACTGGTCTACAAACATCGCCTTCTCAATCCAGATTCCCCTCTGTACGGCTGGTCAAATTGGAGTTCCAGCACAACAGCGACGTATCCTCATTCCCTTGATTCCCATCTACCCGACGGAACCTATCGTTTTCAGGTTAAAGCCAAAGATGAAGGTGAGGCAATAGGATCGGCGGCAACAAGCGACACTTTTACAATAGGTGGTGGTTCCGGAAGGGTCCCAGTGATCATCATTCCGGGCGTCATGGGGTCATATCTAAGAAAGGGTAACGACATCAAATGGAATCCAGATGCCAAGATAGAAATAATAAAAGGGCTTCTGCCAGATCTCTGCCTCACCAATCCCGGCTGTGAAGTTACGGCCTATGATATCGCGCGTGGTAGCTATGCCCAACTTGTTGCCCAACTCGTGCGGGAAGAACCCCCTAACCATAAGTACCATGATCCTTTTACCATTCTTTACCCATTTGAGAAATCCACGCTGGAGAGCGTTTCTAAAGATAACGATCTTTTTGTCTTTCCCTACGATTGGCGTCAAGACTTGAAAGAGGTTGTTAATAACAACCTCAAACCAGCTATCGACGAGATCCTTCGGCGCACAGGAAGTGCGAAAGTGGATATCGTGGCCCACAGTATGGGGGGCTTGATTTCACGTTACTACGTCAATAAGGCGGGCGGCACAGACAAGGTAAGTAATTTAATCTTGGTCGGTGTTCCTCATTTTGGCTCTTTAGCAGCTTACGCGCCCCTGCATCCAGAGTTGGGATGTTTCATACTAACCCCGACGAGTAGTGTATGTTTGCCAGGATTGATTTCACCTGTAACAAATGCTTTCCAGAGCTCATACGAATTGCTCCCAACGCCCTACTTTTTCCGACTGTATGACTACTTTTTCATCGATAGATTTCCATTTGGGAGGCCAGGCAAACTAGATGGCAATGGTGATCCCATCCAGGCTTTTTGTGATACTTATATCAACAACTCCGATAGCAAGCTGCCAAATCAGAACTACCTAACAACAGGCCTCAATTTCCACAATCAGATGGGCAACGAAATCAATACCTCTGGGAGTATCTTTGTACTAACAGAGTGGAACATTCCCACACCTCGGTCCCTCACGAAAACCTGGAAACCAGTGTGGCTCCCTGGTTGGACCGCAGTAACTCATTGGAGTGCAGATTTCGCTCCCGGCGATAAGAGGGTACTTGCAGAGATAGGGGCTGGCTTAAAGCCAACTGGCGATACGCAGCTGTACAACTATTCCCTCTTTACATCTGTTGCACATGGCGGCCTATTAAATGACGGTCACATTGCAGCGGTTGTCAAATCAATCCTAGAGGGACACCCATGGGATCCTGAATGGACGAAATGGGGGATCTACAAGGAACAATCGGCCCGGTCTTTTTCTTACTCCCGCTTCGAGATGCAGTCAAATGCTTCCTTTGATCTATACGATAGCGAAGGGCGACATACAGGTTTCATTGATGACGGGATTATTGAAACGTCACCTGTGACTCAGTACTTGGCTCTAGGGGATTCCACGATCGCTGCCGTTCCAAGTGATGACGAATACCAAGTCGAAATTGTACCGGGACAAGGCTGCCGTAGTCCTTCTGAAGTTCGTCACCCTCTTGCCGAAGAAGAAGCCTATTTTACATTTATCATTACTAAATTTGAGGAAGAAACTGCAATAGCCCAGTATATCTTTGATGATATACCTATCTCCTCAACCTGGAAGGGAACTATGCAGTATGACCCCGATAGCTCTGAGCTCCCAACTATCCGGGTAGATTCAGACGGAGATGGTTCTGCTGATCTCTCAATCCCTGCTGAGCTTGGGAATAGCCCTCTTAATTTAGCTACACCGCTTTCATTTTATGATGGCTTGATCACCGTTAGCTTTGGCAGAATCACTTCCGCTGGACACACGGTTTGCCAGAGCTTCGAAACACTGGACGGTGTTAATCCCGCACTTAACCCTGTTACTCTTTTCTATTGGCTCTCCACCTCCGCTCTCTTTTCAGGTTCCGCATCAATCACGATCCGGTATGATGAGTCCGATGTGCCAGCTGGAAGAGAAAGCGATCTAAAACTGTACAGGATCACCGGTGAAGACGCTATGGAAGACATCACCCTACAACTTGACCAGGCAGCGAACACCGTAACTGGCCAAACCGATGGTTTCTCCTACTTCGTTGTTGGGTATGTGGACGAATCTCATATAATCGATAATGTGATTGCGGGCCCAAACCCTGTTCCCGATACTGGTACTGCTTTCTTCTACACTCTGCCAGTAGGTACAAGCACGGCCAAGCTCATGGTTCTAAGCGCTACTAGCGGCCGTCTGCTCTTTGAAACATCAATCGATGTTAATCAAACACGCTTCCCGGTAAGTGGCACCTGGGATCCTGTAGATAACGACGGCGTTAAGCTTGCCAATGGCCCATACCTTTATGTCCTTATCGCCAATGGCGAGCTCATTGGCCAAGGAAAGATGGTCATCCAACGGTAACAAGGAGAACAGATGCTCAAACACCGGATTATTAGGGGTTGGTGGATAACTGTTGTTCTGGTATCCCTTTTCGTCCTTCCCCTTCTAGCCACCCCCTATACCAACGTTGGAGAAGCCTTTGAGCTAGGTATGGGGGCTCGCTCAGCTGCAATGGGAGGAGCCTTTGTCGGCCTTATTGATGATAAGAGCGCCGTCTTCTCTAATCCAGCAAACCTTGCCTGGGGAGAGAAACTCACCGTTCTCTCAACACTACAAACAAGACTTGCTACAGCTTCTTGCGGAGACATCTTAGCATCACTTAACAACTTTGCGATCGGCGCCCATTACTTTGACTTTGGGGATGTCCCTGAAACAGACGATTTGGGTAATGTCACTGGTTACTTCTCCTATCGGAACTATACCTTTGTCGCTGCGGCAGGATTAAAGATCAAGTTACCTTCCTTGGTACAAATGGGACTTGGTGAAAGCATTGGTTGCGGCGTTCGCGCAAAGCTGTTCACAATAGAGACACTAACTCCGGGAAATACAACTGGGGTTAGCGTTGATCTGTCCCTTCTTTTCCGCAGTGAACTGTCCAATACCAGAGGAACCCCCATTGAAGGCTATTGCCTTGGCCTACTAGTTGAGAATCTAGTGGGAACACCAATCAGCTACGGAAGTGGCCATGAAGAACAGCTGCCCAAGAGAGCCACTATTGGAGGATCCCTACTGTTAACAAACCACATAACCACGTCACTAGATCTTACCAGTACACAAGATGTTCGCTTAGGTGTAGAGTGGACCCCGAACCCAGCAATATCTATTCGAGGCGGGCTTAAGAATGAAGGTGTATGGATATGGAGCGCGGGAGTGGGCCTGTTGGTTGGAGACTTCACTTTCGACCTTGCTATTGTCTCCCACCCTTATCTGAATAGGCAACTCGGCGGATCGCTAGCGGTGAGTTGGTAGGGGATAGAAACCGACCTTGCTGGATCCGCGTTTTGAACCGAGCTCTTTCTAAGGTTCTAGGAAGAGATAACCTAGCGAACTACTAATCTCAAGTATCAGAGGAGGAAAAGATGGCATCTGGGAAGTTTGAGTTTAAGGGAAGGGGACTAAGTTACCTTTGGCTGTATATCTGGACGGGACTGCTCACAGCGGTGACATTGGGTTTGCTTTGGCCTGTAGCCTACGCAGCGCAGCAGCGCTGGATTGCCGCCAATACGTTCATTGATGGAAAACAGTTGGTGTTTATGGGCACTGGGTTGGGTATCTTTGTGGTTTGGCTAAAGATCCTCATCCTTTCCCTGCTCACTTTGGGCGTGTACGCGGCGTGGGGCTGGTGCAACATAAAGCGCTGGCAGACTAACAACCTTTACTTCTCTGGTTCAGATGATGTTGTCGAGAGGTTTTAGGAAAAGTACTACATTAATCTGTATGTTCCCCCAGATTAACTGGGCTCCAATTCTATGCAAGGTGTAATTGGCGGAGTCCGAGGTGTAGTGCGTGATTTCTGTACCAAGGAACGACAGGCGCACCCTCGAAAAGCCTCCCTGGAGAGAAGAGTCGATCATCGGCTACGTGGCGTATCTTGTCCTAGAACTGTTGGGGGTGACGTGAGCTAACGTATTGAAAGATGGGAGAATGATCTGCTTAGGATAAGGAGTTTCAGAGTTAAGTAGGTATCTGACCAAGTGAGGCTGCAGTGCATTGGAAATGAGTGTTGGCATCATGTTTGAGTTCAGATTCTAGTTTGGGTCTCAGAAGGTATTCTTCAACAAAGGAGGCAGAGAATGAGAGGTCAATTCGCCAGAAACAGTCTGTTTGCTTTAGCTTTATTGCTCTTACTAGTGGGCTTGCCTGGTTGTGGCGGTAGGATGTCTCCGTCAACAGTAGTCGAGAAATATTGGACGTTGGTTGGCGAAGGGAAGCACGAAAAAGCGCTTCAATACGTTGCTTCAGAGGCTCAAACACAAATGATGTTTGCAATGAGTATGTCTCAGATGATAAGTGGCATGTCAGGCTTAAGCCTTACGGATGTAGTAACTTGTGGAGAGAGCATTAGCGGTAATACAGCAATAGTCCTCTTCTATTACCGCTTAAGCGACGGGAGCACTACAGACACAGATGAGATAGAACTGGTCAAGGAGAATGGACGATGGAAAATCGGACCGCTGGAAACGGAGCTCTGGTGAGCTTAGTCCGCAGTCAAACTAGTCAAAGTTGGCAATGAGCTGGAGTAGCTATCAGCATGCATTTTTTTGGATAGGCGGGTTTGTAGAGTTCTGTGTTGCAACGGAACGATAATTCGTATCCATTAGCTTGAGTGACATGTAGAAGGAGGAAGCATGCAAAAATGGTTAGTAGCAGCGGTAATGGTAATAGGGGTTATTGTCTTCTCGGGAGTATTAGCATTTGCTCAGACGTGTCCCACAATTTGTGTGATCATTCCAGAGACGGTAACCATCCATCGCATACCTCACCAGATCCCGGATCCAGCTGCCGAGACGGCAATTATCCACAACTTTCTTGAATATGGCTTTCATATGGTGGATCAGAACCAAATACGTGTTATTCGCTACTCGCAAGTTGTAGCTAACGCAATCAACGGGCAGCAAGCGGCGCTCCTTGAGTTGTCTGACCGTTTCGCAGCTGATATCTTGATCCTTGGGGAGGCATTTGCCGAGGAAACTGAGACCGCGGGAGAACTTACTCTCCAATCAGCTCGAGCCCGTATCGAGCTCCGCGCGGTTGAGGCAGCTACTGGTAGAATACTAGCCGCGGACGCCCTACATACTGGCGGGATCGATCTCACTATGGATACTGCAGCCAAGAAGGCGCTTGAGCGGGCGGGCGAAAAGATCTCTTCCCAACTGGCAAAAGCGATCGCGCGTCACATCCCCCAGAATTGCATTGGTGTAATCCCTCCTTCAGAAACCGCAACGATTGGCGTAACCCCGTTTGAGAACCAAAGCGGTGTACGGGCACGAGATATCACGGATGTGCTAACCACTATGGTAGAAACTGCCTTGTCCAAGCAGGGCTGCAAAACGGTTGATACAATGGCCGCAGATATTGTAGTGACTGGGACCATTACTACTTGGAAGGAACTTGTGAGCCCTGTCCTCCAGATTCCCTTCCTAGAGTGGCTGTGGAGAACTGGTACAAGCTGGATGACGGTTGACATACGTGTCTTTGACTTGCACACAGCTGAACTAGAAGCTTATGAAATTACAGCAAATGTCGCGGGAGTGGAGATACTTGGGATGCGCTTCGGTTTCAGCCCACAGGATCTAACCCGCAAAGCAAGCGAGCTAATTGCAGAGCGTGTCTGCAGACCCCGCTAGAAGGGCGCCTCAAACTGGCAATGTAGTTCGTGAAAAGGGTTCTCATGGACAGAACTACTTGGGCATCAGGCTTAAGATTACCTGTCCTCGCTTGACAGCTACAATCTGCACGGCAAGATTGGCAAAATCCGTCATAGATATGAGATCCGCTAAGGCCTGAGCGGAGCCAGTAAAATAGGTTTCTAACAATGCTTGCTCTCCCTCAAATTGTCGCTGTATGATATCCCTTACCCCGTATAGCTTCATCATCCGCTGCCTTAAGCCTATCAACTCTCTGTATGAAACGTTGGTAACTGAAATCTCAATAGGTTGACCATTGAGCAGAAGATCGCTCCATGCTTCTGCAATCTCTTCCGCAAGTGCATCGACTAGGAGTGGGGAAGCCTTAGCTGTCGCTTGCTCAAAGGCTGCTTGTTTACTTACCCCAGACCCGCTTGAGAAAGCAGAACTGTCCGCGATCCTCTGCGCTGTGTTAAGCCAAAAGGAACTTGCCGACAGTGTGGCAATGCAACCCCA
>Ga0315543_1005272_pt1 | contig 10186 bp, 9 predicted proteins | sample SalMarSW160210MG_2_FD_203098 | JGI IMG/M metagenome (GOLD analysis project Ga0315543, IMG submission 203098) | Salt marsh sediment microbial communities from the Plum Island Ecosystem LTER, Massachusetts, United States - Salt Marsh Sediment SW1601-210 ...
TTACTCTTGAGATTAGTCTATCTTCTCTTAATGGTAATTGTTTAAAAATAAAATCTAAAACGTCATAATCTACTTTTGCACGAAACAAAACACTACCATTAAAAATTCTCGGCACCTTCATTTCTTCTTTCTTCTCTTGCTTTTTATCCTTCATTTATTCTTTCACCAACCCAACAACATTTAGTTTCATTTATACTTTCACCATTATTTTCTTTTTCTTTTTCATGATTTTTCCTTCCAAAGTGAATTACTGATATATCCCTCAGGGGTAGAGATATATAAGCCTTATTGCCAAAAAAGAACACCAAATTATTCCAATCAGAATAATAAGACACAATATTTATTCTTATGAGAGCGGAGCGGAGAGGAGCGGAGAGCTAGGACAGAGAGGAGAAGAGAAGAGAGGACAGGAGACGACAGGAGTTAATAGAAAAGGAAGAGAGAGAAAGGTTAAAATTTAACCCCAACCTCAATTGAACAAAAAAATAAAAAGTTGGGATGCTATTCAGCTTTAACTTTTTCCGCATTTCTCATTTTGAAAATTCTAACGGTTGATACATGGGAATAAGAGCCTTAACTTTTGGCTCTGGGCTTTTGTCCTAAATTCCAGTTATTGCTAGAAGGAGTCAATTGACGCTTGTTTTTTGCGTTCTTCTACTGGAGTCCGTGCAATTTCAAGTATTTGCTTCTCATTGATTGAATTTTTCCTTTTGTTCTTGTTGTAGAACTCTCTGAGATTCTTGAAAAAAATCAGCTTCCAATCTTCCTTTTCGATTCTTTCTCGTAAAAGTTGAGAGCGTAGCTTTCGATACATAAATTTCTCTCTTTCCTCTGGAATCACAATAAATCTTCTAGTTTGATGGGATTCTGGAATAGCTGAACACCTCATGAATGCTTCTGTTATTGCTGTTGTATATTCAACTTCAAACGAGAAAGCCACTTTCATATCCTTAATCCACAAAATGTCAATTTGTTTGATATAGCTATCTACATCATCTGGGCTAATCTCACTTAGACTCAACTCCTCAAAGTCGTTTAGTTTTGAAAGAGGCTTTTTTTCATACATGTCTGATTGTTCTCTCAGACCAATCCAAACACTATATCCAGATTTTTTCCCAAGTTCAGCAAGAAAACCTATCATTTCGCTATGTTCTTTTTCCCGTTCTCTTACTATTGGTTTAAGTATCCACTTACGTGCTTTAGGCGTAGCATATTCTTGAACGATTTCTTTGACGCTGTTTGGAGATGGAGTCTTCGCATTTGTGAAATTGAGGTATATGTCTTGAAGAATGTCATCAAATGTAGCTACCTTTCTATAGAGCGTGTCTAAAACCGTTAGTTCAACTCTTTCGTTAAGTGGCACTTCGGTGTGGTATTTGCTAGGTTCTTTGAACCACCAACCTTCGCCTTTTATGAAAACAAATTCCTTGTTCCTATTTTCGCCAATGACTTTGCTTATGCTTTCTGGATTGGCTCCGAAAATACGGTATCCATGTTTTCTTAGTTCGCTGTAAACAAGAGTGTGACCTTTCAATATATCAGTTAAGGCAGTTGGCTCACCTCTCTCGATAAGGATTTTCTTCACAGATTCAAGAATAATCCTCTTTGCTTTCTTTTCATCAGCTTCTCTTTCAAAAAACTTCGTGAATGCCTTGATTGGTTTTCTGAATCTAATGTAATAATCCCCAATGGCACTCCCATAGGGTTGCATTAGAGCTTTTGCTGAAGCCCTTGCTGGAGGCTGATAGATTATTCTTTCTAACTCAAACCCAGCAAAAATGACTGCTCGAAGGATGGAGTTGTAAATCTTTACTTCTGTATTGTGGAAGGTAACAGTTAAGAATTTTCCAGCCTTCAAAACTCTAAAAAGCTCTCTGAACGCTACATACACCCGATTGTGGTAATACTCGAAATCTTTGTTTTGCTCTCGATTAATAGTGACCTCTTCATCCCACCATTCGAGTTTAAACCTCTCGTCTTTCTTTTCTCCTCTCAACCATGATAGCCACAGGGTGCTTAACTCAAAATATTGTATGTCACCACCATATGGTGGGTCTGTGAAAATATAATCTATGGAATTATCGGGTATGTTAGACAAGTCCAGAGCTGATTGTGTCAAAATGAGAATATTTGCATCGCCTTCGAGGTCAGAAAAAGTAGTTGCTTCTTTGTATTCTGGAATTTGTTCATTCGAATCCTTCTTGCCTTTTAATACTCCTTGTGCTCCTTTAATGACTGCACTTTCGAAAAGCATCCACACATTTGACTCCATGAACCTAGGTGGCACCCAATAACTGTGAACTGCCCAAAAGGAAGTTGCACTAAATTTGCTCCAATGGGAACGGGGGCTTGGTTTTGCTATGGGAGTCATTTTGCTGGCTAAATGGACCATAGAAGAAAAGGCAAATTTCATTATGTCTGACATATCGAAGTCTTCTAAACCTTCGATTTCGTTGTAAATCATTGACAGGGCAAGTAAATTCCGTTTCGTAAACAAGTTTGGAATATATCCAACAAGTTCTTTTTTCATGTAATCTATTCCATCTGGATACCTGAGCTCGTTTTTAGGATACCAATAGGGAATCTCAGTTTTTTCAATTTCTCTTATCTTTTGCACATCACTCTTAGAAGGAATTTTAGAATGTCTTTTCTTACAGGTAGGGCAAAAATACCGTAATTCGATAGGGTTTAGATTCTCCCTTTCCCATATAGTCGCTAAGATTTGAGCCTTTCCTTTACACTTATCACAAGTAGTCTCATAGAGAGTTTCGATTTCTCTCTTTACTTTCTTTTCGATTTGGTCAAATGCATTTTTCAATTTCTCCAAATCTATGGTTTTTGCTATCATCCTTGTTATGAATGTAGCAATCGGGTTTAGGTCTATAGCAACTGCTTTTCTTCCCAGTCTTAATGCTTCAATTGCAGTCACTCCGCTACCTACAAAAGGGTCAAGAACAATTTCGCCTTTTTCGCTATAATGTTCAATATAATCAGCAACAACGTTATGAGGTTTTCTTGCCCAATACTTATGAATGAGGTGTCGTTTGGGATGTGCCTTCGCAAGAAGAGCAAAATCAATGTGTTTAACTTTTTTTGAAGGAGACATTAGAGTAATGTTTTATCTAGCACTATTTAAAACTCGTTACAATAATCAACAATAGAAACAAATGTTATATAGCCAATTCATCGCGGTGCTTATGGGATTGGTTATTTTGGTGGCATGCCCCAGATGTGGAAGGGAGATTTCAGAAGTTGCTAAGGAATGGGAATTCAAGGTCTTCCATGTAAAGAATTATTTTTGTGACAACTGTCACAAAACATTTAATGAATATTATAGAGATGGAGAGCTAAGCTTCACGATACCAAAAAAAGAAAAATGACTCCCCCGCCCCTTTTGAAATGTCTTGTTTGAATGTGGCAATTTAGAAAATCGCTTTATGCCAGAAAGCTGTTTCAGAAGGCTTATAAAGACGGTTGAGAGCGGTTTTTAGTTGGGGGAATTGGCTGAGGATACGCCTTCTTCGGAAGTGCATGTGTTAAATTATCAAATATTGGATTTTTCGGCACCTACTCTTACTTGCGTTGTTGAGTAGCGATTAAGAGAGACGAATTGTACGCACATATTTAGCACATAATAGATGGAATTTTATACTCTTCCCGATAAAATTGAGATATGAAACTGGAACGCGCAGAGAAGTTGGCGGAGCAATTCATACACGAAATTGCTGATTATTGCAAAAAAATTAAGATTGTCGGAAGCATCAGACGAAAGAAAAACAAATGCAGAGACATTGACCTAGTTCTTTTGGCTAAGCCTGAACAATTGTGGAACTTCACGCTTAAACTCAAAAAAATCTCTAAGATCAAAGTTGACGGTAAACAAGTGAAACGAGTGATTTACAAAGGTGAACAATTTGACCTCTATTTTGCTACACCTGAGACTTGGGGCGCACTCGTTTTGATTAGGACTGGTTCCGCGGAACACAACATTAAGCTCTCAAAACGGGCTTTGAACACGGGAATGAAATTGACGCATCGCGGTTTAATGAAGGATGGAAAACTAATCTCCTCAACTGAAAAGGGAATTTTCAAGGCTTTGGGAATTGATTATGTTCCGCCAGAGGAAAGGGAGTAGATGCTCACTAAAAATGAAGTGTGTACACATGCTTTTGTAATCCTATTTTGAAATTCATAAACTATATGTTAATGCCTTAATGACAGTAACTTAGTGAAATAAGTGCCTTTGGAAGAGTTTCTGTTTTCGAATGAAGAAATTGAGTACTCAACACTTCCAGAAATTGAGTACGCAGGAGATAAAAACTTTCAATTTTTTGTGACAAATCAGAGAGCAATTCTTTTCGCGAGAAGAGGACTTATTTTCAAGAGGGATCACATCATTTCTAGGGCCATCTCTGAGATTGTTGAAATAGCGTATAAAGAAAAAGGGATATTCAAAAAAGGGATTATGTATATCAAAAGTGAAAAAGGCAACCTGGAGTTCAAAGGGAAAACCGAAATCGTGAAAGAAATAACTAAACTCCTACAAAATAAGCTAGAAACAAGAAAATTAAAGGAAGAAAAGCCAATGCCATCTGTTCAAGTCAATGTACAATCGTCAGCTCTCCAAAAAGAAGTGCTTAAAGAGGTTGTGATGATTCCTTGCAAATACTGTGGGAGCTTAACGCCCCAGACTTCTACTTTCTGCCCGAATTGTGGTGCAAGAAGGAAAGTTTAAGATTCTCAAACACGTCAAATATTAGCGCACGGAATTTTTGAGGTTTTAGGACTAAGCTACGTTGAGCCTCAGCAAAGAGGATAGTTTCCTTTCACTTAGGTCTGTATATCCTATCAATCTTAGATATATAAAATTGATAGTTAAGAGAAACATCATCCAAAGAGAAGCCAAACGCTACACTGTTTCCGTTATTGGGAATTTGTTTCCTCTTTTAAAGGTTTATAAAAAATATATTTTATCAATCTTAGATATTTATCATTGATTGTATATGAAATCAATCTCATCATCTTAAGATTGATAGGATAACCAAACCGTGTTAGATAGATAACATTGAAAGGTGTCTTAAAGTCTAAGATAACCTTTATAGTACATATCTTTTATAAACCTTTAAATACTAAAAAAAATTGTCTTGGACAGCATAACGCAGAGGTATATATACCCCAAATAAATATATTGCTTATTTTGAGTCTAAAAACTAGGTTACCTATACCTCCTATTAAGAAACTTATTTGGAGGAGAAAGAACCCGTCGAATGGACATTTGCAGGAATGAATAGCTACCATTCCTTAAGGGGAATGTGTTCGTCGCAAATCTCTTTCCCCGAGTCAAATGTCCCCGACAAAGGAACAAAATTAATTATGTATGATATTGGTTTATTGTCATGGTTTACGCTATTTCCAAAGGAAGATAAGATAGACCGACGCAGTACCTGTCTACAGGCATATACTGGTTGGAACCAAGAGGATTACGGTTTTCCTCGTTTTTAAAAAAAGTTTGTATAACAAAACCGAAAAACAGAAATAAATAAAAAAATGGGTATCTGATACATTATATTTATTCAGTGGTGATTTTCTGTACAAAAACTATCTAAAACGTTAAATAAAGATAACTATAATTATCTTTATGACGAATAAACGATGCAAAAAGACCATGAGGAAGACGATTACCTTCCAGAAAGATACTTCCCGAAGAAAGATTTCCCAATAAAATCAAAGATTATCCCGAAAACTATAGCAAATATCCCTACCCAAGGAGTCAAAAGAGTGGTAGACTTCCCTAGGATTGGTTGGTGGGCGTTACATGATTTCGTTAAACGGAGTACAATGGATATAACACACTTCTGTGGTTGGAAGGAACTGGAACGTCTAATTGGACAATGCAATGACGATATGGAAGAAGCCTTAATTGCCACATTGTTTCTGACAGGTGGAAGAGCTTCAGAAGTTTTGTCGCTTCGGCATGAGCAGTTTGAAGAAAGGAAAGACTTTATCCTGATCAAGGGAATGTTGGTTCTTAAGCAGAAGAAACCAGAGAATCGTTATCGTCAGGTGTTGATTCGGAAAAACAATTTCTTAATTCCTTACATGATGCAGTGGGTTAACAGGAAGAAGGAAGGACAGCTTTTTGGATTCAAATACGGCAAACTTTACAAAACGGTTGTTGGAATTGACAAGGATTGGTTTCCACATAGATTTCGTGGCGAACGAGCTTCACAACTGGTTACAGAAACTGGAATTAATACAATCCTTTTGCTTATGAAATGGTTCGGTTGGACGTCAGAAAAAATGCCAGCCCACTATGCCAGAATGAGCACAAAAGAGATTGAAGAAGCCTACAGGAGACACGAAGAAAGAGCGATTTGCTCTGAATGTGGAAGTTATCAACACGAAGACCTAGATGCTATTGCTGATGAAATGGATGAAAGCGAATAACCTAAGTTCTGATTATTACAGTAACTTGGTTACACTCATCTATATTAAAAGTCTCAAGGGAATTTTCAACCTTTCTTTTATTTTTCCTAGATACATTTTTCTTAAATTGCTAAAGACGTAAACTGGCTCTACATTTTTCAATACGTGGAATTCCTGAATACGATAGATTCTTTTCTTGACAAGCCACAAAATCTTTTCCAAATCACCCTGTGATATCTTTGCCTTTTCGGGGTACATTAGCTCAATATATAAGCTGAAAAGGGTCGGATAAATTCTAATTTCATTACATGTTTTTAAGAAAGCAATTTTCTTGCCTAATATTGCATATGGATAACGTAAACATCTGTAGTTAGTTGATTCATCTAGAAAATCATCAACGAATCTGGAGGTCTTTGAAGATATATAATAAACCTTCTCGGTTTCGATTCCGTTTGCTGAAAGTAACTCAATAAGTTTGTCAATATTATCTTGTTTCCACTTCTTAGTTAATAAAATGTCAATCCTTAAACGTCTACCAATTAACGTTTGGATTTTTTGTGCAAGTCGGTCAACATTTTCTTCAGAAATTTCTAACGAGTGATTTGTAGGCGTTTCAAAGTCGATGTCATCGTAAATTTGAACATCCCCCTTTAGACCTAATCCTTGTTTGGAATAAGTAAAAAGAGCACCAAACAACCGTTGGCGTGTACTTACTACATCAGAGAGACACAAGAATGCATCGTTGATGAATATTTCTTCAGGGGCTTGTAATACAATAGGGGGTTTACCCATTTTTGTAAACATCTCAAGGATTAGATTAGCCTTAACTCCGACAAATCTTGTTAATTTATTTGTTACAGTTTTTTCATCTATGTATTGGGTCGGTACTTTATTGCTATCGAAGAAGATTTTAAGGGTCTCATACCAACGTCCCAAAGAATCTGCATCTTGCAAGAAGACAAAAATGGATTTCTTTTTAATTGGAACACTAAGGCTTTCACTAAATTCTTTTGCACTCACAATTGATCTTGGACCTTTAACTTCCCCAAATTGGCATAAAATATTTCTTAACAGAGGAAAAGGATCACTATCCTTATAGAAAGTTTGTGTAAAGACATGGAAGAAAGTCTCCTTTGGGATAGATGAAAAAATGTTTTCATACCTACATGAGGCTGTATATCGGAGATAATTGAGTAAAGAATCCTTAGTTGGAGGTCGTGAATCTGAACACACAACTTCCCAATTTGAAATGTCAATACTATCTTGATTTGATAATTGGATCCTTTTGAAATTCAAGTTACACGAAGGTAAAGTAAAATTTGAACCAAATAAATCGCAAAATTCTAATGCAAAAGACCCTGCGTCTTTGGTCTTCCATTTTCCCCACAGATTTTTATTCTTTCCAGTTGGTTGAAAAGAGATAATACACAACTGTTCTCTAGTGGAGTCATTTACAAGAAAACAAATTTCAGTGTCTTTATATGAAACCCGCTGTTTTTCCTCATCAATTGGGAGATTTTTTTCTTCTCCAAATTGTTTAAGTTGTTTCCAGAGATCTTGTCTGATTTCCTTTTTTGGTGGAATTGTTTGAGAAGTTGAAGCTACATAAAGGGTTGTTCTATAATTTTTACTATTCAATTGTTCCTCTCCTAAATTTTTTGAGAATTTTGCTCTTCAAGTTATAAACTCGAAAAGCCATGTAACTTGATATTATAAATGCAAATAGTAGAAATATGGGTACATCAGGAATTTCCAATTTAATTCCTAACTGAGAGATTTCCCAAGGTAAATAAACCTCATTAAACACATGAAGCAATAATAATACTGAATCAAGCGCTAAGAATAACCATAATGGTACTTTAATTTGAATATGAGGTATAGAGATGCTTGCTACCTCGTCATAGTTTTTCTTGATTGAATACTCTATTGACGGAAACTGAAGGACTTCGTCAATATATCTTGTCTTTTCGTCCTTAGGAAGCCTTAGAGTGGTCATATATCCGCAAAGAGATAGAATAATGGCTGTCCTGAGAAGGCTCTCTAGAACTTGATCTGCTAAATTCTCTTGGCTAACAACCTCTCTAAACTGTTCAACAATTCTTCTAACTAGCATGAAATGCGACATTAAAAGCTCACGCTTATTCTTAGGATAGTCTACTGCAAGAACATATGATAGAAATATCATGGTTTCTTGTAATGTAATATCATTACACGCGTGAAATTCTACAATTATACTGTGTGGGACATTAGTGTAATTTTTATTTTCCCAAACTTGGATCGCAGAAAAAACAGCCTTTAGATTATTTTCTTTATAATCCAAGATGCTAGAGAATTTGACAAAATCTTTTTCAAGGAAAAGACTTCTTTTTTTTAATTCTTTACATAAAACATGAAGAAAAACACCCTCTTTTAGAAAATCTGTCAGAGAATCATAAGAAGGCTCGCTTTGTGTTTCATTAAAATCTTCGACTAATTGTTCAATTTTTTCTTTATATTCTAAAAGCTGTTGGTCTAAAGAGTTGGAGGATCGAGTGAGGCTTTCGAGTATTAAAAGCTCTGGGTCGTCTTTATTATCAATCTCAATGTTTTCACGTTTTTTATCTAAAACATTGTTTAACAAATTAGCGAATAGTTTTATTCGCGTTCTATATGTCCCATTAATAATGTTTGTTGTCATATTTGATGCTGAGAGAATTAGTTCATGAGGATAACCTAATTCTTCTACAGATAGCAAAAAACTACCTCATTAATGTATTCTACATTCACACCGTTTATTAGATTTTCTATGTTATTTGAGTTTTATTTTTTTACGAAGATTTAGTAACTCTAATATAGTTAATAGACGTAAATTTTGTCGGGGGAAAACATGACTGAAGAAAAATTTCCAGTTTCTGAAACACTAAAAGTTATTGATGGAACAACTATTTACAAGACAGACAAATGGTGGTCTGCAGTAGTAGTTGTTGACTCTTTTGGAAGGAAACAAATTGCTCTATATTTGTGGAATAAAGCAGGCGACACGTGGAAAAGGAGACAAAAGTTTTTAGTACCTAACAAAGAAGAACAATGGACAAAACTAAAAGAAGCTGTAGAAAAATACAAGCAGTGACAACAGGTTCCCATTTGACTAAAGAAGAAAGGGTGTATTAGAGCAATCATAACATATTTTATTCTGGATTAGAACATTTATTTAATATATAGATTCTTCTTTCTGAAATTATTAAAGCAATCAACGAATTCTTCTCTATAGACTTTCGATGGTTAATTAAATGAGTGAGAATATACTAGTTGAAAAAACTAACAAAGGCGGCTATAAACTTGAGATTCTAGCGAAGTTTAAAGACCCCTTTCCAGTCTTGTACATTATTCGAGTTTCTACTCCTGATGCAAATGAAGTAGACTACCTGAGCACTTTAGAGGGTTTCAAGAATATTGGAGAACTACTTTTAGCTCTTCATCACTTTGCTAAAAAGAAGATGTATCCCAAAAACCTAAATTTGCAAGTATTTACAAATATTGGTTTTTACCTTAGATTAGTCTCCTAATATGAAAACTATTTGGCAGCATCCCGTTTAGACGTGTTTGTTCTTTGGCGTGTAAGCTTTTTCGGCTTACTTCATTGTTAGATACAGTAGCACAGCTAGGGCTAAAGTTGTGAACAGGTCTGGCAACATTGCAAAGGGTCCAAGACCGAATGCTCGATAGCCAAACAGCCACTGCAGTAAGGGATTAGATGAAAGGGCATAGAGAAGTAAAATCA
>Ga0315543_1005279_pt1 | contig 10170 bp, 7 predicted proteins | sample SalMarSW160210MG_2_FD_203098 | JGI IMG/M metagenome (GOLD analysis project Ga0315543, IMG submission 203098) | Salt marsh sediment microbial communities from the Plum Island Ecosystem LTER, Massachusetts, United States - Salt Marsh Sediment SW1601-210 ...
TCTTCGACAGTAAGCTGATAATTGGCTTCAACTGTTATGCCTGAAATGTTTTTAGATTCAATTATTTCAGCCAAAGCCGGCCCAAGGCCGTCGTCAGCCCTTGCCGGGTTGCCAAAACCGAGCAGCAGAATTTTAACCACGGATTTCACGGATTTCACCGATTTTTATTGTTTTGTTTTGTTGTCTATTTCGTTGCCGTTGCAGTCATAGAGCGTAACAAGCAGAGGCATCTTTCCCAGTGCGTGTGTCGCGCAGGAAAGGCACGGGTCAAAGGCTCTGATGGCGACTTCAATATGATTTAACAGCCCTTCGGTAATTTCAGGCACGCCATCGATGTGGTCTGCTGCGACTTTCTGCACGGCCCTGTTAAACGGCTCGTTGTTGTTTGTCGTTGATACTATAAGATTTGCTGAAACAACCTGGTCGTCATCATTGATTTTGTAATGATGGAACAATGTGCCTCGCGGGGCTTCGAGAAGGCCGATGCCTTCATTTCTGCGCTTGCCCTTCACGACAAGGTCTGTGCCCTGCAGGTCGGAGTCGTGCAGAAGCTCATTGATTTTTTCTATTGAGTGCAGGACCTCAATCATTCTCGCCCAGTGATAGGCCATCGTGATATTGTTCGGCTTGCCTGAGGTCAGGGCCATAAATTCCTTTCTTGCCTTTTCTGCTTCGGGAGTGTCGATAAAATCGCAGCAGTTTACTCTTGCAAGCGGGCCGACGCGATACCAGCCCTTCTGCGGGCCAAGTGATTTAATGAACGGGAACTTCATATAAGACCACGATTTCACTTCCTCGGCGATGTAATCGAGATAATTTGAATAATCTACCTGGTCAAATATTTTATTGCCGTCGGCGTCGATTGCCCGCAGGTTGCCGTGATATAGGTCCATCGCACCGTCGCTGCGGACAAGACTTAAATGATTCGAGTCAAAGGAAGCGAAAGATTTGAGTTTATCGAGGTTTTTGACGGTGTAATCTTTTGCGATATTCAGCGCGCCTTTTGACCATTCGAGCATTTTTTCGATGTCTTTTAAAAAGACATCTCTTTCAGCGATTGAGAGGTTTTTGTTTATTCCGCCCGGGATAGCTCCTGTGCCGTGGATTTTTTTGCCTGCCGTTGCCTTTATGATTTCCTGGCCGTACTTTCTCATCATCACACCCTGCACAGCAAGTTCAGGATACTTTGCGGCAACGCCGATGATATTTCTTATTTTCGGGTCCGCGTCAAAGCCGAACAGCAAATCCGGCGAGCAGAGATGGAAAAAGTGCAGCGCATGCGACTGGAATACCTGGCCGTAGTGCATCAGACGGCGCATTTTCTCAGCGGTCGGTGTGAGCTTGTCTGCGCCGACGACTTGGTCCATCGCTTTTGCCGCTGCGAGGTGGTGACTTACAGGACAAATACCGCAAAGTCTTTGAACAATAACAGGCATTTCCCAGTACGGCCTGCCCTGGATAAATCTTTCAAAGCCGCGGAATTCGACGACATGAAACCTTGCCTGTGTAACCCTGTTATTTTCATCGAGCAGGATTGATACCCTGCCGTGCCCTTCAACTCTTGTTACCGGCTCTATGATTATTCTTTTGGTGGTACTCACTATTTTACTCCAAAACAGATTAATCGTATCTTATAAGTTCATAAGGTAAATCGAGCGGTTTGCCCTCCAAAAGGGCGACAACTGTTTGCCAGATGGCATCTCCGCTTGGCGGACAGCCCGGCAGGAAATAATCAATCTTTACAACCTCATTGCACGGATAAACCTTGTCAAGACATAGCGGCAGTTCCTTGTCGTTCGGTATGATTTTTTCCGGGTTTTGGGTTGATGGGCCGTGCAGATACGCCTCTTCGAGACATTCTTTCAAAGGTATGTTGTTTCTCATCGCGGGTATGTCGCCCATTGTGGCACAGTCACCGACGGCAACAAGAATATCGCAATGTTTGCGGAATTCCTGAAGGACGTGAACATTATCTTCATTCGCACAGCCACCCTCAATCAAGCCGATTGCGCATCTGCCTGTAAATTCCTTTATGTCGTCAATCGGCGATTTGTCGAAGTCCACAAGCTCTATGAGCTTGAGGATTCGCTCATCGATGTCGAGAAACGACATATGGCATCCGAAGCAGCCTGCCAGCGATGCTGTCGCGATTTTTGGTTTTGCCATTTTTATGTGCCCTTATGAATTTATTTTTTGTTTTTTCGTTTTTCGATTTCCGAGCCGATTGGTTTTTTATCGTATAATCTTTTTCCGATTGGGACGGTAAAAGCAGTACGTTTTTTGTTTATTGTGCCCACGGGGCAGACGTCGGCGGCTCTGTCGGTTACCGCAAGGCTGGTATCTTTAAGATATTTATCAGCATTTACGGTGATTTTCTTTTCAATGCTTCGGCCTGCGAATTCAAAAACGCCTTTGCCGTCAACATCTCTGGAGGCGCTGACACATCTGCCGCACAAAATACATCTGTTAAGGTCGAGGAATATATCAGGATGTGTGGAATCAACGTCTTTTTTGGGGAAAAGATAGGGATATTTTGGAGACAGGATTCCGAGCTCATAAGCAACTGCCTGCAGTTCACAATTGCCGCTCCTTTCGCAGAACATACAGAAGTGATTGCCTTCAATAAAGAGCATATCAATAAGATTTCGTCTGTGTTCCTTAAGCTCTTCGGTGTTATTTTCAACAATCATTCCTTCTGCAATCGGCTGGGTGCAGGCGGTCTGTGGTTTTCCGTTGACTATGACGGTACAGACCCTGCAGCTTCCGTGCGGGGCAAGCTCGGGATGATAGCAAAGTCTTGGTATATAGATACCCGCCTCATCGGCGGCTTGGATGATAGTCTGGCCTGCTTTGCCTTTTACTTCAACACCGTCAATTGTAAAGGTTATCTGGTCGCTCATCTTCTATCCCTTATTTTGTGAAGATTACGGAGTTTCGATTCGCGATTGCTTCGGCATCTTTAAGAGCTTTTCTGATATCAAATGTCGGCTGCATACCGTCGGCGGATTTTTTAACTTTCGATTCGTAAATTTTACGGAAGTTTTTGAGTGTTGTGAGCACGGGATTCGGCGAGGTTTGGCCCAGGCCGCAGCGGCTGGTGACTTTGATACTCTCACCGAGCTGCTGCATTGCATCGAGGTCCTGCGGCTCACCTTTGCCTGCGAGAATTTTATCGAGGTATTTTTTCAGCAGGACGTTGCCGACCCGGCAGGGCGTGCAGTAGCCGCAGCTTTCCTCTACGAAGAATTCCATATACTGTGCAGTAATTTCAATTATGTCTCTTTCAGGGCCGAAGACGACAACCGCTCCGCCGGTCGCCAAATCATCGTAGCTGATTGACCTGTTATAGTCATTCGAACCGATTATCTGGCCGCTTGGGCCGCCTATAAGAACTGCCTGCGCATCGTCGGCGCCGACTTCTTTTAACATATCATTTACTTTTATGCCGAATGGAAATTCATAAACACCCGGCAGCTTGCAGTCGCCTGCGATACTTAAAAGTTTTGTTCCTGTATTCCCGGATAGGCCGATTTCAGCAAACCACGCGGCTCCCATTTCGAGAATCCGCGCTGTGCAGCAAAGCGTCTCAACGTTATTTACCGCCGTCGGGTAGCCGAGATAGCCTTTCTGTGCAGGAAACGGCGGTCTTGTTTTCGGGTCGCCTCTTAATCCTTCGCAGGAGCTTATCAGGGCGGTTTCTTCGCCGCAGATGTATGCGCCCGCGCCCATCTGAATTTTTATGTCAAAGTTAAAACCGTTTTTGCCGAGCACGTTTTTGCCCAGCAGGTTTTTGTCTTTTCTTTCCTGCAGAATCTTTTCGAGCAGTTTTCGCAGATAGTTGTATTCGGCCCGCAGGTAGAGGATTCCGTTTTCTGAGCCGATTGCATAGCCTGCAATCGTCATACCTTCAAAGAGCATATCGGCAAGTTCCGTAAGGATTACCCTGTCCTTGAATGTTCCCGGCTCACCCTCATCGGCGTTACAGACAATAAATTTTTTACCGCCTTCAGCATCGCGTGTGAACTGCCATTTCATTCCGGTTGGAAAACCCGCCCCGCCTCTGCCGCGAAGTCTGGCGGTCTTTACTTCGTTAATTACTTCAGCAGGGCTCATAGCGAGTGCGTTTTTAAGGCCGGTTTCGTGTTTGTAATCGGCAAAAATGACGGCCCCCTTTTTTCTTATGCCGTTGTGAACGCAGGAGTGGACAAGCTCATCGGCATTGTTACCGTCGCCGAGGCGGTGTTTCAGTTTTGACGGGTCGTAATGCTTCTTTATATCAGCGACAATCTCTTTTACCTTGTCGGTGGAAAGATAAGTTATGACTTCGTCATTGATCATCGCCGCTGGTGCCTGGTCGCACATCCCGATGCAGGGCGTGTATTCGAGCGTTATTTTGCCATCGGGTGTCGTCTGACCAAAGTCGATATTAAGCTGTTTTTTGAATTCCTCGGCGACCGCATCAAGACCGGCCATTTTGTCAACGACATCATTGCAGAGGCGAATGACGACTTTGCCTTTGGGTTTTTTTGACAGGAACGCGTAAAACGACACGACACTTTCAACTTCGGCCCTGCGGCAGTTGACGCATTTTGCGATAAGGTTCATCGCCTCATCGCCAACATTGCCGTATTTCTGCTGTACCGCCAGGACAATGTCCATTATCCTTGTGCGGTCATTGCCGCAGCTTTGGCATATTTGACGGATTTCCGCCTGTGTATTTTCACTCATATCTTACCTCGAAACTGCCTTTAGAGCTGCCCCTGTATGTTTTTGGCCTTTAATTAAAAGAAATAGTATATTGTTTTTGTTTACTTGTGTCTAATAAAAAAGAAAAATTGCATACCGAAAAAGCCCTGTATATAATTAGTCATTAGTCGTTAGTTGACAGTTAGTAAGAAATTTTTCACAATAATTGGTATTGTTGTGAAAGAGAAAAAAGGTTATGGCGGAAAATCAGACAGGTTCGGTTGGTATTGTCGAGACTAAGACTATAAGGGTCGTCGAAGCCGACAAGCCTTTGAAATTAACCAGCGGCAAAACCCTCGCCCCCGTAGATGTGGCCTACGAAACGTACGGCAAATTAAACTCCGCCGGCGATAACGTTGTATTTATCTGTCACGCACTCAGCGGCAGCGCGCACGCGGCAGGTTTCAGTGATGCTGAGAAAAAAAAGAGCGGCTGGTGGGACATAATGATAGGCCCCGGCAAAGGCATTGATACAAATAAATATTTTGTAATATGCTCCAATTTTCTGGGAAGCTGCAGCGGCACAACAGGACCAAGCAGTATTAACCCCGCAACCGGAAAACCCTACAATCTTGACTTTCCGCTGATAACCATCGCCGATATGGTTAAGGTTCAAAAACTTCTGCTTGACAAATTGGGGATAAAGCAGCTTTTGGGCGTCGTCGGCGGCTCTATGGGCGGGATGCAGGTTTTGCAGTGGGCGATTGAATATCCTGATTTTGTCAGGTCGGCGATAGTGATAGCCGCGACCGCAAGTCTCGGCCCGCAGGCAATCGCATTCGATACTGTCGGCAGAAATGCAATCCTTTCAGATATGGAAGCCGGCAGGTCGCCGAAAAAAGGGCTCGCCACAGCGAGGATGGTGGGCCATATAACCTATCTTTCAAAAGAAAGTATGAGGGCGAAATTCGGCAGAGGCCTGCGGAGCGCAGATAAGTACAGCTATGATTTCGGTTCTGAATTTGCCATTGAAACGTACCTTGACTATCAGGGCCAAAGTTTCGTCGAGCGTTTTGACGCAAACAGTTATCTGTATATAACCAAGGCGATGGATTATTTCGACCTTGAAAGAGATTACGGCTCTCTTGAGCAGGCGTTTGCGAAGACAAAATCGAGATTTCTGGTACTCAGCTTCACCAGCGACTGGCTTTTTACGCCGGCGCAGTCGGAGGAAATGGCAAACGCACTTGTCGCGCAGAGAAAACCCGTCAGCCACTGCAATATTCTTTCTCCATACGGGCACGACGCATTTCTGCTTGAGTCCGAAACGCTTGGCAGACTGATTAGCGGGTTTCTTGCGGCGACTATGGAAAAACCAAGGTATGAAAGACCCTTTGAAATTTCAAGTGTGAAAGGCATTAACCGTGCAAAAAGACTTAGGGTTGATTATGAGCTTATTGAGTCGCTTATTGAGCACGGTAGCAGGGTACTCGATGTCGGCTGCGGCGACGGGCAGCTTCTGCTCAATCTTCAGCGAGACAGAAATATTACTGCTGAAGGCATCGAGGTCGACCAGGAACTTGTTCTGCAGTGCGTAGATAGAGGGCTTAATATAATCCAAAGGGATATCGAACGGGGTCTGGAGCTTTATCCGGCAAACAGTTTTGATTATGCAATACTGTCCCAGACTTTGCAGACCCTGAAGAATCCGCATCAGGTTTTTTCCGAGCTTTTGAGAGTGGCTAAGAAGGTTGTTGTCAGCTTTCCGAATTTTGCATACTGGAGATGCAGGATAGAACTCTGCTTTGGCGGCCAGGCTCCGCGCACAAGACAACTGCCTTTCAAGTGGCATAATACGCCGAATATTCATTTTCTGTCGCTCAAGGATTTTGAGGATTTCTGCGATGAAATCGGCATAAAAATCGAAGTTAGATTGCCGCTTGTCGGCAGTCGAAAAGGAGCGGTCAAATTTGCGCCGAATATCTTTGCCGAGCAGGCGATATACCTGACAAGCAAAAAATGATAAATCCCATCGGCATGTTGACTATCGGCAAAATCAGGCTCAATTACCCTTTTATCCAGGCTGCCATAAGCGGCTACAGCGACAGGGCGATGAGAGTGCTGGCCCGCAAATTCGGCTGCGAACTTGTGTTCAGCGGACTTTTGCTCGACAGCAGCGCATCGTATAAACCATTATTTGAAAAACCCAATTACATTCTCAAAGATGATGAACATCCAATTGGTGCGCAGCTACTCGGCAGCAAGCCGGAAAAAATGGCCAAAGCGGCAGCAAACCTGCGGCAAATCGGTTATGACATTATCGACCTGAACTTTGCCTGTCCTGCGCCGAAAGTTGTCAAAAAAGCAAGAGGCGGCGCACTTATGGCAGAACCCAAAAAGGTAATCGAAATCTTTAAATCTGTAAGAGATGCTGTCTCCTGTCCTGTCCTAATAAAAATTAGAAAGGGTGTTGACGACAGCGAAGAATCAATACAGAAATTCTGGCAAATATGCGAGCAGGCTGTCCAGTACGGCGCTGATGCTATTATTGTGCATGGCAGAACTGTCGAGCAGAGATTTAAAGGGACTGCCGACTGGAATATAATAAAACAGGTAAAACAGAAATTTCCAGAAACAGCAATTATCGGTAGCGGAGATTTGTTTGAGCCGGCAGATATTGTCAGCAAACTTAAAACAAGCGGCGCTGACGGCGTCGCAATCGCAAGAGGCGCTATCGGAAAACCCTGGATTTTCAGGCAGATAAAAGACATACTCGATGGGGAAACAGAAATCTTTCAGCCTGATATAAAAGAGCAGGGACAAATTATCCTCGAACACTTTGAGATGCTCAAAGAACTTTACGATATAAAGAAATGTATCTGGCATTTCAGAAAATTTCTGACTAAATACAGCAGAAGTCATACGAATATAAGAAAAGTGAGCAGGGAACTTGTCGCTGTACAAACAGAAGACCAGTTAAGACAAACAATAAAAAAGCGGTACAATCTTGATTGATATAAATTTACTAAAGTCCGTTTACATTCATATTCCATTTTGCAAATCGAAGTGCTTGTACTGCGGTTTTTTCTCAAAGCCGGCAAATCAATATGACGTCAAAAGGGTTCTAAATACCGAGATTGTGGAACTGAAAAAATCTTCGTTTCAAAAACCTACTCAAACTTTGTACATTGGCGGCGGAAGCCCCACATCTGTTGGCCGTGAGATACTTTGCGAATTTCTTTCGAAAATTATTGAATTAACCGGCAAGGCCGATGAATTTACCGTTGAAGTCAATCCTGCCGATGCGGATGAAAGTTTATTGGTAAATCTCAAAAATATAGGTGTCGATCGCATTTCAGTTGGTGCACAATCGTTCATTCAGAGCGAACTTGATTTCTTAGGCAGAAATTACAGTGTTGAAGAACTTGAAGGAACAATAAAAAATGCCAAACAGGCGGGTTTTACGAATGTCAGCATCGATTTGATTTTTGCAATACCCGGCTCTGATTTGAAAAGCTGGCGGCAAACCCTGGAAAAAGCAATTCAAAGCGGTATCCAGCATATTAGCGCATATAGTTTGACTTATGAAAAGAATACACCGTTGGAGAAAACAAAATCGGCAGGTAAAATAAAAGCAATAGATGAAGAGACCGACAGAAAAATGTATGAAACAGCGATTGAGGAGCTTGCTATGGGTGGTTTTGAGCATTACGAGATTTCAAATTTCGCAAAGCCGGGCTTTAAATGCAGGCACAACCTGACTTACTGGAAAAATGAATATTATCTCGGCATCGGGCCGGCTGCGGCAAGCTGTATTGACGATTGGCGAACCGAGAATATCAGCGATATTGATAAATATGTTGAATGTATTGAGAACAATAAAGAGACTGCTGCAGAGAAGATAAAAATAAATCGTGCAGAAAAGGCATCTCAAACGGCAGTGCTTAATTTGCGATTGGTAGAGGGAATAGACTTGACGGAATATAAGCAAAAAACAGGTTTTAATGTTTACGAACTCTTTAAGCAGTCGATTAAAAAAAATCTGAAATTAAATCTGCTTCAGTTTAAAAATAACCGCTTAAGCCTGACAAAACAGGCTCTGCCGATAGCTGATAGTGTTTTGTGCGACTTTGCACAGCCTGACTGATTGCGTTTAAACTGCCGATTGGTTATAGTATAAGCTTGTAATTTAGCCGAAAGTTACAGATGAATATAGAGAATATCAGAAACTTTTGTATAGTAGCGCATATTGACCACGGCAAAAGTACTTTGGCCGATAGGCTCCTTCTGCTTACCGGCACCGTCAGCCAGAAGGACTTTAAAGAGCAGATGCTTGATAGTATGGACATCGAGCGTGAGCGCGGCATTACCGTCAAGGCCTCTGCCGTTACGATGCACTATACCCTAAGCGGCGTTGAATATATGCTAAACCTGATTGATACGCCCGGCCACGTCGATTTCCATTATGAAGTCTCCCGCTCAATGGCGGCCTGTGAAGGCGCTTTGCTTGTTATCGATGCCTCGCAAGGAGTTGAAGCTCAGACGGTTGCAAATGCCTACTTGGCCGTCGATTCGGGTTTGGAGATTATCCCTGTAATAAATAAGATAGACCTGCCTGCTGCGCAGCCGAAGGTTGTCGCAGAAGAGCTCGAGCATATACTTGGCATAAATAAAAACGAGTGCTTTTACATCAGCGCAAAAAGCGGCCAGGGTGTTGCTGAGCTGCTTGAGGCGATAGTAACTTTTTTGCCGCCGCCTGTGATTGATTCAACAAAACAGACAAGGGCGTTGATATTCGACAGCCATTATGACGAATATCGCGGCGTAATATGTTATGTCAGGTTGATTAGCGGGCGGTTGAATCCCGGCGATAAGATACTGATGATGGGCTCGAAGAGAAGTTACCAGATAAGCGAGCTTGGCAAATTCACGCCCGGAATGAAGAAGGTCGATTCGCTGGCCGCCGGTGAGGTCGGTTATGTCATTGCAAGTATAAGAAATCTTTCGGATGTTACAATCGGCGATACTATTACGCTGGCCAAAGAGCCTGCCAGAAAGGCCCTGCCCGGCTACAAGCAGCCGCTTCAAATGGTTTTCAGCGATTTTTATCCCGGCAACAATACCGATTACTCGCATTTGCGTGCGGCGTTTGAGAAACTTTCGCTAAATGACGCCAGTTTTACATTTACGCCGCAAAACAGCCCGGCGCTGGGCTTTGGCTTCCGCTGCGGATTTTTGGGTCTTTTACATATGGAGATTATCCAGGAAAGGCTTGAAAGAGAAAGCAATATCGATGTTGTTCAGACGGCCCCAACTGTAACTTATGAGGTGGTTGAGACATCAGGAGAGGTTTACAGGATTGACTCGCCGAGTCGGTTGCCTGAGAAAACCAAAATCGCCGAGCTTCGCGAACCTTTCGTAAAACTTGAGGTGATTACGCCTAAAGAGACGATAGGCGGTATTATGAAGCTTGCAGAGGTGAGA
>Ga0315543_1005281_pt1 | contig 10161 bp, 6 predicted proteins | sample SalMarSW160210MG_2_FD_203098 | JGI IMG/M metagenome (GOLD analysis project Ga0315543, IMG submission 203098) | Salt marsh sediment microbial communities from the Plum Island Ecosystem LTER, Massachusetts, United States - Salt Marsh Sediment SW1601-210 ...
TCCGAACGGAACAACAGTCCGATCACACGGCGGCGTTCTCCGCGGCCGGCCTCGACCGGGAGCGTTTCAATGTCGCACGCTCCGAACTCGCGAAGTGCTTCGAGCAGATTCGCATTGGCTCGCAGCGCGACCGGGGCCATCAAGGCGATATCCATGGCGTTGATTAGCGTCGGTGAAATATCGGTGTCGAGCACCCGTTTCACGTCACCGGGGCGGATAATGCCGACGAGTTTGTCGTTGTCGTCCATCACCGGCAGGCTCTCGATATGCGAGTTCGCCCGGGCAACGCGGACAATCTCGGCCAGATCGTCGTTATGCTTGAGCGTCGGGAAGTGACGGACCATCACGTCGCGGACCATCACGTGTTCCAGGCGATGCATGTCGTGTCCGCGAGCACCGAGCTCATCGCGTCGTCTGAGTTTCTTACTGTAGATACTATCCGGATCGATGAATCGGGCGACCACACCCGCCAGGCCCGCCGCGATCATGATCGGCAAGATGATGCGGTAATCGTGCGTCATTTCGTAGACGATCAGGATCGCGCTGAGCGTTCCGTGGGTGGTTCCGGCCACGACCGCCCCCATGCCGACAATAGCGTAGACACCGGGATGGGCACTGAGGTTATCGGGCAAGAACAGGTTGCAAACCAGGCCGAACGATGCTCCCAGCGTCGCCCCCAGAAACAGCGAGGGCGCAAAGATGCCACCCGAGCCGCCACCGCCAAGCGTGATGCTCGTCATCAACGGCTTCAGCAGGGCCAGCGGCAGCAGCCACCAGAGCTGTTTCAAAAGCTGCGCGTGGTCGAGCTTCACGATCTTTTTTTCGGCTTCCTCGTCGACCGTTGGGCGGAGTTCGGCGGAGTCGATTCCGCTGGTTTTCTCTTCGTTTTCCAGGTGGAGCGCATGATCGACGACGCCGTAGCCCACGCCCAACAGCGGTGGCACCGTTTCGCGTCGCTGGCCCGCGGCAGCCGGCCGTACGTTAGGCGGCAACATCGGATAGACGATCCCCGCCACGCCGACGATCCCGCCGCAGACCAACGCACGCAACCACCATTGGGGCAACCGGACGTCGGCAACGTCTTGCACCTTGTACAACAGCTTCGTGAACGCAACAGCCGCCAGCCCGCAGACCAAACCCAGCAGGAAATACGACGGCAATTCGGCCCAGGCGCCTTGGTAGGAGTGATAGATTTGGGGGAAAGCCGGTCCGAGGCCAAGCTTTCCACTATGGGCCTGAAATCGGACCACGTCGGCCAGGACCGCGGCGATCACGATCGGCGTGAGACTCTCGACGGCGAAGCTGCCCAGGATGATCTCGCTGGCGAACATCACGCCGGCCAGCGGCGCGTGGAACGTCGCACTGATTCCGGCGCCGGCCCCGGCGGCGACGAGTACCTTGATGTTGCGCGGCGAAAGCTTGAAAAGCTGGCCGGCCATGCTCCCCAGCGACGAGCCGATCTGCACGATCGGTCCCTCGCGCCCGGCCGAACCGCCCGTGCCGATGCAGACGCCGCTGGCCAGGATCTTCACCAGCGCTACCCGGGGCCGAATCACGCCGTCGTGCCGGGCCACCGCCGTCATGACCTCGGGCACGCCGTGTCCCTGCGCCTCGGGCGCGAAGCGCCGCGTGAACCACGAAACGGCCAACAGCCCCAGGGCCGGCACCACCAAAAGCGCCCCGAGCCAAAGCGCGTTTTGCGCACTCAGCGCGACAAACGGCAAGACCGTCTCGGTGGTGATTGCCTCGATCAAAGCCGTAAACAGCACCGCGCCGTATCCGGCCAGCACTCCAATGCCGATGGCAAGAAGGATCGTCAGTGCGCCGCGAAACCCGACGTCTCCCTGCGGCCCCATCCGCCGACGAAGGGCCTTGAGAAAAGTACCGGGCAGCCAATGTTTACGATCCGAGGACATGATGCTCAAAGGCTATGGAGGGTTCGAAAATCGGCAGTCCGCAATAGCGGCCGTTTCTCAGCGGAGCAAGCGCGCCCTGCCGAGCGACACACGTACAGCCACGCCCCTTTTCCATCGCCAATACGCTGCAAATCAGATTGCCAGACTGCGCACCGGCTCAACACAGAGCGGAGCTTTGTCCCGGTGAGGAAGGTAGGGCAGGCCGAACCGGACGGAGAGGCGTTACGGTCGCTCACGAACCCGTAAGTTTATCCTCCATGCCGACCCGTGGCAAGATCGAAGAAACACGAGGTTCTAGCGGTCCGCCCCGCCGGGTGCCACTGCTGGATTTCGACGAGCTCAGTCGAGTCGCTTGCCCAGCAGCGCATGAAAATCGCCCTGACCGACCGCACCCAAAGCCTCGGACGTGCCCTTTGAAGAAGTCGTCAGCACGGCCGTCAACCGCTCGCCGCCATGGCGCGCGATAAGTCCATTGGAGACGGCCCGCGGCGGCCAGAACTAGCTGCGTCCTGCTCTGTAGAAAACCTGCTAATCGGGTGCCTGGGCCATAGCGAAGCGGTGGCCCAGTGGGCGAGAAACCGGCCCTTCGCTTCGCTCATTCCCGGGCACCCAACCCGGAATTGGACGTTTTCTACAGAGCAACACCGTCCCTGTTTTGATTCCCGACCGACCCTCAAACACCAAACCGCGACGTTTTGGTCTCACCAAACCCCTCTGGGGCCCTGGATGTTTGCCCTTTTTGTGCCGGCGCGTTAGAGTGAAAGTCAGACCGGGGCACGAAAATCCTACCTGAAAAATCCTACCTGAAAGAGGCTGCCTCCATGTTCGGCATCATGAGCGGGGTCTGCGCGCTGTGCCTCATGGCGGGAGTGGAGCGCGACACGCCGACCCGAGTGGTTCAAGGTGAGGTTCGTTGTCGGGTGTTGCTGATCGATTTCGAAGGCCGCGAGCACGTCCACCCGCCGGAAGCCTTCGAGACGATTTTCTTCGGCAACAATGTGCGCTTTGCGCCCGACGAATCGAGATCGCCAATCATTGGCTCCGCGCGGGACTATTACGACAGGCTTTCCGACGGGCGTTTGCGATTGACGGGCAAAGTGATGCCGTGGGTCCGATCGCGGTTGAAACCGGAGGACTTGCCCCATTGGAAGAAGACCGGCAGCGGGGACCACGACTGGTGGCAGCGTGTCGCGGCCGACGCGATGAGTCTGAACCGGATCCCCAAGGACGATCGGATCGACGGGAAGCCGGTCGACTTCTACGCGATGATCTACAGCGGGCCCATCGACGGCTATTTCAAGCGCGCTCGCAAGAAACTCTCGTGGGGCGCGGGACGCCGGGTGATGTCGAAGTCGGTGTTCCACAAGTACAAGGTGCCCTTCTGGGACGACCGCTGGCACGGGAAGCATCTGACCTACAGCCCCGAGCGGTTGAAACAAGAGCCGAGCGGCATCTACCACGTGGGGCTGCTGTTCCACGAACTGGGGCATCAGCTCTGCGGGTTCCGCGACCTCTACAACAAGGGCTACGGCCCGTTCGGCCGCTACGCGATCATGGCCAACGGCGAGAGGACCCACTTTCCGACCGGGCCGACGGCGTTTCATCGCTACATGGCGGGCTGGCTCTCGTACGACGTGCCGGCGCAGAAGGGACGCCGCACCCTGAGGCTGCCGCCGCTCTGCGCGGTGCCTCGGGCGGTGAAACTGGTCAACGGGCCCATGCCTTGGGCCGATGCGCTCATCGTCGAACACCGCAGCGGCGAAGGAAAGACCCTGCCCGCCGAAGGACTCTTGGTCTATGAGGCCTATGGAAACCGCCGAGTCAGGACCGCCAAGTGGGATGAAAAAGCGAAAAAGTACGTCACGTTCCAGCAGCGTATTCGTCTGCTGCGCGCCGACGGCACGCAGCGCAACCAGCCGGGCGATGTTTTTCGCCAGGGGCGGCTACCGCTGTTCGGCAACGTGTCGGCCGCCTCGTCGGCAACCGGGTGCGGTTTTTGGGAGCTCGAGAAGATCACCGTGCCCGCAGCGCAGCCGGGCCGGCGCGGCTCTTCGTCTCGCAGCAAGGCATTTGCAACGTTCGAGGCAGTCTATTGTCCGAAACGAATTCCCATCCGTCGTCGTAGCAGCCCGATCCACCTGAGCAGAAGGATTCCGCCCGGCGATCATCGCGTCTATGTCCGCGTTGCCCACGGTGGATGTACGGTGAAGGGAAACGGCACGTTGCTGAGAGTGCCTGGCGCGGGCAACCGGGTTGCCTGGGGACTGTGTGACGTTCGCATAGCGGCCAACGACCGGCAAACGCTCAGCGCCGTGCCGGACGACGGCGCGAAGATCGAAGAAATCCAAGTGGTCCCTCGCGCCCCGGTGCTGCTCGATCTGATGGGCAACCGCGACGGGGAGAAACTCGCCGCAAGCCTCGGCGGGCACGTGAGTGAGAGCAGCCCTTTGGATAAGAACGTTTGGGTGGGCGGGGCGATTGAGATCCCGCTTGGCCAGCCCGGATCGGCCAAGGCCACGGTGCCGGTCGAGTGTCCCGGCGGCGTGTTGCGGCTTGCCATGCGCGTGTCCGCCCGCAAGAAGGAAGCGCTGCCGACGGTGACGCTGGTGATACGTGAGGGCGGGAAGGCGGTGAAGATGCTCGACCGGGTCGCGTTGCACAAGAACCGGCCTGAGTTTTTTCTGGTCGATTGCGCCCGCTTCCGCGGCAAGCCGATCAGCCTCGAACTCTTGCTCAAGGGCCCGAAGGGCAGCCGGGTTGTACTCTGGGACGCGACGTTCGCTGCAAATTGAGCACTCTCAATGAGGTTCGCACAAGCAGCCGTAGCACCTTACAGAGCTACCGCTTTGCTCCACTCGTGTCGACGGGTGGATGGGGTCCCGGCGCGCCGGGATGCCCCAGATGGCCAAGAACGGTAGCATCAAGGAATCAAACGGGGGCTTTCTGGCTTTCTGAAAAAGTAGAATGTCCCCTTTTTCATCCCAACTGGCTGAGTTACTTTGGGCGCAGCCGGCAGACGGCCCGGGCACACTATCGCGAAGTGGTCCGCTTGATGTTTGGAGAGCCGGCGCGCTCGCCGCTCGAGGAGTTGCGAGGCGGGCTGGTGCTGGGAAGCGAAGCACTGTGGCGCAAGGCGCGGAGACTGGGCAACAAAAGGGGCAACAAAAGGGGGACATTCTACTTTTTCATTGGCCATCGTGTGGATTTTGAAAAAAGTAGAATGTCCCCTTTTTTCCCTTGTCCCCCTTTTTCCCTCAGAGGGCATTTCAAAACGGTCATCCTGAGCGAAGCGAAGGATCTCCCCCCCGCGAAAGCCGAGATTCTTCGCTGCGCTCAGAATGACAACAATCAGAGCACCGGTTTTGAAATGTCCTCTAGCTGCGTCCCCGTTTCGTCTCGCGGGGCGGCATGAGATGGGTCAGCTTGATGGCGGCCAATTGACGCCGCATCTCCTTGGTGACTCCCCCGATCGCTTCTTTGAGCCGGTCCTGCGTCTTCTCCGACAGGCCGTCGCTCAGCGGCAAGTTCGTCACCATCGGGCCGTCGATCGCCTCGATCACGTCCAACAACGAGATGTTCTCCGCCGGCCGATCCAGCTTGTATCCCCCGTCGACCCCCCGGGTCGAGGCAAGAATACCCCGGGCAACCAAATGTCGCAGAATCTGGAGCAGGAAACGCTCCGGCATCTTCCCTTCCGAGGCGAGTCGACTGCAGGGAATCGGCCCCTCACCCTGGGCATGGGCCAGATGGATACTCGCCTGAACCGCGTAAGCCACCGTACGTGATAGTTTCATGAGAACAGCCCCTTGACGGCAAGCTGATAAGTCTGCCCCCCCTTGCACGGGGCATCTTAACGCAGCCTCAACTACAAAGTCAACCTCTTGTACCATGAATTATTTCGCCCTTTTGGCGAAATATACGTGCCGCGAGATGATGATTTCTAGAAGACTGCGGCTTTCGGAAGCTGAAATCCACCGCCTGTGCCCTTCGCAAGGGTGTGATCCGTCCGGCTACTCCGGCGCAACGGCCACGAGCTCTTCCGAGATGGCTTCCAACTGTGCGGCGGTGATCGACCGCTGCTGCTCGGCGTACCCGATCAACAGTGCCAGATCGCACAGCCGGTTGATGCGACGGGCAATGCCGCCGGTGAGTTCCTGCAAGACGCGGACCGCCCCGGCATCCAACAGCGGGCGCTCGGCGCCGGCTTGTTTCAGCCGATGATCCACGTACTCGGCCGTTTCCGTTTCCGTAAGCGGCCGCAGCAGACACTTCACGGCCAGACGCTCCTCGAGTTGCGGATTGCGGTCCAGCACCGGCAACAGCCCCGGCTGAGCCGAAAGAACCAGCGTCATGGCCGGCCGGCCGGACGTCTCGAAATTCGTCAACAGCCGAATCGCCTCCAAGGTCTCCCGATCGCCCAACAGATGGGCTTCGTCGATGACCACGACGGCGTGGTGACCGCTCTTGGTGTTTTCGGCCAGAAACCGCTCGATCCGGTCGACGCTTTGCCAGAGTTGCTCCGCCGGACCGGTCGCGCCGCGGCCGGTCAACTGGACTGCCAGATAGGTCATCAACTGGTCGACGGGCATCTGAGGGAAGCACAGATGGACAAAAGGGCAAAACGATTCGTCCAGCATCGATCGGACCATGCCGGCCACGAGCGTTTTGCCCAACCCCGAGGCCCCGGCCAGCAGCGCCGCCGCACGATGGTTCTCGATCGCATAGCGCAACTTCAGAAGCGCCGCCTGATGGGTCTGGCTCGGGTAGTAGAACTCCCCGTCGACGATCTCCTCGAACGGTTTTACTCGCAGTTGCCAGTAGGATTCGTACATTCTGGTTTGCCGCCGGTTGGCTGTTTCGTTCTTTCGCACCACGTCGCGGGGTGCCATGGGCCCCGATGATATCGGGGCCCTTGTTGGGGCAGTGGTCCCGATGATATCGGGACCACTGGCACCCTGCTCGGAAAAACTTTCGTATCAGGCCGCGCGCCGGTACGACACGGACGCGCTGCCCGGCGAGGCGAAATTCTCGATCACCCCGGCGCACACAATCCGCCGGGCCGCGAGATCTCGTCTCGCCGCCAACAGCGCCTCGTCGGTCGCGCGCCGCACGTCGTGCACCAGCACGGCCGCGTCGATTGTCTCGTCCATCGCGCCGGTTACCCGCTGCTGCGGAGTGCCCAAGTCGACCAGCACAAGATCGTAGTGCTGCCGGAGTGTCGCCATCGCTGAAGCCATGGCCATCGAGGCGACCGACGTATCGGAGCATTGGGCCAACTCGTCGGGATCCGACAAAGGCAACAAGCTCAGCCGGTCCTCGACCGACTCGATGAGCACTTCGGCCAACGGTTCCCGACCGGCGACGATGTCTTCCCAACCCAGCGAAGGCAGAAGGTGCAAGGACGAACTCAGGCCCGGTTTGGCCTCGTTGGCATCGACCAGCACGACGTTGAGTCCCCGCCGGGCCAGGCGCGCCGCGGCGCCCAACAAGAGGGTCGTGCAGCCGGCTTTAGCCGTGCTGCCGGCCAACGCCACGACGGTCGGCCGACGCCCGTCTTGCTGCACCAGCGCAGCCGCCGTCGCGTCGAGCTGGGCCTCGACTTCCGGCGTCATCTCGGCCAGCACCGCCGGCCAGGCAAACGCGTCGACCTGCAGCATCGGCCTCAGCGCGGACTCGCAAGGCTCGGCCTGCTCGACGGTCTCCTCCGCAACCGATGCGACGGTTGACTCGTCAGCACACGGCTGCTCGTTCGATGCCGGCGGCTGGGAGATTGCCTGTTGCGGCGACGCAAAGGGAGACGCGACTTCGTCCGGGCCGGCCGGGCTCTCGACCTCTTGCGGTGGGTCTGCACTGGACGGCCCCGGCAAATCGGCATCGGCCAACTTCGGCGGCTCGCTCGGCCGATATTCCACGTCCGGCTCCCGGTCGGGCCGCTCGGCGACGGCCGATGGCCCACCGTCGCAGGATGGTCCTGAAACCGGAACGCCCAGCACCTCAACCGGCACTCCGACAGCCTCAGGCAAGTCGGCCGTGTCGGCCGAGTCCGCCCCGGCCAGGAGTCGACCGAGGGCCTCGGACAACGGAATCGGCTGCGACTGTCCCAACGTCGTGGGCGTTGGCGGCGAATCGGTCTGCTCGTACGCTTTGAAAAACGCCTCGTCTAACTGGCTCATCGCTTGGTCCTGCCACCCTTTCAAAAACGGGGATATGTGTTCGGGTAGGACGTGGTCGGATAGTTCGGGCATGGGCGCGGCGGGCTCGGATTGTTGCCCACGCGTGCTCGCTGATCGACGCCCGGCCGGGCGGCCATCGGGACGTTTGTCCTCGAATAGGGGCCGTTCGAATGGAGTCGGGCGCGCAGCTCGGGTTGAGTATTCGGCTGCACGCTCGGCCGGATGGGAGCCGTCGCTCGACGAGCTATCCGTGCGGCACCGTAGGGATCCTTCTCAACCGGCCGGCGGTCGTGTTGGCCTTGTGTCCGGGCAAACGGCGGTGTCGACGGCGTTGTCGGTCCACGCGTGCTCAAAAGCGGCAGATACTCCGCCTCGGCCCGATCGTCGGTCTCCGGAGACCACGGCGGTGCAGTCGCGGGCACCCCGGCATCCGGCACCGACGGCTGGCGATCGGTCTGGCCCTCGGACGGGACGTTCGAAGGCGGCGGAGTCCAGCCCCACGTCGAGCCATTCCCGCCGGCGGTCGGAGCCAGTGGGTCTGCCGGCAGTATTGTAGGAACCGGCGGACGAGTCCCCGACGGACCGGGACTCTCGGTGGTCGGGGCACCGGGACTCGCCGGGCCGAAGCCGGGCGGTCCGGGGTCGGCCGCCGGGCGCGATGCCGACGGAGTCAACGACTGGCCCTCCCAAGCCGGCGCCTCGGGCGCCGAGCCGGCCGGTGGCGCCGGACGCCACGCTTCGGGATCCTCCGGCACCTCGGGGCTTGTCACCCGCCCCAACACAAAACCACAGAGTCCCGCCACCAGCACCAGTCCGCCGATCGCGAGCCGCGATCGAACGGGCACCCCGATCTCTGCCGAGCGAGCGTTGCCGGCAGTAGTCGGCTCGTCGACGGTTTCGTCGGGCTGGGCCCCAAAATCATGCACTCGAGCCAACACGATGGGAGAGTCGTCTTCGTCATCATGGCGACCGGGAAGCTCGTAGCCCGAATCTCTCGAGTCGTCTTTCTCCCAAGGCCGCAAGGCATGATACCCGCTCATGATGATTTTCCCTCCTGAAGAGCCTCGTTGGCGTGTGAGTCTCGGTCGAAATGAATCTCTAAACACACCTGGTGCGTCAAGCCCCACCGAAAGTGTGGTTCTCGGCCGCGCACTAGCCAAGACGGCAGCGCGAACCAAAATCTGTATCGGTACCGGTTGCACCGATCTTGAGTGTTAACACGACTCTACGGCTGGCCACACACGGGCAAGATGCGGCAAGACGGAAGGCTTGGCTATCTCCGAATCGCGGCCCGACGCCCGTGAAAAGATCCTCGGCCGACTCACCAAGCCCGAGCCCGATGCGCCAGTCAAGCTGGAAATCCATTGTGGGTAGTTCCAAGTTCTATTGAGACCCGGCATTGCCACTGCTGAGCGCAACGAAGAATCTCCTTCCCGGCGCGCCGGGATCGAGATCCTTCGCTACGCTCAGGATGACCTGCTGCGGTATCAGCCAGCCAAACTTGGAGCTACTGATTGTTGGTGCGGCGACGGACAAGACCACGTTCACCTGATTGGCTGAGCTGTTTGGCAGCGGCGTGACAGGTGTGGAATTGACAGCCAGCACGCTGGCAGTCTGCCTCCAAGGAGGGGATCACGCAATTGACAGGCGCCCGGCGCGCGTTAGGATGACGAATTACATTGCCACGAATGTTTCTTCTCGGCGCTTTCGGCCTACGGAGGTTTCCCATCGGATGACCCAGATCGAACAAGCCCGGGCTGGCACCATCACCCCCGAAATGGAAGTCGTCGCCCAGAGTGAGCAGCTTGATCCGCAACAGGTTTGCCAGGAGGTTGCGCGAGGACGGATGGTGATTCCCGCCAACCACGTCCATCTTGCCAAAACGCTCGAGGTGATCGGGATCGGCACGGCGGCGCGGACCAAGATCAACGCCAACCTGGGCACTTCGCCGCTGTCGAGCGATACGCAATGCGAACTACGCAAATTGGCCTGTGCGATCCGCTACGGTGCCGACACCGTGATGGACCTTTCCACCGGCCAGCAGATCGACGTGACTCGCCGGCGGATCATCG
>Ga0315543_1005282_pt1 | contig 10160 bp, 8 predicted proteins | sample SalMarSW160210MG_2_FD_203098 | JGI IMG/M metagenome (GOLD analysis project Ga0315543, IMG submission 203098) | Salt marsh sediment microbial communities from the Plum Island Ecosystem LTER, Massachusetts, United States - Salt Marsh Sediment SW1601-210 ...
CCGCGGCACTTTCAAGTCCAGCGCCCCCACCGACGTCAACAAACTGCGGCAACGATACCCATTGCGTTGACCTTGACGCTTCCGAGTACGCTGATACCGCCCGGCATTGATGAAACCATCAAAATCAACGGCCAAGACCTTGTCATACACTCGCTTGGCTACATACCGGCAACCCTGGTCAAGGTGCATTCGAAACATATCCTTGACCTCGGACATTGAGATCGCTACGTTGTGACTGTCGAAATTCAGTTCTCTGTATGGCATGAGGTGTCTCCTTCTGTAAGTCGTTAAAAACCAAAGGATACACCTTCTGCCTTTTACACACTTCTAAAGATATTATCTAAAAATGATTGAACTGATGCTCACCGGGATTGAGCATCCCACAATGCTTGTGCTACCCCTTTAGCTTCACTATATTTGCACCAATGAAAGTCATTGACCTGCGCTCCGATACCGTCACGCGGCCTTCAGCGGAAATGCGTCAGGCGATGTTTACCGCTGAAGTCGGGGATGATGTCTTTGGCGATGATCCCACGGTGAAGGAGCTTGAAAGCTACGTCGCCGGGTTGTTCGAGCGGGAGGCATCGCTGTTTGTGCCGTCGGGGACGATGGCCAACCAGATTTGTTTGAAGGCTCATTCCCAGCCTGGATGGGAACTGCTGTGCGACCGAGAATGCCATCTCGTCAACTACGAAGCGGCAGGACCGGCAGTACACTCGGGGCTTCTGGTCAACCTGCTGACAACCGAGCGGGGAATGCTCACCGCTGAGATGGTCCGGGCCAATATCCGCCCCAAAAATCTCCACTGTCCTGAAACCAAAATGGTAGCTCTAGAAAACACCCACAACCGCCACGGTGGGACAATCCTCCCACAAGCGGAAATCCTGAAAGTCAGACAGGTTTGCGACGAATTCGGCCTCATTCTGCATCTCGATGGTGCTCGCATCTGGAACGCCCATGTTGCCACGAGTATCTCTTTGCCGGAGTTGACTAGGCCGTTTGATTCGGTGGCAGTTTGTCTGTCCAAAGGATTGGGCGCCCCGATCGGCTCAATGGTACTTGGCTCCGCTGAATTTGTAGCCAAGTGTCGGCGGGAGCGCAAGCTCTTTGGTGGGGGAATGCGGCAGGTGGGGATTATTGCCGCCGCCAGCCTGTATGCCGTGAAAAACAACATCGACCGTCTGGCTGAAGACCATGCCAATGCCAGGCTTCTGGCGGGTGGCTTAAACGGCCTCGGCCCGTTTCATATCGATATGGATCGTGTTGAAACGAATATCGTAGTGGCCAACATCTCTAGCGACCAGACTGTCGAGTCTCTTCTCGCCAGAATGAAAGACGCTGGCGTCTTAGCGGTGCCGTTTGGACCACAACGAATTCGTTTTGTCGCTCATCTCGATATCACCCGCTCCGACTGTGAGGAGGCGCTGAAACGGATAGGCAAAATATTCAATTGAACCATGTATGTTGGGTTTCACGCTCCATCCGCCCCAGGTAGATTCCGATCGTTACTCTTCCTACAAGGCTGATTTGGTAGATCAGATTCCAACCCCGTAGTTAATACGCATGAAAGTCGCTCTCATACATTATCAGTATCTACGCAAAGGGGGCATGGAGCGGTATCTGGTCGACCTGATCAAAGGGTTTACCGACGCCGGCGATGAGGTAACAGTGATAACTTCCAAGGTAGCTTCCGATGTGCCATTGGCCGGCCGCTGCCGCATAATAAATATAAATGTATCAATGATACCCAAGAAGCTTCGCGGATTTTTTTTCAGTCGGCAGGTTAACCGGCTGCTACCCCGACGCGATTTTGATCTCACTATCAGTCTCAGCCGAACTTCGGGGCAGAATATAATGATCTGCGGCGGGACCCATAGAAGCTATCTGACCCACTTGGGTAAAATGAGAGGCCCCCTCGTTCAACTTGAGATTTCGACGGAGCAGCGAGCGTATCAAACATCGCGACTGATTGTCGCCCATTCTGAGATGCTCAAAGACGAGGTGATAAACCTGTATAACATGCCGCCAGAGAAAGTAATGGTTATCCACCCGCCGGCTGATACTGACAGATTTTCCCAACGTTTAAGATGCGATAAGCAAGAGCTGATGGAGAAATATAAGATCAGAAAAGACAGGCTCAGCCTGTTGTTTGTTTCGGGTGACCACAAGAGGAAGGGTCTGCGTCCACTTCTGCGAGCGTTCAAAAAGCTCCCGCCTGATCGGTTCGAGTTAATTATCGCCGGCGCCCCCTTAAAGAGCTTGGATAAATCAGGGAAGGTCAGGTATATAGGCTATGTTGACCGGATGGAGGAACTATATACGGCAGTGGACTTCACAGTTCTCCCCTCTTTATATGAACCGTTTGGCCTGGTTGTAATTGAGTCACTTCTGTGCGGTACGCCGGTTCTGATTTCAGACAAGGTCGGCGCCAGGGACGTCATCACCGACGATGAAGGGCTGATGTTCGAGAGCATTACGCCGGACGCAATCGCTGCCACAATACTACAAACCGCCGCAAGAGACTTCAAGATCGACAACGACCTGGCTGGTAAACGCGGACTAACACTGGCCCAGCATGTGGAAAAGCTAAAGGAACTGTCTTATTGAAGCTTGTAAGTTGTGTCTGCTTGATCCATATCAGTTTTTGGCTGATTCAGGTCAGAACAAAAGGAATCAGGCAAGGTAGCTTGATGATAATCAACTGATTATGGTATTATGTTATTTTTCCTATGATTACAAATTATTTATCGTGGTATAAAGACCTGGAGGTCAAGCTGCAAGGCTGCACACTCGCTGCTTTCCAGCGCTGTGTGCGAACCAACTAATATCCTGGCCGAGCATATGCATAAGTTTCAAGCAAAAGGGGTTGAGAGTTACTTGGACGTTTCGAACGCCTGGGGACATCCAGCGCTTATCAAAAGTATAGCCAATAGGTATGACGTTGATGAGCAGAGAGTGGCAACAACCAACGGTGCCTCGAATGGCATTTACCTTCTCTGCCGGGCGCTTCTTTCAAAAGATGATCACGTAATCATCGAGTCGCCCGCCTATGAGCCGCTTGTAGCCACGGCCGATAGTGTCGGTTCGCGAATTACCTATTGGAAACGAAAACCTCCTGAATACCTCTTTGACTACGACGATCTAAAACGAACCGTCAAGCCAGACACAACACTGCTTATCATAAGTAACCTTCACAATCCCAGCGGAGCGCTCCCGCGCGATGATCAGCTCAAGGAGCTTGCCTGTGTAGCTCAGCAGGTCAACCCGACGATAAAGATCGCTGTCGATGAAGTGTATCATGATTTCACTTCTGGCACTCAAATGCCGGCAGCGACTTTGGATGATTGTTTTATCTCACTGAATAGTCTTACCAAAGTATATGGGCTTGGTTGTGTGCACACCGGGTGGATTCTGGCAGAACGTGCCGTCATCGACAAAATCAAACGAGTACAGCTCTTGGTTGAGGGTTCCGGAGCCAAGCTCCTGGAAGGATTTGTATCGTTCATTATTGAAAATCTAGACGAATATTTAAATCGTGCCGTGGAAATTGTCTCGAAAAATCGGCGGCTATTGGTTCAGTACCTCCGTCCACTTTTATCCGATGGGATTCTCTCAAGCAAAATTCCCAAGTATGGTTGCACGTATTTTCCCAGAATCCTTGGAGTAAATGATAGCTGGATGTTTATCGAAAAGCTGGCTGAACAATACCAGGTTTACGTCGTCCCCGGCCGCTTCTTTGGAGAACCCGAGCATATCAGAATAGGATTCGGTGAAAAGCCAGAAAAACTGAAAACAAGCCTGGAAAAATTTACAGAAGCTGCTTATGCACTGCTCCAGTAGCAAGTACGGAAAAATACTCAAAGTATTACTATTTTCTGCTTCTGATTCATTTGTGTTCACACTCGACGTCACGTATCTATGGGGTAAGAAAAACAGGTGGTTCGAATGAACATTGTTGTCACCGGGTCAAGCGGGCTGATAGGTTCAGCCTTGGTTAAGTTTCTTACTTCATCAGGACATGAGGTCACGCATCTGGTTCGCTCAAAGACAAAACAGCGCCCCAGAGAGACTCTGTGGAATCCCGCCATAGGGTCAATCGATCTTGCCGGTCTTGAGGGCATGAATGCTGTGGTGCATCTGGCAGGTGAGAACATAGCTGCCGGCAGATGGACCAAGAGGCGCAAAACGAGGATTCACGACAGTCGAATCCAGGGCACTCGTTTGCTGTCTGAATCTCTGGCGAGCCTTGCACAGCCTCCGACTGTTCTGGCCTCTGCCTCTGCCGTCGGTTACTATGGTGATCGCGGTGAGGAACTTTTGGATGAGGCAAGTGAGGTCGGCTCTGGTTTTCTGGCCGCCATTTGCCGTGAATGGGAAGAGGCCACCCAGCCGGCGGCTCAAGCCGGGATTCGAGTTGTGCACCTTCGCTTTGGAATGGTTCTCAGCGGCTCCAAAGGAGCGCTGGCGAAAATGTTGACGACATTTCGATTAGGGTTAGGGGGACGAATGGGAAGCGGAAGGCAATACGTCAGTTGGATAGCACTGAATGACGTCGTGGGCGCAATTCACCACTGTCTTACATGCGAATCGCTTCATGGACCGGTCAACTTAGCGTCACCGAACTCAGTTACAAATCGTGAATTCACAACTCGCCTTGCAAAAGTTCTCAAAAGACCAGCATTTATTCCCGTGCCGACGGCAGTTTTACGCCTGGCGCTTGGTGAGATGGGCAACGAGTTACTTTTAGCCAGCACGCGGGTGCAGCCAACCCGTCTTTTAGCCACAGGCTATCAGTTCCACTATCCTGACGTTGAAGGAGCATTGAGACATGAGCTGGGAAGACCGAAGTAAATCAGCGCCGGGGGTGTACAACTTGTCAACGGTGTGAGTACACCGTGTCAAAGAACATAATGCCATCATGAAATCGTTTCCGTGGGAATTTGAGTCCAAGAAAGAAGTCCTTTTCTATCCGGAGAAGCCAGAGGAGTTCACCGGTGACATACTGGAGGTCGGCCCAGGGCGTGGAGATTTGTTGCTTTCGCTGGCGGCGACGTTTCCCGCTAAGCGGTTTGTAGCCGTGGAACTTGGGAAAAAACGATATCACAAACTGATTCCCCGGATCGAGAAAAAACAGCTTGGCAACATTCTTCTCCTTCAAGGCGAGGCACGGATTGTGATGTCAAGGTACTTCGCCGAGGAAACGTTTGAAAAGATTTATGTTCTCTTTCCCGATCCGTGGCCAAAGAAGCGTCATGCGCTGAAACGACTGCTTAGCGTTGAGTTTATCTCGCTCCTGACCCTGCTGCTCAAGGCAGGGGGAGATTTTTTCGTCGCCACCGATGTGAGAACTTATGCGGAATGGGTGATCGAAAATGCCGGCCGGGTCGAGTTGTTGTACAACATGGGGTCTCCCTTTGTGGACAGTTCTGTCCTTGTATATTACGAAACTACATTCTTTGAAGCGAAATGGCGCGATGAAGGGAAGGAAATCTATTACCTGTGGTATCGCCGGGGAAAGATCAGTTCCTCCACCTCCGGCGGACGCCAAAGACGGATAAGAAACCCGACAACTTACTCGTCATGGTGAGCGGAGTCGAACCATGACAGAGCTTTGACTCTCAATCGTCACCCTTCGACTCCGCTCAGGCTGACACCCTCGGATAACAGGCAACTATGAAGAATGAGCTTCTCCTACTTCTGGCTGAAGCAGAAATGTGACAGACGAGAAGAAAACACTGAAAAAGGCTCTTGACTTTTCCGGGGAGTAATAGGATTCTTGTTTATATGTATCATGGCTACAGCGACGTCAAAACGACAATGATTTACACCCACGTTTTGAACAAAGGAGGCCACGGCGTACGAAGTCCGATCGATAGACGTTGACCCGGTTTATACACAAGAGGCAGTCTATGTTTGCCGTTTTATACAGACTGTATAATCATTGTTAGGCCGATGAGAGGTCGTTGCAGCATGCCTACCACTGTGCCCGCATTGAGGACGAGAAAGACAGAAAGTGGATCTTTAACAAGGATTGAAAGCACGCCATGCGACTGTATCTGATCAACCCATCCAACCCGATTGTCAGCATCGTCAGAGTCAAGGAGAACCGATGGAACCGCTACCGCGTCTGGAAGCCGCTCAGCCTGATGGTTCTCGCGGGTCTGACTCCGCCGGAGTGGGAAGTCTCGATAGTTGACGAGAACCTCGGCGCGCCGGACTATCCGGCCATGTCTCGGCCGGACCTGGTGGGCATTACCGCTTTCACCTCGCAGGCGAACCGCGCCTATGAAGTGGCCGCTCACTTCCGACGTCAGGGCGTGCCTGTCGTCATGGGCGGCATTCACGCAACCATGTGCCTGGACGAGGTCATGGAGCGTGTGGACTCGGTCGTCACGGGGGAAGCCGAGGGCATCTGGCCGCAGGTCCTGGAGGACGTCCGGCATGGTAGCCTGAAGCGACGGTATGACGGCGGGCTGGCCACAATGAAAGATGTCCCGCCGGCTCGTCATGATTTGCTGCCTGCGGGATATGCCTTCGGAGCCATTCAGACCACACGCGGCTGCCCATTGAACTGCAGCTTTTGCAGCGTGACGGCGTTCAACGGGGCGCGCTACCGGCAGCGACCCATTGCGGATGTCGTGCGAGAATTCCAGATGATCCGTGAAAGACGCGTTCTGGTGGTGGACGACAACCTCATCGGCACGCGCTCTGACCACATCGCCCGCGCCAAGGACCTGTTCCGGGCCATGGCGCAGGCGAATCTGCGAAAAGAATGGGTTGCCCAGGCCACCATTAACTTCGCCGATGATGAGGAACTCCTGACGTTGGCCGCGAAGGCCGGATGCAGAGGCGTCTTCATCGGCTTTGAGTCCCCGACGCCGGAAGGGCTTAGGGAACTGGGTAAGAAGTTCAACCTTCTGAAGGGCCGGGACTTCCGCGCCTCCGTGCGGCGTATCCAGCAGCACAACATCCTGGTCGTGGGTTCCTTTATCATCGGTTTGGACATAGACGAACCGGGCATCGGCAGACGTATCGCCGAGACGGCCAGCCGGTATGGCATGGACAATCTCAACGTGCTGTTTCTGACGCCGTTGCCCGGAACGCGGCTGTGGGACCAGATGAAATCGCAGGCCCGCATCGCCCTCGATAGGTTCCCTGAAGACTGGAAATACTACACGCTGACCTTCCCGGTGGCTCGGTATAAGCATTTATCTCTGGACGGCATCATTGCAGAGATGATCTCCTGCGACCGGAGCTTCTATTCCATGCCGCGTGTTCTGCGCAGGGTGTGGAACAACTTGTGGCAACGCCGCCAGCCGTTGATTACCTTGGTGGGAAGTCTCTCATACAGGAACAACCTCCGGCTGAACTCCAAGGCGTACGCTGAATTCAAGCGTCACCGGGGCAATGGGCACGATTGAGTGAGTGGAGTGTGAGGGAAACCGCGGGCACGGGCACAAGATTACAGCAATGAACTCTACACGTCCCAGGGTTTTGTGATTGGGTGCCCCACCATTTATGGCGGGCTGGTGTGGCCGCGATCTGTGATCGCGGTTCACCAACGACTTGAGGCGTCACAAAACGAAAGTCAAGCCCCGAGTAGGCTTGACCTACGAGACTTGCGGCCACGGCAAAATCTATCTATGTTTCTTAGATAGAGCGGAATTTAACCGAAGCGGGTTTATCTGGGAACCGTCTAAGCAGAAGTTAGGCGGCAATGAAGGAGCATATGATTAGCGATACTGACCAAATCAGTTTTCTTGAGAAGAACCTCGCTCGTCAGATAGCGTGGATCAGCGCAGCAGACTCAAAGATATCGTTTGTTTTTGCCATTGATACTGCGTTGCTCGGCCTATTGGCGGCAGTATCTCCCAAGCAGGCAAGCAGCTGGACAGTTGCGCCAGCGATATTTGCCGCCTTTGCCGCTGTTTTTGTACTCGCGAGCCTGATCTTTTTATCGCTAGCGTCGTTCCCGAGAACAAAAGGACCAAAGAGTTCACTGATCTTCTTCGGGGGCATTGTCCAGCGAGATGCTGACCAGTTCAGGAGAGCCATGTGCGAGATGTCCGCGGAATCCCACATTGATGACTTGTGTGTACAATGCCACCGCAATGCCGAAATCGCCGAGCGGAAGTTTGTATGGGTCCAGCGTGCAATGGTCACACTGTATCTCTCGGTCGCTCCGTGGTTCTTAGCTATCTACTTGCTGTACAACGTTGGGAGATAGCCGGTAAATGTCATTGAATGACGACCTCAAGCAAGAAGTTGCAGCTATTTTTCGCGAATCGTGGAGCACTTGCGAAGGTCAAAAAGTGCCTGAACCCGAAGACCTCAAACTCAGCAATGATGCCGTCGAGATCGATGCAACAGTCCTCTACGCTGACCTCTCTGCTTCAACAGGACTTGTCCATGGTTACAGGCGCCCATTTGCAGCAGAAATCTACAAGTCATATCTACACTCAGCTGCGAAAATTATCAAGTCCCAAGGTGGAACAATCACCGCATACGACGGTGATCGAATAATGGCGGTCTTCATTGGCAACAGCAAGAACACGTCGGCAACACGTGCTGCGCTTAAAATCAACTATGCCGTGCAGAAGATTATCAATCCATCGATAAAGGTTCAGTACCCCAACACGACGTACTCGTTGAAACAGACGGTTGGAATCGACACGAGTCTACTTTTCGTCGCTCGAACCGGAATTCGCGGCTCAAATGATCTCGTTTGGGTGGGACGTGCCGCAAATTATGCAGCCAAGCTTTGCGACCTGTCCCCAGACTACCCCACTTGGATCACCGCTTCCGTTTACAAGATGCTTCACGACAGTGTCAAGTTCACTGACGGCAATGCGATGTGGGAAGCGCGAAGCTGGACTGCGATGTCCGGCCAAACAATTTACCGGTCGACATGGTGGTGGCCGGTTTGAGGCGTAATAACAAGTTGGGTAGGTCAAGCCTACTTGGGGCTTGACATTCATTTTGTCACGCCGCGAGTCGGCGTGACCTACAAGTAGGTTATTGATCGTAGACGGACGCTTTCCCACAGCAGAACTATGAAGGACGCGGCGCACGAGGACGTACGCCGCGCACAAAATTAGATCAACTCACCGCCTGCTCCAGACGATAGCGCTTGTAGATGCGGGCGTAGTGGCCATCCTGCGCCATCAGGTCGAAGTGCGTTCCCGACTCAATTACTCTACCTTCATCAAGCACATAGATGGCGTCGGCTCGCTCCAGCGCGTCAGGGCGATGCGTGATCAGGATGGACGTCATACCCGGCATGACTTCCTGCAAACGATACCAGAGAGCGGCCTCGGTGCGGGAGTCAAGGGCCGAAGTGCAGTCGTCGAGAATCAGAATCTTCGGCTTACCGACCAAAGCCTGCGCCAGGGCCAGGCGCTGTTTCTGTCCACCGGAGATGGCCATGCCACGGGTTCCGATGGGCGTGTCAATACCCTTTGGAAAACCGGCGATTTCATCCTTTAACTGTGAAACCTCAACCGCCCACTCCAGGACGGCCTCGCTGACGTCCTCCCGTCCGAACAGGATGTTGTTTCGCACGGTATCGTTAAACAGCGCCGGCTCCTGGGGCACATAGCCGATACTTTTGCGCAGGTCTTCAAGATTATACCGGCGCAGATCGCGGCCATTGAGTTTGATCGAGCCGCCGGATGGATCGACCAGACGCGGAATCATGTTCACCAGCCAGGTTTTGCCGGAACCGACCTTCCCGACCAGAGCGACTGTCTGCCCGGCTTCGATTGTGAAGGAAACGTCGTCAACAATCTTCCTGTCCGAGCCGGGGAACGAAAACTCGACGTTTTCAAAGCTCAGACTGCCCCTAGTAGGACCGTCGCCGGCAATGTTCCCGTGGTCGGAGACCATTAGCGGCACTCGCTCTAGTTCCACCAGCCGGTCAATAGAGACAGCCGACTGACGTGATTTGACAAGAAACTGGCCAATGTCAAACATGGGAAAGACGAGATAAACCACGTAGAAAATGAACGCTACCAATTTGCCCAGCGAGAGGTTGGCGTTGATAACCATATATCCTCCGGCCAGTAACACGATGACGATCCCGACTTGCCAGATATACATGTACAACGAATCTACTACCGTACTCACCTTGATAGCGGAAATCTCAGCGTCACGGCGTTCAT
>Ga0315543_1005284_pt1 | contig 10158 bp, 7 predicted proteins | sample SalMarSW160210MG_2_FD_203098 | JGI IMG/M metagenome (GOLD analysis project Ga0315543, IMG submission 203098) | Salt marsh sediment microbial communities from the Plum Island Ecosystem LTER, Massachusetts, United States - Salt Marsh Sediment SW1601-210 ...
ACGATGTTGGCGCGGAAAATGCCGTACTTCAGAGCCTCACCCATCTGCTCGTCATATGGCTTCCGCCACGCCTCCACCGTACCGTAGGCATCAGACCTCACGGCGGGCCAGCCCATATCGCTCACCAGCTTCTCCTGTGCCTCCTTCGAGACCAGGTACTGCCAGAACTTGATGGCCAGATCCCTGTTCGGCGCACCCTTGGGAATGCCAATAACCTCACCCCCAACCACGTGAGCCTCGGTCACCGGACCTGCCACTCCGTGGTAAGCCTTGATCTCCTCTTTGCCCCCATCCTTGACGATCACGTTGGTGGCAAAAGGCCAGTTCTGAGCCCAGTAGAAGGACTCCGTCAACAGGTAGTCATTGGTCGTATCCCAACTGGCCGTCTTGGAGTCGGGCGACATGTAGGGCCACAACTCTTGCAGGTAGGTGAAAGCGTTCGCGCAACCTTTATCATTCAAGGTCAGCGGATCGCCACCGGCTGACACCACCCACTCGTAGAGCTGGCAGGCCGTTGGCCCACCAGGACCCACAGCCTTGAAGCCGATCTTGCCAATGCCCTCCTTCTCCTTGAAGACCTTGGCCACTGCCAGTAACTCATCCCAGTCGCTGGGCACATCCAACCCATACTCTTGAAACTTGGCTTCGTTGTAGTACGTCAGCTGCATGTTGGGACGGTAGGGCAGGAAGTACAACGTGCCCTCGAATCGCCCCGCGTTTACCAGCGCTGGAAGCACCCCATCTGGGACCTGGGCTTCGTATGCGGACAGGTCTTCCACCACCCCTTCAGCCACCAGAGGCGCAAGCTGCATGTTGTCCTGGCCAAAGACGTCAATCTCCATTTTGCCAGCCGCGCTCATCGCCTTCAGCTTCTCCAGCATGTCACCCGAGCCTACCTCGATAGCCTCAACCTCCACGTTGTTAGCCGCCTCGAAGGCCGGAAGGATCGTGTCGCGCATCACCGCCCACTCCTCCTCAGCCAGAGACGTAGCAAAGGTCAGCTTCGTAGGCTCAGCCGGCTTAGCCGTTGGCTCTGGAGGCTTAGCCGTTGGCTCTGGAGGCTTAGGCGTAGGCTTTGCGGGTGTAGGCGTTGGAGCGCAGCCTGAAAGGACCAAAGCAATCACCATTACCAGGCTGAGACCGACGAATAACGTTCTCTTCGTAAACATTTGTATTCTCCTCCTAAATCACTATCCTTTGACGTTTTGACAACAGTGCTCCGGCATCTCATCGTCATAGGTCCATGCCGAAAGCACAACGACGCCAGGGCGCAAACCCTGGCAACCCCCTTAGTTTATGTCCTTGAGATCACCTCCTTTCTTCTCTTGCACTGCGCCAGCCAGATAGCCAGCGCCATTCACCGTTACACTCAACAGAGCGAGGACTTGGATGCCTTCTAGATCCCCTCGCTATCCCTTGACTGCACCTGCTAGATAACCAGTGCGCATCCATCGCTGCAGGAAAAGAGTGACTATGAACACAGGAATGGTGAGGATGGTGGCATAGGTGGGAGCATCGAAGAAACCGCCTCGTTGGGAGTAGTAGTACGTTAGGAGAGGTAAGGTCCTTGTGCTCAGGCTCAAGTAGAGAGCATACGTGAACTCATTCCACGACATCAGCCAGGTGAAGATAGCAGCTACTGCTATTCCCGGGGCGGCCAAAGGCAAAACCACTCGCATAAGCGTCCCTATTTTGCCAGCGCCATCTACGCAAGCCGCCTCCTCCAAATCAACAGGGATAGTTTCATAGGTACCCACCAATACCCAGGCCACGAAGGGCAGGGCCATTATCAGGTGAGCCAGGACAAGCCCGACGTGTGTGTCCATCATGCCCCACTTGATGAAATTCACGGCAATAGGCAAGGCTAGCGAAACCTCGGGAAACATGCGGGTGAAGAACAAAGCCAGAACCGTCACATACTTTGTCCCTCGTGGCAGGCGGGAGATGACATAGGCAGCCGGGGCAGCGATGATGACAGCCACGACGGTGGTTGCGGTGGCCACGATGAGACTGCGACGCAGGGAAGGCCAGAGATAACCAGAAGCGAGAACCTTGCTCCAATGTTTCCAGGTGAAATCATGCACCAGGAAAGAAGGATGCGCAGTGAAGACGTCCTTGCCCCCACTAATGGAGATCTTGATCAGCACGTACAACGGAGCTATAAGGTATAGGGACAGCACGATCACTATGAGCCAAAAGCCTACATTGGACCATTTGACTTTCATCGTGCTTCCCCCTTTCCTCTCTCAGCGACGAACAGGTATATGCTGATGCAGATGATAATTAATACGAAGAGAATGGTTGCCGCTGCAGCGGAGATATTGTAATTATGAAACTGCTGGTACTCGTCGTAGGCATAGGTGGTGATCACCATGAACACTCTCCCCATCAGAACCATCGGTAGGTCGAAGATGCGGAAAGCATCAATACCCCGGATGACGAAAGCCATCGTGAGAGAGGGACGCAGCAATGGAAAGGTCACCTTCCAGAAGGTCTGCCAGGCACTGGCTCCATCAATGTTGGCAGCCTCGTAGATTTGCTGGGGGATGCTCTCCAGACCTGCCAATAGGATCAGCGACACCATGGGGGTTACCTTCCACATATCAGCCAAAACTACACTGAGGAGTGTCCGCACCCACCCGAGTGTGCCAGGAACTCCGCCCGCCCGCCAGTCAATAGGCACGGAAGTGAGGTTCAGGCGGAAGAGTAACTCGTTGAGGTACCCGGTGGTACTTAGGATGTAGATCATGGCTATGCCCGAGACCAGGGTAGGAACCCCCATAGGCACCATAAGGGTAGCACGCAATATACCCCGTCCCTTGAATTCCCGGTGCAATACGAGTGCCACGATCATCCCTACTGTCATCTCCAGGGCAAGCCCAGTGAGGGTGAGCGTGATGTGGTTTATGAAAGCACGCCCAAATTGGGGGCGATTCAGCAGATAGCGGTAGTTTGCCAAACTGGGGAAGGCCTTGGTTTCCTCGTCTACGAAGCCCATTTGGATTGCCTGTAGAGTGGGAACGAGAGTGAAACCCAGGATGTAGATCACCAGTGGAAGTACCATAACTATCTCTAGCCAATTCCTGCGAATGAAATCGGCCAAGGAGCCCCCCAACCTTCTCCTCTCTAGAGTCGGTGCAACAACAGTCACAGTTCTCCCCCTCAGACCCCAAGACTAGGAACGCTTGGCTCCGAGCACGTCAACACAGGTGAGCCAGTAACCATACCTTCGCCAGTGTGCAAGTTCAATGTACCGTAAGAGTCTGTCTTTGCACGGCCTAGTCGCCATGCTCCACGTCCGCTTCCCAATCAGTGACTCCCTCCCTTTTCTCTCAGCCCCTTTTCTGTCAACCGCCCAGTCCACGCATCAATGTTCGCGTCGTTGCACTCACACAAACCCTCCAGCAACACGCCGGAGCGGAGAGATTACCTTGGGGCTCATCCTGTCCAGTCGCTGGGTAGGCGAGCCCCATATCAAGAAAGGAGGAGCTTGGATCTAGCATGCCTTGCTCCCACAAGATTCGCGTATGATCAACTCCGTATCCAGCAGCACCCCTCTCTTTGCAATCTCCTCCCCTTGAATAGTCTTGACCAGCATATCTGCGGCCCGCAAACCTAACTCGTAGGCAGGAAGATGCATGGTAGTCAAGGAGGGAACAAGATAGCGCGCAACAGGAATGTCGTCGAAACCGACAATGGCCATCTCTTCAGGAACAGAAAGGCCATGCTTATGGAGTGCTGCCAAAGCGCCAATAGCCACCTCGTCGCTGGCAACAAAGGTCGCAGTGGGTGGCTGTGGCAGCGCCACCAACTCCTTCATGGCCTGATAACCGCTCTTTTCACCAAAGTTGCCGTACTGCACAATGGCCTCATCATACGGCAAACCGGCCTCGCTCAAAGCTTGTCGGTAGCCTTGCCAACGATCTTCACTGGCTGTATATTCCAAAGGAGCGTTAGTGATAAGACCGATACGCCTATGCCCCAATTGAATCAGGTGCGCTACGGCGCAACGCGCGGCGGCAGTGTTATCTACATCGACAAAGCTGACGTCCACGTCCTTGAGTTGGCCCAACAGGACGACAGGAAACCCCTCTTCACCCAATTTCGGCAGTTGTCCGTCATCTGAACGAGGCCCAGAGACAATTAGACCATCAATTCGGTTTTCCAATACAAGAGAGATATAAGCCTCAGACTTGCCAATTTCCTCAAAGGGGTGCAGCAATAGACGGAAACCGCGCTGCTGGGCAACTTCTGCGAGACCCCGTACAACAGTCGCGAGGAAAGCGTCCCCTACAATACGGTCGGCGCTTTGATAAAGGACGAGGCCAATAGTGCATGTCTGGCTGGTAGCGAGGGAACGTGCGGCCGCGTGAGGGCGGTAGCCCAGGTGCTTAGCAGCGTCAAGCACACGCTGCCTGGTCTCTTCAGGGATTTGCTCGGTGTGGACACTGTTGAGGACAAAAGAGACCGTGGTGCGCGAAACACCAGCAAGCTTGGCCACATCATGGCTAGTCGCTCTCTTTCTGGCCACACTGCCCCCTGGTAACTCGTGTTAGTAACGCGCGTTAATAGTATATCATATTCTGTCGGATTTGTCAATTCTCTTTTCGTGCGGTGACTGCTGCAACAATGGGGAAATCGGTGGCGGTGAGGCATCTCCTTGCTAGTTGTCTGCGCCCATCTCCCCTACTTGCTCTTCACATCTATCTTGCCCAGCACAACAAAGTCCAGACCGTCGGGCAAACTCAGCCGTTTGATGGTGGCCGACTCGTAGAGTCCAACAACGAGCTCATAGCTGTCGTGCGGTGCATCTTGAGAAATGCGTAGATCAGACTTGTCCGTCACCACCTGTCCTGCCGTCCAAGTAGACGTGAGCGACTGCCCATCTCTCGGCACATGATCGTTCTGTCCCCAGATCTGGGTACCCGTCCGCATCAGATGCACAAACACAGTATAGTTCTCATCCAGCGTCTTCAGTGCTTGCCAACGCAAGATCACCCGCAGCGAGTCGCCCGGCTGGGCAACGATTGGTTCCACAGAATAGCCCGTGAGCGCGATTTGCCCTCCAAACTCAAAGTGAACCTCATGAAGGGCGGCAGCCGATTCCCCTTCCAATTCCAGTTCCACAGGCAGCTCTGTGAAATCAGCCACCTTGCTCCCCGCTCGGTAGATTGGCAAGCGTTGACCGGTAGGATAGTCATACAGGCCCACTCTGATACGACAGGGGCCCTCCGCCAGCAGTGTTGCCGGCACATCCAAAGGGTAAACGTCCCGCATGCCCTGGCCCGCTTTCCAATTCCGAGTCGGATCATTGCCTGCACCAGGATAGCTGTCGCGCTGGGTGATGGTCACGCCGCGATCGTCCACCACGTGGACGAAAACACTATAGTCCTTGTCCATCGCCGCCAACCTCTCCCAGTACAACACCAGCCACAACCTTGCCCCCGGCCTGACGGTTCTTTCAGTCAGGTCATAACCTAACAACCGCACCCGCTCTCCAAAGTCCACTGATAACGGGTGCGTGATTGCAGCCCGCTCCGTGGCCGTTAACGGCTGCGCTCGCGCGTAGGCCGGCGCGATGTAACGGTATGGCACTACGATCGCGAAGCCCAGGAGCACGACCATCAACACAGTGATGAGCAACCGTGTGTATCGCGCTGGAAGCCACTGGGCGAGCCCAAGTATCAAGAGTGTCGCTATAGCCGGCATTGCCGGGAAAAGCAGTCGCCCCTGTGGATAGCGCGCCTGACTCCAGCCCACCAGTGCTCCAATAAAGGCCGCGCTCCACACAGTCAACAGGCCCACACGAATCAGTTCCCCCCAGCGCCGCCGAGCCACGCGCGAAGACAGGAACCAGCCCAGACCAAGCACAGCAAGGATCATGCCCAGCTCGAACACCACATAGACGCAGGGCTCCATGATCACATTGAACCAACCGAACACCCCCCAGAACGATTTGAGGACCCCGTCGAACAGCCGCAGCAACTCGGCGAATGTGGGGCGCTGCGTACGCGCTGGCAACACAGCAAACATCAACTGCAGTCCAAAGGGATCTCGGTAGAGCAACCAGTTGCGCAGATACCACCAGCCTCCCGCTGCAGCAGCCCCTGCAAAAGTCCACATGCCCCAGCGGATGAAGGCCCACCTCGAACCGCGCCGCCAAGCTAGCACGATCAGCACCAATGCAGCCAGCGGCATCAGTACCAGCCCATTCAGCTTGGTCAACGCGGCCAGGCCCAACGTAGCGCCAAGTGCTGAGAGCCGCTTAATAGAAGGGCCGTCCTGAACAATGCACACCAGCAGCCACAAGCCCAACGCCGAGAGCAGAGTGGCCAATACATCGTTGTTGATGGACGCACTGATAAAGATGAATTGGGGATTGAAAGCATTGAGCGCGGCAGCCGCTGATGCCAACCAGCCAGGTCGATGAAAAAGCCGACGCGTTATGGCGTAGGTGCAAAGCACTGTTCCTGCGCCCATCAAAACGGAAAGAAAACGTGCCAGGTGCGCAGCCAGAACTGTACCGCGATAGGGAAAGTCTTCGTATGACGTATGGCTCGTCACATTGCGATTTCCCCACGCCGCTGGCGCCCCCATAGCCGTATGTGGATTGTATTGGATAACGGTTTCGACGTCACTGGTGTCAATCCACGTAGTAGCCCATCCGTTTAGCAGATAGTACAGCGGTGGCTGGCTGGCTTCCTGATGCATGGGAAACGTCACGCCCTCGCGGTAAACCGGCAGCCCCTCGCCATCGGCAATGTGCTTCACGTAGAGGTAATGCCAGACCTCATCCGGTGTCTCAAACAGGGGCGTGACCACGCTATAGAGCGTGCCTAGTGCCACAAACAGGATGAGGATCATTGCCACCGTCGAGTGCCGAGTCAGCCGCCAACGGGGAAGCGACCTGTCGCTCTGATGCATAGTCCCTGGCAGATAGGAGGACAGGGACCGCCCACTCCGTAATGCCAACCAGCCCAGACTGCCCAGGCCAAAGATCACCGAGGATAGCAAAGTGAGCACGTTGACGGCCAGACCACTCAGGATCGCTGTGCTGGCTTTTTGCCCAAGCAAGACGAAGCCCAGCGTCCAGCCGGCCTCATGCGCACCAAAGCCGCCGATAGAACCAATTGGCAACGACTTGGAGAGCACTGCGAAACTGGCACCGAGGATCACCTGGCCAATCCCGATTGGCAGGCCAATGCCTCTCAGATAGCAGGCAAACCAGGCGTAAGTGCCCAGCCAGATCAGTACCGAATGGAAGAGCGCTGGCCAATAGACACGTTTGGGGCGCATCACTTCGAGGGCGCTTATTGCCTTCTCTGCCTGTTGTAATACCACCACTTTCCACCCAGTCGCCGGCATGTCTTTCTCAGTCAGCCGTGCCTGCAAGAAGTGTAAGAATCGCCGGCCGAGCATGGGCAGGGAAGCCAACAAGGCAAACAACAGGGCCAACAACCCCACTGCACCAGCGATGAAGCCTTTAGCAGACGTGGGAAAAAGATAGAACTGACTAGCTGCCGCAATCAGGAACAGAAGGCATACAGCTAGGAGATCGAATAGCCGTGCTACCAGCAGAGTTGCCAGGCTGCGGCCCCACTGTACGTCGTACTGCTGCATCAGATATGGAAAGGAAAGCTCACCTGTCCTCATGGGCAGCACGTTGTTGAACAGGCTCAAAGCGAACATGACCGGTACGAGGCGAGGAGTGCGCAAGTAGGGCCAGTCCAGCAGGCGGCCAATACGCACCGCACGCGCCACGTTCGTCAGAGCATAGAACAGCAACCCAAGTAACACCCACTCAGGTGCGGATTGTGACAAGGTTCTGGTCAACTCTGCGAGGGAGAGCTTTGAAAGGAGCACATAGCCCAGCACAGCCAGAATACCAACGGGTATTCCCCATCGCAGCAGCAAGGTCAGTATGCGGCCAGACGACGACTTGCCCTTGGTAACAGGCTCTGTCGCAGGCGCGGAGATGCCGCCAGCCACGTTATCTTCGTGCATATCGTTCATTTACCGCTCCGTGCATAAGCCTCCAAACCTGAGCAAGCGGTTTCGTGCTGACAACGGGGCTCATTGTTTCACATGTCTGTGCGGCACTCTGCAGATCCAGTCCAGTATCCCCAAAATAGACCAGATGAGAAGGACAGCTACAGTCCGAAGCCCCAAAGCGTGGAGCCACGACCTGTGCCCCTGGTGTACTCAGCATCGCACACACCCAGGCACATTCCAACCGTTTCCCTGAATCATCAGTCCTGATGTCCAAGATGCGCGCATGTGCGAGGAAGTAGTCTATGTGCCAGCGGAGCTTTTTGTCACGACGGCGGTGACGTGCCAGGCGCGCCGCCAACCCGCCGCTGCCCAAGGCACTACCCACATATACATAGTACCCGGCAGGGAAGCAGAAGGTTCCCAGTTGGCCAACTGTAATGACTGCTTCCTGTCCGAGTTCCACAAGCAGCACGTAGGTGCCACGTGACTTGGGATTCATACTTCAACGCTGACCTCATCCCCGTATCTCAAGCTATCAGTTAGACAAACTCGAATCGCGCGGTGAAGTGCCGCAGGAGGGGTGGTTCGTATGTATAGCGCATGCCACAAATCTGGTCTCGCTTGTGGTAGAGTTCGACAATAACATCTGCCACATAGTCAAGGTGAGTCTGTGTGTAGACCCGGCGCGGAATGGCCAGGCGTACTAGTTCCAACTCTGGATACGTCCACTCACCTGTTGTCTCGTCCTTGCGGGCAAACATCACGCTTCCAATCTCCACTGCACGGATGCCACCCTCCAGATAGAGATGTGCGACCAAGGCTTGACCAGGCAATTGCGCTTGTGGAATATGTGGCAGAAAACGGCGCGCGTCAAGATAGACGGCATGTCCTCCAGGCGGCTCCAAGATGGGGACTCCCTGCTCCAACACTCGCTCCGCCAGGTAGCGTACCTGACCAATACGGTGGCGCAGATACCTCTCGTCCAGTGCTTCCCAGAGCCCTCGGGCCATGGCTTCAAGATCACGCCCCGCCAGTCCTCCATAAGTGATGAACCCTTCCCACAGGATGAGCAGTTGGCTTGCCTGTTGGTAAAGATGCTCGTCGTTCATGGCCAAGAAGCCGCCGATGTTAACCAATCCGTCTTTCTTGGCACTCATGGTGCAGCCATCAGCACAGGAGAATATCTCGCGGGCAATCTCAAGTGTAGTCTTGTCCCCACAGCCTGCCTCGCGCTGCTTGATAAAATAAACATTCTCAGCATATCGGCAGGCATCAATAAACAATGGGATGCCATGTTCGGACAGCACTTCCTTAACGGCACGTATGTTGGCCAGCGACACCGGCTGCCCGCCAGCAGAGTTGTTGGTGATGGTTAGCATGGCCAGAGGGATTCTCTGCGCGCCTACATCCTCTATAAAGTGCCTCAAACTCTCCACATCCATATTCCCCTTGAAGGAGCAATGGCTCGTTGGCACAAGGCCCTCAGCAATCGGCAAATCAACCGCTTGTCCGCCGACGGCCTCGATGTTGGCACGAGTGGTATCAAAATGAGTGTTGTTTGGTACATAGTCGCCCGACTTCACAGTTGCAGCAAACAGGATTTTTTCTGCAGCTCGCCCCTGGTGAGTGGGCAAGAAGTAGCGGAAGCCAAAGATCCCAGAAACAGCATCTTTCAGACTGTCATAGTTGCGACAGCAGGCGTAGGCTTCGTCGCCAACCATCAGTGCAGCCCATTGAGCATCGCTCATCGCCGAAGTACCACTGTCAGTCAGTAGATCAATGTACACATCCTCACTCTGAACAAAGAAGATATTGTAGCCAGCAGCAGCGAGACTAGCCTCCCGTTCAGCACGTGTGGTCAATCTGATGGGCTCCACAGCTTTGATGCGATACGGTTCGGGAACTATCTGTGGCATAATCTCAACCTCCTTGTTGGCCTGGCGCAGCGCAGCGCCTGCCGGTGTGAATACACCCCAGTTCACAATTATACCACGTATACGTGTCGTCCCAAATGTGAACTTGGGCAGAGTATGAGGGTGTTGAAAAAGTCACAAGGGTGTCATTCTGAACGCAGTGAAGCCCGGCCTGAGCCGGGGCGAGCGGAATCTGCCTTCCCTACGACTGAGATTCTTCGCTCATCTGCACTTGCAGCGCCGATGCAAGTGT
>Ga0315543_1005285_pt1 | contig 10155 bp, 8 predicted proteins | sample SalMarSW160210MG_2_FD_203098 | JGI IMG/M metagenome (GOLD analysis project Ga0315543, IMG submission 203098) | Salt marsh sediment microbial communities from the Plum Island Ecosystem LTER, Massachusetts, United States - Salt Marsh Sediment SW1601-210 ...
CCTGGGATTCTTTTCGGAGGAGACAGAAAACTGAAAACCGAATTCAGAATTCGGCACATAGAGCAGGGCAAGCCGCAGCCCATCAGGATGGGGCAGCCTTTCATGTAATTACGACTCTTGTTAATAAGAGTTAATTTGTGTCTTTTATACCTAGGTCATCTTTTGTCAGGATTGCCTCGAATTTTTGGCCTGCCCGGGTGACATTTTCTTCGGCTCCCTGCTTGCGATCGATGACGCAGACGATTTTTTTTACCGTCGCTCCGGCTTCGGTAATGATTTTTGCCGCTTCGAGGACCTGCCCTCCGGTCGTGGCGATGTCTTCGACCAACAAGACGACGTCGCCGGTTTTCAAAACTCCCTCGACCATTTTGCCGGTGCCGTAGCCTTTCTTGCTGTTGCGAATGATGACCCAGTTCTTGCCGGTCGCCATTGCGGTGGCGGCGGCCAGGGCGACGCCGCCTAATTCGGCGCCGGCTATCAGCGTGACATCATCCGTCATACGTCCGGCAAATTCTTCACCCAGTGCTTCAAGTATATCCGGGCAGGTCTCGAACAGGTATTTGTCGAGATAATATTTACTTTTCTTGCCGCTGCGAAGAACAAAATCGCCTTCCAGATAAGCCGTCTCTTTGATTCGTTTTATCAATTCTTCTCTGGTCATAATATACTTTACCTATTAATGAAACAAAAAGGGCAGTACGCATCCCGTGATGAACCTGCCTGCATCGGAGCATAAAAAAGCGACGCTTTCCGCGATATCCTGCGGCGAAGTATTGGATCGCTTTTGCCATGCGGGGCTATGCTGGCACTGTCCAACAGCTTCGCTTAAACTTTCGATTGCAGCTGCAGGTCCGGGAGCAATAACATTGACAGTCACACCATGACGCCAGGCTTGGTCACGCGCTTTGAGCAACGCATGTGTTCTGGCGGCTTTGCCCACATTGTAAGAGTACGCAGGTGAGTCATAAGGGGGCAATAGTGAAATGCCGATTATCCTTCCCCACTTCCGTTTGTACATCTGAGGAAGTACCAGCGGCATCAAATGCAAAAAAGGTGCGACCTCATGCTGAACATCCTCTATCGCCGCGGCCGAGTCGAGCTTGTCGAGAAGTTCCGGATGCCAGCCTGCACCGGGATTAACCACACAAATATCAATCCGGCCAAAATGCTCAATCGTTGCGTCCACTAAATGTGCGCAGTCATCGGCCTCAAATACGTCGGCCTCCACCGCAATTGCATTACCGGTATGTCTTTTGATATGATCGACTATAGCTTGTGCCTCATTTTTACTCGTACGATAATTTACGGCAACTTTTGCACCTTCACGGGCCAGCGTCAGCGCAATGCTGCGTCCCATACCCTTGCCGGCAGAACCTGTTACTAAAGCTACCTTATCTCTCAACTCCATCTTTTTCTTTAGACTTTCAGTTCCACTTTTCGAGTCAGTTCTTTTCGATATTTTTTGCGGATGGGCATTACAATACTTCTGACGAATTCATCGACCTGCTGGGCGGATCGGCCGATGTACGCATCCGGATTCAAGATTTTCTCAAAATCGACCTTGGCGAATGCGATGTCCGCTTTTAGCCGACCGACCAGGTCGTTTGGCTTGCCGAGCTTCTTGACCTGAGCGGCGGCGGCATGCGAGTGCAGCCTGATTTTCTCGTGCAACTCCTGCCTGTTGCCGCCGGCCTTTACCGCTGCCATCAGGATGTTCTCGGTGGCCATAAATGGCAGCTCGGATCCAACGCGTGCGGCGATGACCTTCGGATAAACCACAAGCCCATCCGCCACATTGATAAGAATCTCCAGTATTCCATCGACGGCCAGGAATGCCTCCGGAATAACGATCCTTCTGTTGGCCGAGTCGTCGAGCGTTCTTTCGAGCCACTGCTCGGAGGCCGTCATCTGAGGGCTGGAGGCCAGGCTCAGCACAAATCTGCTCAGGGCCGTTGTTCGCTCGCATCGCATCGGATTTCGCTTATAAGGCATCGCGGACGAGCCGATTTGCGATTGCTCGAACGGCTCTTCAATCTCCTTGAGATTGGCGAGCAGCCGGACGTCATTGCACATCTTGTGGGCCGACTGTGCGATTGAGGCAAGGGTATTGACGACGAGGGCGTCGATTTTCCGCTGATAGGTCTGGCCCGTTACGGCACAGATTTTCTTAAAGCCGAACGCCGCAGCCACAGCTTTATCGAGCTGTTTTACTTTGCTGTGGTTGCCGTCGAAAAGTGCCAGGAAAGAAGCTTGCGTACCCGTAGTGCCCTTGACACCGCGGAAGGGCAACGTTTCGAGTCTGTGCTCAACTTCCTGCAGGTCCATCACGAACTCATAGCACCATAGCGTCGCCCTTTTGCCGACAGTAATCAACTGGGCCGGCTGGTAGTGCGTAAAGCCCAGCGTGGCTACTGAGCGGTATTTATTGGCGAACTTGCCCAGCAGGTTAATCACCGCGGCGAGTTTGCCGGCGACGATTTGGAGTCCTTCACGCATAATGATCAAGTCGGCATTGTCACCGACGTAGCAGCTTGTCGCGCCGAGGTGGATAATCGGATCGGCCTTCGGCGCCGCGTCGGCGAAAGTGTAGACATGCGCCATCACATCATGCCGGAATTGCTTCTCATAGCGTGCGGCCTTTCTGAAATCAATATCGTCGAGGTGCCTGGCCATCTGCTTTATCTGGTTGTGTTTAATATCCAGCCCGAGTTTCTGCTGCGCTTTTGCAAGCTCAAGCCAGAGTCGGCGCCACGTAACGAATTTTTTCTGGGCCCCGAAAAGCTCAGCCATTTCTCTCGAAGCGTTTCTCTCAACGAGAGGACTTGTATAAACATCTTTGTTTTTTGCCATTTTTGTTTCTACCCGTTATTGAGTTGTAGGGTGGGGCTTGCCCCACCATCATTTAATCTTGTTCTTGACTTTTGCCTCACGTTTGGCTAATAGCTGCTCGATTTCTTCGATATTTTTTTTGCTGAGATTCCAGTCGGCCGCCGGGGCGGTTTCGATAATCTGTGAAGGTCTTCTTGCCCCGACGATGGCTGCGGTGACTTCGGGCCGGCGCAGGATCCAGCTAATCGCCAGCTCGGCACAGGTCCTGCTGTTACGCTCGGCGATCTTTTTTAGGTCCTCGACAAGTTCGAGCGTAGCACTAAACTGCGGCTCAAGGAAATCAGAACTCATTCTGCGGTGGTCATCCGGGGCCAAAGCCTCAAAGCGGGCCCGGTCGAATTTACCCGTAAGCAATCCCCGCTGAATCGGGCTGTATACAACGACGCCCATCTGGTTCCGTCCGCAGTAGTCCAGCAGTTCATCTTCCACTTCGCGATGCAGCATGCTATAGGGCGGCTGGAGCGAGACGGCCGGATATATCTTCTGCACGCGTTCAATATGCTCGACGGTGAAATTCGATGCGCCGAGGTATCGGACCTTGCCCTCATCGAGAAGTCTGGCCATTTCCTCCCATGCCTCTTCGACGTCTTCGTCGGGGTCGGGCCAGTGCATCTGGTAGAGATCGATGACATCGATGCCGAGTCTTTCAAGACTGGCGTGACATTCGTCCCGGATGCTCTGTCGTTTAAGACAGGTTACTTTCTCCTTTTTTTCGTTCCACAGGATTCCGCATTTTGTCGCTATCAGTGGCTTTTCGCTCACCTGTTTGAGAGCCTTTTTGATAAGCTCTTCGGAATGGCCCAGCCCGTACGCCGGGGCGGTGTCTATCCAGTTAATGCCCGCCTCAAGAGCAGCCAGAATCGCGCCGACTGCCTCGTCGTCGTCCTGCGGCCCCCAGCCGTACTGCCACGGCCCGCCCATCGCCCAGGTGCCCAGGCCCACTGTCGTGAGCTCCAAATCCGTGTTTCCTAACCTTCGCTTCTGCATAATGTGTTCCCTAAATTTCAATATTTACACCATAGCATAGTATGATATTGACCGTTTATCAATATTTTTGTACTTTTACCTGAGAAGTCTATTCTGCTTTAAATGCAAAATGAATCCAATTTAGGGAACTTATAGGAGTATCTATGAAAAAGAGCAACTTCACTCAGCGTGTTCTTCTCGGCATGCTTTTGATTCTACTGTCGGTCTTTTTTTATTCGTTACATTATGTATTATTCAGAGACAGCCATCATATCTTTATCTACCTCCTGGGCGATATCGCGTTCGTATTTATAGAAGTGCTGCTCGTGACGCTGATTATCCATCACCTGCTGGGCGAGAGGGAAAAGCGTGCCATGCTCAAAAAGCTCAACATGGTAATCGGGGCTTTTTTCAGCGAGGTGGGCACCGATTTGCTGAAGTTTTTTACAAACTTCGATAAGAACGCTGAACAAATTTCGAAGCATCTGATCGTGGGTAATGAATGGTCGCCGGAGCATTTCACACAGATGCAGGTAGTGCTGCAAAAACACAGTTACAAAATCGACAGTCGCACCGGAGATCTCCAGGGCCTGCAGAGCTTCATTGTGGGCAAACGCGCGTTTCTGCTGAGGCTGCTGGAGAATCCCAACCTGCTGGAGCATGAAACATTTACTGAGCTTCTCTGGGCGGTTTTTCATCTATCGGAGGAGTTATCGCACAGGCCGACCATCAAGGACCTGCCGGAGACTGACTACGACCATTTGAGCGGGGACATCAAAAGGGCCCACCGGCTGCTGGTGCGGGAATGGCTCTGTCACATGGAGCATTTGAAAATCGATTATCCGTACCTGTTTTCGCTCGCAGTCAGGATCAATCCTTTCGATCCGAACGCCTCGGCGGAAGTGGAATAGCTGCAAAGAGGCTCCTTTGCCCAGTTTGAATTGTCGGAATGGACAGCACTTGTGAATAGATAGGAATGGTCATGAAAACTAAGAGATTACTCATAACAGGCCTCTTACTCATCAGTCTTATATCAATACTTTTGTGGCTCTCCGGCGTGCGCCTAGCGCATGCCAGATTCCTGATCTCGCACTTTTTCGAGCCAGCCGACCTCTCTGCAGACGAGACCGCCGAATTACACACATGGCTTAGAGACAATGCTGTCCATCTCAATTCAGTTGAAGCAGGTTCCGGCTTCGATGATATGCAACCTCTTAAGACCATAATTGGAGACGCACGTATAGTCTCCCTGGGAGAATCCGCACACTTGAATCGTGATTTCTCCCGGGTCAAGCATCGGATGGTTGAGTTTCTGGTAAATGAGATGGATTTCACGGTCTTTGCTATTGAAGCTACGTTTGCCGGCGCGCTGGAATTGAATGACTATATACTTACCGGCAATGGCGATCCCCGGCGGGCGCTGGGAGCACTGGTTTACCCCGCGTGGACCACTGAGGCAATTCTTGACATGGTAAACTGGATGCGCGAGTACAACGCCACCCACGACAAAAAAGTAAAATTCTACGGCTTTGACAACAAGCCCGCCACAGGTTCAGCCAGGGCAGTCTATAATTATCTAAAGAAGACAAACACCACTAAGCACTACGATAAAGTGCTCTCGGTTATGATGAATACGTGGACAGCCAATCAATTGAACAAAGGTCCAAAGGAAGAAATACGCACGGCCACGGAGAAAATCAAGAGCCTGATAGCGCATCTGGAGAATCAACGGCCCGCCTATGCTCAACAAACTGCTTCGGAACAGGATATCCAAGCGAAAAAGGAGTGGAACCTGACGGTTCAGCACGCCAGGGTCCTCTTGCAGCATATCAAATTCTATGGTGCGCCGAACATATCAAAGGCCTCTGAATTCCGTGACAAATGCATGGCCGAGAATGTTCGCTGGATTGTGGATTACGAAAAAGGAGCAAAGATAATTCTGTGGGCAGCCAATGCTCACGTTATGACAACACCCGGCTCCGGGTGTATGGGTGACTACCTGCGCCGGACCTTTGGCAAAGACATGGTGGTCTTTGCCTTGCTTAGCAATCGAAAATCGGAAGGACTTTTACCTGACGATACAGATCAAGGCCCAGGCGCGCCTAAGGGATCTGTCGAAGCTCTTCTCACCGAAGCGGGGCTCGATATGGCTGTTGTCAATCTTCGCTCCCTACCCAAAGGAGCTGTCTCCAAATATTTCAATGCACCGCGTAAAACAGGCACCATATCTTGCCAGCTTCCCTTGGCGTACGACGCGATATTGTTCATTGAATCAACCACGAATGCGCGCCAGGTGAGAACAGGCATTCTGAGAGGAACTGCCGAAAGGCTTCCAATGCCCTCCAATCTCGACTTCGAAGAACTCCAGGATGGAAGACCAAAAGACTGGGAAGTCCAGGGTGGTCAATCGCGACTCGAATTTCAAACCACCGGCTCACACGATCAACCGTATAAAGGCAACACGTGTGGCATGATAAGGAGAAACCCGGGCAGGCCTTTCGGCGAACCTTTTGGGAATATCAGGCAATCAATAAAGGCCTCTGGTTTCAGGGGCGAGCGAATTCAGTTCTCTGCGGCCGCTCGTGTAAAAGACGGGATTGGCTATCTTTGGCTTTCGATAAATAAGGGGGCAGGGAAACCAGATATATTCCACCAGGAAATAATTACTTCGGATAAGTGGCAGGAATATCATATTTTGGCCGAGGTCCCACAGGGATCTATAAGGATAACATACGGATTAGTCTATGTCGGGCAAGGTACAGCTTTCATCGATGACGTCTCAATTGGAGATTCAAATTAATACTACACGTGCGACTATCAGATTGCTTCGCACACAGCCGACGCTTTGATGTTTAGTGATAGCCGGCGCCGGGATACAAAATATTCAGAGCCAGCAAATGCACCGGATTTAAGACCACGTCCAGCAGTCGCCACGCGACAACCAGGCCGATGATTCGAAAGCCCGGCTGGTGCAATAATTGCGCATAACGTTCGGCGGCACTATTGCTTAAAAACAGCGAGAGAACCTCGCTACCGTCGAGCGGAGGCAGCGGAATAAGATTGAAAACGAACAGAATCAGGTTCAGCGAAAAAACAATACTCAGGGCGACCGAGGCAGAGTTTGCGAAGCCGGGCGATGCCGCAGCGGTGACCTGTTCGAACGTAATTGATTCGGGGGCGTGGAAGACTCCGAGCAGTATGCCGGCACGAATTGCCAGGCCTGCTATAACCACGAGAATAAGATTGGCAACCGGCCCGGCCAGGGCCATCAGGGCAGCGCTTCGCCGGTTGTTCCGCGCCCAGTGAGGATCGTAAGGCGAGCTGGCCCAGCCGATCATCCAGCCGGCAAAAATAAAAGAGGCAATGGGCATGACAACCGTGCCGAACGGCTCTCTTCTGATGTGGGCCACAGGATCCAGCGTAACCTGGCCCTGGCGAAAGGCCGTGGGGTCGCCGAGTTTAAGTGCGGCAAAGCCGTGAGCGGCCTCGTGACAGGTCAACGCAACCAAAAGAGCGACATACCAGGTTATCCCCAGAACTAACACCATAAAGGCACTTAATTTTCCGCTGAAACGCGATAAGTTCGGCCGGCTTTTGTTGTGAATGCCATAACAGTCCATGCGCCGATGGGCTTGACCGGTTTGCCGCCGGATGTCACGCGAACAGGTTCGTTTGCGTGAATTCTGCAATTGTTGCCGGACAGCGAGCGTATGGTCGCCTCGGTGAGTTTACCGTCTTTCCACGCGATGTCAACTTCGAAGTCGCCTCGGGCGCGCAGGCCTTTGACCGAGCCGCTCGGCCAGGCCTTCGGCAGGGCGGGCAGCAGATGAATCTCGCCTGCGTGGCTTTGCATCAGCATCTCCGCCAGTCCTGCCGTGCCGCCGAAGTTGCCGTCAATCTGGAAGGGCGGATGATTGTCGAAGAGGTTGGGATGCGTTGACTTTCGCAGCAACGCCAGCACGTTTTCATGTGCTTTTTCTGCATCTCGCAGGCGGGCCCAGAAGTTGATTATCCACGCCCGGCTCCAGCCGGTATGGCCGCCGCCGTGCGAGAGGCGGTATTCGAGCGATTTTCTTGCCGCGGCCGCCAGTTCCGGCGTGCCGGTAACGGTAATCTGTTTGCCCGGATGCAGCGCGAACAGATGCGAGACGTGCCGGTGCCCGGGCTCCGGTTCCTCGAATTCTTCGGTCCATTCCATCAGTCTGCCGTCCGAGCCGATCTGAGGGCCGGCCAGATTGCTGCGGGCAGTTTTGACCTGTTTGACAAACTCATCGTTGATTCCCAGAATTTTCGCCGCCTCGATGCAATTGGTGAAAAGGTCGTAGATGATTTGCTGATCCATTGCCGGGCCCATCGTCAGGTTCGAGGTCTTGCCGTCGGGCGTTCGGAAGCGGTTTTCAGGGGATATCGATGGGCCGGAAACCAGCTTACCTGTTTTCGGATCTTCGACGAGAAAATCCAGGAAGAACTCGGCGGCTTCTTTCATAATAGGATAAGCTCGCTCCTGCAGAAATCCCTTATCGCCGCCGAACACGTAGTGTTCCCAGAGATGCTGGCAGCACCAGGCCGCGCCGCTGGGCCACATTCCGTATCCTACGTTGCCGATAGGACTGGTCCAGAACCATGCATCCGTGGTATGATGGGCAACGAAACCGCGGCAGTTGTAAACGTCTTTAGCGGTTTTTCTACCGCGGGGCCGCAGGTTGTCGGTCAGGTCGAAGAAAGGCTCGTGACATTCGGCCAGGTTGCAGACCTCGGCGGGCCAGTAATTCATCTGGACATTTATATTAATGTGGTAATCGCAGTTCCACGGCGCGTTGATGTGCTCATTCCATAGGCCCTGGAGGTTGGCGGGCATACAGCCGGGACGCGAGCTGGACATCAGAAGGTAGCGGCCGAACTGGAAGTACAGAGCGCACAAGGCCGGGTCGTCGGCGCCGTCTTTGACGGCTTGCAAACGTTCATTGGTCGGCTTATCGGCCGCAGCCATCTCACCGAGATTCAGCGCCACTCTTCGGAACAGTCGCCTGTGTTCGGCAAGATGCGCCCGCTGTAATTCGGGATATTTTTTTCTGCCGGCCGTGTCCAGTTGCTTCTCGCAGACCACCTGCGGATCGTCGCCGCGGTAGTTTGTCGCCGCGGTGATTAAAAGTGTTGCCGCATCGGCATTTTCCAGCCGGAGGCCTTCATCGATTGCCGTAAGCTTTCCGCCCTCGGAAATAATCTTCAGCCGGGCCTCGAAATTGACGCCCTTGTGCTGGCCCTTCATTGTGGCCTGGCCTTTGATCGCGATGCGGTCCGGCCCGATGGTTTCGACGGTGAAATCTTCAGGCCGCCAAAGGCTCGCATCGAAGGTAATCTGTGCCGGCTTATCGCACGCCAGGCGAACGACGATGCACTGATCGACAGGACTTGAAAAAACTTCGCGAGTGAAAGTGGCATCGCCGAGCCGGTACGTGACGGTTACAGTGGCTGTATCGAGGTCGAGCTGCCGGCGATAATCGGTGACCTGCCCTTTGTCTCCGAATCGCAGCCTCAAATCGCCGAGCGTCTGGTAGCTGCGAATCAGCCGCTCGCCCATAAACTGCCGCTGCATTATCCTCTGGGCCTCGGCATATTTTCCTTCGAAGATTAGCCGCCGGGCCTCGGGCAGATGTTTGTACGCCCCGACGCGATCCCGGTCGAGTGGATGGCCCGCCCACACCTTGTCTTCATTGAGCTGCAGCCGCTCGGTTTGAACCGTGCCGTAAACCATCGCTCCGAGCCGTCCGTTTCCGACCGGCAGCGCTTCGGTCCATTTTCGCGCGGGTTTGTTGTACCATAATTTCAGATGGTTCCATTCTTCATCGTTGTACTTGCCTGACTGAGTGCCGTGTACGGAACATCCTGTAAAAATATTTACAAAAACTAACGCCGCGACTGCCGCTTTAAGTTTTTTCATTTTATGCTCTCTTTGATTCAATACATTGAATTGTCCTGATCGGCTACGATCACGTACGTCCGGCCAGCCTTAGTATCGAACTGGATAACATTCTCTTCAAGTTCTAGTTCTATGACGCTGATGGATTTGCCCTCGTCAGTCACCCGGACGGGCCCGCTGCAGCGAACTCTGCATTTATTGCCGAGCTTCGAACGGATAATGCACTCGTTGAGTTTTCCGCCCTTCCAGTCGATATCCACTTCGAAGCCGCCGCGTGCGCACAGGCCATTTATGTGACCGGACGGCCAGGCCGAAGGCAGTGCCGGCAATAGATGCAGCTCGCCCGTATGGCTTTGCAGCAGCATTTCCGCGATGCCGGC
>Ga0315543_1005286_pt1 | contig 10153 bp, 7 predicted proteins | sample SalMarSW160210MG_2_FD_203098 | JGI IMG/M metagenome (GOLD analysis project Ga0315543, IMG submission 203098) | Salt marsh sediment microbial communities from the Plum Island Ecosystem LTER, Massachusetts, United States - Salt Marsh Sediment SW1601-210 ...
CGACGGCGCCGGTTATCCAGACGGGCTGGCCGGCGAGCAGATACCGCTGGCCGCTCGCATCCTGGCGGTGGCTGATACCTATGACGCTATTATCTCCGGGCGTCCCTACCGTGCCGCACAGAGCATCCAGACTGCCTGTGATGAGATAGAACATAACCGGGCTAGCCAGTTCGATTCTAAAGTGGTGGACGCCTTTCTCCGCATCAAAAAATCGGCTGACCTAGTTGATGCCGGCACCTCCAAGACTTGAAGCCCATCCCCGATATTGCCCCTTTTTTATTCCTTGTGGTATATGCTATGGGGGCAACATCTGCTATTATATAGGCTGCGCTAGAGGGAGGTGAGCCATGATTAAGGAACTGACCGCCGGGCAGGTGAGGCTGCAGTGCCCCCAGACCGTGTTTAATTGTGATTCCACCGAGGAGCTAAAGCCCAAAGACGGCATCATCGGCCAGGCCAGGGCGTTGAGCGCGCTTAAATTCGGCCTTAACATCGGCAAGCCCGGTTTCAATGTCTATGTCTCCGGCCTGGCCGGCACCGGCCGAACCACGGCCATAAAGTCCTTTATGGAAGCACTGGCTGCCAAGAAAGAAACCCCCTCCGACTGGTGTTACGTGCATAACTTCCGTGATTCCTACTGCCCCCACGCCCTGGGGGTGCCGGCGGGCATGGGCAAAACCCTGCGCAAGGATATGGAAGTGGCCGTTGATAGCGCCCGGCGCAGCCTGGTCCAGACCTTTACCAGCAAGGAGTATGCCGAGCGGCGGGAGGGAATAACCGAAGATTTTAACAAGAAGCGGGCAACGGTGTTCAAGATGCTGGAAAAGAAGGCCAGGGAGAAGGGGTTTATCCTCCAGGCGACGCCGGTGGGGGTGGTTTTTGTACCGGCTGCCGACGGTGAGCCGATGAGTGAGGAAGCCTATAACAAGCTGGGCAGTGCCGAGAAAGAGGCGTTAAAAAAGAAGCAGGATGAACTGGCCGACGAGATGAAGGCGCAAATCGCCAAGCTGAGTACCGAGCAGAGCGCTATTGATAAGCAACTGGAAGACACCGACCGTGAAGTGGCCGGCTACTCCATCAGGCACCTCTTTGAGAAGCTGGGGGAGAAGTACCGCCAGCTGCCCCAGGTGGTTGCCTACCTGAAGGATGTGGAGCAGGATATCCTCGAGCACTTTGAGCAGTTCCGGGCTGAGCCTAAAGCCCAGGAGGGAGACCCCATGGCCGCCATGCGGGAGATGGCTCACCAGCAGGCCTTAAGAAAATACGAGGTTAATCTGCTGGTGGACAACTCGGAGGTGAAGGGGGCGCCGGTTATCCTGGAGCTGAACCCTACCTTTAACAACCTCTTCGGGCGTATGGAAAAAGAAGCCCAGTTCGGGGCTCTGTCTACCGATTTCACCATGATTAAGGGCGGCTCCCTGCACCACGCCAACGGCGGCTACCTGGTGGTCAGAATCGAGGATATACTGACCAACTTTCAGTCCTGGGAGGGCTTGAAGAGAACGCTGCGTGACGGCAAGCTGGTTATCGAGGAGCTGGGCGAGCGGCTTGGCTTTGTGGTGACCAAGAGCCTGAGGCCGGAGCCCATTCCGCTGGAGGTGAAGGTGGTGCTCATCGGGGAGCCCATGTTTTACTACCTGTTATTGCGGCTGGATACGGACTTCAAGGAGTTGTTCAAGGTCAAGGCTGATTTTGACAGCCGCATGGACCGGACAGAAGCCAACCTTAAAGATTACGCGGCTGTTATCTGCCGCATCTGCAATAGCGAGGACCTGAAGCACCTGAGCCGTGACGCCCTGGCCCAGATTATCGAGCACAGCTCGCGGCTGGCCGGCGACCAGAAAAAGCTATCCGCCCTCTTTGCCGACATCGCTGATATTCTGCGTGAAGCCAGCTTCTGGGCGGAGGAAGATAAAGCCAGGTATATCGAAGGCAGGCATATAGAGAAAGCCATTGAGGAGAAGGTGTACCGCTCCAACCTTATCCAGCAGCGCATCAACGAGATGATAGCTGATGGCATGATTATGATTGATGCTGGAGGGGAGGAGGTGGGACAGGTGAACGGGCTTTCCGTGATTGACCTGGGCGATTTTGCCTTTGGCCGTCCCAGTCGGATAACCGCCAGCGTGGGCCTGGGCCGGGAGGGGCTGATTGATATTGAGCGGGAAGCCAAGCTGGGAGGCCGCCTCCACACCAAGGGGGTTATGATACTGAACGGCTATATCGCCGATAGATTTGTCGGCGATACCCCGCTGTCCCTTTCGGCGAGGCTGGTCTTTGAGCAGAGCTACGAAGAGATAGAAGGGGACAGCGCCTCCAGCACCGAGCTTTACGCCATCCTCTCCCGCCTGGCCAATATCCCCATAAAGCAGGGTATTGCCGTTACCGGCTCGGTCAACCAGAAGGGGGAGGTGCAGGCTATCGGGGGCATCAACGAGAAGGTTGAGGGTTTTTTTGAGGTCTGCCGGGCCAAGGGCTTGAACGGGGAGCAGGGAGTGCTTATACCCGCCTCCAACGTCAGGAACTTGATGCTGAAAGAAAAAGTGGCGGCGGCGGTTAAAGATGGCAAGTTCCATATTTATCCGGTGAGCACCATTGACCAGGGAGTAGAAGTGCTGACCGGGGTGAAGGCGGGTAAGCTACGCCAGAGCGGCAGCTTTACCCCGGGTTCCATTAACGACCGGGTGCAGAAGCGCCTGACCTCTCTGGCGGAAAAGCTGAGGGATTTCACCAAGGGCGAGGAGAAGGAGGATAAGGCTAAGGGTAATTCAAAGAAGTGAATCGGCGCTCAGCCGATTTTCTCTCTTTTGCCGTCGATAATGCGGTAGCGTCCCAGGTAGCTCGCCTGCATGAAGACATGCTCGAAATCGGGGGCGCTGGCCAGTTCGATATAGCGGACATGGGTGGTAAGCGCCTGAGCTTGAGCCCGCTGTTTAAGGGAAATCAGTGCCAGCTTGGCGCCCATGCCGGCGGCGTTGCCTGGCTGAAGGAAGCGGTTAAGCGGCAGTGAGGGCAGCATGCCGATTTCTATGGCGCTGGCGACATTGATGTAGGTGCCGAAGGCGCCGGCAATGATTACCTGCTTTATCTCTTTTTCCGTAACGCCGCTTGCCTCAAGGAGCGCCTGGATGCCGCTGCGAATGGCGGCTTTAGCCAGCTGTAGTTCTCTCACATCGCGCTGGGTGATGGTGATAGCCGACTTTCCGCCCCGCTCCTCCTTGCTGACCAGGATAAACTCACGCAGTTTCCGGTAGCTGCGGACGCGGGGGTGGTCGGCGTTTAGCCGGCCGCCTTCATCGACGGCTTTGGATAGATAGAGCTGTGCCAGGGCATCGAGAATCCCGGAGCCGCAGATGCCTACCGGCGGCGCTTCGCCGATGGTCTGGTACTTGATGCTGTCGCCGCTTATCTGCAGGCGCTCGATGGCTCCTTCTGCCGCCCGCATGCCGTACTTGATATGGCCGCCTTCGAAGGCGGGGCCGGAGGCGCAGGAGGTGGTGACGATATTTCCGTCATGGATTAGGGAGACTTCGGTATTGGTGCCGATGTCCAGAGCCACTATGGGGCCTTTTTTCTGCCCGACGCGGGTGGCCAGCAGCATGGCGACATGGTCGGCGCCGACGAACCCAGCCAGGTTGGGCAACAGGTGCACGTAGGCGCCGGGAGCGAAGTCCAGGTTTAAATCGCGTGCCTTAACCTCCAGAGCCCGGCTGACCGCCGGGATGAAAGGAGCCAGTGCCAGCTGCCTTACCGGCAGGCCGAGGAAGAGGTGGTGCATGGCGGTATTGCCGACGACCACCGCCTCGACGATTTCATCGGGTTTGGCTTTGATTTCGGCGCAGAGTTCGGCGCCCAGCCCGCTGATGGCTTCCGCTGCCAGCTGCTGTATCTGAACCCTCTCTTCCGGCGAGTGCACCGCCTCGCTAATGCGGCTAATGATGTCCTCACCGTGGCTTATCTGGGGGTTCATCACCCCCTTGGCGGCTAAAGTTTTGCCGTCGCTCAAATTAACCAGATAGCCGGCAATCTTGGTGGTGCCCAGGTCTATAGCCAGTCCCAGGGGGTGGCTTTTGGGGGGCAGCAGGGCTATCACCTGGTCGTTGCGGACGGCTGCTTGGCACTGCCACTTCCACGACCTTAGCTGGTCGGAGAGGACGCGCAGGGCACCGATATCAACCCGTTTGCAGTTTAGCCTGTGTTTTTGGTTGAGCGTCTGGAGCAGGCTATCGGCATCAGCCTGCGGTGCTTCCAGTGACGGTATAGCCAGTTTGATGGGATAGGCCTGAACCGGAGCTTGAGGGCGAACTATTACCTCCTGTCCCTCCACCTGGAGGCGCTGGGGGGTGGTCATTGATTCGGCGGGCACGTGTACCTTGACATCGGTGTGGGGATAGGTCTGGCAGGCGAGACGCCAGCCCGCTTTCAGCTCCTGGGGTGAGAAGGTTTCCAGTTCGCCGGGTGTCGGTTTGGAGACGGTGCCGCTTAAGATCTGCACTTTGCAGGAGTGGCAGATTCCCTTGCCGCCGCAGATGCTGCTGATGCCGACACCGAGCTGGCGGGCGCAGGCCAGCAGGGATTCTTTTTTCTGGCATTCCCCTCTTCTGCCTACCGGCTCAAAATCAACTTTGCAGGTGGTCATTTTTTTCTAGTTTACTCCTTTACTTTATAGAGGCAGGTTTCCCTGAGGCTGCAGCGGGCGCAGACCTGTGCCTGCGTCCACCGGGTCATCTTGGTGCCGATGCCAACGACCATGGAGACCGATTTGCGGGGAATAAGTATTCCCGATTGGGTAAGGCTAACCCCGATTTGATGGGCTTGAGACAGTTCCATTAAATTCCACTGCTCGGTCATGGCGAAACCGGGCATACCCGGGTTGACCGGGCTGCTTACCTCATAGCCCCGCGAGGCAACCTTAGCGGCGATGGGCTTGATGACTTCCGGGATTAGCATGTCCACAGCGGCGCTGCCGATGCCGTCCAGGAGCATGCCGCGCAGAGCCTCGCCGTTTTGGGTGTAGTCGCTGGCCTGTTTTTCCAGTTTAGGGCCGATGGTGCAGATTATAACGGCCAGCTCTCTAGCCTCGGGGAAGAGGGCCGGTAGTGCCGGGCCGTGTACCGCTTTATCGCCCTCCAGTGATATCTGGACGCCGCTCATCCCGGTTATTGTGTAGTATTCGTAGGCCGCCGCCAGCTCCAGCAGGTGATTGCTCTCTACGCTGGCCAGCAACTCCTTAATCAGGCTTTTTATTTCAGGCCGGACCCTGGCTTTCCCCCCGAGCCCCTGACGGCGCAGCACTGCCCCGACCTTGAGGCTCAAGGGAATATCACGGATTACCGGCATAGCTTCTCCCCGTTAAGGTGCCTATTTGTAGACGCCGTACTCCTTGGTGAAGTCAATCATGACCTTCATGTTTTCCGGCTTGACATCGTCGGCGGCAACCCCGTTGGCTACGGCATAACCGCCGCCCGGAGCGCAGGTATCAATGAGGTTCTTGACGTAGTCTTTCACTTGGCTTGGTGTACCGACGCTCAACAGGTCGGTGGGGACATTGCCGCCGATGCAGGCGACATCACCAAGTATCTTTTTGGCCTTAGCCATGTCGGTGGAATCGAAGGCCCAGAAGGTGGAGCCTTTGGGTATGTCCCGGATAACTTCCAGGCGCGTGTTGTAGCCCCCTTCAACGAAGGGAAGGGGAACGCAGCCTTCGTTAATTAAGCCTACGAGAAGTTTCTTAAATCCGGGCCAGTAGAATTTCTTGAACTGGGCATCGGAGAGAAAGCCGTCGGCGCCTTTGTGTAGGGGTATCATCACCAGCGGGTTGCCGGCCATCTGGGTTGCCGATACTCCCATATCAATCATTATGGGCGTGAGGGCTTCTATAGCTTCCAGGATCTTGTCGGGCTGGCGGTAGATATCAACCATTATTCCCCTGGTTCCCCTTAAGGTATCACCGAGGGTATCAAAGGGCACCTTGGTGAAGCCGCCGGCACCGGCGGGAAAGCCCAGCGCTGCCATCTCATCATTAAAGGCACCGACAATCCCGGCCCATTTAAGGGCTTCAGCACCGGCATCAAGGAGGGCCTTATAGGCTTCCTGTACAGGGGGCAGGCCGAAGGGGACAATAGTGGGTCCGACGAAGACAATTTCCTGGATGGCGGCCAGATTGGGGAGCATCTTAAAGCCATCAAGCTTACCGAATATGCGGGGGAAGTAGGTGGTGGTGAAGAAGTAATTTGGGTCACGGATAAGGGCGTCGTATTCGTCAGCCATCATGTATTCCGCTTCTTTACACTGGTAGGTACTGCTGGGTAAGACCCCGTGGCCGGGCCAGGCGTATAGCTTGTAGTCAAGAAGGTCAAAGACCCTGCCGGGGGTGGGAATACCGATGCCGGGGTTGACATCCGGCTCAAAGTCCAGGAGGTATTTTTTGTGGGCTTCAGCCAGCTTATCGTAGTCATACATCATCTCCTGGGGGGTCATGCCGGCATAGTAGGCGGGGAAGAAGCTGAGTACGGGGAAAATCGGCACCCTGTCCGGCAGTTTCTTTAGTTGAATGGCGTCTTTTATCCTGGTTACTCTCTCCTTGTACGTCTTCTCGGCCTGGGGGCTCTGGAACTTGAGGTCGTTCCCCTGGAGGTCTTTCGGCGAGAGCCACCTTTGAAATAACGCCTCCTGCTTTTCCCCCGGTGTTAGCTCTTCCCATTTCTTTTCCATATTTACTACCTCCAGCATATTTTCCGCTCAAAAAGGCTCACCCGGCTCGGTAACCCCCCGGTTTCCAGGCTAGCCCTTTAATTTTCTAAAGCAGCTTTAACGCCTATTTGTAGACACCGTATTGCTTGGTGACGTCGACCATTGCCTTGAGGTTCTCTCCCTTGACTTTATCAAAGAAAGCGCCGTTGGCCATGATATAGCCGCCGCCTTTACTGGCATCATCAATGAGTTTTTTGGCGTAGTCTTTCACCTGTTCCGGTGTGCCTACGGCTAACAGGTCGGTGGGCATGTTGCCGGATATGCAGGCGACCTGGCCGATGGTTTTCTTGGCTCTAGCCATGTCGGTGGTATCGAACATCCATAGGGTCTTGCCTTTGGGCAGGTCTTTAATGACCTCCAGGCGCGAGTTGTAGCCGCCCTCAGCCACCGGGAACGGGATACAACCCTCATTAATCAGGCCGATGAGAACCTTTCTGAAGCAGGGCCAGTAGAATTTCTTGAACTGCTTGTCGGAGAGGAAGCCGTCGGCGCCCTTGTGCAGGGGTATGAATACCAGGGGTCTTCCGTTCATCTTGGCGGCATCTACCCCCATCTTAATCATGAGTGGCGTTAGCCTCTCCATGGCTTCGATAAGCTTATCGGGCTGGCGGTACATATCCAGCATTACCCCCCTGGTGCCCCTGATGGTGTCGCCAATTACGTCAAAGGGTACCTTGGTGAATCCGGCGAGAAACGCGGGGTACCCTGATGCCGCCATCTCACCATCGAAGCCCATTACAGCTCCTGCCCATTTCAGGGCTTCAGCGCCGGCTTCAAATAGCGCCTTGTAGCTCTCTTGAACGGGAGGCAGGCCGAAGGGTATGAAGTTGAAGGCAACGCCGTATATTTCAAGTATGCCGGTGAGCGCCGGGAGCATCCTGAAGCCTTCTAATTTGCCGAATACGCGTGGCAGGTAGGTATTGCTGAAGAAATTAGACGGGTCGTCAATCAGGGCATCATACTCATCGGCCGTCATGTATTCGTCTTCGTTACACTGGTATGAGGCATTGGGAGAAACTCCGTGGCCGGGCCATGAATATAGTTTATAGTCAAGTGTTTCAAAGAACTTGCCCGGGCCGGGCCCGGCGCAGCCCATCTGCGCATCCGGCTCAAAGTCCAGGACAAATTTCTTCCAGGCCTGGTAGCATTTGTCGTAGTCATACATTACTTCCTGGGGGGTGAACCCGGCATAGAAAGCGGGGGAAAAGTTGGGAAGCGGGATGACCGGCACCCTGTCCGGCGTTTTCTTCATTTGAATGGCGTCTTTTATCCTGGTTAATCTTTCCTTGTATGCTTTTTCGGCCTGGGGGCTCTGGAACTTGAGGTCGTTCCCCTGGGGGTCTTTTGGTGAGAACCACCGGCTAAAAAACTCCTCCTGTTTTTCATCCGGTGACATCTCTTTCCATTGCTTTGCCATCTTTAATCTCCTTCTGCGCTTTCTCGCTGAGGATACTTAGTCGGCAATAACCCATTTCTTGGCTAGGGCAACTGCGGCCATAGCATCTTTACCGAAAGCATCGGCGCCGGTGTATTTCCTTATCTCCTCGCTTATCTGACCGCCGCCAATCATGATCTTTACCTTGTCCCTTAAGCCGGCGGCTTGTATGGCTTCTACGGTGTCTTTCATGGAGTCAAAAGACAGTGCCAAAAATCCGCTCAGGCCAACGATGGGAGCCCCCGTTTCCTTTGCCTTATCGATGAACTTCTGCGCCGGGGTATCCACACCGAGGTCTATAACCTCGAAGCCGTTGACATCGAGCATGAAGGCGACGATGTCCTTGCCGATATCGTGTATATCACCGGCCACGGTGCCGAAGACAATCTTGCCCAGCTTCTTGCTCTCCGTTGCCTTGGTCAGCTTGGGCTTGACCAGCTCGGTTGCTTCCTTCAGTATCTCTCCGGAGTAGACCAGGTCGGGTATGAAGTACTCGCTATCGGCAAATCGCTTGCCTACGATTTCCATGCCTTTTCTGGCGTCTTCCAGAATTTTGAGTGGCTCTTCATTGGCATTTAGCCTATCTTTAACAATCTTTAGAGCCTCTTCTTCCTTTAAATCAGCTAGTGCGTTAACCAGATTTCCAGCCATATTTCCTTACCTCCTTAACCTAAATTATTGGGCTCTTTAATTAACTAATGTTTAGTGTGGCGACCTGTTTATTGACCTCTCCGGCACCTCCTTCGGTTTAGTTTTCCCGGTCTTTTTGACCTGGAATGATAAGTAACTTTAGGATATACCATGCCCCGAAAGTGTATAGGCTTCGAGGGCGCATCAGCCCTTCCGCTACGCAAGGGCGTTCCCATTTTGAACTTTTTGGAGTTGAATGTCAATACCCGTAGCCGGTAGTCCGCCGGGGCGTTTTATCGGTAACGGCTAGCGCGGCGCCCAGAGCACCATCCGGGGTTTGTTGCCCATCTCCTGGGCCAGCTCTTCTACCTTGCCGTGTTTCATGCAGGCGGCCATGCAGTGCTTGACACAGGCCGGCTCCAGCCCCTTTTTGGTGCGACCGGCGCACAGGGTGCACAGCTCGGTGGGGAAGGGCAGGTAGGCAAGGTATGCCTTGTCGTTGGGGAGTTCTTGGACGACTTCAATCACTTTCATTCCGGACATGCCCGCCGGCCAGCCGTATTCCTGGGCGCAGGCGACCTGGCAGGCATAGCAACCGGTGCAGTATTCATAGTCAATAAGCAGGCCGTACCGGGTTTTTTCAGGCATTATCTTCCTCCTCACTAACCTTGTATATTCGGCAGAGCAGGTGTTTCACGGGGGCACCCAGCCCGTCCTTGCCCTGGGCACCCATGGGGATGAGCTGGTTTATGTTTGATTCCCACACCCCGAAGAGAGAGGGCTCCTGGGGCGGTTTTTCCGGGAACCACCAGCCGTGAGCCGCCATTACCATCCACCGGGGCACCACAGCGGTAACCTTGGCCTTGAGCTTACACCTCCCCATCCAGTTCTCCACCCAGACCCATTGACCGTCTTTAATGCTGAGTGACCTGGCGGTTTGGGGGTGGATTTCAATGACCGGGTCGGGGTCAATCTGGCGCAGCCAGGGGATGTTGCGGTGTTCGGAGTGGAAGTATACCGGCGAGCGTCTCCCCGTGGAGAGGATGAGGGGATACTTTTTGAGCAACTCGGGCTGGCTTACCGGGGTGAATGGGGGTTCTTCATAGTGGGCGATGGGCTCCAGCCCCCACTCCTCCCTCAGGGACGAGTAGAGCTCAATCTTGCCCGATGGTGTCTGGAAACCAGACTTTTTATCCGGACGCAGTAATCCCTTTTCGAAGCGGTGGTAGGGGGCGCTGGGGTGTCCCTGGGGCGGGAAAGCCCAGCCTTTCTCCTGAAGCTGCTTAAAGGTTAAGCCCGAGGGCTTGATAATCTCGTCAAAGAGCTCGTAGATGT
>Ga0315543_1005287_pt1 | contig 10152 bp, 4 predicted proteins | sample SalMarSW160210MG_2_FD_203098 | JGI IMG/M metagenome (GOLD analysis project Ga0315543, IMG submission 203098) | Salt marsh sediment microbial communities from the Plum Island Ecosystem LTER, Massachusetts, United States - Salt Marsh Sediment SW1601-210 ...
TGATATCCCAGTATTTCGGCTGGTGTGGAGCAATTGCACCCTTCCTGATATCATGGCCAAAAATCTCTCTTTCTATGGTCGATAAGTGTTTAAGATTTTGCTGCGCGAGCTTCTGAAAAGGTATTTCTGAAACGCTTGGATTCATATGGTGTATATCAGCACGAAAGCTTCCCCAGATTTTAGTTGATGCAGTGGCACATTTTTCTGAAATAATATTTTTGTCTTTGAGTTCACAAATTAGTTCTTCGATAGTTTTTGTGTTTCCATCCTCTTTGTTTCTATTAATTTTATTTCGCTCGACGACAAATTTTATAATTCCCTCGTTGATGGCATGGCTCATCATGACTGCACCAATAAAATAGCCATCACGGTATAGATAAATGCATTCTGACGAAGCGTGAGCAAAGTAATGGCCGCCGATAATTCCTTGGTGCTCAATTTCCAAATATCTTTCAACTCTTTGGTTTATAGTGCTGTCTAATTCGGACCGAAGATTATGTTTAGCCATGACCTCTTTCATTTGTTTGTTATCCATTATTTTTCTCATCTAACTATGTCTATATGGTTTCTGCATAAAATTCTGTTCTCTTTACAAAACCACCATCACCGTATTATTTTGCTGGCCTTTGGCAGAATACCAATACTCAATTGATTATCCTCACAATTGTTTTCCCTCGAAGTAACTTAATGGATTATACCAAACTTGAGTTTATAAGGCAATAACCAATTCCCCTGCCGCGAGCGGCAGGGCTAAACAAAACCCACGCAATAACCCCCGACCACGTCATTCGAGGGCAAGATTAAGGGGCTAAGTATATTTGGATTTCTGCTTCCGCAGGAATGACAATGTAACGTCGCCGTCCTCCTTCGTTAAAACTTCGGCGGATAAATACCGGCGACGTCTAAAAGAAATCCCGTGTAAACAAAAACCCAGTATAAAGGGATATTAACCCACCGGATAAATCCGCCTTCTCTAAAGCTTCGGCGGGACAAGCCGGTGGGCTTTTGGAGTAGATGTAAACCCTGCGGATAAACAAAATCCCGCGTAAACAAAAACTCCCTGCGGTGCAGGGGGCTAACAATTTTAATAACCAACGCAAACGCGTTGTGTTATTCCTTGACGGGTGCAGAGCCAATATCTATAATGCGAACTCACTATCAGACAGGATAAAAAATAAGGAAGTACCATCGTGAAACAATGGCGTTTTGAGGTTTTTAATAAGCCGGGTTTTACCGACGTACGCGGTAAAAGCGTCCTGGAAGATATCACGGAGTTAGGTATAAGCTCCGTCGAAGCGGTTCAGTCGGCTACAGTCTTTCTAATCGAAGCAGATCCCTCGACCGCGCTCGGGACAGGTTTCGATAAGGATTTGGCCAAGCGTGCAGCTCAAGAGCTTCTTACCGACCCGGTTTGTGAAGAATATTATATAGGCAGAAGCAGCGCTCCGGCTGGGCTGGCAAAAGCAACACTAATCGAGGTACATCTAAAAAGCGGAGTTACCGACCCGGTTGCAGAATCGGTAATGGCGGCGCTCGCCGATATGGGCATTCTTGCCAACAATGTTCGGACCGCACGAAAGTATGTTCTGCTGGGCGACATTTCTACAAAACAGACCGAAACAATTGCAAAGAAAATCTTGGCAAACGACTGCATCGAAGACGTCATAATAGGTAATGAAGCTGAGCCGCCAAGCCCACACCTTAAACCATACGAGATGAAGATAGTACACTGGCCCATACGCGAGCTTAACGACGATGGATTAGTGGCTTTAAGCAAGGCCAAAGACCTGTTTCTTAATCTCGTTGAAATGCAAACGATTCAAAAATACTATAAGCAGCTCGGAAGAGAACCTACCGACGTCGAGCTGGAGACACTGGCCCAGACCTGGAGTGAGCACTGCGTCCATAAAACGCTCAAAAGTTCCGTGGATATGTTAATTGATGGTAAGCAAATACACTTTGACAATCTGCTAAAAGAAACCGTTTTCGAAGCTACCAAACAGCTCGATAAAAAATGGTGCATATCCGTCTTTGCCGACAACGCCGGGGTGGTGGAATTTGACGAGGATTCTGCAATATGCTTTAAGGTTGAAACCCATAATCGTCCTTCAGCCCTCGACCCCTATGGCGGGTCAGCTACAGGCATCGGCGGTGTAATTCGCGACCCGATGGGAACCGGACTGGGTGCCAGACCCATCGCCAATACAGATATATTCTGTTTCGGGCCGCCGGATAAGAAGCTTCAAGATATTCCCAAAGGAGTTCTGCATCCGAGAAGGATTATGAAAGGTGTGGTGGCGGGAGTCCGCGATTATGGTAACAGAATGGGAATACCAACGGTAAACGGTGCAATTTATTTCGACGAAAGATACCTGGCTAATCCATTAGTATATTGCGGAAATATCGGCCTTATGGACAAAAAAAAGTGCTTTAAGAATCCGCAACGCGGGGACTTAATAATAATGGTGGGTGGGCGAATAGGCAGAGATGGAATACATGGAGCAACATTTTCAAGCGGAGAAATAACCCACGAGTATGAAAGCATCTTTTCTCACGCTGTCCAGATAGGCAATCCAATAATGGAAAAGAAAATGTTAGACGTCCTGATTCAGGCCAACGATGCCGGCTTGTATGAGGCAATAACTGACTGCGGAGCCGGCGGATTAAGTAGTGCAGTGGGAGAGATGGGCAAAGAGCTCGGAGCAGAAGTCGAGCTGGAAAAAGCACCCTTGAAATATGCCGGCCTGAACTACTCTGAAATCTGGATTAGTGAAGCGCAAGAAAGAATGGTCATAGCAGTCAAGCCGGAAAACTTAGACGCCATAAAGAAGATTTTCGATGATGAAAACGTTGAGTCAACCGTAATAGGTAAATTCACCAGCGATAAAAAGCTGCGATTGCGATACAACGGTCAGCTCGTAGGCGAGCTCGATATGGATTTCTTGCACGAGGACGTACCCAAATACTCCCGTAAGGCCATCTGGAAAACTCCGGAACTTGCTGAGCCCCCGCTCTTGCTTCGCAAGAAGCTGCGGGGGGAAAAAGATAATTTCAATGACGAGCTTTTACAAATTCTTTCATCTTACAATGTCGCCAGCAAGGAATGGGTAATCCGTCAATACGACCACGAAGTCCAGGGAAGCTCCGTTGTGAAACCACTAACGGGAGTAACCAACGATGGCCCAAGCGATGCAGCGGTGATAAAGCCCAAGTTCGATTCGGATAAAGGCCTTGCCATCAGTTGTGGAATGAATCCGCTTTACGGCGATATCGACCCATACTGGATGGCTCTGGCCGGTATCGATGAGGCGGTTAGGAACTTGATATGTGTAGGTGGTCGATTTGACAGAATCGCCCTTCTGGATAATTTCTGCTGGGGCAATTGTACAAAGCCCGAGACGTTCGGTCCATTAGTGCGAGCGGCCCAGGCCTGCTATGACGGTGCAATGGCCTTCGGAACACCGTTTATCTCCGGCAAGGATTCGTTAAACAATGAATTTTCCTGTGAAGATGGCAAACAAATTTCAATTCCTTCGACACTTTTGATAAGTGCAATATCGCTCGTCGATGACGTCAATAAATGTGTAACGATGGACGCAAAAAAGGGAGGTAATTTTCTCTTTGTAGTGGGTGAAACCAAAAATGAACTGGGCGGCTCACATTACTATAGAATTAACGGCCAACTCGGAGCTAATGTACCTAAAGTGGACCTTGAAATAGCCCCCAGAATCGCCGAAAAGATTTCAACCGCAATAGCTGAGGGTATTATAGTCAGCTGTCATGATTGTTCCGAGGGTGGATTAGCCGTCGCACTTGCAGAAATGGCTTTTGCCGGAGGACTTGCTATCGAGGCAGATTTGCGAGGTCTGCCGAAAAGCAAAGACTGCTCGCGGCTGGATACCCAACTCTTTAGCGAATCAAATTCCCGCTATATCGTGGAAGTTGAGCCGGGAAATTATAACGCCTTCGCCAAGCTAATGCTGAACCTGCCCTTTGGGCAGATTGGAAAAGTTACAGAGCAAAAGATGCTTTCCATAAAGGCAGAAGACGGTAAAAAAGTCATTGATGCCGATATTGATTCATTAAAACAGGCGTGGCAAAAAACACTTGATTGGTAGGAACGAGAGACGAATATGATACAGGTGAACGCGATAGTTTTGCGAGCAGCGGGAATAAATTGCGATATGGAGACGGAATACGCACTTGAATTGGCAGGTGCCCAGGCAAAACGCGTACACATAAACAGGATAATTGAGGATAAAAATCTGCTCGATTCATATCAGATAATTGTTTTTCCCGGCGGCTTCAGCTACGGCGATGATGTAGCAGCCGGTAAAATCCTGGCTAACCAAATCGTGCATCACCTTTATGAGCCGATACAAAAATTTATTGATGACGGCAAATTGGCGCTTGGAATCTGCAATGGCTTCCAGGTGCTGGTCAAGGCAGGAATCCTGCCAGGAATTAACCACGAATTAACACGAATTGACACGAAAAGTAAAATTAAAAACAGTGTTAATCTGCGTAAATCCGTGTCTATAACTTATAATGACAGCGGTAAATTCGAGGACAGATGGGTGTATCTATCTCCGCAAACAGATAAGTGCATTTTCATCGAGCCGGACAGGCAAATCTATCTGCCGGTTGCACACGCCGAGGGCAAAGTTGTTACTAAAGACCAGCAAACTCTCGAAAATCTAAAGGCCGAGAAACAGATTGCGTTTAAGTATGTAGATGAAACCGGCAACGAAGGCGAATATCCTGTTAATCCAAATGGCTCGGTGGATTCGATAGCCGGCTTGATAGATAGTACCGGCAGGGTCTTAGGCCTTATGCCGCATCCGGAAAGACACGTCCGGCCGACTCAGCACCCACACTGGTCTCGCTTAAAAAATAAAATAGACGGTGATGGAATGACAATATTCAATAATGCCGTCAGGTTCATAAAAGAAAACTTTTAACGGCGTTTTTCGTCTGAAGAGGACACTCGAATTGGGAGAAGAAATACTGTTTCAGATATATGGTAACCTTCAAGAAAGGAGGCAAGGTATATGTCGATGGGAAACTTGTTCAAACCGTATGCAACTGCATTCTGCACTGTGCTGGTTCTTACTACTCTGTTCGCTGCAGGATGCAATCCCATTCCCCACCTTCGCAAACAGGGAACGGCTACGCAGCTCATCGTGGACGGCAAACCATTCCTGATACTGGCAGGAGAGCTGCACAACTCCAGTGCCTCCGGTCTCGAGTATATGAAGCCGATATGGCCCAAGCTCGTTAAGATAAATCTCAACACCGTCCTGGCGCCTGTTTACTGGGAGCTGATTGAGCCGGAGGAGGGCAGGTTCGACTTCACACTCGTGGACGGCCTGGTACAGGATGCCAGGGCCCACAATCTGCGCCTTGTGTTGCTATGGTTTGGGAGCTGGAAGAACAGTATGTCCTGCTATGCCCCTGCGTGGGTGAAGACGGACTTCGAGCGGTTCCCGCGCGCCCAGAACAAGAATGGTCGTGGCATGGAAATCCTGTCGGCCTTCAGCAATGCGAACCGCGACGCCGATGCTCGTGCCTTTGTGGCCTTAATGCGGCACATTCTTGAAGTGGACGGCCGGACGCACACGGTCATCATGGTCCAGGTGGAGAACGAGATCGGCATGATTCCCGAGGCGCGGGACTACAGTGCCGTGGCAAATGAGCTCTTTAACAAGCCAGTGCCGAAAGAATTGATGGCCTACCTTCAGCAGCACAAGGACACACTGATACCGGAGTTTCGCGAGGTGTGGGAGGCGGCTGGCTTCAAGACATCCGGAACATGGGAGGATGTTTTCGGCCAAGGTCTGCATACGGATGAAATCTTCATGGCGTGGCATTATGCGCGCTATGTCAATCGCATTATAGAGGCGGGCAAAGCTGAGCACCCTCTGCCAATGTTCGTGAACGCGGCGCTGATACGCCCGAACTATAAGCCCGGCCAATATCCGAGCGCCGGACCGCTACCTCACCTGCTGGACGTCTGGCGGGCTGGTGGACCACAGATTGATTTTCTCTCGCCGGATATCTACTTCCAGAACTTTGTTGAGTGGTGCCAGAAGTACCACCGGTCGGGAAACCCGCTGTTTATACCCGAAGCAAGAAAGGGTGCGCAGAGCACAGCTAACGTTTTTTACGCCATCGGACAGCACGATGCTATCGGTTTTTCGCCGTTCGGAATCGACTCAATAGAGAAGGCCGAGAACGAGCATCTTACCAAGAGCTATGATATCCTTTCGCAACTGGCACCCCTGATTCTGGAGCAACAGGGCAAGGGCATGATAGCCGGCGTGCTGCTGGATGAGGACAAACAAACACAACAGGTGCAGCTGGGCAACTACACACTGAACGTATCTCATGATTACACCTGGAGGTGGTCCTCTAAGCCTGAGGGAACAGAGTCGTGGCCACATGTCGGGGGCATCATCATCTCGGTAGGACCCGACGAGTATGTGCTCGCCGGCAGCGGTATTATTGTTACCTTTGCTCCGAATTCACCGGATGATTCTATCGCAGGCATCGCCAGTATTGATGAGGGGACGTTTGTGGACGGCCAGTGGGTTCCCGGGCGCCGGCTCAATGGCGATGCGAGCCACCAAGGACGGCATCTACGGTTGCCAGCGAGCCATTTCGGCATCCAGCGCGTCAAGCTATACCGCTACCGCTGAGGTGCGTTCGCTGAGAGCCCTTTAATTCTTTTACGGGCCTCGCTACATTGCTTTGCCAGCATCTTGTGAAGCAAGATGCGGCGGGGACTTACTTCATTAAAGTAGTTACAAAAGAATTCAATAGCTGAGAGTCTATTTTTGTAGTATCCGTTTGCTTTTGAAGTTCCTTAATATATTGTATCACTATTTGCGTTAATATTGCGCCCGGCCTGGGATAACCGGCTACGATATAATGGGGCCCTGCGGTTGATTCTCCCATTTCTTTTTCTAATTCAGCCCTGAGGTTGTCCGGGGTTATTAAGGAATTGGCATGCTGGAAGACAACCTTATCCATTACTTTATATACTTCTTTACTTTCTTTAACCAGGCCATAATAATCAAGAAGCTGAGCAAAAACATAATTGGACGTCGTAAATACGTCTTTTCCCTGGTCCGATTCTACTGGTTCTCCGTCCTCTGTCCGGGCCAGAGACCAGCCCATGAGGGTTCGGTTATTTTCATAAATTGTCTTGAGGACCTGTTTTGCCCTCTCATCAGAGATAAAAGGCTCTTCTCCCATCGCTATCAATGACCATAAGGCATCCAACTGACTGGTCCAGACATCTTTGTTTGTTTTTCCGGTAGCAGGGTCTAAGCAAGTAACATAATACTGTAACCTCTGACCTTTGCTGTTTTTCTCGTCTCTCCATAGTTCCTCGAGTTTCGTAGAGACGTGCTCAAAGGTTTCCTCGTACTCCTTCTTGGCAGATTTATCCTTCATCATATCGGCCATAATGCTCATAACCTTGCAACCTGCCATAAACATGGTCACATCATAGGCATCTATACCAAACAGGGGCAAATTATCAAAGGTGTTCTTAACTTCATCAGGATAACCTTCCGGAATTCCGTCACTGTCTATATCAAGCTCTTTTAAATACTCAAATCCAAATTTAAGCGTGTCCCAGTTTCTCTTTAGAAAATCCGTATCCCCTAAAAATTTAACGTTACGCAGTACCCTTGTAGCCAGCTTGGGGAAAAGGTCTATCCAATAATTAGTATTGTGCCAGGTGAAATCATTTACATTACGCAGGGCATGACCTTTCGGCATAGCCCCCAAATCATGGGCTACACTGCCCTTAATCTTGGAAGTATCTCTTATCTGGGTTAGCGGCCGGTCTTTGTACTCTTCCGGATAGTCTTCAAAATGCCTTCTGGCTTCAATAAAAGATGCGTACAAATGATAATAACGCTTTGTGAGGTCTTCTGCCAGAATCGAGTCAATGAACCGCTGACAGAGTTCCTGCTCTATATCGGGAAAGAGCATAAGCATCACCATTGAATACCAATCCACATCCGAGGGATTAATATAGGCGTAATCAAAACATTCCAGGAACCTGGCGGCATCATTACCATCCTTGTCTTCGACCCAGACCGCGGCATTTGACAATGGAAAACTAAATTCGTTAAGAATCAACCTGGTCAGTCTCAATGCACCATCCCTGTCATTCTTATAAGATGGACTTTGATGTATCTGGTCAAATATCCTGCTCTGGATGGTTATTGTCCGGTTCAGCCATTCAGGATAATTATCTAAGGCAACTTTTGCCATATCCACGGCTCTGGTTTTTTTATTCTCGAAACTTTTGATATATTTACGTTCAAATTTTTTCCCGTCGATAAACCGCTGCTGCGGGAAGTCTAAAACGATGGCAACCGGTATTTTTATGGCTGCTTTCGGCTCTAATGTAAAAGTAAGACCGATGGCTGCTCCATAATCTTGATTAAGAAGAGGAGCTCTCTTCATGTAAAAACTACCGTCATCATTCAGCAATAAATCCTGCTTGAGGAAATTCAAGCAAAAATACGGGTTTGTATCTATCCCTACATCCTTCATTTCCGGTACGGCGATAACCATTCTGTCCGAGCTTTCCTCACTTGCCATAACCACTCCTCTTATACCAGCATCTCTAAAATCTTCATGCACATGACCTTTCACCGGCGTCGAGCATATATAAACAGTGTCCTGGTCTGTCGGTTTTAATTCCTTTTCCTGAAGATTTACCAGGGATGGTCTGGGTATGACTAAAGTAATTTTCTGAACTTTACTCGTCGCATTCTTAACCTCATACTCCTCAACGCCGATAGGCATTAGGGCCTGGGTATTTCCGGAAAGAAAAGGAGAAACCATTCTTCTTGTCACGCTGACCTTGCCCAGTTTATATGCCATTTCCAGCAAAGGCGTAGCAATAGAAATTGAAGTCTGCTCTTCGGATACCGGAGGATGATAATAATTTTTCAAGGCAGATGCATCATCAGGACCTTCTACAACCTCGGGATTTCTTGTAGTGAGCATAGCAAATTCGTCACCGATACGGATAAATGGCGCAGAGGCAAATTGAATTGCGTTCTGATTTAATAAGATTAGTCTGCCAGCATTATTAAGCCGATTGTATAGACCCTCGGGAGATATGCCTATCGAACAGGTCGGAGCACCCTGAAGAGCAATGGTATGAGGGAATTGAAGGGTTTTTGACATTCCCTGAAAATGAACTCCCATTTTGTTCTTAACATAAATCTCGGATATTTGTGCCCCTGAAATTGTAAAAACGTCACTTATTTTTAAACTATTAGCTGGCATTTACATCTCCTCTGTTAATCTTCTATTTTCCTGGTACACATCCTTCGTTGAACAATTACGCTGGGTTTCGACTGAGCAGTTCGACTGTTTTGAACTCACTGTCGAAGGACTCGGCCGAATGTCCTCGTTCCGTCCGTCTATCGTTCTACGGTTGCGTCTTTGATGAAGCTTTACGATTTACGCAACCGTAACTATTTAACACAACCTTCAACAAATCATTTTGTGCTTCTTTGCGGCCAACTTTTCACCAACAAGCCCCGGATTCTATGCACTACTAACAATATGATAAGCCAAGAGGATTCTGCTTCTTCGGCGATGGCTTTTCTTGAGGAGCTTCTCGCTGAGAACCGAGGGTTATGGGCAATTTAGTCGAGGGCGAGGGCTTGATTTTTCCAAAAAGCAGGTCGGTTGAAACTCTTATGGAATCAGGTGAACCGCTGAAGTTACAGACTACAGCATCAGCTTCTTTCGTTGTGCCTTCTATGTAGGGAGAGTTCGTCATAACAACAACCGTATGCCCTGCTTCCTTTAGTTTCTTGACAAGCTCTCGATTATTTCCGCCCTTGACAATTCGCGCGTAATAGTTGGTTGTCACAACAATATCCGCCTGTTTTGCAAGCTCAAGGGCCTCTGCAATATCTTCTTCAGTTGCGGCGAACTCCGTATCGTCCAGGATTAAATTCGTTGAGTGATTTACCATTGCCTCACAGAACACATGAGAGTGGCTATAAGTGTCCTTGCCAAGGAATTCATAGGGAATAGACTGTTCAATGACCAGTATTTTCTGGTCTTTTTTTAACGGCAGTAATTTTTTATCATCGCGTATTATCATGA
>Ga0315543_1005288_pt1 | contig 10150 bp, 9 predicted proteins | sample SalMarSW160210MG_2_FD_203098 | JGI IMG/M metagenome (GOLD analysis project Ga0315543, IMG submission 203098) | Salt marsh sediment microbial communities from the Plum Island Ecosystem LTER, Massachusetts, United States - Salt Marsh Sediment SW1601-210 ...
CAGGTGATATTTGGACGACTGTCTCGTCGTTTACGATGGTCGTTGGCACGGTTGATTTTATCGTTCCGTCAGGCGCCAGGGCATAGCAGTATAGCCCTGTAAGCGGCAATTTAATTATTGCAGAAACGGACTCGATTTGAACCGGAGCTGTACCCCAGTTGGTACCTACGGTTGTTCTGTCTGCGGAGAATATCATGCCTGTATTTTCGCATCGGCCGCAGGCGGTGATGAGAATCTTTTGTTTTTCCGGCAACGGGACCTTTATGCAGTCCGGATTTAACGATGTAATTGTAATCGCGGCGTAATTCGGCTCATTAACTTGTATTTTGTTATCACTTGCAGTGGCAAATTTATCCCGATGGCCGACATAAACCCACGCTGATTTTCCCGTTGCGGAATATATTCCCCTGCCGTCACCGCCGGTCTGCCAATCCAATACCGTTTGGCTCGGCTCGTTCGGCGAAGTGATACTTCCGGTCTCATCAATAGTATTTGCGATGCGTTTATTGAGCAAATCCTGCCGGCTGAATCCTGTGTTTTCCGCAAGGACGCCGAACATATTACTGTCATGTTTGAGATGCAAATCCGCTATAGGCAGCAGATTATCGTTCGAGTCGGTTAAAGCGGCGTAATAATATGTGTCACCGACCGGCTCAATCCCGCTGTATCGAAATATAGTTGTCGCTGCAGGAACAAAGCCCCACTTTGCAGAGTTGTGAAGGATATCAAAGAAGCCGTTAAGATAGTTATCATTCCAGTCATCGGAGTTGTGTGTATAGGAATAAAACCACAGGCCGTCCCAGTCCTGAGCGGCTGCGAACGAAGCGAGCATCGGTACACACGACGCCTGGCTGTCCAGCGGAGCGGGGTGATTGTACTCGGAGACCGTAAATGGTTTGCCCGGGTAAGTAGAACCTTTTCCGAGCCGACAGCCCGCAAGGCCGAACAAAGTAGCTTCGTTGATATAGTCGGTCATCGGCTTTTGCTCGACATACCAGTCGTCGGGGTCCCAGGGGTCGTTGGGAAAGCGCGGATGCTGCCAATAGGCGTGACTGTCGATAAAGTCCATATCGCTTTGAGTGTAGAGGCCGAGTGGGCCGAAGACAATCGTGCCGGTTACCAGCGCATCGCAGCCGAGGTCGTTCTTTATGTAGCTGCGCATATCATCGAAATATGCCTTCTCCGTCTCAGCAAGAAAGCGCAGCCGGTCGATTTGCCGCTCTTTGACCTCACGGTCGATGAACAGCCGGACAGTACCGGTCTCGATAAATTCGTCTTCCATAAGCCCGACCTGCCCGCCGGTGTACAATTGCGGATTGGCCAGATAAAAAGTCGTCGTGTCCCCGCCGCCGAAGCTGAAAGTTACTCGTCCATTTTCATCATCAGCATTGGCTACGAATCCGTAACTATGGTTTTGCCAGTCGGTTCCTAATTCAACCGACCTGTACAGTCCGAGATTGCTCCACGGGCTGTGCTCCTGCATCACATTGCAACTTATCGTACGCGGCTGCTCGGCGACTGCATCGAAGCTGAGCGTATAATACTGACCTTCTGTAATTTGCAGGTGCGCTTGTTTGACCTGCAGATGCCAGTCGGTTTCATCAGTTACGTCTATGATAAATTTAGCGCACGTCTTCGATTGATAGTTCGCAGACTCAAATGACGCCTGACAGTCCTCGTGCTCTTCCAGATACCATTTGTCGTCAGGGTCGACACTCGGGTCGTTGAAGTGGTCGTCGAAGCTCGTTAAGACATTTTCCCCCGGCGGGTCAACGTTACTGTTCCAGTAATCTCTCAAATTATTCGTATCGGTGTATTCATCGCCCAGCCAATCGTTATACATTTGCTGCAGTATATCGGCGTAGTATTCCGGCAGGTTTCGAAGGGTGTCCATCGAGCCCCACATAAAGAAGCTGTCCTCGTTTGTTATCTCCACGAACGCAACAGCCGGGTCGTCAGCGTAACGCACGCCGCGGTATGGATTGTGGTGATTGAGCATTTCTTCTGCGAAGTCCTTCTGGGCCTGTACCAGTGCCGGCGTGAAAATCCCGACAATCTTATCGTAACTGGTATTAGATTCGGGCAGGCCTAAGTAATGGCTGTGCTCGCGGCCGACGTGCAGGTTCAGGTTGATATAGATACCGTTATTAGCTAATTCGTTGATGTAATAATCCAATCGTTCATTGGCATCGGGATATATAGTCTCTCCGGTTGAAGGATGCCAGAGTCCGTTGGGATATTTTGATGTATCCATATGATGACAGCGGACGGAATTGATTCCCGCAGCCGCGAGGCGCTCGGCTGAGACGGCAGCATCGGCATGGCTTGGGAAATTGCCGCTGAAGGAGAAATTCACTCCCAGGATTTTTATTCTCTCGCCATCTTTGTAGAACTTATCTGCAACTGTCGTGATTCTGTTACTGTCGACGCCAACCGGCTCATTTTCTACCGCTATGAGCGAATCGGCATCCTGCTGAGCCGGTATTATGAACGGGGCCCAATCCGCCAGAGAAGAAGCGGCGAAAACAGCCAGAAATGATATTGCCAGTATAATTTTTGTTTTCATTTGCATTTTTATCCTTTTTTCTCTGTTTTTGAAGGCGAAAAAGCCTTTTTTGTCAGGGGGCAGGCTGACTAAGAAGAACTGTCTACCCCCCTCTGAAACAGATTTTATCATACCTGATTCGGCCTGAAATTGCAAGGATTTTCCTGCTTGACAGGCCGCTGCTTTTCATATTGCATCTCCATCGATTTGCAAAATATCATCCACCCTTCAAAAACACCGCTACGTAGCAAAAGGTTTGTTAATAATCTCCAGGACCTTCTCGGCTACGAAGACTTTATTGCGTTTGGCTCCGGTAATCTCTTTTAAGATTCCTGCCTTGACGAGCTTATCGATGTTGTTCTGCGCAGCTGGATATGTGATGCCAAGAGAGTTTTTTACATATCCCGCTGTTATAACAGGCCTTTCGATGAGAATATCAACGAGCCGGATTTGCATAGCAGAACCTTTAGCTGTATGAACTATTTCATGATACTTCTGCTGTAAGTTCATCAACTGGCTTGCCCTAACAAATGCGTCTTTCGACTGCTCAATGATTCCCTGAAGAAAATACTGTATCCATTCGTTCCATTGGCCGTGCGTGCTGACTCGTAGCAGAAGCTCATAATACTGCCTGCGGTTGCGTTCGAAATACGCGCTAAGATACAACAGGGGCTTGTCCAGTATGCCTTTCACATACAAAAGTAATGTTATTAACAATCTTCCAATTCTTCCGTTGCCGTCAAGGAAAGGATGTATGGCCTCGAACTGATAGTGAATCATCGCAAGCCAGATGAGAACGGGCAGATTGCCGAGCGGAGCATTAACGAATCTCTCGAATGCATCAAGCGTTTTTAACATCTGTTCAGGCGGAGGCGGAACGTAGCTTGCCTGCTCGACAGGTGCGCCTATAGGGCCAATCCAGTTTTGAACTTTTCTAAATTGCCCGGGTGTCTTTTTCTCGCCGCGGACATCTTTAAGAAGAATCTCGTGCAATTGTTTTATCAACCGCAGACACACAGGCAGCTCTGAGAATTTCTGCATCCCATACTCAAGGGCAAGGACGTAGTTATGAACCTCTTTTACATCGGGTGCTTTCGATTCTGCGCTTCGAGGCTGGACCTCGAAAAGATATAGCTGCTCGAAGCTGGCCTGTGTTCCTTCGATTCTGCTGGACATTTCAGCTTCCCGGCGAACGAATGGAGTTATCAGTAAATCGAGATTTGGCAAGTTGAGACCTATGCCGTGCAGTTGGCCAATGGAAAGGTTAGCGTCTGATAGGCAAGCGATTAGTTCCGGCGTCCACTCAAGTTCAGCCGGCAGGTCGCTCGGCACAAAGGCTGGCTGGCCCTGTATCGTTGGAACAAGCTCGCCGGTACGTTTGTCTGTGAAATCGCTGTCTTTCATCCTTATTATACTTTCGTTTAATTATTCAAATCTTATTAAAGATAATAGCTAAAATCTTTAATAAGTCAAGCCGATTATATAGAAAATTATGCCGTTTACACCTTTTATTGTCCATAACTACATGATAATAAATAGCTTACATCTTATTAAACTTTAGTTTAATTGTCAGATTCTTATTAAAGATATTGGGCAAAAAGTTTAATACGCCTGAGACGTACAAGTATGGTCGTTGAATTTTGCCTGTTATCGCTGCTTTTCATCGTTCGCCTCCTGTGCGAGGACGTCGAGGATTTTGCTTGCGGTTTCGGGCGATAGCAGTCGCCTTTCCTCCGTCGTCTGTCGTCCGTCGTCCGTCATCCTGCGCTGGTCGGCCGGCTGGCGCGAGATTATATCCAGGCAGGCCTTGCGGCAGGTCTCAGGGCTGGATGAATCGGTCAAATTGACCAGCTTGGCGGCGGCTAAGGTTGCGTAGCGGGCAACAATAGCTGAGCTTTGCCGATATGCAGCGGCAATCCTGCGGTCGAACTGCTCTGCAAAATTTTCGTCAGTCAGCCAGCGGTAATACTCGCTTCTTTTGACCTTGTATTTATCCAGCACCTGCTGCTCATCAAGCTCGCCGAGAAATATCTCATCGAGAACTGCCAATTGTTTTCTGCTGAGTTTCTTTGTTTTAGCCATCTACAGACTCCTGTCTTAAAAATCCGAAATCCGAATGTCTAAATTCGAAACAATAACGAATTACCAAAATCCAAATGACCAAAACGAAAAGTTTTAAACATTTGAAAATTCGAATTTAGATATTGTTTCGTGCTTTGAATTTTTCATTTAGTCTACTCTGTAATGTTTTCCACGATAAGTGATAGCTTCGATGCCTTCGATTGGTATGCACTTATACTTTCGCTCGCCCATATCGAAGAGGAGAACCAGCTTCTTGCCGCGAGGATTATAGCGGAGCTTCTTTCCCTTCTGGTTCGCCCGAACGCCGGTGCGTGCGCGGATGGTCTTTTCCTGGCCATTCGAGCGCCTGATAAATGTCACTGCAAAGACCCTGCCCTGCGTTGCGATTAGCCAGGCGGCGATATTTCTTCTGCTTAGCCGATGCGGAAAATTCAGATATGCAAAATCGCCGAACAGCTCAACGGCCCTGTCGTCATAGGCCTTGGCTGCCTGCACCTGTGATGAAAAAACGCCCAGATAAAAATACCGTCTGTTATGACGAATTTCAGCACGCCATTTGCCATTATTCATATAGCGGCTGACGCCTTTATACCGCGATGTTCCATTTGTTCGCGGAAGCTGGCTTTGGTTGTTCTGGCTTTTCGTGCAGATGCACAGGTTGCTCTTTCGATTGTCCAGGCCGTTGTGATTGATGTGATGAATCTGCAGGCTCGGCAGCGGGTTCATAATCTGCCTGTGCATATAAATCGTTTGTCTTGAGCCGCCTTTGCGAGTGTCTCTTTTGGCGTAGGCGGTTCTGCACCCCGGCGAAGCATACCATTTGTGCTGTGACAGCTCGGCGTAATCTTCCTCATCGACAACGGCGACTTTGCCCTGCGTTAATTGTATCTTTTTCATTCCGTGTGACATTTTTTGTCTCCTTAACACATAACCGGCCCGGCTTCGCCTATGGCTTCAGGCTTCGGCTCGCCTGCGCCCAGACAAGACGCCGAGGCGAGCATTCATCCTAATAACGCTTTCATTTGTGCCTGCTTGCGTCTCTGGAATTGTTCTTCTGACATCGGCTGAACCTTTTTTTTCTTCAGGCCGAACATTTGCTTGAATTGTTCTAACTGGACTTTGGCGTCTTTTTTGCGCTGGACAAGCAACGCCGGAGCCCCCTTGGGCAGCGGAGGCGAAGGCGTTGCTGTAATATCTTTATTATTCTCTTTTATAGTATTGTTATTAGTAGTAGCGCATTTTTGAGTAAGTCGAATCGCAGATTTGCGCAAGTCGGGTGACACATTTTGCACAGGAAGTTGCGCATTTTTGCAAGGGTTTGCCTCTGACTCGCCTCGCTTTGCGGTCGAAGCGGGCAAGTAAGGTCTTGACTTTCGAACATCCGGGTGTGACTTTGCCCAGATTGTTCGGTAGTAACCTTTAGGAGATTTGACATAGATATACGAACGAATCTTTTTCAGTTTCCTTGAGATGTTTGATTTTGAAGTCATAAACATTTCAGCAAGAGTTTCATTGCTCTGCCAGCAGCCCTTTGAGCCGAAGCTGTAGATGTGTGCAAGCAGCATTTTTTCAGACGGTTTCAGCTTCGGGATGTTGAGTATGTGGTACGGGACCTTCAGATATAATTCCTTCTGAGTCTTTTTATTCTTTTTTCGTTGTTCGGTGTTCATCGTCAATCGTCCTTCGTCACTCGTTGGTCGTTATTGTTGTCGATGTAATCTCGGCAGATACAGGCCAGGGCCGCTGCCCTTTTCGCTGCTCTTGTGGCTGCTTTATCGTTGATTGTCTTATCGTTCTTCAGTGTGTGGTCGAGGGCCGCTTCGATGGTCTGCTGCTGGCTGTCGCTGACGAAAAAGACAAGCGGATTTGCAATACTTGTTCCTTTGCTGAAGCCTCTGCGGAAAAGCGATATTCGCTGAGAGTCAAGCTCGATAAGCTTTTTGATTTGGGCTTTTGTCTGTGGCAGAAGCTTTGCAAGCTCAGCCGGCCTGGCCTTTTCGCTGAGCCGTTTTAGAAGGGCAAGCTTCCTATCGAGCACGTCCTGTCCGCACAAACGATTGAGCGTTGCAAGCAGGATATCAACCTGGCCATCGTCAACATCCCAGACGATGACATCGGCGTGACTTTTGCCGAGCTGCTTCAAGGCCAGCCAGCGATGATACCCGTTTATTATCTCGAAAATGGGGTTTTTATCCGTAGTTTTACGGGCATTTCGCGAATTTATGTGTAAATCTTCACTTTTAACCGTAGTTTTACGGACAATCAGCGGCTCATATCGGCCTGTCTGCTCGATATTGCGGACCAGCTTGGCGAAGGTCGCTTTGCTCATCCGGTTGGGATTATCGGGATGAGGCGTGAGCTGAGCCAGCGGGATTGACTGAATTTTATTTGTCATTTTTCTCATTTCTATATTCTCAACCTGTCCTGAGCGAGGTCGAAGGATTCTAAATTCTTGTTGAGCCATATATAGTAAACAGGCCTGTTGGTGAGCTTTGTCAGTATGTATCTTGCCCTGTCGATACCGGGTGACATAGTTCTGCGTTTGCCGTAGCTGCGGAGAAAGGTCCTGATTTCGGACTCGATAAACTCGGCCTTTTCTTTTGGCAGGCGGTCGATTTTTTGCTGAACGAAATCGGCGTCGATGAGCCGGTCTTTTTCTATGCCGACCAGGTCAAATGCCTCGATGAGCCGGACGCATCTTTCCGGTGTCTTTGCTGTAAAGGCCTGCATACCGGCTTTTTCAAAGAAGGGATTTACAAGTCCCATCACAGCCATCGCCTCGATGACAGGGGCGTTGAGCATCGGCATCGTCTCGCGGACCAGTCGGGTCGCCAGGCCGAGCGAGCGGAACCTCGGCTCGATAATGACCCTGCTGATTGTGCGGATATTTTTATTGATAAGACAAAGGCGGGTGCTTCTGTCCAGGCCCGTGAACAAATTGCCGGTTGCGATGTTGCGAAGCTCAAGCGCCGGGGTCGGCATCGTATAAACGATAACGCCGACTGTTTTTACCGATGCCCGCCGGGCCAAAACGGAATCGCCCCTGAGCGCATATATGGAAACGAACGGACCAAGCTGTGTGTCACGGTAGTGATAATGCGCCAGGGCCTTGTAGTCTTCTGTATTGCCCGGAGCAATTTGCAGCCTTTTACAAACTGAACAGCTTTGCATTTTTAGATTTTCCTTTGTTTATAGATAACCTGTGTCTGGCCCGCCAGCTCTGTTACGACAAGGACGTCCGGCGCCAAATCGAGCAGTATGTCATCGTGACTTGCAGCTAAGATAAATGTCACCTTATTACGTTTTGCAAACTTATGTATATTGTGAGATATCACCGCTGCGGTAATACGGTCGAGGTTCGAGCAGAATTCATCGGCGAAGATAAATTTTTTCCCCCCTGCCATCGCCATTGCCAGGCGGAATCGGTATTTCTGTCCATCGCTCAGGTTTGCCGGCTGATTGAGAATGCAAAAGACATCGTTTAGTCCCGCCGTGCTTAAAGTTTTAAGACAGTCGAGAAAATCACCGTCGATAGAATCGATAAGCGTTTTGTCAGCGGGAAGTTTTATTCGGGCAAGGTTGACTTTTTGTGATGCGGGTATGGATTTTTCCAGCTCACTAAGAAGGACGCTTTTTCCCGCTCCGGATGGGCCGGTGATATATACTATGTCACCATCATCGATTTGCAACTGGCAGTTAAAATTATTGAGATTCTTTTTCAGCCGGTCCGCTGTCAGCCCGAACATCCTGAAAACCGAAGCGACCTTTTCGGTTATCTTCCCGTTCCATTGAAAGCTTTTTGTAATTGTGTATGTCGGCATAGGCAATCTTTCTTTATTGAGTATTTGTCATCCTGAGCGACCTGTCCACCGAAGCTTCAGCGAAGGTGGAAGCGAAAGATATGGCCAACGAATATAATTAATGTTACAATGGAAAAAATGCAAAATGACAATCAATACTATGTTTATATTATGACAAACAAATCCGGAACGCTTTACATCGGAATGACTAATGACATCAAGAAAAGAGTTTTCGAGCATAAGAATAATCTTATAGAAGGCTTTACCCCAAAATATAACATGACCAGGTTGGTTTACTTTGAAGCGTTTAGTGACCTTTGTTCTGCCATTACCAGAGAGAAAAGTCTCGATGGATGGCTGCGGAATAAAATAGTCGAACTTATAAAGACAACAAATCCTGACTGGGAAGACCTTAGTCGGGACTGGTATGAATGAGATTCTTCGCTCCACACCCGCCTTTGCGGGTGCAAGCTTGCCCCTGCTTCCGCAGGGGTTCCGCTCAGAATGACAATTTTTATTCCTCTTCTTCATTTTTATTGTCTTTTATAATCTGCCGGATTTTTTTTATGGCCTGGCGGGTTCGATAGAATGTCCAATGTCTTCTTGTAGCGATTTTTTTTATAGACCAGCCGAGCAGAAAATACTCTTTTGCGACAGCCATTTCAGTTGCGGTGAGTTTGTCGCGGTTCTGCAGGCAGATAACATACTTTCCATCTATCATCCGCTTGATTATCTTTTCTATTCTTCGAGCGATACTCGTATCTTTGACGCCTGCCAGGCGGCTCATCTGCCGATAGCTGTTGGAGTTGTCCAGATACATTGTCATCAATAGCCGGTCTTTTCCCGTAAGCAGGCTGACCCTGCTTCGCAGCAGCTCGGTTTTCTCACGATGTTCTGACCTGATTCGCAAGATGCTTTGCGAGAGATTTTCATGGATATTTCCCATTTTACGAACCCTCACACCACTTATCATCCTATTGCTGCCTCCAATTTTTCCTGCCGGAACCCTTTGGATGTTCGCAGGTATAGCTGTTGAAAATAAAGAGAGGCCCGGCTGAATCTGCTGTCCAATTCATCGCTGCGAACCAGCTTCGCCAAAGGCATCTCGTCGGGTCGAATCCCGCCACCAATGACGATTGCCCACCGCAGCCCCGTTGCCAGTTGAGAGAGTCCGACGTAGCACGGCTCTTGCTGCGAGAACCCACCGTAAACTGATGCAAGTCGCGAGAGACTACCTTAGCCCGAAAATAATGCCTTTTTCCGGCGTTTATCACATTGTTTGTTATACATATACTAAACATAATTACAATTTTAACACTATAGCAAACTTTGTCAAGCATTTTGTATGATATTTTATAAATATTTTTAAAAAATAACAAAATAGTGAAATATTGGGTGAAAATATGCGTTTTTTAATGGAAAATGAGTTTGAAATATGTATATTTTTGCCTTTAGTGGTTCAATTATGCATTTAAAGGAATTGTGGAGATGAAAGACAGAGGGACAATAAATGTATTGAGCTTGATTGCCATCGTAGTCGTAATCATAGCAGGATGTAATAGCCAGAGGACCCACTCGTACCGCATAACCAGAGCGAGCTTCTGTATGAGGCATTGAAAAATGCAGGTGTACAGGTCAAGTTTCATACGGTCAAAGACGGAGGGCACAGAGGCTTTGGAAACCGTGAGGTCGATAGAATTGTCGAGGATTTTTTTTGTTGAGC
>Ga0315543_1005292_pt1 | contig 10146 bp, 9 predicted proteins | sample SalMarSW160210MG_2_FD_203098 | JGI IMG/M metagenome (GOLD analysis project Ga0315543, IMG submission 203098) | Salt marsh sediment microbial communities from the Plum Island Ecosystem LTER, Massachusetts, United States - Salt Marsh Sediment SW1601-210 ...
GTGTCACCCCCCAACGGCTCAAGGAGTGGGGCATCCGGGCCCTGCTCATCAGCGGCAATGCAGCGGACTGGTCGGAGTACAGTGAGACAGACCTGGCCGAAATGTACCGCATTATACGGGCCGCCGACTTGCCGATCCTCGGCTTCTGCGGCGGCCATCAACTTATCGCCCTGGCCCACGGAGCCCCCCTCGGCCCCATGCGATGGCTGGAGGATGGAGAAGAAGATGTTTATCCGGATCTCGGTCCGGGCTATCACAAGGAATGGGGCTTTACGCCAGTGTGCGTTCTCAAAGCGGATCCTATCTTCGAGGGCCTGGGAGAGGAGCCGGTGTTCCTCGAGGCGCACTACTGGGAGGTGAAAGAAGTGCCGCCGGGTTTTGATCTGCTGGCATCCACCGACGTGTGCCGGATTCAGGCTATCAGACACGCCGGCAGGTTGGTCTATGGGACTCAGTTCCACCCTGAGTATTGCTATTTCTCGGAGGAAGAGGGAAAAGAGTACGACGACGGCCGCAAACTGCTGGCTAATTTCTTCAGGATGGCTGGTATTTTGGAAGGTTGAGGTTGAGGTTAAGGTTAAGGTTGAGTGTGAAAGGGGGTGATGTCTGGAAAACCTTTGACCTCGGTGTTTATCGAATGGGCAAACTCAGAATCAGAAAGGAGAGTAAGGAGATGGAAACGAAAAAGGTGAATAGGTGGATCCCTGAACTGCAAGAGCAACTACGCCAGGGCAAGATGAGCCGGCGGGAGTTCTTACGCTATGCAACCCTGCTGGGCGTGTCCCTGGGTACGGCCCAGATTCTTGCTTCTTGCGCCCCAGCCACGCCAGAGCCTGCAGCGACGCCCGCTCCGCCCACACCGACGCCCGAGCCGGTCGGCCCCACGCGCGGCGGCACGCTGCGTATACGTGGAATCGTGGGACGCATTGATCATCCCGCCCGCTACTCCTGGGTGGCCAATTCCAACACGACGCGCCATGTGGCCGAATACCTGACGCTGACCGACGAGAACAACATCACCCACCCCTACCTGTTGGAGAAGTGGGAGGCCAGCGACGACCTCAAGACCTGGACCCTCAATCTGCGCAAGGGGATCAAGTGGAACAACGGTGATGACTTCGTTGCAGACGACGTCGTCTTCACCATGAAGGACTGGCTGGACGAGGATGTCGGTTCCTCCATCCTGGGGCTCATGGCCTATCTGAAGCCCACCAACATTGAGAAGGTGGACGATTACACTGTCAGACTCCACCTGGATGCGCCACAGATCGCCGTGCCGGAGCACCTGTTCCACTACCCATCGCAGATCATGAATCACCGCACCTTCGAGGGCGACTTCATCAAGTCGCCGGTCGGCACCGGCCCATATACACTGGAGGAGTACTCTGAGGATGAGCGCGTGGTGCTGAAACGGCGTGAGGATTACTGGCAGAAGGGTGCCGATGGCAAGCCATTGCCCTACCTGGACGAGATCATCTACGTTGATCTGGGCGGAGAGACATCGGCCCACATCGCGGCTATACAGAGCGGGGAGATAGACGCCATCAGCGAGCCAGAAACCGACCACTTCCTGGCTCTGAAGGACGATCCGAACCTCCAGATTGTCGGCGCGTCTACGGCCCAGACTCGGGTCTTACGCATGCGGGTGGACAAGGAGCCCTGGACCGACAACCGGGTGCGCATGGCACTGAAGTTATGCCAGGACCACGAAAAGATCCTGAAACTGGCACACTTCGGTGAAGGGGACCCGGGCGCGGACTTCCACGTGGCGCCGGTCCATCCGGAGTACTGCGAGAGGCCGGTTCCGAAGTATGATCCGGAGCAAGCCAAGGCGCTGCTGGCCGAGGCGGGTTATCCCGACGGGCTCACGGTCGAATGTGCCGTGTGCTCCGACTGGCCGGACGTCGTCGCCTACGCGGAGATACTCAAGGAGGACGCCGCCCCGGCGGGCCTCACCATCAACCTCAACACCATGCCTACCACTGCCTACTGGGATATCTGGACCGAGTGTGACCTGGGCATCACACCCTGGACGCACCGTCCGCTGGGCACGATGGTTCTAAGCATGGCCTACATCGCCGACGAGGAGGGTAAGCCGGTGCCCTGGAACGAGACCCGCTGGGTGGACGATGAGTTCTCGGCACTGCTGAAGGAAGCCGAGGGTACCCTGGACGTGGAGGCGCGCCGCAAGATCATGTGCAAACTCGAGGATATCCAGTGGGAGCGCGGCTCCATTGGCATCCCCTACTGGCAATTCAGGTTTGCCATCGCGCACAAGAAAGTCCAGAACTTCAAGGCGCACCCGACCCAGTACGATCTCTTCAACGAGATCTGGCTTAAGGCCTGAGCCTCTCACTCGCAACGGCAAGAGGGTGCAGGCGAGGCTGGCTCCGCTGTCAGACGTAGCGGTTACGCTGTTAGTCTGTCAGCAGCCTTGACTGGGGCAGGCCACGGCTGGTATGTGGCCTGCCCCATCCCCTGATTAGAGAGGGACTTGTTATGGCTAAGTTTATCGTTCGACGTTTGGGGTTCATGTTCCTGACGATGTTCATTGTTTCCATAGCCATCTTCGCCATCAACGAGATCGCGCCCGGCAACATCGCGCGTAACATCCTGGGGCCGTTCGCTACACCAGAGCAGGAAGCATCCTTTTTAGCCCAGTTAGGGCTGGACCAGCCGCTACATATCCGCTATATCACCTGGCTGGTGGGCAGCGATTGGCGTGCAGGGCGGCTCGTGGCCATGCCCCTGCGGCGGATAAAGAAGTCAGGGACCGAGTTCTACGAGTGGTGGGCGGAAGATGCCGATGGTACCCTGGTGCGATGGAAACTGGAGGGCGAGGACCTGATCGCTCTGCGGCTTCAGGTGGACGGCACAGTAGTTGAATCCATTGACAATGACAGGTGGCAGACGGACGAGGAGGGCGTCAGCACCTTCTGGGGGGTGGATCTGCACAACCACGCCGTCATGTGGGAGAAGGGCACTGGCCAGACCTACTGGATGCGTGCCAAGGCTGCGGGCTGGTGGACGGAGCAGAAGGGCGGTGCTATCGAGTACATCCCTTTGCTACGCGGCCTGTTGCGCGGCGACCCGGGCGAATCCGTGAAGACAGGCCGTGCCGTTGCGGACGCCATCCTGCGACGACTTCAGAACTCTATTATCCTGGCCGCCATCGCCTTCGTGATCGTCATGCCCCTGGCTCTCGTGCTGGGATTGATAGCGGGCCTCAACGAGGGAAAAACGATAGACCGCATCCTATCGATCGGCGGCCTGGCGACCACCGCCACTCCGAACTTCGCCACAGGCATTTTCCTGATCCTGATATTTGCCATCTGGTTGAAACTGCTGCCCGGCGCCACCGTCTTCGTGAGCGAGCGGGCGATCTTCGAAAACCCGAAGATGCTAATCCTGCCGGTGCTGACGCTCACGCTGATCGAACTGGGTTACGTGCTGCGTATCACGCGCGCCAGCGTGGTCGAGGTGATGAGTGCACCCTACATCCGCACCGCCTTTCTCAAGGGTCTGCCCTACTGGCGCATAGTCTTCAAGCACGCCCTGCGCAACGCCTTGACGGCCCCCATCACGGTCATTATGCTCCACGTCAACTGGCTGATGGGTGGGATCGTGGTGGTGGAGGCGATCTTCGGCTTCCCCGGCCTGGGCCGGTACTTGCTGGATGCTGTGCTGTACAAGGATGTCTTCGCCATCGAAGCGGGGGCGATGGTGATGATGATGCTGGCTGTGGGGACGCAGTTAGTGGCCGATATCATCTATACGTTTTTGAATCCAAGGATTCGATACGCTTAGGCTTAGGCTGAGGCTGAGGCTTAGGCTGAGGCTGAGGCTGAGGCTTAGGCTGAGGCTGAGTTCTTAAGGTCAAGGTTTAACCTCAACCTCAACCTCAACCTTGACCTCAATCTGAAGGGAGTGGCTATGGCAGTAAGCGAACAAGTTATGCCCAGGATTTCTGCCCGTCCATCGCTTTGGCAGCGCCTGCGAGACGCGATTGCTCCTATCCTGGCGTCCAAAGTAGCGCTCGTGGGGCTGGCGCTTGTCCTGTTCTGGATCCTGGTGGCGATCTTTGCCCCAGTCCTCACGCCCTACAGCCCGCTGGAACAAGACGCCGACGCCATGAATTTAGGCCCATCGGCGGGGCACCCGCTGGGCAGCGATCACCTGGGACGGGACCTTTGGGCTCGTCTGGCCTACGGCAGCCGCCTTATCCTGGTCCTGGCTCCTCTGTCGGTGTTGTGCTCTCTGGCCGTGGGCACCACATTGGGCCTGCTGGCCGGCTACTTCGGCGGGTTGGTGGATGAAGTGGTGATGCGTATCCTCGACGCCCTGATGGCCTTTCCAGCTATTTTGCTCTACCTGCTCATCATTGCTGCCGTGGGGGCTTCCGCCACGAACGTCGTCATCGCTATTACGATCGCTGGCGCGCCCGGCATCGCCCGTCTGGTGCGCAGTCTGACCATGGACATCCGCACGCGGGACTATATTGATGCGGCCCAGTTGCGGGGCGAGAATCCCTTCTACATCATGTGGGTGGAGATCCTGCCCAATGCTCGCGGGCCGATCATCGTGGATGCCATGCTGCGGGTGGGCTATGCCGTCTTCTCCATCGGTACGCTGGGCTTCCTGGGCCTGGGCCTGCCGCCCCCTGCACCTGACTGGGGCAGCATGGTCTGTGCGGGGCGCCGTTACATCTGGGCCAACCCCTGGGCCGTCCTGTGGCCTTCGCTGGCCATCTCATCGCTGGTGATCGGGCTCAACCTCTTCGCCGATGGCCTGCGCGAAGAGACGATGCGGTATCAGTAGAGGTTGAGGTTGAGGTTGAGGTTGAGGGGGGTGAGGTGGCTTACAGGCACTTTACAGAGATGCCGGTGTGGCAACAAGCGCACGCCGTGGTGTTGCTGGTTTACAAGCTGACTAGCACTTTCCCGGAATCTGAAAGGTACGCGCTGACCAGTCAGATGCGGCGCGCAGCCGTATCCATCACCAGCAACATCGCCGAGGCATTCGGCCGGCGGACGGGCAAAGACAAGGCCAGGTTCTACGTCCATGCTCGCGGCTCATGCTACGAGGTCCAAAGTCAGGACTACGTCGCACGCGATGTAAACTACTTGAAGCCAGCGGATTTTGCCGAACTTGACCAGGCTCTCGGCGAAATAATCCACGATCTCAACAAGATAACGAAAACACTCTCCACGCGCCCTTAACCTCAACCTCAACCTCAACCTTAGCCTTAGCCTTAGCCTTAACCTAACCTTAACTCTCAGAAACGAGGTTCTTATGACGGCAAACCATCGCATCCAGACTCCAATCCTGGAAGTCGAAAACCTGGCCATCTCGTATGAGACTCGCAAGGGGGACGTGCTTGCCGTGCGTGATGTCTCCTTCGAGGTTCATCGCGGCGAAACCCAAGGCATCGTCGGCGAATCGGGCTGCGGCAAGAGCACCATCGCCTTTGGCATCGTCAACTTCCTGGGACGTAATGGCAAAATCGTGGGCGGCAGCATCTTCTTTCAGGGACAGGAGTTGCGAGGGCGGTCGGAGGAAGAACTGCGTCGCCTTCGCGGCGATCAGATCGCCATGGTCTATCAGGACCCCATGCAGGCCCTCAACCCCTCACTGCGCATCGGCGATCAATTGAGCGAGGGGCTGATCGTCCACCGCCACCTCAGCAAGGAGGCAGCCTACGAGAAGTGTATAGACATGCTGAAACGGGTGTATATGCCGGACCCCGAGGCGGTGATGCTACGCTATCCCCACCAACTCTCCGGCGGGCAGCAGCAGCGGGTGGTCATCGCCATGGCCCTGCTCAACAACCCGGCGCTGCTGATCATGGACGAGCCTACCACTGCCCTGGATGTGACCGTCGAGGCGGCTGTGCTGGACCTGATTGACGAACTGCGGCGGGAATTCGATACGGCCATCATGTACATCACCCACAACCTGGGCGTCATCGCCCGCGTCTCCGACAGGGTGGGGGTGATGTACGCCGGGGAAATGGTGGAACAAGCGCCAGTCGAGGAGGTCTTCCTGAACTCCATGCATCCCTATACCCAAGGGCTCATGCGCTGTGTGCCCAAACTTGGGCTGAGCAAGGAGTCAAGTTACCTGTGCCCCATCCGCGGGCGAGTGCCTTCACCCGCCGAACTGCCCCCCGGCTGTATCTTCGAGCCCCGCTGCGATTATGCCCGCCCGCGGTGCAGACAAACCCATCCCGAGTTGCGCCAGGCAGCGCCTGGTCACTTCATCCGTTGTCTCTTCGCCGAAGAGATCGCCGCGCAAGAATGGCAACCGCCAGAGGATCTGATCCCCGATCTGATGGCATTGGCGGCGCGCAAAGCGGAGGCCGCGGAGCCGATCCTGCACCTGCAGAACGTCAGAACCTACTACGAGCAGGAAAGCAGATCGGTGGCCTCTCTGATAGGCCTGGGAAAGAAACGCTACGTCAAGGCGGTAGACGACGTCAGCATCGAAGTGCCCAAAGGGTGCACTCTGGGCGTTGTCGGCGAATCGGGCTGCGGCAAGAGCACGCTGGCCAAGACCATCGTCGGCCTGGAACCGCTCACTGGCGGCGAGGTGGAATTCCTGGGCTTTGACATTTCTGTGCCAGTGAAAAAGCGTGACATCAGGCTGATCAAAGAACTGCAAATGGTTTTCCAGAACCCCGATTCGACCATGAATCCCTCTTTCAGCGTAGGGCACCAGATCGGGCGACCGCTGAGGCGCTTCAAGACGGTGCCGCGCAATCAGGTGCGGGACGAAGTGATACATTTGCTGGGAGCGGTCAAATTGAGCGCGGTTTATTATGACCGCCTGCCACGCCAGTTGAGCGGCGGTGAGAAGCAGCGCGTGGGCATCGCCCGCGCCTTCGCTGCCCGGCCAGACCTGGTGCTGTGCGACGAGCCGGTCTCCTCGCTGGACGTGTCGGTGCAGGCAGCGGTGCTCAACCTGCTGCTGGAGATCCAGCAGGAATACGGTACCACCATGCTTTTCATCGCCCACGACCTGAGCGTGGTGCGCTTCTTCTCCGACTACATCGCCGTGATGTACCTGGGGAAGATGTGCGAGATCGGGCCGGCCGAGGCCATCTACGCGCCCCCCTATCATCCTTACACCGAGGCGCTCCTTTCGGCGGTACCCATCCCCGACCCCCGCGCCGAGCAGAAGCGCATCCGCCTGAGTGGCACCGTGCCCAGCGCGCTCGACCCGCCCAGCGGCTGCCGCTTCCACACCCGCTGCCCGCGCAAGATCGGTGAAATCTGTGAGACGGAGGTGCCTCCCTGGCAGGATGCCGGGAACGGGCACCGCATCTTTTGCCACATTCCGCTGGAGGAGTTGCGCCAGATGGAAGCAGTGGTGACCATTGAGGAGGAGTCCAATGCTGGTTAAGGATTACATGACCAGGCATCCGCTGATGGCGGAGCCGACCATGTCCATCGTCGAAGCGCAACGTTACATGGGGGAAAACAACATCCGTCACTTGCCGATCGTCGGAAAGGGGAAGCGGCTGTTGGGCCTGGCAACCCGGCAGACGCTGCTGGTCCGGCCGGCGACGCTGGGTAGTCTGAATGTCTGGGAGATCACCCGATTCCTGTCCAACCTGACCGTCGGCGACGTGATGGTCAAAGCCACAGATGTCATCACCACAAGCAAGGATGCCACCATAGAACAGGCGGCCCGCATCATGGTCGAAAACAAGATTGGCTGCCTGCCCGTGCTGGAGGAGGGCATCGTGGTGGGCATTATCACCGAGATTGACCTGCTGGCCCAGTTGATGGAGATGATGGCCACGCGAGTGCCCGGCGTGCGGGTGACGGTGCGTATGCCCAACGTGAAAGGCGAACTGGCTAAACTCGTCGGCGCCATCAGCGCGCAGGGTTGGGGGATATTGGCTTGCGGCGGCGCTCCGGCCCCCAAGGAACCCGGCAAATGGGATGCGGTGGTCAAGATTCGGTACGTGCCCAGGGAGGAGATTGTTGTCGCCTTAGAGCGAATTGAAAGTCAAGAGATTGTGGACGTGCGCGAGATTTAGGAGTCGCAAGAAGTGGAAGAAGGAGAAGAAGAGAGAGAAGGAGAAGCGAGATGCCGAGTTTTGGTGTGTGGGAGTGGGTGGTCATCCTGGTCATCGTGCTGGTGATCTTCGGCGCGAGCCGGCTGACGGACATCGGCAAGGGCCTGGGCGGAGCCATCAGCGAGTTCAAGAAGGCTGTGCAGGAGGAGCAAGACGAATCCGCCAGCGAACCGGAAGAAAAAGACACGTAGGCGGGCATGGATGTTCTGAAGAACTTCAACTGGGTCGAACTGCTGTTCATCCTCGTCCTGGGGATACTCCTGTTTGGGCCCGATAGGCTGCCCCGGATTGGCGCCAAACTGGGGTCCTACGCCCGCGTGCTGCAGGGCCTATCTGGCCAGTTCCTGGCTCAGTGGTGGGAGGAGGCCGGGGTCGCCGACGTCGCTCGCGAGGGCACAGACGTCGTGACCACTGTGCGCGAGGCCGTTGCAGAGGTGAGGAGCGCGGTCCGGCCAATCGAAGAGGCGGCGGCGGCTGCAGCCGTGCCTGGGGTGCAGGCCCCGGCATCGGCCGGCGGGGACACCGGCTACGAGCCGTTGCCACAGGCTTCAGGGGAAACGGAGCCCGCCCTGCAGAGGCAAGCGTTGGTCGAGCGTGTGACAGAACTGGAGAAGCAGGTGCGCGAACTGCAAGCGGCCTTGGCGCGCCTGGAGGCGGAACGTATCGCGGCGCTGAGCGGGTAAGCCAATGGCAGAAGAGGTTTCCCCGGAGCGCCAGAAACTGCTGTCTATTCTTGGGCACCTGGCGGAGTTGCGCGAGCGGCTGGCGAAATCGGCCATTGCGCTCCTCGTCTGCAGTGCAATCTGCTTCTTCGTCTCGAAGCCTATCCTGCTCTTCCTGCTGGCCCCGATGGGCGACCATCCGGTCATAGCGCCGCGTCCGACGACCACCGTCAGCATCTTTATGAAGATATCGCTGGTGTCGGGTGCGATTCTGGCGACGCCGTTCATCGTCTACCAGTTGTTGTGTTTCGTCACGCCCGGGCTCACGTCCAGGGAACGCCGCTCGCTCTACTGGATCATCCCCGGCGTGACGATCTCTTTCCTGGGGGGCGCGGCCTTCGCCTACTTCGTGATGGTGCCGGCGGCGATTCCTTTCCTGCTGGGGTTTCTTTCCGACGTGATCCAGCCAACCTGGATGGTAGACGAGTACATCCCCTTTATCACCTCGTTGGTCTTCTGGGTGGGTGCCAGTTTTGAGATGCCGCTGCTCCTCTACTTCCTGGCTCGATTGGGCCTGGTCAATGCCGAACTCTTGCTCCAGGGCTGGAAGTTCGCCGTCGTGGGCATCGCCATCCTGGCTGCGGGCATCACGCCCACACCCGATCCCTTCAACATGATGTTGGTGATGCTGCCGTTGCTGTTGCTGTACTTCCTGGGGGTATTTCTGGCCTGGGTGGCGGAGCGACAGAATCGCAAGAGAGACGACGCCGCGTGATCTGCTAAGGAGATAAGTGGTATGGAAACAGTTCTCAAAGGAAGAGGCGGCATCGTCCGCATCGCTCCCGGCCGCCCTACGGTGCTCATCGGGGAGCGCATCAACCCCACCGGGCGCAAGCGACTGGCGGCCGAGTTGGTGGCGGGCAACGTCGAGATTCTCAAGGGCGAGGCACTGGCTCAGGTCGCCGCTGGCGCCGACGTAATTGACGTGAACGTGGGCGCGGCCGGCGTGGACCAGGTAGCGCTGTTGCCCCGTGCCGTGGAGATGGTCCAGGAGGTGGTGGGGGTTCCCCTCAGCATTGACACGCCCGACCACGCAGCGTTGGCGGCCGCGCTGAAAGTCTACCAGGGCAAGCCACTGGTCAACTCGGTCAACGGCGAGGAGAAAAACCTGAGCCGTGTGCTGCCGCTGGTGGCCGAGCACGGGGCGGCGGTCATCGGCCTGTGCATGGACGAGGGAGGCATCCCTGACGACCCCCATAAGCGCTTGGAGATCGCTCGCAAGATCGTCGAGTGGGCCCAGACGTTGGGCATCCCCCGCGAGGATGTCCTGATTGACTGCCTGGCGCTGACCGTCGGCGCCGACTCCAGGGCTGCGCTGGTCACACTGGAAGCCATTCGCCT
>Ga0315543_1005296_pt1 | contig 10140 bp, 10 predicted proteins | sample SalMarSW160210MG_2_FD_203098 | JGI IMG/M metagenome (GOLD analysis project Ga0315543, IMG submission 203098) | Salt marsh sediment microbial communities from the Plum Island Ecosystem LTER, Massachusetts, United States - Salt Marsh Sediment SW1601-210 ...
ACTGCGGCTCGGAGTCCCTACATAACTACTGAGCTGCGAAGAATCGGTATTCTAGCCGGGATAATACTGGCTATCCTGGTGGTGCTAGCTGTGATTCTATCCTGACTTTGCTTTGGTCATTGGTGCCTATCATGGACTTTGCAACGGCAAGAACTAGGTTAATTGAGCAGCTAAGCACTGAGATTAGAGATAAGCGAGTATTAGCCGCCATGGCTCGGGTTCCCCGAGAGCGGTTTGTGCCACCGGAGAAGCAGCACTTAGCCTATGAGGATAGGCCATTACCTATTGGTTTAGACCAGACAATCTCACAACCTTTCATTATTGCCCTTATGACTGAGGCATTACAGCTTACTGGCAGTGAAAAGGTGCTGGAAGTAGGCACAGGCAGTGGATATCAGGCAGCTATCCTGGCTGAATTAACTGGGCTGGTGATTACTGTTGAACGTCTGTATAGTCTTGCTGAGGCTGCCAGGAGAGTATTGGATAGCCTGGGCTATACCAATACTGAGGTGCACTTAGCTGAGGAGACTCTGGGCTGGCAGAGAGAAGCGCCTTATAACGCTATAATAGTTACCGCTGGTGCTCCTAGGGTGTCGGCTGACCTTCTGGCTCAGCTGGCAATCGGTGGGCGGCTGGTAATTCCTGTGGGCTCGCGCTATGTGCAGGAGTTATACAGAATAACCAGACGTAGAAAGAAGAATGTAGTTGAGAATCTAGGGGGATGCCGCTTTGTTTCCCTCATTGGGAAGGATGCCTGGGAAGAGGAGTAAAATGAGGTTGCAAAATAAAAATCTAACGGAGGTAACAAGTGGATTTTAGCCTTACCCGTGAGCAGGAGATTCTTAGAGACACAGTTAGGGAATTTGCCCAAAGGGAGTTAGCGCCTAACGCCTTGGCTTGGGATGAGAAGGGAGAGTTTATCCGAGATATAGTTAAGAAAACGGCAGAATTGGGTCTGGTAGGCATAATAACCTCTAAGGAATATGGTGGCAGTGGTATGGGACATCTGGCAAGGATGATAATGGTTGAGGAGTTTTCTAAGGTTTATGCCTCGCTGGGTTTCTTCTTCCAGACAGGACAGATAGGAATCTACATCCTGGAGAATTTCGGTACTGAAGAGCTGAAAAAGAAATACCTTCCCTCTTTATGCCAGGCCGACCTCATTACCGCCACCGCCCTTACTGAGTCTGGTGGTGGGTCTGACCCCGCCGCTATAACTACCACAGCTGAACTCGTGGGTGAGGAATATATTATTAACGGAAGGAAGGTTTTCATCAGTTTGGCACCAGTGTGTGACCTTGCTGTAATTGTAGCCAGGACTGGTGAGAGATTCAGCACCTTCCTTGTTGAAAGGGGAACCCCTGGCTTTGATACTCCACGGAGAGAGAATTACCCCGGGCTTCGTGGTATACCCGTGGGCGAACTTGTCTTTACCAACTGCCGGGTGCCCAAATCCAATCTCGTAGGTCAGGAGGGGAAAGGTATCGCAGTAGCCATATCGGGGATTGGTGCTGTGGGGCGCACCGGTGTTGCCGGTGTCGGACTGGGAACTGCTGAAGGCTGCTATGAAGTTGCTCTGAAGTATGCCAAGGAAAGAGTGCTCTACGGCAAGCCTATTGCTGAGCTTCAGGCTGTCCAGCACATGCTTGTCGAGGCTAATCTTGAGATTGAGGCTGCTCGGTGGCTTTGCTACTATGCCGCTTGGCTTCTCGACCAGGGTAAGAGCCCTCGAGATGCGGGTAACGAAATCGCCCGGAGTAAGCTATATGCCTGTAATATAGCCAGCCAGATAGCCTTGAAAGCCATTCAGGTAATGGGTGGTTATGGTACTATCCCCGAATATCAGGTTGTGCGACGGCTTAATGATGCCATAGAGCTATTTACTGCTGCCGGCACTCAGGAGATTATGAAGAACACTATCGGGAGGAGCATCATTTCTTAAGATGCCCTGTGACATCGTAGTCTGTGTGAAGCAGGTTCCCCACCCGGATTACCTCAACAAGATTTCGATTGACCCGACAGGAGGGACAATAGAGCGGGAGGGGGTGCCCGCCCTAATAAACCCCGGGGATAGGAATGCCCTCGAAGAAGCCCTGGGAATTCGAGACAGGTTTTCGGGAAGGGTTATTGTTCTGACTATGGGCCCTCCCCAGGCGAGAAAGGCTTTGGAAGAGGCTCTAGCTATGGATGCCGATGATGCAATTCATCTCTGCGACCGAGCCTTTGCTGGAGCTGATACACTGGCTACGGCCCAGGCACTAGCTTATGGGATTCGTAAGCTTGAGCATTTTGACCTTATCCTCTGTGGTAATACTACTATCGATAGTGGCACCGGGCAGGTAGCGGTGCAGCTCGCTGAGCTTCTTGACCTTCCCAGTATCATCGATGCCGAAGAACTCACTTTTGAGGATGAGCGAAGCCTCCTGGTTAAGCGAATATGGGAGCGAGGTTATATTAAGGTAAGGATAAAGCTTCCGGCGGTAATAGCAGTTACGGCTAAGATAAATCAACCCCGCCTCCCCACTGTATTAGGAATAATGGCTGCCACTCAGAAAGAGATAAAGAACTGGACTGCGGCTGATACGGGTGCTGATACTGGTCGTGTGGGGCTTGACGGGTCGCCCACCCAATTTTTCGAGATGAGCGAATTTCACGCTAAGCGGCAGGGAGAGATTCTTCAAGGCTCACCCGAAGAGGCGGTGACCTTGGCCATCGATAAGTTAGTGGAGCGGGAGATACTGTGAACCCTAAGGTTAACGGCGAGAGCCAGGTCTGGGTATGGGTGGAGCACCACCAGCAGGAGTTAGCCAAGGTTTCTCTCGGTCTCCTGGGCAAGGCACGTGAACTCTGCCAGCAGTTAGGTGGTGGGGAGGTAGCATCGGTATTAGTCGGTGCCGAAGAACTGGCGGCGGAGCTTATAGACCATGGTTCCGACAAGGTCTATCTGGCTAACAACCCTCCCTTTCCTCTGTTTGAGACAGAGCTTTGCACCCATCTTATGACGGGACTAATCCAGAGTCACCAGCCTGAGATAATCCTCTGGGGTGCCACCAGTTTGGGACGAGAGACTGCTTCCAGGGTAGCGGCGAAACTGGGCACAGGGCTTACTGCTCACTGTATTGACCTCTGTATTGAGGAGATTAATGGTAAGCACCAGTTAGTGGCAACCGTGGCAGGGTGGGGAGGTAATCTGACTCTCAAGATTATATGCCCTCAGAGAAGACCTCAAATGGCTACGGTTAAACCGGGCATACTCTCCCCATCGCCGCGGGAGAAAAGAAATGGTGAAGTTATACCAGTCAAGGTGGAGGACAAAACTCCTCGAACTGATATTGTTGAAGTAGTGGAGGAACAGAAGAAAGCAAAATCTCTGGAGGAAGCAGAGGTTGTGGTGGTAGGGGGTTGGGGCTTGAACTCCGTAGGAGGTTTTCAAGCAGTGGGTGAGCTGGCTCAAATTCTAAAGGGGAGTGTGGCTGGAACACGCCCTGCCGTAGATGCCGGCTGGATTCCTGCCGAGCGGATGGTAGGCCAGAGCGGGAAGACTGTGGCGCCACAGCTTCTTGTTACCCTTGGGGTATCAGGAGCAGCCCAGTTTGCTACCGGTGTTCTGAATTCCAAGCTCATCTTAGCTGTGGACAAGGACCCCCATGCCCCTATATTTGAAATGGCTGATGTAGGCATCGTAGGTGACCTTCAGGAAGTGCTCCCGTTGCTAATCGACAAGCTCAGAGCAATAAAAGGGAACACTTGAGGTAAAGTTTGCCATCAATAAAGGAGGATAAAGATGGAAGTCATGGAAGCAATTAAGACCAGACGGAGCATTCGTAAGTATAAGACTACTCCGGTAGATGATAAAACTTTAGGGCTTGTTCTGGAAGCTGCCCGCTGGGCACCGTCCTGGGCTAATAGACAATGCTGTAGATTTGTTGTGGTGCGTGATAGTAATATAAAGAGTAAACTGGCTGGTAGCCTGACAAAGGTTGAAATTGAGGGTACGCTTGTTAATAACCGGTCTGTCGAGGCTATTAAGAGCGCACCACTAGTAATTGTAGCTTGTGCTGAGTTAGGTAAATCGGGCTATATGTTTGGCAAACCGGCTACTGATAAAGGCGATTTTTGGTACATGTATGATGTGGCATTAGCTATGCAAAACTTGGCACTGGCAGCTCATTCGCTGGGACTGGGAACGATAAACATTGGAGCTGTGGACGCTAAGAAAGTAGCTAGTATCCTAGGTATACCGGCAGGCTTCTGTGCGGTCTCGATGACTCCTCTCGGTTACCCCGACCAAGAGCCTAAAGTTGTGCCCAGAAAAGAACTTTCGGAAATTGTTTCTTACGATAAATTCGGCACTAAGTAAGATGTTTTTTATATGAACTATAAGAGATGGATTTTTATCGCCATTTTCCTGTTCGGTGCTGGTCTTATTTTTGGCCTGACCACCCCTGCTGATTTGGCCAATCTCATTTCTCAGGAGATTGCCGCCCTTGAAGAATTTGGCGACACCATAGCTTCACTTCCTCTCCCTCTTGTTGCTATCCTCATCTTTGCTAAGAATGCTTCAGCCCTGGCGATAAGCTTTGTCCTCAGTCCAATCCTTTGCCTGGCGCCTATTCTGTCGTTAACTCTCAATGGCTGGCTGATATCTTTCGTGTCAACAACAGTAATTCAGGAAAAATCTCTTAGTTTTTTATTAGCCGGCTTGCTACCTCACGGCATTTTTGAAATCCCGGCACTAATCATGGCTCAGGCAGCTGCTCTTAGCTTCGGTGCAATGGCAGTAATGGCCATATTCAAAAAGGAAAAGCGGAAGCTACTATCACCCAATTTCAAACAAAATCTGAAGTACTTATTAATAGCACTTGCTTTACTTGTGCCAGCGGCTATAATTGAAACATATGTTACTCCATTGCTTTTAACCTGACTATGGATGGTAAGGAGGGTATGTTATGCATGAGCTAGGTTTAGTCGCCCCATTCTGGATAGTTGTTTTGATATGGCTAGCCAAGGTTATATTACTGGCTCTCGTCAGTATTTTCTTGGCATGGCTTGGGATTAGGGTTTTAGATGTCCTTACCCCACATATTTATGAGCGCCAGCGTATAGGAGAAAGCCCTGTCGCTACTGGACTATTCATCGCTGGCTTTTTCATCTTGGTTGGTCTTGTCATCCATGGTGCTGCTACTGCACTTACTGCCGTCACTCCCCCCATACTTGGATATATCTTTGATTTTAGAACATGGGGAATATTAGCCATAAGCTTTGTGATAAGCTTGCTTGTGGGTATAGCTCTATTTCATATCGCTGATAAGCTAACTCCCAAAATACCATTTATCAGCGTCAACCAGAGTCCGGTGGCAGTAGGTATTTATGTTTTTGGCTATCTTGTCTTCTTTGGTCTTATCCTTCACGCAGCACTGAGCGGACCACTATGAGGAGTTTTTATCACCCAGCTTTTGGGGTAAATCAATGAAGAGGATTGGGGTCTTACTAAGCTTAATATTCATATTTGTAGCTGGGTTAGCCGTTACTGGTTATGTCTCGGCAACTCCATCTGCAGAGTTCCAGGAGATAAATGGTGAGCTATTTGATGACTGGGGAATATGTAGAACCAGAGGCTTTGGCGAAGACGGTTTCTACCAAATATCGGAGACAACTTTTCGTCCGGTTATAGCTTTTGAGAGCCTGGGAGAAGATGCTGCTTTAGCCTACAGCCTGGGTGAGCAGATTGCCAGCGAATATCCAGACCAGCTACAGAGGGCAGAAGCAGTATTTAGCTTTGTCCGGGATAGGGTAAACTATACCACTGATATTGACCAGTTTGGATATGATGAATTTGCCCGAAATGCAGATGAGCTGGCTACAGTGATTGACCAAGATGGGGTTGGTTACGGTGATTGTGAAGACAGCGCTGTGCTACTAGCTATTGTGTATAAAGGCGCCGGGTTCCGCTCAGCTATAGTGGCTGGCTCAGGTCATACTGCGTCATTGGTCTACCTGCCCGACTATACAAAGGCAAATGCCGTTTTTGAGCTTGCAGGCGAACCCGGATGGGTCTGGGCTGAAGCAACGGGCAAAAAAAATCCTTTGGGCTGGGTACCTAAAGAGTTTATCGGCGTCCAGATAGCTGCCTATGAAATATCCGCAGAGGCATTAGTTCCATCAAAGCCACCTACTGCACCGCCAACGGCTATTACAGACAAAACCAGTTCAGTCCAACCTTTCCCATTCATCGGCATAATTGGTTTGTTATTTCTCATATCTCTATTTAGAAGAAGGCGTGCTCGCTAACCCCCCACGGCAGTTAGAGTTGTTTGTCACGGGTAGATTGAAGAGGCAAAGCCCCTCTGGGACTCCCTAATTAGACAATCTCAGTTACTTGCTGTGCCCGCAGACTATCGGATATAATATCGGTGGAATAAGCTAGAGGGAGTGTTTGATTAGATGCAGCAATATGGACTGGAGGATATTCGCAACCTTGTTTTACTATCTCATAGTGGTGCTGGCAAGACATCAGCCTCAGAAGCAATTTTGTTTACCACCGGAGCAACCACCCGACTAGGTAAAGTTGATGATGGGACCACTGTCTCAGATTATGACCCAGATGAGATAAAGCGAAAGATTAGCATAAACTTATCTGTGCTTCCCTGCCAGTGGAAGGGGGCTAAGATTAACCTTATTGACACCCCCGGCTATTCCGACTTTGTTGGTGAGGTCAAGGCAGCAATGCGGGTTGGTGAAGGGGCAATAATCGTGGTATGTGCTGCCTCTGGTGTTGAGGTTGGTAGCGAACAGATGTGGACATATTGTGAACAAGCTGACCTGCCCCGCTTTATCTTTATTAATAAGATGGACCGGGAAAATGCCGATTTTTATAAAGCTCTGGGACAGGTTCAGTCAAAGTTCGGCTCAAGATGCGTACCGTTGCAGTTACCCATAGGTGCCCAGGATAGTTTCCAGGGGATAGTTGACTTGCTGGCGATGAAAAGCTATACCGGTTCCAAGGCAGAAGAGGCTGAGATGCCATCATCGCTGAGCAGTCAAGCTGAGTCTTTCCGTGAGAAACTGATAGAAGCGGTGGCTGAAACTGATGACAGGCTTATTGAGAAGTATCTAGACGGCGAAGAACTCAGCTCGGAGGAGCTCGGTAATGCCTTACGGCAAGCAACCATAAGTGGCAAGATTGTGCCAGTCTTGGTTGGCTCAGCTCTGCAGAATATAGGGACTAGCTTACTGCTGGATGCTGTATGTAGTTATTTGCCATCACCTGAGGAGCGGGATGTAGTTATTACTAGCGATTCAGCCAAGCAAACGATTAAGCCAAGCCAGGAAGCATCATTAGCTACTCTAGTGTTTAAGACCAGTGCTGACCCGTATGTTGGTAAACTTACCTACCTTCGGGTTTATACTGGCGCTATTAATAGCAATTCCCAAGTGTGGAATGCAACGCGGGGTGGTATGGAGCGCATAGGTCAGTTATTTACTCTGAGGGGCAAGACGCAGGAGCCAGTACCTCAGCTTAGGGCTGGAGATATAGGGATGGTAGCTAAATTGAGCCTAACCAGCACCGGGGATACGCTTTGTAATCAGGATAAACCGGTAAAGATTGCCCCTGTTATATTCCCTAAGCCAGTTTTTGGTGAGGCAGTGCGCCCTAAGACCAAGGCTGATTTGGATAAACTGGGAGAGGCATTATCTCGGTTAACTGAAGAAGATTCTACTCTCCGAATGCACCGGGAAGCTGATACTGGTGAAACTATCCTATCCGGGCTTGGTGAGACTCATCTTGAAATAGCTGCCGAGAAGATGCTGCGTAAATTCGGTGTGGCTGTAGAGATGGAAACACCTAAAGTCCCCTATAAAGAGACTATTACTACTTCAACCAAGGCTGAGTATAAGCATAAGAAACAAACAGGAGGGCATGGGCAGTATGGGCATGTCTTTCTTGAGTTGGAGCCTTTACCTCGCGGCAGTGGCATTGAGTTTGTTGATAAGATAGTAGGTGGTGCCATACCCAAGAATTATATCCCATCAGTAGAGAAGGGGGTTAATGAGGCGGTTCAAGAGGGAGTTTTAGCTGGTTATCCAGTTATTGATATAAAGGCAAGGGTCTATGATGGCACTTTTCACCCGGTAGATTCCTCGGATATCTGCTTCAAAATTGCTGGAGCCGGGGCACTGAGGAAGGGATTGTCTCAGGGGCAACCTATCCTGCTCGAACCGCTAGTGAATATGACAGTAACAGTCCCTAGTGACTTCACCGGTGATATTATTAGTGACCTTAATTCTAAACGAGCCCGGGTGCAAGGCATGAATCCTGAGGGTGAAATGAATGTTATTGAGACTCAGGTACCCCTGGCTGAGATTTTGCGCTATGCAATAGACCTGAAATCAATAACTCAGGGCAGAGGCAGCTATACTTTTGAGGTTAGTCACTACGAGGAAGTTCCATCCCACATTGCTCAGAAGATTACTGCCCAAAGGCAAGCTGCAAAGGCGTAATCTGTCGTCTTGGGGCTCCGTGACTATGTGGACCTTATTTCCTGCCGCATAAATATTACATAACTAACAGCGAAGCAGATGCCAGTTAGAGCTATTAAGCCGGTCAGCTGAGGCCAGATAAGAATCATGCTTTGACCCAATGAAAGTGGGGTAGGTATCATAAAAACTACTTGCTCCAGCGTTATTACCCCTAGGCTGCCCAACAATGGGGGATTGAGCAGCACCGAAGTAGCTTCGCTAAACAGATAGCCAGGGGAAACCCGCGACAACATCAACAGCAATTCCATATTATGAATTCTAGCTTCGACGGCGCCATTGGCGACGGGAGCTATGGCGTTAGCTATAGCTGGGGCTATCATCAGGATGTAGAAGAAACTAAAGAATAGCCAGATGCCGATTGTGGCTAGGAGGGAGATAGCTACGCTCCGGGATAAGGTGGAAAAAAGCATAGATAGACCCATCCAGAAGGCTCCGTAAATAATGGTAAAAATGAGGTAGAGAAAGAGCCTGACAATTTCTTCAGAGGTGGGCGGCACACCAATAAGACGCAAACCCAATCCCGAAACAATCAACAGGGTAGCCATCATTATAACAAAGAGGATAAATATGCCAGCCAGGAATTTCCCATTGATGACATTGTCTCTATAGATGGGTTGGGACATAATTCGGCTTAGAGTTCCATTTGAGCGCTCTTTGTTAATAGCATCAAAGCCAAGGGATATACCTATTATCGGGATAAAGAACAGTGCCATGAGGTTAACGAAAGTAAACAGGGATGGGATTGCCTCCCCTGGGGTAATAAACAGCCCTAGGAAGAGAAATTCCGTTGGAATGTCGGCGCTTCGAATTCCCTGGTAGGCAGCATAGAGTGCTCCAGCACTGGCAAGACATGCCAGAAGAAATAGGATTACAAACCGTATGCTGGTAAAATAGTCAGCAAGCTCTTTTCTACAGATAGCTATCATGGGTTAACCTAGCCTTCATGAAAATACCGCATATATATATCGTCTAGAGTGACCTCTTGAATCTTAATTTGAGTTAGGGGAAAGTCGTTCTGTACCATTACTTTAGCTATTTCAGCCCGCAGGTCTGAATCGGCGTTTATTAAAAGCAAATTACCCTTAGTTTCTACTTTTGCTACTCCACTAACTCCCTTGATAATATCTAACATTTGGGGACTGGGCTGACTGGTTTCAATCTCTATTATGTAGCGACCTCCGGCAAAAGCCTCCCGGCCAAGGTCATCCAAAGAACCCTCGACTACCATTTTGCCCTTAGCTAATATTGCTATGCTGTGACATACCCGTTGCACTTCATATAGTCGGTGGGAGCATAGAACTACTGTTGTCCCCGTTTGTGGTAGGCTGGCTATCAGGTCAAGGATTTGGTTAATCCCTTCAGGGTCAAGTCCAGCGGTGGGTTCATCAAAGAAAACTACTTTTGGCTCCTTAATCAAGGCATCAGCTATTCCCAGGCGCTGTTTCATACCTCGGGAAAATGTGCCCACTTGCTGCTCAATCACCTCACCAAGACCTACCACCCCCAATAACTCATTGATTTTGCTATGAGCCTTGGCAGCGCTAATATTATTGAGCTGAGCGATAAAGTCCAGGTTCTCTCTGGCGGTGAGGTTTTCTT
>Ga0315543_1005298_pt1 | contig 10135 bp, 7 predicted proteins | sample SalMarSW160210MG_2_FD_203098 | JGI IMG/M metagenome (GOLD analysis project Ga0315543, IMG submission 203098) | Salt marsh sediment microbial communities from the Plum Island Ecosystem LTER, Massachusetts, United States - Salt Marsh Sediment SW1601-210 ...
AAATGGTCTTTAATCTAAATATCCAACTCAGTAACTAATATCAGAGGTAATTTTAGCATTAAAGCCACCTGCCGACAACTGAGCAATATGAATTATGGACTTGAGGAAACAACATCTAGAACCGAAACCAATTCCTGTATGGAGTTCTCAAGGAAAAAGGGCAGGGTATAATCTAAGTCTTTACTTCCTTATGAATCTCTGCATTATCTCTTTACGTTCTTCCGTATCGAAGAGATGGCATAGCAGCAGGGTTTCATAATTAACGGCTGCCTTGTGGTCCATATTTATGACGTTTATATATGACTGCTTCGCTTTCTCCAATGCCTGACGTGGCTTGGAAACATATCTAAGGGCCCATTCCTGAGCCTTTTGCAGGAGTTCATTTACACTAACTATCTTATCGACCAGACCAATACGATACGCCTCTTGAGCATCGATACGCTCACAGGTTAATCCCAAATATTTGGCTCGACTCAAACCCACAAGCCTCCACAGGCGATCAATCCCTGGAGATAAATGTACATCCACCTCAAGCTGACCGAAGATTGCCGTTTCAGATGCTATCCGAAAGTCGCAACTCACGGCTAGGTCAAAGGCACCGGCCAAGGCATACCCACTTACGGCAGCAATAGTTGGAACCCTAAAGTTATATATTTTTTCGAATACGATATTGTATCCAAAATTCCAAAAGTGATAGGTCTCTTCTGGCTTGAGCTTCATCATTTCCGCGATGTCCATCCCAGCTGAAAAGACAGCCTCACCGCCCGTTATGACTAGAGCACCAACTTCCTGGTCGGCAGATAGCTTATCTAGTGTCTCGCCCAGCTCTTCGAAGAGTTGGGGGCTAAGAGCGTTTTTCTTTTCCGGACGATTAAGGGTGACCGTGGCTACACCTCCCACCTTAGTAATCTTTAAACAACTAACCTCCATTATGTACCTCCTGTTTAGTCATTCCTGTGACTCGACGTCACAAAGCCAGAAGCTTACTCTGGCAGAGCTCAACTCATATACTCCGCAACTCTATCATCACACCGATTCAGTACGGCTTGTATGTCGGTAATGATACGTCGTACTACCTCTCCCGTATAGAGAGCCGACTTACCGGAGCTCTTCTGATAACTTCCCCAGTGCCCTGTTATTACCTGACGAGTGAAGCCCCGACAATGGCCTTATTAATCTCCAGACTTACCGAGATGACCATGTTACCGGGCTGGGCACGGTACAATCGTTCAATCTTGAAATCCTTGGTATAACCATAGCCGCCATGAAGCCTTAAGGCTACAGCTATAACCTCATTTATAACTGGTTGGACAAAGATCTTGCAGGCGGCGGCTTCCGTCTGGAAGCGGCGGTCACCCGTCTCGTGGAGCATGGCCGTCCGATAGGTCATCCAGCGACAGGCCTCGATTTTAGCGTACATATCAGCCAGCTCAAAACGAATACCCTGCATGTCCGACATCAGCCGGCCTCTGGCGGTGCGGCTCTTAGCATACTGAACAGCCTCGTCCAAGGCTGCCTGGGCCAGTGCCGTAGCCACTATGCAGCCTTCCACTTTCTCGATAGCTATCCAGTAAAGGAGGACGTCCATGCCCTTTCCCTTTTCGTGTAGCATCTGGTCCTTATGTACACGCACATCCTCGTAGTATACGTCTGCCGGCTCAATACCACCCGCCCCCATGAGTTCCCAAATCTTAGGCGCTGTATAGCCCTCGCAGTTCTTGTCCACGAGGAAGGCAGTGCAGCCATCGGTCTCATCTTTTGTCCAGCAGATGGTTGTGCCATTTCTAGCACCGAAGGTACTGAAACGCTTCTGGCCATTGATAATATAGTAATCACCATCGGGTCGTGAGGTGGTAATCAGTGCGGTGGGATCAGAACCTGTATCCGGCTCGGTGAACTGAATACTGAAGCACTTGGTGCCATCAAACATGTGGCTGACAAACCGCTCCTTCTGCTCTGGCGTGCCGAATTCACAGATGGTCTCAGGCAGACTATTATTAAAGGCTGCCAGCCACCAAGCTGGAGTTCCGGAATAGGCTAATTGCTCAATAGCCAGCAGATGCGGAAAACCACCTGCCCCTGTACCATTATATTCCCTTGGCACCGTCATACCCAGAAGGCCGATTTCAGAAAACTTTTTTAGCAGGTCATCCGGAATGCGACGCTTCTCCTCCATTTCCTGCCAGCGAGGTTCAACCTCTTTCTGGGTAAAATCTCTGACCATAGACTGAAGCATCTTTTGCTCCTCACTGAGTATAAAATCCATAGTGTCACACCTCTCCTGTTCTATTAGCTAGTTAGCCACAGTTGTTTAAAGGGATGGTACTTGAGCTTCTCTACTGTAACATAGTGGTCTTATGGCGTCAAACCTAGGTAGAGTAACATTGGGACAGCATTTCTCCGGGGGCAAAGGGGTTATATATAGCGGATTGGTTTCCAACTGATTACTCCGCCAAAGCAACACAGTTATATATTCATTATAGCACTTGCTTTATAAACAAGGGAGTAATAGCTTCACCGGTGGATAGGCTAATATCGAGTGTATAGCACTTGTCAATATTTTGTGGATTCCCAGTCTTCTAGCGGTCTTATTGCATTGCCTGGGTTGATTGTAGGAAATCTAAATTCTGTACCTGAAAGCAATACTGATGTAGTTTTCAATAGGCCCAAGATTTGATCCTTAGTACTATTGGGAGGATTGTAACCATCATGAATTATTTTATTTCTTGTCTCAATAGCTCTAACAGTGTTTTTAACATCATCCAAATTACTCTTGCATAATGTGCTGCCTAAAATGGTTATTTGAGTAGCTAGAGGAAGTTGCCAGAAACTATTAGCTGAAGTCATAAGATCCTCAATTTTCCCTAATTGTCCTCGGATGAATTCACTAATAGCTATCTCGAGAGCACTAACTCCCTCGATAAAAGCGTACTTCAGACTTTCTTGATCCAAATACTGGTGCGTTCGAAGTAACATTGATGCTGCGGGGGAAGGAACATACCCACTTTTAACTGTTTCTCCAAGGTTGTGCCAATCTTCCTGGGTGATATATTCGTCATATCTACGGTGTAATAAAACTATCGTTCTTAACTCACCTATTGGCTCATTTGGCATAAAGGGAGTCCAAGTGTCACCTTCGTCGATGCTCCATTGAAGGTTAAGCCTGAGTCCACAATAACTGCCTAACGAGTGTTCACGTGAATCCCATTTCTCCAATGAACGTATCCAATACTGACCATAGTTTATGCGAAGAATATCTATAAAACGCGACAATGGTGGATACAATAGTTTAACTATTCTTTTTCCGAGTGCTTCATAATTCGGGTCTCCTTTTTTGTTATTTTGAAGAGTAGTTATCTCTTCCTCAGTAACATTCCGAATAGAAAGGAGTCCCGTAAGAGGACCTGCATCAAGGATTGCCTGTTTGACCATAATGTTAGGATCAACCTCCCGACGCATATTATCGAATCTAATAAAATCTCTCTCCACAAAACCATATCGCTCAAACCAGAGCTTGAGTTCAGCCTTTGCCCTTTTTATCTGTAGTACAATCGCATCGCCCTCCCCATCAGGAAGCCACCTATGAAACAATGGCCCATTATAAGAAAATAAGAACTCACTCTCTTTTAAGTTTATTCTAAATTTCAATCTTAGCGTAGCCATATAAAACTCAAAGTTTCGCTTTTCTACCTCTTCTCATTTATTATAAATCCATATGCTGTTAAATACCATGCTTTATTGGTTAAGAGCCCATTTGTCTTCCACCACTATAGCCGTAAATTCACCTTTTGATTATTAGTCAAACGATGGAACGCTACACTATGTCAGTGAGACTAACTTAGAGGTTGGTATAGTTTATGGGGGCAGCTCAGGCGACAAACGGCGTACCGGTGACACCTCATTTTTTCTATGGTGGTCTCTTTACCATGGATGCTCAGCCAGATTGATAACTAACACCCTAGGCGGTGAAAATAGTCCCTTGGAGGCGGCCTCCTCTATTTCTCCAGGATATAAATCACGCCCATATCACCGTCAACCTTTACCTTCATCCCGGTCTTTAGTTTCTTTGTCCCTTCTACACAGCCGGAGATGACCGGCAACCCATATTCCCGACCCAATATAGCCGAATGACTCAAGATACCACCAACATCAATCACTACAGCTTTAGCAATGTTAAAGAGAGGGGTCCACACTGAGGATGTTTCAATGGTGACCAAGATACTGCCGGGCTCAAATTTGTCGAAATCCTCTTCGGACAGTAATACATTAACTACACCCTCGACAACACCGGGGGTTGAAACCGTTCCATATAGGTCTGCTTTTAACTCTGGTCTGACTCGAGGAAACGGCTGCTGGGTACTACGCAGCATCGGGCTACTAGCTATCACCTCTCCTAGTTTGGTCGTGTCCCCAATGAAAAGTTCCGGTTCCGCTTTCCGGAATTCCGCATGCTGCTTTTTTCTTATCTCCACCAATTTTTGGGCAGGAAATCTACCGAGGATTCGCACACTTATCTCTTCTGGCAGCATGTAATAGATATCCTGGGAGTCATCGATTATCCTAGCCTTTGCGAACCTTTTCCCAATCTCCTTAGTCACATGCCGAGCCAATGCGTTGCCGTAATTCTCCGTATAAAACGGGTGTTCCTCGTTGCAAACACAAGACCACTGAGCCGCCCTCATCATCTTGGCAAACGCCTCTCTCTTATCAGCAGGCACACGAGAGAGAGCCTCCTTTTCTGCTTTGGTTCTATTCTTAATCAGTCGAGGTCGTGCTTCATCTAATGCAAAAACCGGCTGGGACACGAGCCGCCTTATCGATGGCAAGACCTGGCTTGGCTTCTCAATCCAGGTGGGATGGCTGGCATCCCAGTTTTCAATTGTTCGCCAGCCGTATTCGTTCAGAAATTTATGAAAGTCTCCAAGCCACCTATTCCCAGCTTCAGTTTGCTTTAACTTGGAAAGGAGTTCCTCGTCATTCGGAGTTTCGTGAAAAAGTGACTCTAGTCCCATTTCACGTGTCTTTACTCCCAACTTAAACATTTCACGATCAGTTTGTATGATTTTGTGGTCGAAACCTGCCATCAGATTATTGAACAGAGTGTCGTTCCTATCTATCTGAAGCAACTCCTTACACATGTCCTCGAACATTTCGTATGTCTTGCAATATGCAAGCAGCCAAACCATGTGTAAATTTCCCCCTCTTCGGTAAAGGTTTACCCAGTCTTCAAAGGCGTCTTCCAGTTCCCAATCTTCCAACTTTTCCATGTCTAGGGCTTTGAACTTCTCATAAAGCCCCATTAACTCATCGACATCTTTATGGTATTCCTTGCCAAAGTCCTCAATCCAAGGGGCTATCCTCTCTTGGAACTTGGACATGCGCTCTTTGCGTTCCTCATCAGTAGTGAATAAAGTTCCGTTATAGACCCAGCCTTCCTTTAGTTTGCAGTCAAAGCCTTTACATTCAGGAATTGCAAAATACTCATGACCATACTGAAGACCACGGTTATCATAATTATACTGAAGCATCCATAAGTCGAACGGCGTGGGACAGCGTATCGTTTCTTTTCGGTCCAAGGCCCATACCTTGTAACGCTCGGTAAGCGCTAAATCCCTCCCGTCGTCCCAATTGACGAGTACGCCTTCGGTATAATACCCTGACATTTTCACCTCTCCTTTCTTTAAAACCCTTTGAAACTTATTCTAAAATTTTCTGGTCTTGTCTGTAGGATAACAATATTGTTGGCAGGTAAATCACTGTCCACAGCCCATTCTACGTCCTGGGGCGAGCCAAAATACTGTTCTATCCTTTTCCCTGCCTTCGTCAGCTCCATCACCTCTTCATCACTAAGGCAGACCTTTTGCCTATCATGGGTAATATCAAAAGATGAGGTCTTGCCTGTCTCTGGGGGTAACTCATGCTCAGCAGGCTTTGGTGATACTCTGCGCTCGATAATTTTAAGCTTGGCTTTATCTACCACCCAGCCATCAGGGATAACAGCGCCACTTACGACGCTTTCCCCATATCCCCAAGTACCCTCTATCACAAGCTTGGAAGAGTCAGCAGTTGTTGGTTCCGCAGTAAACATAATACCAGCCGCTTGGGCATTTACCATCTTGAGCACACCCACCCCGATGGGATCATACTCTAGGGGAAGTCCCTTGCGGGCACGAGCGATAAGAGAACGTGTGTTAAATGTGCTTGACCATACCCTAACTATGTTATCCATTACGCTGAACTTGCCTGTAACATCTAGATAGGTTTCATATTGCCCGGGATGACTTGTCGGCCCAGCTGACCGTGTAGCAACGGCGACATCCCTGACGCCAACTTTCCGGCATAACTCATCATAGTATCGTGCCACAACATCTTCTATACTTTTGGGCATTGGTTTCGACTCTACAATAGCACGTACTAGTCTGGATGCCTCCGCATATTTCGGCATATCCCCAGGATCACTAGGGTCAGCAACAAATTCGGTCAAATGCTGGCGGATTTCATCAATAGCGCCAGTGGCCGTCAAGAATTTCTCATAGGCCTCCAAGGCTAGCGCGAACCCTGGAGGAACTTGAAAACCCGCTCTAGTCAGCTCCCCTAGGTTTGCGCACTTCTTACCCACCAAATCATTGTGCTCTTCGCACAGTTCATCAAGCCAGAATATCAACTTACCAGTGGTCATATCTCCTCTTTTTATTATCGCGGGCTCTTCCTAAGTCAAGTCTTGCACAATCTCTATACCCCAGAAGCAGCTAATCTTATCATCATTAACTCTATGAAGCCGTAAACGTCTTTCTGTATTTCCCTACCTCTTATGCCCATCCGCCGGGCAATCTCCTCATACTCTTTTATCTTCGTACTTTCATCTTTTGTTAACAGCTCTTCAGCACTAAGGCCATCCTTATTAAACTCCCGTTTCAGTGAATTCAGCAGCTCAGCCCGTACTTCGTCCCCTTGTCTAAAACCTTACCTAGACCCGCTTTTACAGCTTCCCCAAAAAACCGCTCTGTGTACAAGCTCACAACCTGTCTCCTATAGCGCCGGCCTCAGGACTATAATCTGACTCTCCGCTGGAAGTTTTCCTTGTTCGAGTTCCACTTCACTAGTATCCAGCCTGCTTACGTTTGTCTTCTGCAGAAGGAAACTCTCTACGCTGGCTATCTTGAAGCTGCACCTGTCGTTGCTGTAATGTATAGGTATAGTTACCTTAGGCGCTAATTGATTATAAGCCTGATTGGCGGCATCGCAATCAATGACATACGCAGCGTAGGGTAGTCTAACACGTTGCCCTGCGTCATCAATTCTAGTCTGGGGCTCCCCTATCGGTCTGACTTGTCCCACACAAAGAAGCAGTACATCTACTTCACCTATCTGGGCCAGCTGCTTATCAGTAAGCCGATGCCCTAGGTCACCATTGTGACAGATTCTCAACCCGTCTACCTTAAAGCAGAGTACGTTATTTCCGCCGAGTACTTTCCCCCCACTATCATCATGGAAAGTAGGGATGGCTTTGAATTCTATCCCTTTAACCTCTATTGGACCCTTTCCCTTAATTTCATTCCCTCTGACTATTTCCGGGTTACCCTTAACTTCATCTACCTGGTTGTGGTCTTTATGGTCATGAGTCACAGCAACAATGTCGGCTGACTCATTGATGGGATCGTAAAACAAGTTGCCGTCGGGCGTTATGAACTTGCCAGGCTTAAAAGGGTCGGTTACTATCTTTATTCCCAAACCCGAGGTAATTAGAACAGACGCATGTCCTAGCCATTTAATCCTCATTAGTGACTCTCCTTCTTTCTCATTAGTCAAAATGCCTTGTAAATCTTACAAAGGATACCTTTCAAGGTAGCTGTTCCCATCTCCCGACCATAGGGTTGTTTATTATCAGTCAGGACATTTATGTTTGATTCGGCCCATCCGTGCAGTTCTGAATCTTCCTTTTCCGGAAACCACCAGCCATAGTCCACCATAACCACTCTCGGGTCTATATTAGGTGTTAGGGTAGCCTTCTGCTTGATTTTGCCCCGTTTTGTCTCAATATAGACCCAGTCACCCTCCGCTATGCCTAGTTTGCCGGCTGTTTCAGTATGAATGGTAACCAGTGGCTCGGGATGACTACCACGCAAAGTTGCTATTTGTCGCCCAGCGGAATGCTTATAATAAGCTAGCTTGTGGTTGGTAAAGACTAGGGGATACTCCTTAGCCAATTCGGGATTGCTATACGGTGATTCGAGAGGTTCGCGATATACCGGCAACGGATCGAATCCCCATTCTTTGAGCCGGTCTGAATATAGCTCAACTTTGCCAGAAGGAGTCTTAAATCCATTTCTCTCATAATTTCTATATTGTTTGCTGCCAGAAATCATCCTCACCTTCCGGAACTCATCAAAGGTTAGCCCGGCGGGTTTCAAGAGATAATCTAGGAACCCTCTTTCATCATCCCAGAAATAATCTCCCAGCCCCAATCGTTGAGCCAGTTCCTTACATATTCTGTAATCTGACCAGCACTCGCCTATTTGCGCAACTTTTTGTATGACACCGACGGTAGAGCTATACAATGATTCAAGAAGGCTATCTGCCTCCAGATATGTTGCCACTGGCAACACTATGTCAGCCAATTCAGCCGTGGGCGTCATAAAGAAATCACTCACCACTAGGAAATCCAGGCTCTCCAGAGCTCTACGGGTCTCTTGAGCGTTTGAGTAGGTATGAAGCAAACTACCCCCTGGAATATAGGCGGCACGTACAGGATAAGGGTCTGCTTCTATCATGGCTTTCACAATGGTCTGCGGTAACGCATAAGATACAGTTGGTAAGATTCCATCCCTGGCACTAATCCATTTGGCGCGCATGTCTGCTGGTAAGGCGTCTTGTTGGACCAAGTCGGGGGAACCCCTGGGTACTATCCCGGACGGTGACCACTGTACATCACCACCGGGCCTACCAATATTGCCAGTAATTGCCCTCAAAATAGAAATAGCACGGGCACACTGGAAATTATCTATATTAGTGTCAATTCCGTTCCCCCACGCAATGCAGGCTGGTTTGCTGGTAGCATAAACCCTGGCTGCTTCTGTAATCGTTTCCGCTGGCACCCAGGTTATTTCCCCTACCTTGCCCAGGGGATAGTCCTGGACATGGGCTTCGAGTTGGTCAAAACCCACTGTCCACCTATCAACAAAATCCCCATCATACAACTTCTCGTTTATTATGACATTTATCATTCCCAGGGCTAATGCCAAGTCAGAACTTGGACGTACTCTCACCCATATATCAGACCTTCGCGTGTATTCTGTTTCTGCGGGGTCTATCACTACCAGCTTTGAGCCTTTTTGTAGAGCCGCAATTTCCCGTTTGCTGTTTGCAATAGCCGTTGCATATGCATTCACACCCCACATGACGATACATGCCGGGGGATACTCGTAATCAGGGTTTGGCATGAATCCGCAGGTAATTTCCGAGGCGCGAACTCTGGGAACATGACAGATAGGAGCCGTCGAAGGCACATTTGGGGTACCAAACACATTAGCAAACCGGGCTAGATAATTATCCTGATAACCCTTAGCACCCCCACGAATAAAGACTATCGACTCAGCCCCATATTTCTCCTTGGTCTCGGTTAGCTCAGCGGCTATCGTGTCCAGCGCCTCGTCCCATGAAATCCGCTGCCATTTACCACTACCTCTCTTTCCTGCTCTTTTCAATGGATGTTTCAAGCGGTCTGGGTGGTAAAGGTACTCCAAGGAAGCCATGCCTATAGGACATAACACCCCTTTGTTTACAGGATAATCTGGGTCCCCCTCCACCCGGACTGGTTTGCCATCCCTAAGGTATACCAACACGCCACAACCCATCATGCAGAATTCGCATGTGCTGGCTACTACTCCATCTGTGACCATCTTATTAACACCTCAATTTAGTTATTCTTGCTCCCTAGAATACATCATGACTGGGCGTGTTTCTCTCGCTCCCGGCGATGAACTCGCTCACTAACCTCACCTGCCAATGAAGGATTCAAGGATTTTGGCCTAAGAGCAAGAGTATGAGACTGCAAACATCCTTCGCCTCCTCTAGTTCGCTGACTAATAAGACCAACTTCTCTATGTTCTCCTGTGGTAAAGGCTCTCCGGCAAAG